>Ga0207714_1002255_pt1 | contig 11811 bp, 12 predicted proteins | sample PonA232FremontCA_2_FD_187270 | JGI IMG/M metagenome (GOLD analysis project Ga0207714, IMG submission 187270) | Marine sediment microbial community from Fremont, CA, USA - Pond A23 Sediment 2 (SPAdes) | ecosystem: Environmental > Aquatic > Marine > Unclassified | place: USA: Fremont, California... | reverse complement strand
AGTGCGAGAACTGCGGTGACTCCGTAGCGATCGCTCTGCTCACGGATCCCACCTGCCCGCATTGTGACGCGACAGTGTCGAACGTCGAGCCATCGAGTGGCTGGTTCGGTAGCCCGAAACTACTCACAGCATCTCAGCTGGAATCGGGGCACCAACAATGAGCGAGGATCCGGACGAGTCGGACGACCGTAGCGGCGACCCCTTCGAAGCACTCGGGGAGTCGCTCGGTGACCGAGAAGGAGACCCCTTCGAGCGCCTCGACGCCGACGATGAAACAGAACATGGAGAGCCCCCAGATACCGACCCCGAACAGGACGCCAAACCGGATCCCCACCCACAACGTGAGCCGGAGACAGGGCCCGAGCAGTCGTTCGACCCCGAACGGTTCGGCGTCGAGCCGGACACCACGGACAACCCCGACGAGACACCGGCGGACAGTGACGGATCAGAAATGAGCTTCGGAATCGGGCACCGCGAGTCACCAGAAACGGAGTCGGGGCCATCGTTCTCGGCGTCCGGCGACCGCGAGGGAGATCCCTTCGGCGGTGTCGACAGTGCGTTCGCCGAGATGGACGTCGAGAAGCTCGATCCGGACAGCGTCTGGCAGGAACTGACGAGCGCCCAGTCGCGTGGATCCGTCGGTGAGGCGCGGGAACGGACCTACGCCGAGGTGTCGAAACACGCCTACTGTGAACAGTGTGAGCACTTTTCTGACCCGCCGGATATCCACTGTACTCACGAGGGGACCGAAATCGTCGAGTTTCTCGACATGGAGACCGTTCGGGTGGTCGACTGCCCCGTCGTGGCCGAGCGGGAGAAATTAGAAGAGGGGAACCACGACGGGAAAGATTGATCAGTCCCGTCGGCAGAGGGTACACTGATGCAATTTTGCGACGAATGCGGCTCGATGATGAAAAAGGTCGACGGCGTCATGGTCTGCGATAGCTGTGGCTACAGCACTGCACAGGAGGGAGCGACCGAAGAGTTCGTAACGACGACCGAACAGTCCGGTGACGAGTTGATCGAAACCGAAGAGGGAGCGAACTTCGAGGGGAAGCCGACCGCCGACGACGTGACCTGTGACGAGTGCGGTCACGGCAGGGCTTGGTATACGATCAAACAGACCGGCTCCGCGGACGAACCGCCGACGCGGTTTTTCAAATGTAAGGAGTGTGGGAACCGCTGGCGCGAGTACAACTGATCCCTCCCCTACACGAGTGAGGAGTTACGACGTACAGCTGTCCGGTAGTTCGATCGGATCGACTTCTCCCCAAGAGCTGTAATCGATCTGTCCGGAAGGGAACGTAACGCGGCGAACGTTTCCTGTCTCGACAGAAGTTGAAAAATTTCGACTAACTTTGAGAACAAGTTCTCACATGGTTCGTGGCGAGTCGCTCGCATCTGGGACAAATATCTGTCCGAATCTATACCCACCAGTATGAAAATTACCCAATAACGACTATCAGACGAACGAATCCAGCGTCTCGTTTCCAGAAGGGTCGGACTTTCTCGATTGCGCGCTGACGGCCACAGCGTCGTCAGGTAATCGATCTCTTCTCGGTCAGGTATTTCCAGCACAATCCGACGAAACTCTCCACCGGTCTCGGTCAACTCGCGGTGAGCACACGGTCGAAAAACAATGGGGCGTGTGGCCCGGTCCCCCCAAGCGGGGTTGCTGCCCGATCACATATATGTGTAGGCCACCGTTCAGAGAGAAAGATCGGAATAATCCCGAAGAGAGCAACTGGCGGCGTTTCCGGCTACTCGACGGTCGCGAGGAAGTTCCGGATGATGTCGTGACCGACCGCTGTCAGCACGGACTCCGGATGGAACTGGACGCACTCGATCGGGTGTTCCTCGTGGCGGATTCCCATCACGAGTTCGTTCCCGTCGGCGGTCGTCGTCGCGGTCACCTCGAACGAATCCGGCACTTCCGACGCGATCAGCGAGTGGTACCGGCCGCCCTGGAGCCCCTGATCGAGGCCGTCGAAGACGCCCTCGCCGTCGTGGTCGATCGGGAACGCCTTCCCGTGGATCGGCTCCGGCGCCCGACCGATCCGGCCGCCGTAGGCGTGGACCGCCGCCTCCAGCCCGAGACAGACACCGAGTGTGGGCACCTCGGGGCTCAGTTCCCGGAGGACGTCGTTGGTCACGCCCACGTCGCGCTCGTTTTTCGGGTGACCCGGTCCAGGGGAGATGACGATGGCGTCCGGATCGAGCTCCCGGATCTCCTCGATAGCGGCCGTATTCTTCAGTACCTCCGTCTCGGCGTGTTCACTGACGTATTCGACGAGGTTGTAGGTGAACGAATCGAAGTTGTCGATGAACAGTACCTGGCGGCTGTCCCCGTCGGTTGGCTCGGCGTCCTCGGGTCCCGCACTCTCCGCAGTCATTGGCGTGCCTCCGTGGTCGTCCCCTCCGCGGTCCGTTCGATCCGGTCCAGCGCGTCGAGGACGCCGTCCATTTTCTTCTCTGTCTCCTTGTACTCCGCGGTCGGATCGCTGTCGGCGACGATCCCCGCACCAGCCTGGACCGTGATCCGCTGGCTCTCGTCGGTCTCCTCGACGGTCGCCGACCGGATCACGATCGCGAAGTCGGCGTCGTCGCTCCAGGAGACGTAGCCGACCCCGCCGCCGTACGGGCCCCGCGGTGTCCGTTCCAGGTCGTCGATGATCTCCATCGCGCGGATCTTCGGTGCCCCTGACAGCGTCCCGGCCGGGAACGCGGCACGGACCGCGTCGAAGGCGTCGGAGGAGTCCCCGAGGGTCCCCGTCACAGTCGACTCGATGTGCTGGACGTGGGAGTATTTCAGCACGTTCATGAACTCCTCGACGCGAACGCTTCCCGGTTTCGCGACCCGCCGGACGTCGTTCCGAGCCAGATCGACGAGCATCGTGTGCTCGGCGCGTTCCTTGCCGTCGGCCAGCATCTCGCCCGCCAGCCGGCGGTCCTCGACGGGGCTGTTGCCCCGCGAACAGGTGCCGGCGATCGGGTTCGAGACGATCCGGCGGTCGCCCACGGAGACGAGCGTCTCCGGGCTGGCACCTACGAGCGCCGTGTCGTCGTGCGAGAGGAGATACATGTACGGCGACGGGTTGATCTCCCGGAGTGACTCGTAGAACCCCAGGGCATCGACCTCGCCATACAGCTCCCTCATCCGGGAGATGACGCCCTGGTAGATGTCACCGCTGTAGACGTGTTCTTTGGTCTGTTCGACCGCCTTCTCGTAGGCGTCTCTCGGACCGGCGTCCTCGCTTTCGAGGCCGAACCCGCCGGTATCGAGCGGCTCGGCCCCCGAGAGGAGGTCGGTGACCCGTTCGAGTTCCGCGGCCAGTTCGTCGTAGATCGCGCCCGCGTCGTCGGCGTCCCTGATGACTGGCGTACAGACCAGCGACAGCGTTCCTTCGACGTGGTCGAACACGAGCGTCCGCGTCGTCAGCACGAACTCCGCGTCCGGGTACCGCGACTCCGGGCGCTCGACGCCGACCGCCTCCAGCCAGAGATCGTAGACGGCGTCGTAGGAGAGGAATCCGACGAGGCCGCCGTCGAGATACTGGCGCTCCCGGTCCGGGAAGTTTTTCCGGGTCACGTCGGGGAGTGCCGCCCGCAAACTGTCGATCGTATCGCCGCCGTTGGTTCCCACGAGGTCGCTGTAGCGGTCGTCCAGGACGTCCAACTCGGTGGACTCCGCCCCGACCGTGACGACCGCTTTCGGATCGTAGCCGACGAAGGAGAACCTGGCGTGGCGGTCCTTGCCCGTCGGAGCGAAGGCACCGTCGGGATCGCTGGAGGCGACTTTCTCGGCGCTTTCGAGCAGGAACGAGTACGGCGTCTCCGGGGCGTCGGTCGTCCGGCCGGTCACTGCTGCATACGCCTCCAGCGGATCGGTGTCGAGGTCGATCTCGGCGGCGGCCCTGACGACTGCCGGTCGCTCGGTGTCGGCGAGGTTCCGGAACTGCTCGCGGTCGATCCCGAAGCTCATGCTTTCCTCACCGCGCGTTCGGCGTGTCTCACGAACTGTTCGACCGCCTCCGGATCCTTCTGTCCACCCGTCCGTTCGACACCGCTTGCGGTGTCCACGGCGAACGGATCGACCCTCTCGACGGCCTCGGTGACGTTCTCCGGGGTGAGTCCCCCGGCGAGGATCAGTGGCGTGCTGATCTCTTCCCGGAGTTCCCGGCTCCGGTCCCAGTCGTGTGTCCGGCCGGTCCCGCCACCGCCGTCCTCGCCGGTCGAGTCGACGAGCAGGGCACTGGCCGCCTCGGCGTAGGCCTCGATCGCAGTCTCACCGATGTCGACCGCTGCGATCACCGGGATATCGACACGCTCGCCGAGCGTCTCCACCTCCTCCGGCGTCAGGGTACCGTGGACCTGTATCGCGTCCGCACCAGTTCGCTCGGAGAGTTCGACGGCTTCCGCCGGTGTCCCGGGCATCGTTACGAGCACACTCGTTACGAACGGCGGGACGCCGGAGACGAGGTCGCCGGCGCGTTCGGGCGGGATTTCCCGGGGCGTCTCCACGGGGACGTCCGTGATGAATCCGACCGCGTCGGCACCGGCACGGACGGCACACTCCCTGTCCTGTTCACGGGTGATACCGCAGATCTTCACTCGCGTCCCGCTCATGAACCGCCTCCCCGGAGCTGGTCTAACTTCGCCGCGGCGGCACCCGAGTCGATCGCCTCCCTGGCCAGTTCGACGCCGTCGGCTATCGACGCCGCCTCGCCGGCGATGTAGATGGCCGCACCTGCGTTCGCGAGGATAACGTCCCGTTTCGCACCGTCGACGGTACCCTCGATGATCCCGCGCATGTCCTCGGCGTTCTCCGCGGGCTCTCCCCCAGCGATGGCGTCGATGGAGTGTGTTCCCACCCCGAGCGAGTCGGGCGTGAGCGTGAACTCCTCGACGTGTTCCCCGTCGACTTCGGCGGCGGTCGTCTCGCCGTGGATCGCAATCTCGTCGAGTCCGGAGCCGTGGACGACGAGCGCACTGTCGACCTCCATCCGGGCGAGTGCGCGGGCGATAACCGGGACGAGATCCGGATCGTAGACGCCGACCACCTGCGCGTCGGCCCCTGCGGGGTTGGTCAGCGGGCCGAGAATATTGAAGATCGTCCGCATCCCGAGTTCCTTCCGCGGCCCGATGACGGCTTTCATCGCCGGGTGGAACACCGGCGCGAGCATGAAGCCGATGCCGTCCGTCTCGATCGCCGTCTCGACGGTCGGCGGTTCTGCGTCGACGGTAACACCGGCCTCCTCCAGGACGTCCGCACTCCCCGAGGAGGAGGAGACGGAGTAGTTGCCGTGTTTTGCGACCGGCACGCCGGCGCCGGCGACGACCATCGCGCTCGTCGTGGAGACGTTGATCGTGTCGTAGTCGTCGCCACCCGTGCCACAGGTGTCGACGAGTGTCTCCCGTTCGGGGTCGATCGTGCGCGCGGCGGCGCGCATTCCCTGGGCGAAACCCGCAATCTCCGTCTCTGTCTCGCCTTTGGCCCGCAGTGCCGAGAGCAGCGCGCCGATCTGTGCCTCTGTCGCATCCTCGAAGACGGCCGTCGACGCCTCGCGGGCCTCGGCCTGTGTCAGGTCCTCGCCGTCAGTGACGCGTTCGATGTAGGATTGTAGTGACATTGCGTACCACCAATGAACTCTTCCGGTATGTAATGAACAAATCCGTACACTGACTTAAGCGTATCGTCTACCGTCGCAGGATTAACAGTATCGATCATGATATATGTGGGGTAGTACCACGCAATTACTAAACCGTTCGGAGCGTTTTACCGGAGTATGCAGGAGGTTCGGGGTCTCGAACCGCAGGATTTCGAGCGTGTGCTCACGTCGATGTGCACGGAGCCACATCCCAAGGCGCGGGCGGCGGCCGAGCGGTTCCTGGCGACGAATCCGGGTGATCCGGGTACCTACCGGACTGTCGCCGAACTCGAACGCGAGGCCGTCGAAACGCTCGGTACCATCACCGGGCTGTCGGAGCCGTCCGGCTACATCACGAGCGGTGGCACCGAGTCGAACATCCAGGCGGTCCGGATCGCGCGCAACCGCGGGGAGACCGACCGGCCGAACATCGTCGCGCCGACAAGCGCCCACTTCAGTTTCCGGAAGGCCGCGGAACTCCTCGGTGTGGAACTGCGCTCCGCGCCGACCGTGAACCACCGGGCTGACCTCGGAGCGATGAAAGAACTGATCGACGGGGACACCGTCGGCCTGGTCGGCGTCGCCGGCTCGACGGAGTACGGCGTCGTCGACCCGATCCCGGAGATCGCCGAACTCGCCAGGGACGCCGGTGCGATATGTCACGTCGACGCCGCCTGGGGCGGGTTTTACCTCCCCTTCACCGACTACGAGTGGCACTTCGACCACGCCCCGATCGACACGCTGACGATCGACCCCCACAAGGCCGGCCGGGCCGCGGTGCCGGCTGGCGGGTTGCTCGCACGGTCACAGGAACTGCTCGACGATCTCACGATCGACACGCCGTACCTGGAGTCGGCGTCACAGATCTCACTGACAGGCACCCGGAGCGGCGCAGGTGTCGCGAGTGCGGTCGCCGCGATGGACGCGCTGTGGCCCTCGGGGTACAGCGAACAGTACGAGCGGGCGATGGACAACGCGGAGTGGCTCGCGGCGGAACTGGACAGCCGCGGCCACGAGGTGTTCGGTCCGGCACTCCCGCTGGTTACGGCCGACCTCTCCGTTCCGATGACCGACGAACTCCGCGACAGGGGGTGGCGGGTCTCGAAGACAGGTGCCGGCGAACTCCGGGTCGTCTGTATGCCACACGTCACCCGCTCGATGCTTCGCTCCTTCGTCGCCGACCTGGACTGGTACTAGAGTTCGATCGCTTCCCACTCCCGGGCGTAGGTCCCGAACCCGTCGATCCGGATGTCGGGTGTCGCCGACTCCTGTCGGACTTCTATGGCACCGTCACAGACACTCTTGAGCGTGTAGGTGACCTGTGGCTCGTGCATCGACGGATCGAGGACGAACACGCCGAGGCCGTCGGTTGCGGCGATCCGCCCGTCCATCGTGTGGACGAACCGCATGATCGTCCGGAAGTTCGTGTACAGTAACAGAAGCGACAGCGAGTCGAAACAGGTTCTGAGACGGTCGACACCGCTTTCTTTGAGGTGGCTCGCCAGGATCGAGTTCTTGATACTGATACCGGTCAGATCCGCGGCCGACGACACCTGTTCGATCCGTGCGGCCGTCTCGCTTCCGGCCCTCGTCTGTCCGGTCGCGTCGACGATACCGAACCGGGAAAAGTCCAGTTCCGGATACGCGATCCGGGTGTCGGTTGCCACTGTGTTCCCCGTCGTACTCGTCGAGATGAAGATCACGCCGTCCTCGTGATCCCCGCCGAAGACGAGTTCGCGGGCGAACCGCGAGGCGAGACGGCTGGGGCCGGTGACCAGCACTGTCCGCCCGGCCGGTATCGGGTCGATCGGCAGCCCCGGAAATCCGAAGTCGTCACTGCTCACTGCGTTCACCTCCCTCAGCCAGTCGGATTATCTCGCCGGCGAGTGCCGAAAAGCGCCTGATCTCTCGCCGGTCTATAGCTGTAAACTCGCGTTTCTCGTCGTCGTACACCGAAATGACACCGACTGCGTGTCCGCCGGCCGTTTCGATGGCAGCCCCGAGATAGGATCGGATAGCCGCCGATTGGATCTCCTCGGTCCCGCTGAACCGCGGGTCGGCCCGTGTGTCCGGGACGGCCATCACTCCCCCGTCGGAGACGATGGTGTGCGTGGCAAGCGAGTGCTCCCGGACCGTCGGGACGGTAACTGTCCCGCTGTCTGACACCGGTACCTGGCGGTCTCGCAGGATGAGCGTCACGGCGGCCGACCTGGCACCGAAGTGATCGACCGCGAGTGTCGTGAGTTCGTCGAAGGCTGGCGAAAGACGCTGTTCGAGATCCCGGATCCGCTCGGCCGCGTCGTGGCGGGCCCCTTCCGTCGCCGGCACAGGGTGTGCGGCCTGGGTCTGGTCGGGTCCCGCCTGTTCGATCAGTGCGAGCAGCGTTCGTTCGGCATCCGGCGTCTCCTTGCCCACGAATTCGACGACGACATCCTCAAAGGAGTCGGTGTCGACGGTCTCGGAGTTCGTGTACAGTATACAGCCAGTTCCCGTGTAGCGCTCCCGGACGTGGTCGGCCAGTTCCAGCCCGTTGCCGTCGGGGAACACGTACCCGGTCACGATCACGTCGACCGACTGGTTTTCCAGGGCGTCCCTGGCCGACGCCACCGAGTTGGCCGTCAGTACCGACACCCCTTCGAACTCCCCACGGACGAGTTCTGCCGTCTGTAACCGTGTCCCCTCGTCCCCATCGACGACGAGGACGACTGACTCTTCCATACAGGAAGTGACCTGTGCAGTGGTATATAGCTGGTTATCAGTTAGATAACCAGTATCAGTTTTCGGGCCGGACGCTCGCATCGACGACGACGTGTGAAACCCCTTCGCTGTACCCTTTGACTTCCCGGACGGAGTGGTTCTCGACGGTCATCCCGTGGCTTTCGACGGCGTCACGGAGCCGTCCGAGCGGTCGCTCCGGGACGAGTGTGTCAGGCGTGGCCTCGTGCATGTGCAGCCAGCCACCCGGCGCGAGTACCGCCAGGGCGCTGTCGAGGTACTCGTGGGCCTCGTAGTATCCCATCACGATCCGGTCGAACTCGAAACGATCCGGCGTCCCGGCCTCGGCTGTTCCGCCCGCGATCACGTCCCGGTTGTCCGCCCGGTAGGTTTCGACGTTGTCCTGGACACCGTTCCTGACGACGTTCTCGACGAGATATTTGAAGGCGGCTGGATTCCGCTCGATGGCGGTCACGTGAGCGCCGGCCCGGGCCATCGGGAGCGTGAAGTAGCCGATACCGGCGAACATGTCGAGGACGCGCTCGCTGTCTGTGACCGTCTCGCCCATCCGCGCGCGCTCGGCTTTGTTCCCCGGCGAGAACATCACCTCCGCGAGATCGAGTGCGTACTCGGTCCCGTGTTCCCGGTGGACTGTCTCGGTGTCACCCTCGCCGGCGAGGACTTGGACCGTCGGTTCCCGGTGATCGCCGTCGATCCCCTCCCTGGCGAGTACCGTGTCGGCGTTGCCATGCATCGCGAGCAATGCCTCGCCGACCGCTTCGGAGTCGGGCGTGTCGCTCGCTTCGACCAGGATGACGCTCCCGAGAACAGCCCACGACGAGGGGGCGCGTTCGAGTTCCGCGTCGCTCCAGCCGCGCTCCCGAAGGTGGTCGGCCAGCGAGCGGCGGCGTGGTTCACCCACTTCTTCGATGACGTCGAGGATGTCGGTCCGCTGTGGCGGCGCAGTCACCGGGATCGCGACAGTCTCCTGACCGCACTCGTAGACGCTCCGGTCGTCGTCGTAGATCCCCTCCTCGCGGAGCGAACCGATCGCTGCCTGGGCGCGGGGCTTCTCGACGACTGCGGAGAGGGACTGCTCGGACATCGTGGTGCTGTCCGGCTCTGAGACGTATATATCACCCGTTCGCTGGGTATGGAGCCGTTACTCGTAGCCCTCGGTCCGGAGTTCGGGTGGCAGCTCGAGCTGTTTGATGCCGGTCTGCTCCTCGATTTCGAACTGGTAGATCCTGGTGTCTTCCGATTCGCTGGCCCGCTCGAAGACGTCGGGCCGCCAGGGTATCTCGATCTCCTCTTTGATCTCGTCCCGCTTTCCTTCCGGGACACGCTCGATCGAGCCTCGCAGCAGCGTACTCCGCCAGTTGAACGTCGTCTCGACCCGGTAGACGAGAAACCGTGCCAACTCCGCGCGCTCGCTGAGTTCGACTTTCCGGCTGCTGGCCCCGAGCACGTACAGAAAGTAGAGCGTGTCCTCGCCATCGAACCAGAACGTCAGGGGGCGCAGACTCGGTGCCCTGCCCGGATGGATACCGTCTTCGCCGGTCGGAAGGCCGAGGATACCGACATCCTGGGTGGAGAGGATCTGTCTGATCTCCTCGTCGTCCATCCGCTCCATGCCGTACGCCTCCAGTTCTTTGACTGTCATAACTAGATTGAGTGAGAGTATCAACATAAAGATACCAGTCAGTTCCAGCGTTCCGGAAATATCCGGGACGTATTCCCGAAACGACCACCGACCGGCGTGGCCCTTCCGGTACTCTCAAGACCGACGCCGACCACGCGGTGAGCATGGACGTCACGATCAGTTCCTCGACGGTTTCCGGGGCGGCACAGGCCCCGCCGTCGAAAAGTTACACACACCGCGCGATTCTCGCGGCCGGCTACGGGGAACAGACGACGGTGCACGATCCGCTGGTGAGCGCGGACACGCGGGCGACGATCCGCGCGGTCGAGGCCTACGGCGGTGACGTCGAGTACGACGAGTCGGCAGACACAGTGGAGATCGAGGGGTTCGACGGGAGCCCCGAGATCCCTGACGACGTGATCGACTGTGCGAACAGCGGGACGACGATGCGGCTAACGACGGCCACCGCCGGACTGACCCGCGGGATCACCGTCCTCACTGGCGACGACTCGCTTCGCTCGCGACCACAGGAACCCCTGCTCAAGGCGCTCGAACAGCTCGGCGCGCGAGCCGAGAGCACCCGCGAGAACGGGCAGGCCCCGCTCGTGGTTCGTGGCCCGATCACCGGCGGCTCCGCCGCGATCCCGGGCGACGTCTCCTCGCAGTACATCACCGCCCTGCTGATGGCCGGGGGTATCACTGACGCGGGTGTTGATATCACGCTCCAGACGGAACTCAAATCCGCGCCTTACGTCGACATCACACTCGAAGTGCTCGACGATTTCCGCGTCTCGGCACGGAAGACGGGCCGCGGGTTCTCCGTCGACGGCTTCCAGCGGTACGACGCCGGCGGGAGCTACACCGTCCCCGGCGATTTCTCGTCGATCTCCTACCTGCTCGCGGCCGGTGTCCTCGCGTCGGGAGAGGGCGTGACGATCACCGGCGCGCACCCGAGCGAACAGGGGGATCAGGCGATCGTCGACATCGTCGAAGAGATGGGCGGCGACGTCGAGTGGGACCGGCAGGAAGGGGAGATAACCGCACAGCGAAGCCAGCTCACCGGAACCGAGGTCAGTGTCGAGGACACACCCGATCTGCTGCCGACGATCGCCGTCCTCGGAGCGGCAGGCGCGGGCACCACGACGATCACGGACTGTGAGCACGTACGTTATAAGGAGACTGATCGCGTGCGCGCGATGGCCGAATCACTCGACAAAATGGGTGCTGCCGTCGAGGAAGAAGCGGAGACGTTGACGATCCACGGCGACGAGTCGACGCTCTCGGGCGCGACGGTCGACGGGCGGGCGGACCACCGGATCATCATGGCGCTGGCGGTCGCCGGCCTCGTCGCCGACGGGTCGACGACGGTCACGGGCACGGACCACGTCGACGTCTCCTTCCCCGACTTTTTCGATCTGCTCGAAGGCCTCGGCGCGGAACTCACTCGACGGTAACTGTCGGCAAAAAGCGGGGGTTGTAGAGCACCCATGTGACCGTGGACCGTACTTGTTGCTATGACAGCGAGTTTCGATTTCGAAGGTGATGTCGCAGTTGTAACTGGCGTCGGCGGCGCGCTCGGGAGCGCCATCGCGGAGCGGTTTCTCGCGGCCGGCGCGACGGTCTGTGGGGTGGATCTGGTCAGCCCCGACGACGACGATTTCCAACTCGAAGCGCCAAGCCGGATCGACTTCCACCAGGGAGATTTCACCGACGAGTCGGTCGTCGAGGAGACCATCGATGCGATTGTCGACACACACGGTGGCCTGGACTACCTCGCGAACATCGCGGGCACCTGGCGCGGTGGGA
>Ga0207714_1002254_pt1 | contig 11814 bp, 12 predicted proteins | sample PonA232FremontCA_2_FD_187270 | JGI IMG/M metagenome (GOLD analysis project Ga0207714, IMG submission 187270) | Marine sediment microbial community from Fremont, CA, USA - Pond A23 Sediment 2 (SPAdes) | ecosystem: Environmental > Aquatic > Marine > Unclassified | place: USA: Fremont, California... | reverse complement strand
TCCTTGATCTTCTTCAGCCTGAATATCTCCTCACGCTCCATCTCTTCGAGACGTAGCTCTATGAACTCCTGAGCGTCCTTGAGTTCGGGTATGAGCTTGAACTCCAGAGCGTTCACGCGACGTTTCGTCTTCTCTATCTCCTCAAGCATCTTCTTCATCGCCGTCTCTATCTCCGCGGCGAGTATGATCGTATCGAGAAGCTCCTCGTACGCCTCCGCCGCCTCGTCGATACGCGCGCTGGTTTCGAGGAGGCTGTATCCGCGTTCGCCAACGTCCTTCTGAACCTTGGAGCCTTCTATCTGAGGGACGACCACGCCCATTATGTTCTTGGATTCGAGCGTGATACGCGGCGTTTCGGCACGCGCCGACGCCGCACCGCGTACGGCAACGTCGCCGTCGAGCGCGCGCGCCTTGTCTATCCTCTTCTGTGCGCGCTCGTAGTCGTCGCTAAGGTTCTCGCGCACGTCCTGCGACTCCTCAAGTATCTCCATGAACTCCATGATGAGACCGTCGCGTTTCTTCTCCAGCGTCTCGTGACCCTGCTCAGACAGCTCTATACGCTCCTTTATCTCCATCAGATCCTTACGCGTCGGCTTTACCTCGTCCTCTATAGCCATTGTTAAGCTGTCGCCTCGGCTTCCTTCTCTTCCTCGTCGTCTCCTCTGTAGTACTCCTCCACAAAGTCGTCGTCGATACGTTTGAGTTCGCTCTTGGGGAGCGTCGACAGGAGTTCCCATGAGATACCGAGCGTCTCTTCGAGCGACCGGTTTGTTGTCCAGCCCTGATCGACGAGTTCGTCCTCAAACGCATCGGCGAAGTCAAGGAAGAGGTTGTCGCGGTCGCTCAGAGCCTCGCGTCCGACGATGTTGACGAGGTCACGGAGGTCGTTACCCTCGGCGTACGCGGCGTAAAGCTGGTTCGCAACGTCACCGTGATCCTCGCGCGTGTAGCCCTCTCCGATACCGTCGTCCATGAGGCGGGAGAGCGACGGCAGTACGTCGACCGGTGGTTCACGTCCCTCGGATTCGAGGCGGCGGTCGATGTATATCTGACCCTCGGTAATGTAGCCCGTCAGATCGGGTATGGGATGAGTGTCGTCGTCGCCCGGCATCGTCAGAATCGGAATCTGTGTCACGGAGCCTTCGAGACCCTTTATGCGCCCGGCGCGCTCGTACAGTTCTGCGAGGTCGGTGTACATGTAGCCCGGATAGCCGCGGCGTCCGGGTACCTCCTCGCGCGCCGCGCCTATCTCACGGAGCGCCTCGCAGTAATTGGTCATGTCTGTCAGGATGACGAGGACGTGATAGCCCTTGTCAAAGGCGAGGTACTCCGCCGTCGTGAGCGCCATACGCGGTGTGACGATACGTTCGACGGCGGGGTCGTCGGCGAGGTTCTGGAAGACGACCGAGCGTTCGAGAGCACCGGTGCGTTCGAACTCCTCAAGGAACTCGTTCGCCTCCTCCTGCGTGATACCCATCGCTCCGAAGATGACGGCGAACTCCTCGTCCTCGCCCTCTTCGTCGCCCTCTCCGATGTCGTCGCGTACGTCCGCCTGCCGCGCGATCTGAAGCGCGAGTTCGTTGTGCGGAAGTCCCGAACCGGAGAAGATAGGTAGCTTCTGACCGCGGACGAGCGTGTTCATGCCGTCTATAGCGCTCACACCCGTCTGTATGAACTCGTCGGGGTACTCGCGCGCGTGCGGGTTTATCGCCGAACCGATGATGTCGCGGCGATCCTCCGGCACGATCTCGGCTCCGCCGTCGATAGGTTCGCCGCGTCCCGAAAGAACGCGTCCGAGAAGATCCTCGGTGACGGGCATCTTCATCGTCTCGCCGAGGAAACGGACGCTTGAGTTACGGTCGAGTTCGTCGGTTCCTTCGAAGACCTGAAGACTGACGATCTCCTCTCCGGATTCGAGGACCTGTCCGCGTTTGGTGGAGCCGTCGGGTAGCTTTATCTCGACGATCTCGTCGTATCCGACGGGTTCGTCTACCTCTACGAAGACGAGCGGTCCGCTTATCTCTGTTATAGTTTTGTATTCCTTCATCGTTCACCTCACGCTAACCCGTTGAAGTCGTCGTCGAGTCCTTCGTCGATCTCCTCTACGAGCGGCTCCCAGTTCTCCTCCGTCGGTATGTCGAACAGACGTTCCGCGGAGTCGACGTCCTGTATCTCCTCGACAGGCACACCGGCGTCAAGAGCGTCGAAGGCGAGGTCGTTGAACTTACGTATGAGACGGAGCATCTCGAACTGCTTGTTGAGGTCGCAGTACGTGTCGATGTCGTGGAAAGCGTCTTGCTGGAGGAAGACCTCGCGTATGTAACGCGCGACCTCAAGCGTAAGCTGTTGATCCTCAGGGAGTGCGTCCTTACCGACCAACTGGACGACCTCCTGTAGCTCGTCCTCCTCGTCGAGTACGCCGACAGCCCACTGGCGTGTCTCCGCCCAGTCGTCGTCGACCTCGTCGGCGAAGAAGTCGTCAAGCTGGGACTTGTAGAGCGAGTACGAGTCGTTCCAGTTTATGGCGGGGAAATGTCGGCGTTCGGCGAGGTCGGCGTCGAGCGCCCAGAACGTCTTGACGATACGGAGCGTGTTCTGCGTAACAGGCTCGGAGAAGTCACCACCGGGCGGAGAGACGGCACCGATGACGCTTATGGAGCCGTCGCGTCCGCCGAGCGTCTCGACACGTCCGCCGCGTTCGTAGAACTCGGCGAGCGCCGCGGCGAGGTAAGCAGGGTAGCCCTCCTCGCCCGGCATCTCCTCAAGACGTGACGATATCTCGCGCATCGCCTCCGCCCATCGGGACGTCGAGTCCGCCATGAGGGCGACGTCGTAGCCCATGTCACGGTAGTACTCGGCGAGCGTGATTCCTGTGTAGATACACGACTCACGCGCCGCGACGGGCATGTTCGAAGTGTTGGCGATGAGCGATGTACGTGACATCAGGGGCTTGCCCGTCTTGGGGTCTTCGAGTTCGGGGAAGTCGTCTATGACCTCGGTCATCTCGTTTCCGCGTTCGCCGCATCCGACGTAGACGACGATGTCGGCGTCCGACCATTTCGCTAACTGGTGCTGTGTGACCGTCTTACCGCTACCGAACGGCCCCGGAATCGCCGCCGTACCGCCCTTCGCTATGGGGAACAGCGTGTCGAGTATACGTTGACCGGTCACGAGCGGCGTACGCGGCGTCTGCTTGCGCTCGACGGGGCGCGCCTTGCGCACGGGCCACTCCTGAAGCATCGTGATCTCGCCCCCGTCTTCGAGAACAACGACAGGATCCTCGACGGTGTACTCGCCCTCGTTGACATCGGCGACTGTACCGCCTTCGTCGGGCGGAACCATCACCTTGTGGTCGATACTCTCCGTCTCAGGAACGGTACCGACTATGTCGCCTTCCTCTATCTCGTCGCCCTCCTCGACCTCAGGCGTGAACTCCCACACCTTTTCGAGGTCGATACCGGGGGCGTCGACACCGCGGTCAAGGAAGTCGCCCATCTCCTCTTCGAGTATGTCGAGCGGACGCTGAACGCCGTCGTATATGGAGTCGAGTACGCCCGGACCGAGTTCGACGCTCAGGGGCGAACCTGTGGTAACGACGGGTTCGCCCGGCGCTATACCGCTCGTCTCCTCGTAGACCTGTACGGTCGTAACCTCTCCTTCGATCTCGATAACCTCACCCATCAGACCTTCTTCGCCCACACGTACCACGTCGTTCATCCGCGCGTCGAGACCCTTCGCCTCGACGACGGGACCGCTCACGTTCGTGATACGTCCTTCGTCTTCCGTTTCGGCTGTTTCTGCCTTGCTCATGTTCTATTGCTCCATAAGGTCGATTCCTATAGCGCGTTTTATCTTTTCGCGTAACGCACCCTCGCCCTCGCCGCCGAGCGTGACGACGACGGGTTCTACGCTCGTCTCGGCGTTCTCACGTACCTCGTGCGAAAGATGGTCGAGGTCGTCCTGATGCATTACGACGATACCTATGTCGTCAAGCGAAAGAACGTCCTCAACCGCACCGTCGAGTTCGTCGTCCTTGTTCTCGTCACGTATCTCGCGGAACTCGTCGACGCCCGCGAGCCTGAACCCCGTCGTGAAGCTCGGCGCTCCGACGACGGCTATACGTCGGCTCATATGACTATCTCCTCCTCTATCTCCTCGACGGTCAGACCTGCCTCCTTACCACGTGCTATACCGCGTATGTTCTGTACCTCGCGCTCCTTCGACAGTATGTACGAGATGACGGGCGCGACCGAGTTGGGGTAACGGTTGGTCATGCTACCCGCAAACTCCATCAGTAGCTTGTCGAGCGCGGTGTCGAACTCGACGAGACTCCCCGTCTCTTCGAGTTCGTCTATCGCCTCCTCAAGCTCGTTTCCGTACTCCGAACCTCGGAGTGCCTCGACGAGTTCCTCGCGGTTTTCGACGAGACGTTCGAGTTCGGAGCGCGAGAAAAGGTCGCCTCCTTCGATGAAGTACTCGCCGACGTCGACCTTTTCGCTACCCGCGGCGCGTAACGCGTTACGGACGTTGAGAACGTCGATCTCGGAACGCAGGAAGTCGCGGTAGACGCCGCGCGGCGATTCGGGCGCGACGCGGTCACCCTGAATAAGACCTTCGTAGAACGTCCTGTCGACGGCGTTTTCGAGGGGTAGAAGAACGTCGTCGTCCTCGTATTCGCGTAACGCCTCTTCGAGCGCGTCGCCGAAGACCGTCCCTTCGAGTTCCTCGACGACCTCCTCGACGGAGCCGAGTTCGGCAAGTGATTCGAGGAACGCCTCGTCGATCTCGCCCGCGGGTATGAGATCGACACGTATCTCGTCGGGCTTAGCGTCGGTAAAGACGCCTCGGAGGACTGTCTTAACGTTCAACGCGTCGTAGCTACGGAGGTAGTCGACGACCGTCTCGCGTAACGTCCCCTCCGACCAACGGACGATGTCGGAGAAATGACGCGCCATGTTGTCGTACAGGGCGTACTCGATGAGGTCGACTCCCTCGTGACGCGCGCCGAGCCTGTTTATCTCCTCCGAGTACTCCGACTCCTCCATGAACCGCGCTATCTCGTTGGGCGACATACGGACGAGCTTCCTGTAGTCGTCGTCGCCGAACAGCTTCGCCTTACGCGCCCTGACGCGCGCCGCGACGTACTCGTAGTTCGACGATCCGCCTGATTCGGCTCCCGTCCTCATTACTCGTCCCCCAACAGGCGCGCCGAGACCTCGCGCAGACTTTCGTTCCAGACCTGTTCGAGCACCGAGTCGAAGCTGTTGTCGACACGTACCTTACCGTCGGCGGACTCGACGACCACACCGCCGATGATATCCGTCGACCCGGCGTGCTCGAAGCCGTCGAACCCACCGAGGAGATCCTGAACCATCTCCTCGTCGCCCTCGGCTGTGTAGACAGCGCCTTCGTCGTCGCCGAGTTCTTCGATACCCGATTCTAGGAGCGTACGTGTCATATCCTCACGCCCCTCGTCAAGCTCGGCGAGTTCGTCACGTACGTCGGCGCGTAGCTCGGCGAGCTGGTCACGTTCCTCGCGCGAGACCATCTTGCGCGCTTCGAGCTTGGCGCTCGAAACCTCCTGCTCGCGCAGGTTCTCGGCTTCCTTCTCGGCGTCCTGACGTGCCTGTTCCACTATCTCCTCAGCCTCCTCACGCGCGTCGGTCAGAGTCTCCTCCTTCTCTTCCTCAGCCTCCGCGACTATCTCGTCTGCACGCGCGCGCGCTTCCTGTTTTATATCATCTACTACCGTTTCGAGTCCCATGATGAGAATCTGGTGTTCTTGGGTGTCTTACGGCACCAGGAAGATCACGACTATTGCGAAGATGACGAGCGTCTCGGGTAGCACCGTCATCAGAAGACCACGACCGAACATACCGGGGTCTTCAGCCATCGCTCCGACAGCCGCGGATCCGATTCCGCGCTCGGCGTAGCCTGCGGCGAGAGCCGCGAGACCGACACCGATCGCCGCCGCCGCCTTCGCCATACCGTTGGCGTTTATCTCCGCAACCTCCGGACTCATCTGTGATGCCTGTTCTGCCGTCTGCTGTGCTACCACGGGATCTATTAGCTCAATTACCATGTTTTATCTACCTTCTTCTGTATGTCTTCTCTCTGTTCCGAACGGTTCGAACTTGTCGCCACCGCCTTGATAAAACTTCCCAAAGAATTCCACGTACTCAAGGCGAACCATCTGAATTCCTGCGGCGGTTATACCGAGGAGTAGGACGACGACATGCCCTATGATGAAGACGACCACGGCGGCGATCAGGGCGATAATACCCGTAGCCGCGGAGCCTTCGATACCTATCCATGTGAGACCGGGGAAGATGACGCCCTCGCCGCCGAGATGCGTCGCGTACTCCGTACCGGGGAGCATGAAATGCGTCTCCCCACCGCTCTCGTACGCGCCGAAGACGAGCAGGTTGACGACGAACGCCATGCCCGCCTTTGCGAGTAGGACAGCCATTATACGCAGGTAAGAAAGCGCGTGTCCGAATGCGTTCGTAGGCGTCTCGACCGCACCGACGACCCCCTCGCCGACGGAGACCATAACGAAGCCGAGGACGGCGAGCCCCGCACCTGCGATCCCGACGGTCGCGGGGAAGCCCGCGAAGCCGAGATCGAACATAGGGTTCTGGTACAGGACGGAGGTTTCGCCCACGAGGAACGAAGGCTTGACGCCCGCGCTGTGTGCGCTGAATATCCATATGAAGAACCCGTTGAGAGTGAGTATCCACGACGCGTCTTCGAGAACCGCCTCCTTGATACCGTGGCTAAGGTCGTTGACGAAGCCGAAGACGTACCCGATGTTGAGATGGAGTAGGCCGAAGCCGATGCTCACGACTATCCACGTCAGAGCCGTCTGTGTGCTGTGTATACCCTTGTCGAAGACACCCATGACGGGCGGTACGGGCAAGCCGAACTGAGCCATCGTCGAACCGACGTGCAGACCCGCGAACTCGCCGTACAGGTAGCCGAAGATGATCGTGAAACCGCCCGCCCAGACGCCGATAGCGCCGAGGGCGCGTATGCCGTCGGAGTCGACGCCCCTGTATATCGCGCCCCCCATGACGGCGTACAGTATACCGTAAGCCATGTCGCCTATCATGAAGCCGTACGCGAGAGGGAACGTCATTAGGACGATGAGCGTCGGATCGAGTTCGCCGTACTTGGGATGGTTGACCGTGTTTACGAGGAACTCGAACGGCTCCGCCGCCGCGGAGTTGTCCTGCACGACGGGCGGTTCCTCGTCGTCCGCCTCGCTCTCCTCCTCGGGATGTCCTTCGTCGTACTCGACGGTTTCGAGCTTCTGTACGTCGACCCTTTCACCGACGGCGTCGGCGAGCGCCGACTCCATCTCCCCGTAGCTCTCGTCGGGTATCCAGCCCTCGGCGTAGAACGAGTTCGCCGTCGTTGCGAACATAAGAGGTGCTTCGGTCTTCTCCGCCTCTATCGAAAGCTCCTCCTCGGCTTTGACGAGGAAGCCACCGTGTTCACCGGCGAGTTCGTCGAGGCGTGCGTCGAGTTCTTCGAGTTCGTCCTCAAGAGCCTCGACACGGTCGTCGACCTCGGCGAGAGCCTCGTCGGGGTCGCCCGTTGCGTCGGGTAGTTCGAGAGCCGAGAAGTCGACGCCAACGAGCGCGTCGTCAACGTCGACACCGCGCGCCGCGACCGCGACGACGCCGTCGCCTCCGAAGACCTCGTACTCGTCTCCTTCGGCGTCTTCGAGTGCTGTACGGACCGCGTCGGCGTCGCCCTGTCCGACGTGTACGTCTATCTCGTCGTAGCCACCGAGGAGTTCGAGGTCGATACCGAGGTCGGCGAACGGTTCGAGTGTTCTACGCTCCTCGCGCGCCTCACGTAGCTCCTCGCGTACCTCGTCGCGTTCGTCCTCGACCTCGTTGACGGTTGCGCGCACGTCTTCGAGCCTTCCGTATAGCTCGTCGCGCGTCTCCCAGCCCGAAGCCTCGGAGCCGTCATAGTCGCCGTCTTCGATGTCGAGCGTGTTTATTACGGCGCGAACCTGTACGAGCTTTCCGCTGACCTCCTCGCCGCCTTCGAGAGGGCTACCGTTTTCGAACCCCTCCCAGCTACCGTCGTAGTCGTTGACGTGTACGAGTTCGAGGTCGTGGAGCTCCTCGACCGCGTCCTCCAAGACAGCCTTGGAGCCTGCGACCGAGATCCTGCTCATAAGCTTAGGTCTGAGCATCTACCTCCTCCCTGAAACGTTCGACGACGTGTTCGAGGGCGTCGTCGTGGTTCTCCTCCGCGCGCTCACGTAGAGCCTCGACCTCCTCCTCGCCGTCGGCTATTATCTCGTCCGTCTTCTCCTCGACCTGTTCGCGTGCCTCCTCGACTATCTCCTCGCGCACCTCGTTCGCCTCTTCCTCCGCCTCCGAGAGTATCTCATCGGCTTCCCGGCGGGCTTCTGCGCGTATCTCGTCAGCCTCCTCCTCGGCATCGGAGATTATCTCGTCAGCCTCTTCTTCGGCGTCTTTGATGTTCCTCAGCACTCTATCGCGTTGAGCCGACATAGTTACTGTCCGAAACTGGTCGAACGCGGTATATGGAAGTTTCCATTTGAACCACAAACCCCAAACGGTTCGGTACCGAAGCCGACCGTAATGAACGGAGGCGCAGACGCGGATCGGAAGCTTCCCGAAGGTTTCGAGAGACGTTTCTGGAAGCTCGTGCTACTCCTCAACATCGGACCCATCGGGATCGCGGTCGCTTTCTACCTCGCCGTCTTCCGCGGAACCTCCGACCTGTTCTGGGCTTCGCTCGCCGGCGGTGCGGTCGCGCTCGGCTTTGCGGCACGCGAGTACACCGTCGCACGGTCGACGCTCGTGGAGGAGGACGAGGGATAGACTCACGGTCGTGCGCGCGCCGCGCCAAGCTTTATTACGGACGCGTCCGCGTATGGTAACCGAGCCATGAGTGAGGACAATCTCGACAGCCTGACGGACAAGATAGGAGGGGGAGACGAAGGCGGTATGGAAGACCGTCTCGAAGACACAGAGGTCGGGGATATAGGCGAGGAGGACACCGACGAACTCATCGAGCAACTCAGGGACGACGATCCCGAGACGGGCGCGGAAGCCGCCGACGAGCTCGAAAGGATCGCCGACGAGGAGCCTGAGAGACTCGAAGGACATGAGGACGAACTCGTCGACGCGCTTGAGGTGGACGACAACTGGGCGAAACGGGCGGCGTCCTCGGCGCTCGCCGAGGTGGGTTCGGAGGACGCGCTCGGTGAACTCGAAGACGTGGACATGCCGGAAGCAGAGGAGGCGGCGGAACGTATACGCGAGAGAGGGTCTACCGAAGAGGAAGCCGATGGCGACGGTGAGGAGGAAGCCGTCGCGTCTAAGGCGGACGGCGGCATGGGTTCGTCGGGTGACGAGGGCGCGGATCGCGCACTCGACGCCGCAAAGAACGGCGACGCCGACCTCGACTTCTCCGAGATAGTCCTGTTACAGATGCTCGAAAGCGACAAGGAGGATCCGAGCAAGTACGCCGAGCAGTCACTACGTCACGCGGTACGTGAGTATCCCGAGACTGCGCTCGAACTCACCGACAGGTTCGCCGAAAGCCTCGTCGATGATCCCGACGACCTACGGAGGTACTCGTCGCTCGTCATGCACGAGGTTTCGGAGGAGTACGTCGATGAGGCGCGCGAACACGTATCCGAACTCGTCGAGTCGCTCGGTGACGACGACGAAGGCGTCAGCGGTCGCGGCGAAAAGGCGGTTACGAACGTCGCCGAGGAGTACCCCGACGAGGTCGTCGGAACCGTCGCTCAGAAGTCGCAGGACGAGTAAGCAATCCGTCGCGTGCCGATCAGTGCTGGTGCTCGTACAGTTTCTCGGCGGACTCGTCGAACATCTCGTGTTCGCGCTCCGAGAGATCCCACTCGACTACCTCCGCACCGTCGCGTCCTATCTTGGCGGGGACGCCGACGGAGACGTCGTCGTGCCCGTACTCGCCGTCGAGGACGATGCTCGACGGTATGACCTCGCCCGTGTCGCGCGCTACCGCCTCTACGACGTGCGCCACACCGCGTCCGGGTCCGAACTCGGTCGCACCCTTCTTCTCTATGACGTTCATCGCGCTCTGTGTCAGCGCTTCCGTGATCTCGTCGCGTTCGTCGGCGTCGAACTCAGGCTCACGTCCGTCGACACGAACCTTGGAGAAGACGGGTACCTGCGAGTCGCCGTGCTCGCCTATGATCGAGGCGTCGACGCTCGTCGTCGGTACGTCGAACTCCTCAGAGAGGACGTAACGGAAACGCGCCGAGTCGAGGCGTCCCGCGAAGCCGATCACCTTCTCGCGCGGTCTGTCGCTGACCGAGTAGAGATGGTGGTTGAGAACGTCCATCGGGTTGGTCGTGAGCACCGAGATGGCTTCGGGCGCGTACTCCTCGAAGCTCTCGGTGATACCCGCGATTATGTCGCGGTTGGCGTCGGCGAGGTCAAGACGCGACATACCGGGTTCGCGTGGCTTACCCGCCGTGATCACGACGACATCGCTGTCCTCGGTGTCCTCGTACTCGCCGTAATGGACATCGGTCGGCGAGTCGTACGCGATACCGTGCATCGTGTCGTGCGCCTGTCCGACCGCGGGGTCTTCGGCGATGTCGACGTAGACGACCTCGTCCGCGACTCCGCTCAGGGCTACGTTGTAGCCCGCCATCGCTCCTACGGTGCCGCCCGCACCGACTATGGATACTTTGAATCCCATGGTTAACCCTGCGGAGATATACAGCATAAACTTGATGAAATACGTTCGCGTGCGTGAAGCGCAAGCTTATTTTTCGCCCGAACCGTATGTATACCGATGGGAGTTCTCGAAGACAAGTCGCGCGCACGTACGTTCTACCGTTTCCTGTCGAAGGTGTACGACCGCGTAAACCCTGTCTTCTGGAACGAGAAGATGCGCGACGAGGCGCTCGGTATCTTCGGGGTGTCGGAGGGCGACCACGTCCTCGATGTCGGTTGCGGCACGGGGTTCGCAACCGCGGGTCTCGTCGAGCGCGGGGCTGATGTGGACGGACTCGATCAGAGCGTTCACCAGCTTGCGAAGGCGCGCGAGAAGGACGAACTCGACGGCGTGCGTTTCGTACGCGGCGACGCCGAGAACCTGCCGTACGCCGACGAGACGTTCGACGCCGTCTGGTCGTCGGGGTCGATCGAGTACTGGCCCTCACCCGTCGACGCGCTCGCGGAGGCGAAACGCGTAACGAAGCCGGGTGGTCGGGCGCTCGTCGTCGGACCCCGCCGCCCAAGCGGACGCGTCCTCGGCGCTCTCGCGGACGCCGTCATGCTGTTCTACGACGAGGAAGAGGCGACGCGTATGTTCCACGACGCTGGATGGGAGGAAGTCGGGCACAGACTCATGGGTTCGGAGTACGTCGACGACGACGCCATCGTGACCGTCGCGCGTAAGAGTCAATAGGCGGTGTTCTTTACCGCAGGTATGGACGAGGTAGAAGACGTAGTTCACCAAGAAACGCAAGACACGCAAGAAGGCTTCGACCTGACGCTCGGTAACGTGTACGTCGTCGAAGAAGCAGGACGCGTCGACTTCGGAGGCGGTGAGCTTGAGGAACCGGAGCTAACCCGCGTCGGGACGGAGAAACGCAACGGGGAAGACGACTACGGCTGGTGGAACCTCGACGCCGGGACGTACGTCGTCGAGCACAACGAGACTCTCAACACCGATGAAGCCGTGACCGTCAGGACACGTACAGAGCTTCTGAACCGTGGCGCGTACCATCCGACGGTGCGCGTAGCCGAACTGCCGCTTCTGCCG
>Ga0207714_1002253_pt1 | contig 11815 bp, 10 predicted proteins | sample PonA232FremontCA_2_FD_187270 | JGI IMG/M metagenome (GOLD analysis project Ga0207714, IMG submission 187270) | Marine sediment microbial community from Fremont, CA, USA - Pond A23 Sediment 2 (SPAdes) | ecosystem: Environmental > Aquatic > Marine > Unclassified | place: USA: Fremont, California... | reverse complement strand
AAGCTCGCAACAGCCGCCTTCGACCCGTAGGTTCGTCTTCTCGCTCGGGCTCGGCAGACAGCGATAGAGACTGCAGTCTTCCGTCGAACGACTCAAACACAGTCAAATCACGCCACGCGCGAAGTTACGGTTCAGTTGGGCATCCAGTGTTCTGTCTCACTATCGATCCGTTCGCGGTCGAAATGTGCATCCATTCGATCCGGGCAGTGAGATCTGGCCGCCAGTCGGTAACTGCTTGCATCGATTCCTCGGCCGTGAGGCCGGTCGAACCGTGAACATTTCCACCCCTATTTAAATCGTCCCATAATACGGCGTTACCCCTACCGACTGCCGGGGACAGACAGTAACTAGAGCCATGAACGACCCGCAGCAACCGAGGTTGACGCCGATCGACGAGTGGGAAGAGGAAGCAGCAGAGATGCTTGACGGCGTCGAGTACGACACCGATTTGGGACTACGGATGGCTCGTGACGCGATTCGTGTCTCGAACGGTGAACTGACCGACGCCGAATTCCACGAGAAGTATCACGAGGAGATACTGGAGGAGTTCGGTGAAGACGAGCGACCGACCAAACCAGAGGGATTCGACGATGACTGACGACGATGGAGTTCATCGACGTGACGTACTGAAAGCCAGCGGAGCGGTCGCCGCCCTCGGTCTCGGTGGGGGTGGGTTCTTCCAGACGCTGGTCGAAGACGACACCGGGAGGTCCAACCCCGGCATCGATAGCTACGTCGGGCAAAACGACGTCATCCAGACCGTCTGTTCGCCCAACTGTCGCGGGAAGTGTCCCATCGACGTCCACGTCCGCGACGGACAGGTGAAGAAGATCGAGCCACATCCGCCGGAAGACGAGCAGTACAAGCGGGCCTGTGTGCTCGGCCTCTCACACACCCAGCGCGTCTACGACCCGACGCGACTGAAGTACCCAATGAAGCGCGCAGACTGGTCTCCCGACGAGCCCAACACCGACGGACGCGGTCCAGACGCCGAGTTCGAGCGCGTCTCCTGGGACGAGGCACTCGACCTCGTCGCCGACAAGATGCAGTCGTTGAAAACAGACCACGGCGCAGAGAGCGTCCTCTTCCACGAGGGCTCTGGGAACTACGGACAGACCGGGAAGTCGTTCAAGCGACTGGCTTCACTGTTCGGTGCCACCCAGTCCGCATGGGGTATCGACACCAACGTCGGTCGCGGCTTCAACCGCGTCACCGGTGTCGGCGCCTTCCTCCCACCGACGAACGAAGCCGAGGACTGGGAGAACGCGAACACGATCATCGTCTGGGGATCGGACATCTTCTCCAGTCAGTTCCAGATGGACGCCTCGAAGATACTCGACGCCGTCGAGAACGGGGCGAAACTCGTCGTGATCGACCCGGTGTACACGACGACGGCGTCGAAAGCCGACCTGTGGCTCCCGGTCAAACCCGGTAAAGACGTGCATCTCGCACTCGCGATGATGCACACCGTCTTCGAGGACGAGACGTACGACGAGGAGTTCCTTCGGAAGCGGACGACCGCACCGGCGCTGATCCGGAAGGACACCGGGGAGTTGCTCAAGGCGAGCGAGATCGGCGAAGACGGCGGCGAGCAGCAGGTCGTCGCTGTCGAACAGGGCACTGGCAGTCTAGTCGAACTCGAACCCGAGACCGGCGGCCCGTACGCGCTCTTCGGGGAGTTCGTCGTCGACGGCATCGAATGTGAGACGGCACTCACCAGACTCCGAGACCACGTGGCTGACTACGCCCCTGCGAAGGTCGCCGAGAAGACCGGCGTCGACGCGGAGAACATCCGCACCGCAATCCGCTGGCTGGCGACCCGCGGCCCCGGTGGCATCGCCCCGAGCTACGCGCTCGGACGGTACAAACACGGGCACATCTTCGGGCAGACCTACGCGATGCTGATGGGGCTGACCGGCGACTACGGTCGGCACGGGAACATCCACGCCCACCACTCCGGCGGTGCAACGCTCGCTGCTGGCGACTGGGCATCTCCGGAAGACGCCGACCCTGGACCGTCGATGTTCTTCCCCGAATACCCAGACGCGATGATCGACGGCGACCCGCACAAGATCAGGGGCGTCTACTCCATCGAGTCGAACATGATGGGCAACCAGTTCCCGGACCGCCAGCGATTCATCGAGGCGATCAAGAGCCTGGAGATGTACGTGGTCGCGGACATGCACCACACGGATACGGTCCAGCACGCGGACATCATCCTCCCGGTTCCACACTGGTTCGAACAGGAGGACATCAGCTCCGGCTGGGGGTCCCATCCACACCTCGGGTACCGACACAAGGTGCAAGAGCCACTGTGGGAGACCAGAGACGACTACTACGCGATCCGTGGACTCGCAGAGCGACTCGGGTTCGGTGACCGCTTCCCGGAGACGAAACGTGATATGCTCCGGGAGCTCGCCAGCAGGGACGACGCCATCGACTTCGATACCCTGTTCGAACAGGGGACCCAGAAGAAACAGAACGTCCCCATCGTCAAGTACACCGACGAGTTCCCGACCGAAACGGGGCGCATCAAGATGTACGACGACGATGCCCCGAGCGAGGAGGGCGTGACGTTCGACGTCCCACGGCCGCTCGAGGACCGGACGGCCGACGACTACGAGAAGGCCGACGAGTACCCGCTGATGTTCATGCAGAAACACAGCCGGTTCCGCATCCACTCGCAGTACGAGATGGTGAACTGGGTGCGTGAGATCAACCCCGAACCGCAGCTGGACATCCACCCGACGGACGCGAAGGCACGCGGTATCGAGGACGGCGAGTACGTCCGGGTGCACAACGACCGTGGCGAGATGATCGTGAAAGCGAAGTACAACGAGGCGTTCCAGCCCGGACTGGTCAACACCGACCAGGGCTGGTGGTCGCGCGACTTCGTCGAGGGGCACCTCAACGACCTCACGCACAACGAGGTCAGCGAGGTCGGCCAGACGATGGCGTTCTACGACGTCCGTGTCGAAGTCGAACCGGCCCCTGACGACGTCGATACGGACAAGTACGAAGTGGACAACCCGCGCGGGGTTGGCGCCGAAGCGCCACGCGCAGGAGGTGACTGACGATGACAGACTATGGCCTAGTGATCGACCAGGAGCGGTGTATCGGCTGTCAAGCATGCGCAGTGTCGTGTAAACAGGAGAACAACGTTCCGATGGGACAGTTCTGGAACCGCGTTCTCACGGAGGGCGGGGAGAAGATGGACACCCCGTCCGGTGGCTACCCCGAAGACGGCGGCAGTGGATCGCTGGACATGCAGTACCAGCCGACGGCGTGCCAACACTGTGAAAACGCCCCCTGTGTGAAGGTCTGTCCGGTCAACGCGACGTACACCCGGGACGACGGAATCGTCGAAATCGACTACGACAAGTGTATCGGCTGTCGCTACTGCATGGCCGCCTGCCCGTACAACGCGCGGGTATTCAACTGGGACGAACCCGAACACATGCCCGAAGAAGGAACGGGCGACGTTGACGCCCGGCCACAGGGTGTCGTCGAGAAGTGTACGTTCTGTAGCCACCGCGTCGACGAGGGCCTCGATCCGGCCTGTGTCGTCAATTGCCCGTCCGACGCACGCATCTTCGGTGACCTGGACGACGACGGCAGCACCGTCTCGAAGTACATCAACGAATACGAGACGAACCAGTTGCTCGAAGACCGTGGGACGAAACCGAAGACGCACTACATCAGCGGCGAGATGAGCCCCGGACGCCCACAGACGTCCGACAAGATGGAGAGCGAACTCGACGACGTCTCGCCGTGGTCTGACGGGGACGAGGACGTGCCGTCTGACCCGGATGGTAGCGACGACGGTGGATCGAGCGGCGGTCACCACTCCATCGACGGTGACGCAGTTCCACACGTCCCGTCCGTCGGCGCTGGAGGTGACGACTGATGACTACTGAATCCGAATCGTCCCGTATCGCAATCCCGACGTTCGGTACGAAAGGGAAACTGTGGCTGGGTCTGCTCGCGGCCCTCATGGTCGCTGGACTGGCAGCCTGGGGCTACCAACTTACGACGGGACTGATCGTTACGGGGATGCGAAACGTGTTCTCGTGGGGTCTGTACATCATGATGTTCGTCCTGTTCGTCGGGCTCTCGGCGGGTGGGCTCATCATCTCGAGTGCACCGAAGTTCTTCCACTCACACCGCTACGAGGGGTTCGCACGGCTCGGGGTGCTGGTCAGTCTCGCGTGTATCACCGTCGCAGGACTGCTCATACTGCCGGACATCGGCCGACCCGAGCGACTCTACCAGTTTTTCACCTCGCCGGACTTCCGCTCGCCGATGGTGTGGGACTTCGGTATCGTCATGCTCTACGGCGCGCTGAACCTCTGGTATCTGTGGCTGTTGACCCGACGTGATCTGGCTGCGCGAGGGTCTCGACTCGCACTGGGCGTCCAGGATAGCGACGCGGGGCGCGAGCGTGACCGCACGCTCATGTTCTGGACCGCGGCACTCGCACTCCCGACCGCAGTCGCACTCCACTCGGTGACCGGGTGGATCTTCGCGACGCAGATCGGTCGGGGAGACTGGTTCAGCCCCCTCGTCGCACCAGTGTTCATCGCCAAGGCGCTCGTCTCCGGACTCGGACTGTTGCTGGTCGTCTCGGTCCTCGCAGACCGGCTCACGAACTACGAGGTCGACCGAGAGGAACTCACGAGTCTCGGCAAGATACTCGGTATCTTCCTCGCGTTCCACGTGGTGTACCTGCTGGCGGCAGAGCGACTGCCCCACGCCTGGGCGGATCACTTCGAGTTCTGGGCCATCACCAGTAGCTTCCTCATCGGAGAGTCCGTCTACTTCTGGCTGTGGACAGTCATCGGTGGGGCAGTCCCGCTGGCCATGCTGATGATTCCGTCGCTTCGGAAGCGCGTGTCGGTCATCTTCACCGCGAGCCTACTCGCCGTCTTCGGCACGATGTTCGAGGGGATCCGCCTCGTGTTCACCGGGTACGATGTTGCCAACATCGACTCCGCACCAGGCATCTCGCTCGGTGGCCAGTACGGCGGCATCACGACCGACATCTGGGCGACTTCTGGGACCTACACCCCGACGTTGGTCGAAGTGGCTGTCACCCTCGGCATCGTCGCCTTTGGTGCATTTATCGTCACTCTCGGCCTCAGATACGTGCCGATTCAGCGAGGCGACGCACAGCAATCGTACGCGACCGACGGGGGCAGACAGGAACACCAATGACCAAACAGACTGATACACCCCCTGAGCGTGAAGGATCGTCGGAACTCGACACCCAAAGCGACACACTTCGGTCGGACGTCGCGGCGACCTACGCCGTCCTCGCCGAGTGCTGGCGAGAACCGTCCGAGAAACTGGTCGAAGTCGCCGAGGCCGGTGAGTTGGCTCCGGTGGTCGGCGACCTCGGTTCGGTGGACTTCCACCGCCTCCGAACCGAGTACACCCGACTGTTCATCGGCCCAGCGGGACCACCGTGTCCACCCTACGAGAGCGTCTATCGCGACGGTAACGACCCCGACGAACTCGGCCCGGTCAAGGGATCCGCCACGATGGCGGTCGTGCGCTGGTACCGGGAGTTTGGCGTCCAGCCCGCAGCGGATCATTCGGACCTTCCGGATCACATCGCGACGGAGCTGGAGTTCGCCGCCTACCTTGCAGAAGAGGGCTTCGACGAACGTCTCGACCAGTTCCTCGAAGAACACCTCGCGGTTTGGGCAGAGGAGTTTCTGACCCAGGTCGAGGCAGAGACACGCGAAGCGTTCTATTCGTCGCTGGCAGCGACGACCTTGGAGGTGCTACGCCAGTAGACCGCCTCCGGGGTGCTCACCGAAATCACAGGGGCAACCAGATGCATTTTCCCATGAATTCTCACGAACGATACGTGTACGAAGTCACGTACGTCGTCGTTGACCAGCACCGAAAGGAGTACGAGACGTGGCTCTCGAAGACGACAGAACGCTGGATCGGAACCGCGAAGCTAAGCGGTTTCAGGAGCGAGCAGAGTGTGATGGACGAGGACTCGGAAGTGCGACTCCGTCTCGAATTCGAGACGCGGGACGATTGGGCGACGTTCGTCGAATCTGAGCCCTACAAGCAACGTATCGAACAACTACAAACCATGACCGAATCGCTCACGAACCATCTCTGGGAACCGACAGCGATATCCCTGGATCCGACGACTGACGGCGGGGTACCGATAGCTGCATGGGACCCTCTGGTAGATAAGGACTGATGTCGACGTCCACAGGCGTTTGCGAACCGTAGACGATCCCAGCCCGGAACGGACGTCGTCTCCCCCGGGTTAGTACGGACGTGGCAGTCGAAGACGAGGTTGTCGTCTTCGATACCGCGCCGACCGGCCACGTGACCGACTGATGGAACTGCCCTCGGACTGGAACTCAGAACTCGAAACTGTTGGCTCGGCCTGTATCGGTCCAGCAACCCCTATCGAAGACCACGACCGAGCGACAGCTGTGACGCGCTCGAACGTGTTTCCTGTACTCCTCTGTTGGTCACATCGAATCGAAGACCAGCGACCTGATTCCAGCGGGGACACGTGCCCACTGCTGCCACTGGTCATCTTCCTGTACGAGGACGCGGCCACGGTCCGTACCGGCAAACACACGCGAGCCATCACTTGCCCACGCGAGGACAGCTTCGGTTCCCTCACCGGGGTACGAGACAGAACGGAACGTCTCTCCACGGTCGTCCGACTCGAACAGTGCACCTTCGGCCCCATCTGGACCCCGCCACGTCGTCGAGGGTCCCATCGTTGCGGCTGTGAAAAGCGTCCCCTCGTGGACAAACGCCTCTCGAAAGTACGACCGTTCGAGATTGTCGTCGAGCCGCGTCCAGGACCGTCCGGTATCGTCCGTTCGATACAGTCCAGTCCCTGTCGAGGCGTAGTAGGTTGTCTCGTCGGCCCGGTGGAGATGGTGGATATCGTCCCAGACACCATCGCGGCGTTCGTCCCAGGTCTCGCCCCGACTGTTGCTGACGTGAACGCCGCCTCTTTCAATACCTGCGACCACCTGTTCGGGTGTCTCCGGTGGAATTTCGAGATGGCGGACCTGTCCTTCGTCGTGGACGGGACTGTCCCACTCGGAGCGAGACGGCTGGTCTTGCAACGTGTCACATTCGCCCCACCCCTGTTCGTCCGAGACGTATATTCTCGGGGGATGCGTTCCTGCATAGATACGACCGCTGGGCGTGACCGCTACCGAAAAGACTGGATCTGTTGGCACTTCGAGGTCCTCCCACGTGAGTCCGCCATCAGCGGTACGGAACAGTCCGGCATCTGTCGCGGCGTAAATATCTCCGTCGGCACTCTTTACACGCCACACTTTGACCGGACCGGCGCCCGCTGCTAGCATTCGGTCACCTTCGGTTCCCTGTTCCTCGATTCGCCAGACACCGTCAACCGTCCCAGTGAACAGCGTCATACAGATTTCTTCCACCAGCAGCTCTATATTGATTGGGTCTACATTTAATTTCCAGTCCGAAGACGAAGCTAGATGATTGCATACACCGGTGCACACATTCAGTAGAGCAGGCTGAGTGCCTCGGCACAGGGTTCGGGGAACTCCGGCCGGTAATCGCGATCGGACACGTATTTAGGATCCTGGAGACGCTGAGCGGCGCGGTCTTACTGACACTGTCTGGGTTCGTTGTCGGTCAGAGAGGAGCGCGATGAACACTCTTCATCCATCATGCACTAACTGATAGTATCTATTCGGGTCGGGATCTGTCCAGCTGAATACAGGGCGCGTATCTTGCACACTCAGCTTTGCACGGTGACCTACCTTCCAACAGCGAGAGAGTCCCGCCGTTCACGGCGGGCGTGAATCGCGTAAACTCTTGTGAGGAACCGCCATGTTACAGCTGGGCCGTGAGTCTCAAACGTCCACCACCAGTTTCACTTTCACTCTAGTTGACTGGCATTTACGTTCCCACGACGCCTATCGGCAGTTGGCAGATGAAGCGGACCAACACGTTTGCCGTGCGAACGCTCTCCAACGAAGGAGAGCAACTGCTACGGGACCTGTTGGACGCTTCCGCCGCTCTATGGAACGAAATCAATTACCAGCGCCTCATGCGGTACAACGACGAGGACGATTTTGAGAATGAGGATGTCTGGGACGCCGATTCAGGCCACCTCGAAGGCAAATACAAAGGCGTTCTCGGTGCCTCAACCGTCCAACAGGTGATACGCAAAAACAGCGAAGCATGGCGCGGCTTCTTCGAGAACAAAAAGGCGTATCACGACGAGTCGAACACGTCGGTCACGGAACACCCTACACCGCCGGGCTTCCGTGGCAACGAGGATGATGGCCGCGTTCTCAAAGGCGTCATTCGCAACGACGCATACACCGTCGAATGGGGCGAGCGGTCGCGGCTTGAGATACTGGTCGGGAGCGAGTTGAAGGACCGATACGACCACACCGGGCGTCTCCGGTTGGAGATCGCTGGCGATCCGAATTGGCCCGACTACGAGAAACAGGGCCGGTTAGACTTGTGGTACGACGAGACTGATAGTATGTTCAGGGCTTCGCAACCCGTGACTGTTTCTGACGGGATACGGGATACTCCACTGGCTGCAGAGAAGGCCGCTCTGGATATTGGTGCAAATAATCTCGTTGCCTGTACCACGACAACCGGCGAGCAATATCTGTACGAAGGCCGAGAGTTGTTTCAGCGATTCCGTGAGACGACACGAGAAATCGCCCGGTTGCAGTCCAAGCTACAGGAAGGCCGATACAGTAGCAAGCGTATCCGACGGCTGTACCGTAAGCGCACCCGTCGCCGCGACCATGCCCAAGAAGCACTGTGTCGTGACCTGCTGGAACGACTGTACGAAGACGGTGTAGACACACTGTATATCGGTAGCTTGACCGACGTGCTGGACACGCATTGGTCGGTCGAGGCGAACGCCAAGACGCACAACTTCTGGGCGTTCAAGAACTTCACCGAGCGACTGGCATGTACTGCCGAGGAATACGGTGTCTCGGTGGAAGTCCGATCGGAAGCGTGGACCAGCCAGGAGTGCCCACAGTGTGGTGGCACAGACCGGACGATACGGAACCAGGACACGCTCACCTGTCCGTGTGGGTTCGAGGGTCACGCTGACCTTAGAGCGTCGGAAACGTTCCTGAGGCGGCACACGGAAGAAGCAGTCAGGCCGATGGCACGGCCCGTGCGGTTCGAGTGGGACGACCACGACTGGTCGGGGATACCACACCCTCACGAAAGTCCCAAAGAACAGCGCACAGATCCGAGTACCGTCCACCGTGACGGGAATGTTGCCTCCGGCGAGTCGTAGACCGGCTGAGACTCCCACGGAGGAAACCGCGCCGTCGTCGGGCTTTGCCCGACTGCTTGCGGAGCTTTGCTCCGCTCTGTTCACGGCGCGGAGGATGTCATACGGCAGCCCCTGCTGATGGTACAGGCCCAGATTTTTCGTCGCGAACTTGTACGGTGAGTCACTGTTTGTGGACACGCATCCGAACATCCTCGGAAGGCTGCAACGTCAACTCCATGTTTATCTCGGGCTGCGGTGAACTCAACAGCTCGAATTCCACATTTCGGGCAAGCATCGGGATGATATGTTTCAACTCCATCATCGCAAAGTGCATCCCGATACACTGGTGGGGACCACCGCCAAAGGGGAAGTACGCAAAGTCCGGCCGTCTGTCACTCCGAGCATCGGTAAAACGCTCGGGCCGGAACTGCTCGGGTGCGTCGAACCATCGGTCGTCTTTCTGGACAGTGAACTGTGGCAGCAGAATTTTCGTTCCTTCGGGAATGTGGTACCCGCCAAGCGTTGTCTCCTCGACAGCCTCGCGGAATAGCATCCCCGCTGGCGGATAGAGCCGCATCGCTTCCTTGGCGACGTGCTCGGTAACGGTGAGGTCGGCAAGGTCTTCCGCCGTTGGTGGGCCGTCAAGCACAGTCGTGGCTTCCTGCGATAATCGGTCCCGCTCGTCGGGATGGGTCGCCAGCAACAACCACGTGAACGTCAGTGCCATCGCTGTCGTCTCGTGACCAGCGATGAGGAACGTAATCAAGTGGTCGTGAATTTCCGCATCGGTCATCCTATACTCGTGGTCGTCCTCCTTTTCCAGCATCATCGTCAGGAAGTCGTCGTACTGGCCGGGGTTCGCTCTCCGCTGTTCAATGAGCGTATCGACCGTTTCATCGAACGCATCCATAGCCTGCTTGTACCGTCGGTTCCTGTGGGTCGGTACCCACGACGGCAAGAGCATTTCGACGGCACCGAGGCCACTCATATCGGCTATGGCCTGTAGCTCGTCGGCGGCCTCGGAGATCACTTGCCGGTGCTCGCCGAGGTCGAAATCGAACAGCGAATTCGTGAGTATCGACAGCGTCAGCTCCGAGAACTCCTCGTTGATGACGATTTCTTCGCCGTCGTCCCACTCCTCGATCAGCTGTTCCGTGGCAGCAACCATCGACGAACTGAACCCTCGCAACCGGTTCAGTCCGAACATTGGCTGGAGGAAGTGTCGCTGTTGTTTCCATTCCTCACCACGTGTGAATGTGAGTCCTCGCGGTGCGATTTCGTAGTCGAGGAGTTCTTTCAGTTCGTCGAAATTCCACCGTTCGTAGGTGCCTTGTCCCAGTAATACCTCGCCAATGTGCTGGGGATGGAAGACGGCGACGGCGTCGATACGCGGAAATTCACAGTGGACGACATCACCGTACTCGGCAAGCTCGTCGAAAAACCCCATTGGCTGCTTGGCGTACTGATGGGCGTTTCCCAGGACCGGGAGTCCATCCGGGCCTGGCGGAAGCTTGTCGGCCTCACCTTCCGGACCGGAGCCGGTATCACCACCCGTCATATGTAAGCGTATGTGAATGATTGTTAATAGTCATTTTCCCGGTAGAGCATTAGAGTTTAGTTTGGAGCTTTGTGCCAGCGAGCGAAACTTTGGAGCTATGTTTCGGCTGTCTCCGGTTCGACGTGACTGAAACAGTTCGAAAACAAAGAGGTTCATCGTTTTGTATTTGGGAGGATATATTCGATAGCCTTCCGATTTTGTGGCGTTAGGTTTGAAATCGCAGTCCTGCTCGGTCATTGCTACTTGGAGATGGTTTGCGACGTCGACGAGAAACACGGCATCTTCGACAACCGGTTTCTGCCGAGTTCTTTGAGGGATATTTCGGTGAAAGCGGTTCTCGTGGCAGTAAACAGCCGGACATGAAGCGCTTCGTCTCGCTATATCAGCAGCGGCCTACAGCCAGTACTGCTGATCGTTGATACGAATAACTGTCTCGTCAACCGCAACCTGATTCGGAGTTTTCCCGCTGGTCGGCTGTAGATCGGCTTTGTGAACCCAATCATGGATCGCTTTCCGAGAGCGTTGAATACCCAATCTATCAGGAATTAAATTTATATTTGAAATTGATAATTCTGCCACGTGCATCTGAATACTTTTTAAGATGCGCATCCACTGGGTCACAATCTTTTAAAGAGATTTTTTCACGCCATTTGTGTTGGTTATTTTTGACCCCGCCTCCATATATACGATATAATTACATATTTGGTAGCCCTCTGGTACGATGAAATGGTCGCCTCTGACACAGCCCAAATATTCTATCCCCACATGCCGAATCCGACCAGCAATTTTGGGACACCACTATATTCGTCTCAATATCCGGTTAGTCATTGTTTCAATCCGAAGTAGTACCTGCCATGTCCCAGAATGGATTTCCACTCGTCCCTCACCCTCAGATGGCCCTTGTGGGGTGAAAGCGGCGAACGTACGGACGCACGAACGGGTATCATCCGCCACCGATTGTATCATCG
>Ga0207714_1002252_pt1 | contig 11815 bp, 10 predicted proteins | sample PonA232FremontCA_2_FD_187270 | JGI IMG/M metagenome (GOLD analysis project Ga0207714, IMG submission 187270) | Marine sediment microbial community from Fremont, CA, USA - Pond A23 Sediment 2 (SPAdes) | ecosystem: Environmental > Aquatic > Marine > Unclassified | place: USA: Fremont, California... | reverse complement strand
GCTGTACGGCGTCAACGACATCTTCGACGCCGAGATCGACACCGAGAACCCAAAGAAAACCGAGCGCGAGGCGCGCTGGCAGGGCGGCCCCACCGTCGTCGCCAGCGTTGTCGCCAGCGGGCTGTTGGCGGTGCCGCTGTTTGCCATCGCATCCGCAGCCGCGTGGCCGTGGCTCGGCGGCTTCCTCCTGTTGGCTGTCGAATACAGCGCGCCGCCAGCCCGATTCAAGACGACGCCGCTGCTCGACTCACTCTCCAACGGCCTCTACATCCTGCCCGGCATCGCCGCCTACGCCGCCGTCGCCGGAACCCAACCGCCCGCGCTGGCGGTTGTCGGCGCGTGGCTCTGGACGATGGGGATGCACACCTTTTCGGCGATCCCGGATATCGACCCCGACCGGCGGGCTGGGATTCGGACGACGGCGACCTGGCTCGGCGAGCGACGTACCTATGGCTACGTCGCGGCCTGCTGGCTGGCCGCCGCCGTCGCCTTCGCGGTCGTCGATCCCCGGCTTGGCGCGCTCATGGCTGTCTACCCGGTCTTTGTCGCGTGGGTGGCGGCCAGTTCGGTCGCCGTCGACCGCGCCTACTGGTGGTTTCCCGCGCTCAACACCGCGGTTGGGACGCTGTTCACCCTCGGGTTGCTGTGGCGGATCGTCCCGCCGACGGAGGTGCTGCCGTGAGCAACATTGCTGAGTCGTCGGCAGCGGGATCGCCTCCCCCTGATCAACCACAGATCACCGAAGCCGACGGGCTTGCCGACGCGGTCGCCGGCGTGCCGAAAAACCGCCGCGAGGTCGAACCGTGGCTTGACGCCCTCGTTGATGGGAACCGATTCACGATCGCGGTCTTCTTCCCGCTGATCGGCGCGCTCATGCTCGTCGGCAGCGCGGAAGGCTGGGCGGTGATCCCCGCGTTCCTGCGGTTCAATCCGCCGTTGATCGTCTTCGGGACGGTCGTGATGGCCGCGCCGATGCTCGTCGGCGTCCTCCCAACGCTCGGCCGCCGGGGCGTTACCGGACTGGGGCTGCTGACGGCCTACACATACCTGATCGAATACCTCGGCGTGACGACCGGCTGGCCGTACGGCTTCTTCGAGTACGGGATCGACCTCGGGCCGATGGTCAGCGGGGTTCCCGCCGCACTCCCTGTCTTTTTCATCCCGCTCGTGTTGAACGCCTACCTGCTGTGTTTGCTGTTGCTCGGCGACCGGGCGGCCTCGCGGCTGGCGCGGCTGGCCGTGGTGATCCCGGCGGTGGTGACGATGGATCTCGTGCTCGATCCGGCCGCGGTCTCGCTTGGGTTCTGGGCCTACGACGCCGGCGGCGTCTTCTACGACGTGCCGCTGTCGAACTTCGCGGGCTGGGTGGTGAGCGCGACGGTCGCCGTCGGCGTCCTCGATTTCGCGCTCGACCAGTCGGGGCTGTTCGACCGCCTCGCGGCGTGTGATTTTATGCTCGACGACATGGTGAGCTTCGTCATCCTCTGGGGGGCGATCAACGCGTGGTTCGGCAACTGGCTGCCGGTGGTCGTGGCTACCGTCTTTGGGCTCGGGATTCTGCGGGCCAAGCGGTTCGACGTGGGGTTGCTCCGGCCCTCGACGGGCGTCTATCTCCCGCGGGTCGCCGAGCGTGAGACCTGATTCGTTGTGGCGACCGCGAAACCTAATTGGCTGGCCGCCCTGTCACCGGTATGGCCGACACCGAGACGCCGCCCGGCCGGCCCTGTCCGCTCTGCGGCGAGTCGATGCACCACCGCCACTGTAAGTACATCTGTCCGACCCACGGCGTCGTCTACGACTGTGCGGATACGTTCTACTAGGTGCTGTCGCTCGTCTGCGACCACCTGCCACAGGCGGCTGACAAACGGCACAAAACGGGGGCGGTTCACGAACTGTTATGTCGCTTGCGGCCCTACTGCCGATATGTGCCGTGCCGCCGGAACCGGCCGACGAGACCGACGACTGGCCCCCGACTACCCCCTAAATTGACATGGTAGACGACGACCAAATCGCCCGGAGCAAATCCATCCAACAGCAGACTGGCAAGACCTTCCACCTCGCGACCCGGCTGCTGCCCGAGCGCGTCCGCGAGGCGACCTACGTCCTGTATGCCTTCTTCCGCGTTGCCGACGAGGTCGTCGACGACGCCGACGGGGTCGCCCCCGCCGAGCAGCGCGCCGAACTCGAAGCGATTCGGGCGGCCGCCCTCGGCGAGCAGGCGACTGATGACCCCGTCCTCGCGGCCTTTTCGGAACTCCGCGAGGAGTACGACCTCACCGACGAGGATATCGAGGTCTTCATCGATGCGATGGTGTCGGATATCGATACCGACGAGTACGCCACCTACGACGAGTTGGAGGCCTACATGGACGGCTCAGCCTCGGCGGTCGGTCGGATGATGACCGACGTGATGAACCCCGACGACCCCGAGAAGGCCCTCCCGCATGCGACCGCACTCGGCGAAGCCTTCCAACTCACCAACTTTCTGCGGGATGTCCGAGAGGATATCGTCGAGCGCGACCGGATCTACCTCCCCCAGTCGACGCTGGCCCAACACGGCGTCACCAACGAGCAGATCCGGAACTTCGAGATGGATGAAAACTTCGCGGCGGTCATGCAGACCGAACTCCACCGCGCCGAAGAGCTCTACGAAAAAGGTGTTGCGGGGATCAAATACCTCCCCGAGGACTGCCAGCTGGCGGTGTTGCTGGCGGCGGTGTTGTATGCCGACCACCATCGGCTGATCCGCAAGCGCGACTACGACGTGTTGTCGGCGACGCCACAGCTGGGCACCGCCCGCAAGCTCTATCTGCTGGCGAAAACGCGGTGGCAGTGGATCTGGAACAAGGATCCCGAAGCCGTCTTCTGGGCGGTCACCGGCGACAGCGGCGGCGGGATGTTCACCCGCGGCGGGAAGCTCGTCGACCGACTCCCGGTTCGGTAAGGCGATTCTCACACGCCGGGGATCAACACGAGCTATAACCGACTGCATGCGAAACCGCGAGCTATGACACTGCTCGTTCCATTCGACGGCTCCGACCTCGCAGCAACCGCGCTCAGGCGCGCCACCGAGTTCGGCGAGACCCGCGATGAGGCGGTCGTCGTCCTGACGGTCGTCCCCGACGACAGCTCCTTCGCGGTCGAACGCGGCTGGATCAACGCCGGCGAACCGTTCGATACCGACCAGCTCTGTGACAATTTCGAACAGCGCGTCGCCGAGATCGCCCCCGAGGCGCGGTTCCGGTGTGAAACCCCGACCGAAAACGACGCCCTGACCGCAACTGCCATCGACGATATCACCCGCACCGTCCGCCGTGTCGCCGCCGAACTGGATGTCTCGATCGTCTTTATCGGCACCGAAAACGCCGGCCGCATCTCGACGCCGGTGACGAGTGTCGGCAGCCCGCTGTCGAAAGACCCCGAGTACGACGTACATATCGTCCGGCACGCGGAGTAGACCGCAATCGGGTTGCGAAACGCGAGCACAACCACCAAACAGGATCGGGACGCACGACCAGCCATGACCGCAACACGGCTCGAACCGACTGCGGCGGGAATCGCCACCGCGGCCGACTGCATTCTTGACGGCGGCGTGGTCGTCGCGCCCAGCGACACCAACCTCGCGCTCACGCTCGATCCGTGGAACGAGGCGGCTATCGAGCGCGCCTTCCGGATCAAGAACCGCGAGCCGACCGATCCCCTGACGCTGTTCATCCGCGACCCCAGCGACTGGCGGGCGTGGGCAACAGCCGACCAGCCCGATGTTGTCGACGACCTCGTCGACGCCTTCTGGCCCGGGCCGCTCAATATCGTCCTGTCGAAGACCGACGCTGTCCCCGACCGCGTCGTTGCCGGCGGCGAGACGGTCGCGCTGGGCTGTCTGGGGAATCCAACGTGGCGTGAGCTCTCGGCGGCGGCGGTCGACCAGCCGCTGTGTATGACCTCGGCCAATCTCACGGGAGAGGCCGACGGCCAACTCGTTGATCTCGACCTCGCTATCGAGCATGTCGGCGACCGGGTCGACTACATCCTCGACGGCGAGGCGCGAGGAACGACCCAATCGAGTACCATCGTCGATCTCACCGACTCGGAGCCGACGATCCTCCGACACGGCGACATCACCGCCAGCGATCTCGCGGCCGCTGTCGACGGGCTCGCGTTCGAATCTTGAGCCGCGTCGCCAGTTGAAAGAAACAGCTACTCGTTTGTGTGTCGCGGTCATAGTTACTGATGGAGGCAACCATGCTCGACAGCCAGTGGTATCTCGGCGTGCTGCTCGCCGGCATCGCGGCCCACCTCGTGGTGCTTTACGGCACCTACCGCCGCCAGCAGGCCGCCCGCGACGCGGCCGCTGCCACCACCGACGCCGACGCGGTAACAGTCGAGAACGGCGTCGTCGACTGCCCCGAGTGCGGTACCGCCAACGACGCCGACTACCGCTACTGTGGTGGCTGTGCAACACAACTCCCGCATGCGGGCGCACTCAACCAGCAGGATACTGGGCCACGAGGGAGCCTCTTCGGGTAACCTCGATATGTCGGGGGTGCCGTGTGATCCCGGTCGGCTGTCTGTGAGGCAGTTGCTCGTACACGACACGCAGAGTGGCCAAATCACTGTAAAAAGTGGTAGAGGAACCGGTGAGAAGTGCCTCAGAGACGATATCGGTCACCGCACGTTGTGTCGATGGTCACCGCTCCGGTAGCACCATCGAGGTACACCGAGCGAACGACCTCTCCACCGACATCCATGGCTGCAACCGTGATATCGAGAGTGCGAAGCGTTGCGACTGCCTGTTCGATATTTCGGTCACCGATCCCCCGCCCGACAGCAGCCGAGTTGTTTCGCATGTCGACGCCGCCAGCGAGTGTCGCCACCGTGTGACGACGTGTCGCACCGGCGGATTGCAGCTCCCTGTACAGCAGCTCGATCCCGGTATCCGCAAACACAGCATCGGATGGGGCCTACTCCTCTGTTGCACGCGGGCGTTTGATATGTGCTAAGCCGGCGACGCCGGCCTGCGTGTCGGAGAGTGCAACACCCAGACACGACCCCAGCCCATAGGTGGCCAGCTCACAGCCCGTCTCGGTGACCGCGTACTCGCCGATGCGGACATGCCGGCGAGATGGTCGGCTGGGTGTGGCAGCGTCGGGTGCCTCATTTGTCTGGTGCATCGCAACCGGCACTACAGCTCCTCGATGTCAGACTCGTCGTCCCCTGAGCCGTTGCTGTGAGCGAATTCATCAGAAGACGAATCACTGACATCCGCCCATGCAACATGCCCGTTGGCCTCCGGTTCGGCTGGCTCCGAGTCCTGTGCTGTCAGTTGTGTTGTGCCGCCTGTGTCCGCGTTGGTGGCGGTCTCGGCCGCCGCTGAGCGTGTGGAGGTATCGGTTGGTGGCGCGTGATCTGCCGAGGGACTGGTTGACGGTGGTGTCGACGCTGACTCGGCTGGCTGTGGCTTCTGCGCCGCTGGTTGTGTGTCGGTCGCGGCTGTGGTGTCGCTGGTCGCTGCCGTTTGGCCGCCGACGTTGAAGTCCGCGACGTTGTCGTGCAGATTGTCGGCGAGTTGGGAGAGCTGTTGGACGTTTGTCGCCGCCTCCGACAGTGAGGAAGCCGTTTCCTCGGTTGCCGCGGAGACATCGGTCGCCTCAGCCGCGGTCTGTTGGCTGACGGCAGAGACCTCCTCAACCATGGAGACGACCTCCTCGGTTGAGGCGGCCTGGTCGTCTGTCGCCCGGCTGATCTCGTCGATACCGCGTTCGGCTTCGTCGACGGCATCGGCGATCTCATCGAACATCTCGATCGCGCTCTCGATCGTGTCGGCCCCTGACTGCACCCGTTCGTTCATCGACTCGATATCGTCGACGGTTTCGCCGGTCATCGACTGGATCTCTTCGATCCGGGCTTCGATATCCGCGGTGGCCTCGCCAGCCTCCTCGGCGAGCGTTTTGACCTCTCTGGCTACGACCGCGAAGCCGTCGCCAGCACCATCGGCTTTCGCGGCTTCGATCGAGGCGTTCAACGCGAGGATGTTGGTCTGTTCGGCGATATCCGAGATCATATCGACGATGTCGCCGATTGCCTCCATCTCGTCGTCAAGTGACCGAACCTGCGAGGAGGCGGCTTGGGCCTGCGATTCGATCGCGGCGATCTCGGTTTTCGCGGCCCCGGCGTTGTCGCTGCCGGTTTCGCTCCGTTCAACCGCCGTATGAGCGGTTGCAGCGACCTCTTCGGCCGAGGAGGCGATCTCCTCGACGGTCGCGGACATATCGTTCATCTCATTTGAGACGGTGGCGAGATCCTCGCTTTGATCGTCAGCACCGCGTGAGATCTCTTCGACCGACTCCGCGACATCGGTGCTTGCGGTTTGGATCTCCTCGGTGCTGGCCGACACCTCTTCTGCAGCGACGGCAACATCGTCGGCCACGGTCTGTACCTCCCGGATACTTGAACGTAGTTGGGCGATCCCGTCATCGAGATTCGTCAGCACAGTCCCGTACTCGCCAGGATAGTCGTCATCGATCGACTGATCGAGGTTGCCGCGTTTGAGCTGCTGGCTGGCCGTCGAGATCTGGCCAAAGCTGTCGGCGAGTTGGTCGCTACCGCGTTTGAAATCCGTCAGGACAGCCCCGTACTGTCCCGGGCGATCCGTGTTGATCGATTGCTCAAGCTGCCCGGTTCGGAGTGCCTCACTGGCGTCTTCGATATCCGCGAAACTGGCTGTCAACTGGTCAGTGCCCTCGTCGACACCGGTCATGATGTCGCCGTAGGTGCCCGGGTAGTCGGTGCTGATCTCCTGGTCGAGATCTCCCGTCTTGAGATTCTGGCTCACACCGTGTAGCTCCCCGAACATATTCTCTAAGTTTCGCTGCATGTCGCCGAATGCATCCACCATCTTCCCGATCTCGTCGTCCATCGAATGCGTCGGTAGCTCCGTATCCAACTTCCCGTCGCTGATGTCGGTGGCAGACGCAGCGAGCCGTTTGATCGGCGGTGTCATGTGTCGACTCAGGAGGACACCGAGCCCGATCGCAAGCAGAAACGCCACAAGCGTCAGCCCGATGATCTCCATGTGGACGGTTTGTGTCGTGCTGTCGGCGGCCGCAACCTGGGCGGTCATCGCGTCACCCGACAGCGATTCAAGCGTGTGTGCCTGCTCCTCTAGTTCAGTGCGGAGTGTGCCCATCTCCGCCAGCGTCTCGGCGGCACGCTCCTCGTTGCCGTTTGCTTTCGCCTCGAAGTATGTGGCTGCAAGCGCGTTGTACTCGTCGTGTGTTGTCTGGATCTCGGCGAGTTGGGTATCCAACTCACCGGAAGTGCCCATCGCGGCCGATGTATCCATCGCGGCCGCGTGTTCAGAGAACAGCGTGTCTCCCGCCTCGAACTCGGCCTGCGCGCCGGGCTCACCGAGCTCAGTTGCCTGAACAGCGACCTGTTGCTTTTCGATGCCAACGAGCATCTCGGCGGCATGATCCATGTTTTCGCCGTTCTGTGCGATGAGATGTGCCTCGTGATCAAGAGCTGACGCGCCCTGGTAGCCAACCGCTCCTGTCACGCCGACAAGGAGTGCGACGACGACAAATGTCGCGATCAACTTGGCACGGAGATTCAACCGATCAAGCCGAAGGAAGTGTGTCAGACCCATAGCACAAACAAACGGTGAGACATGGGTTCAAACTGCTAGCTAATCTGTTAACCCTTGGCTGCGTACGATAGTTAACTGTCTAACCCCCCAGGCTGAGCGGCTGGCTCGTCGTCAAGCGTCTGCCGGAGGAGCTTTTTATGGGCAGCCTGGAGATGGTTGTACACCGCTGGACTTGAGATGTCGAAGCTTGCTGCGAGCTCCTCACCCGTTATATCTCGTGGGGTTTCATAGTAGCCGCCGTAGTAGGCTGCGTTCAATATCTCCCGCTGTCGCTCGGTCAGTTCATCGAGTGTGTCCGTGTCATCCATTGCTGCAGCCGGTCGCTCCTCTTGGGCGATCAACTCGGCGTCCTCGAACTGTGTGGTGATGAACTCGAAGAGTGGCCGCCGTGGGACACCGTTCGTGATCCGGAGCTGAATCCGGGTTGACGCCGGTGTCGCGGTTGCGGTGAGCAGTTGCCCGCCGTACTGTTCGACTGCTGTTGCGAAGAATGGCCTCGGCAGTTCAAGCAGAAGTTGTTGGGAATCATCGGTGCCAAAGGGGGTGGCCGAGTTGATCCCTGTTGCCGTCGACGCATACTCACACACCGCCTGGCGGTCGCCGTCGGTGACCGCTGCCATCACTGTCACCGTGTCATCGGTAGCACGGACGATCGTTTTGAGCCGAATCTCGCTTGTTGTCGCCGCGGCAAGTCGTTGCAGCGGATGAGAGTCATCAGCAAGTTCAAACGTCACCGTCGTCGGCGTGTGATTCGATCCAAGCGACCGTTGATCAAGCACGCGGGTGTAGTTCACCAGCAGCGACGACGCGTCGGTGAGCAGATTCGTATACATCTCGTCGAACGCATCGTCGTCTGCGGAGTAGGCGGTGAGCACGCCGTACAGCACATCGTCATGAACAAGCGGGACGCTCAACACGGCACGGTACCCATATGACAGTGCTTCTTTTGCCCAGTCCGTGTCCTGGACGTGTTGGGAGATGGCGTTGCTGCTGAACGGGTCACGTTCCGTTGCCGCGATATGTGCCGGAAGCGAACACGCATGCGCCGAGCGGACGGTATCAAGATACTGCTCTCCGTCACCGGCTGACGCTGTTACTGTCAGTGTGGTCTCGGTCGCGCGTGGCCGGCCGATCCACACAAAATCAACTGGGGCTGGTGTCGCGAGCTCCTCACAGACGGCAGCATCGAGTTCAGACCGGCTGTCAGCCTGTGAAACGCGGTCTTGTATCGCTTGTGTTGTGTCAACGACAGCCTGTAACGTATCGACGTGTGCCCGTTGGGTCGAAAGTTGGTCAGCGAGTTGGGCCTGACTTTCGGCACTTTCGAACCCACGAAGCACGGCTTCGGCGTTTGTCGCAACGACCTCAACGATATCGATATCGACGTTGGTGAGTTCCGCCTCCGCAGGAAGGTAGACGGTGACAACACCGAAATCGCCGACGGGAACGGCAACGAGTTGACTGAAACTGACGGGTAGTCCCTCGGCTACGCTATCGAACCGTGGTGTGTTGATACGGTGTGATTCTCCGCTCCGGTATGCCTCCCACACAGGATTGTCGCCTGGAGCAACGGTCGCAAGCGAGTCTGGAAGCTCCCCAAAGGCGGCTGAGTCACAAACCGATCGAAGCACACCGGTGTCGTCGTCAAACAGCTTCATACTCGCGTAGGTGAGATCTAACGCGGTTTCCAGAAATTCAATGACGAATTCGGCGAGTGCCTGCTTCGACTCAAGCGGGTAGTACTGACGAGTCGCGGTGTGGAGTTCCCGAAGCAACCGCTCCCGTTTCTCAAGTGCGGTCGTCCGATGGACACGTTCGGTGATCTCCGTCGTAATCCCGACAACCCGGTCGGTGCCATCGGGGTCGGTGATGACGGTGCCGTGTGAGCGCAGCCACCGTTCGTACTCGTCGGTATCAAGCCGAAACTCAACGTCAAAGCTCTCGTGTGAATCGATCGCCGATCGGATGTGCGCTTTGACAGCGTCGCGATCTGCTGGGTGAATCTGTTCCAGATAGGCGTCGACACCGCTCGCGTCCTCGGCAAGCCCAAGTCCCTCCGGAAACTCAATCGGTGTGATGGTGTCGGACTTCGGGTGAAATGTCCACACACCGGTATCTGTCTCCGAAAGTACCAATCCAAGCCGTTGCCGTGTTTGTTTGAGTGCTTCCTGTCGTTCTTTTCGTTCGGTGACATCCTGCTGGAAGCCGATGTAGTTGACCACGGTTCCCGATTCGTCGGTGACAGGGGCGATCTCAAGATGGTTCCAGAACGGTGAGCCGTCGGCGCGATAGTTGCGGATCGTTACTGACGCCGGCGCAGCGGCATCGATCGCCGCTCGGAGTTCTGCAACCGTTTCCTCATCAGTCTCCTCGCCCTGTAAGAATCGACAGTTTCGGCCGGTCGCCTCCTGCCGTGTATAGCCCGTCTGCTCAACGAACCCATCGTTCACATAGACAAGTGGGTTGTCCGCCTGTGTCGGATCACTGACCACGATGCCGATCGGGGCCGTATCAACGGCGTTGCGCATCTGTTGGAGCTCGCCCTCCCGGGCTTTGCGCTCGGTGATATCCTGAATCGTGCCGCGAACGCGGATCACGTCGCCGGTGTCGTCGAACTGTGGTTCGCCGCGCGTCCGCACCCAGCGAACCGTGTCGGTGTCGTCGATCAACCGGAGTTCGAGGTCATAGGATTCCCCGTCGTCAACCGCCCGCTCGAAGGCATCCCGGATCGTGGGGCGATCAGCGGGGTGATACGCCGCGATACCCTGCTCGCTGGTGATTTCGGCATCCGTCGAGAGCCCGTATATCTGGTACACTTGGTCAGTCCAATAGAAGTCGTCCGTCCGCAGGGCATACTCCCATGCACCGACGTTGGCGATAGCTTGGGCTTTGGTGAAGAGATCGATCTGCCGATCACGTTCATTGGCATGCTCGCGGCGGGCCGTGATATCAGTAAGCGTCAGTACGACCTGCCCAACCGCAGCGTCATCAGTCTGGATCGGCACAGCATTCACCGAAACCACGACATCGTCATCGTGCGGCCGGTTAATCTTACATTCATGCTCGGAGACCGGTTCGGCTGTGTCGATCACATCGGCAAATGGGAATCCATTCGCGACGATCCGTTTTGTCCCGTCGTCGAGGGTGATCCAGCCATCCGCGCTGTAGGGCTGTCCAACGAGTGCAGAGGGAGAAACATCAAACAGCTCGCCGGCACGCGCATTCGCCCGTTCAATCGTCCTATCAGCCCCCACGATGAGTTTCGCCAGCGGGCTTGAGTCGAAGATCGACGCCGTAAGCTGTTTTGTGTCGGCGAGTTCCTGTGAGAGTGTCCGCCGCTGGAGGAGGTTATCAATCCGGCGGGTGAGTTCCACCTTCGGTGTCGATGTCGCAATGCTGCTATCGTATCGAACGGAAGCGTCAGTTTCCGAGCCCTGGTCTGTCTGCGACGAGGAATCGGTGAGCAACACAATCGGGGCGAAAACGGGTGATTGCTGTGTTCGCCAGCCGGTGACAGGCTCTGGCTGTGTCTGTATCGTCGCCGCATCGACGAGACACAGATCAACAGCAGCCGGCACACTGTCGTCACAGTCGATCAGGTCATACTCATCAAACAGCTCAGTCGGTGCTGGATCCGCCTGAGAACCACTGACGACAACGCCGATCGTTGCCTGCTGCTGACCATCCGTGGGTGTCATCGGTCATCCCACCGACAGCCTGGAGTGGACAACGACATCGCTGTGGCTGCAACGGTGGCCCCCAGTCGCGTGCACGTCGATGGGGCAACCACGTCTGCAATCGGAACCCAGGTACGCATCGACGCGAAGAGAGGCCAGAATCTACGACAGGTCATTGCCACTACATTGAGTTGCAGGAAAATAAGTTAGCAGGGATAAGTGACACATAAGTTGTATTTAATCGACATACCAACCACATATGTTGGAATAATATCCATTCTCAATCCACAAACAGCATAAAAATATGATATGTGGAACGGTTCAAACGAGAACCGTACCAGCAGCCTAACACTCCGACCAGCCACAGGACTCGCAGGTCTTGCAGCCTTCCGAGAAGTACAGCGACATGCTGCCACACTCGGGACACTCCGGCGATTCGCCGGCCGCGAGGAGCTCCTCGGTCGCGTCGTCGGTGGCCGCCTCATCGGCGGGC
>Ga0207714_1002250_pt1 | contig 11817 bp, 9 predicted proteins | sample PonA232FremontCA_2_FD_187270 | JGI IMG/M metagenome (GOLD analysis project Ga0207714, IMG submission 187270) | Marine sediment microbial community from Fremont, CA, USA - Pond A23 Sediment 2 (SPAdes) | ecosystem: Environmental > Aquatic > Marine > Unclassified | place: USA: Fremont, California... | reverse complement strand
ATCGACTTCACGAAGTTAGAAATCACATAACTGTTTGAACTCGTTTTCGCATGCCGGGCCATTTGCAATCCACCATTCTTTTTTATCGCTGTTCATTATCCAGGTGGCACATGATATATATCCCTGTTCGTCCTCTCCCGTGGGCTCCGGATGACGGCAGATCGACTGGGGAAAGTTTACGTGGTCTCGGGTAAATTCCTGCAATAGTTCCAGGTCTATTTCGCCCCAGTTCTCCTCCATCAGTCTGTTGATCCGGTTGTGCCGGACCGTGGAAGAAGCGGAAGCGCGACCACCGGCCTGGTCCAGGTTTTGCTCGAAGCGGAATTTGTCGGAAACGTAGTGATTGGCGTGGCCTATGCTTTTCCGGGAGTAGATGGTTTCGGAGCCTTCCGGTGTTGCCTCGATGCTATAAATTTCCTCTTCTCCGCCAATGACAAAGTTGAAGCAACCGGCTCTTTTTGCCTGGAGGACGGTAGAAATGGCGTCACCGATTTTGTCCTGATTGAGGACGCTTTCTATGATCACGTAGGTCGGAACGCCGTAATCAAAACTCAACCTGGGGACGGAGTTCCAATTGATTGCAATCCCCTCATCGTTGAGGCCGGCACCAGCCATCATTCCGGGGTAGGTGTAAGAAATGAAGTCAGGGCCGGCTTCCCGCTCTACCTCGAGCAAGAACGGGTCCGCGTTCTCGCAGAGATCGGGTGTAATGTCCCAGGTCTGTCCCATCAGGTTGGAGCCGTCTTTGGTTCCGCGACCGGTGACCGCAAACGTTGTACAGCTCTGAGCAAGCTCGGAAAACGAACGCCGCTCCTCGTGGAGAGTTAGCATAACTATCTCTTCCAGTTTCCTTCCGGAACCCTTCGCGATCCCCCGCAGCTCGTCGTAAATTTCAGCGGAGTAATCCTTGATGAAAGGTATGTATTTTTCCGAATGGGCCAGTAAGTCATCATCCGAATTTTCCGGCTCTCCGAACTCCCCCAGCAGGTACTCGACAAATTCTCCGATCCTTCCTTTTAATTGGGTACCGTATTCTTTGCCCCGCTCCAGTGGTGCCCCAGAAATCTTGACCTTCTCGAGTTCGTCTTTTGGCAAAATTATCACCCTTGGTTTTAGTTCTGTTCTTTAAAATAGCTCCTTGCATCTTCCATGATCTCGTCCAAACTTTTTAGGGTTACGGGATCAATTTCAAGAGGTTCCGAGTCGGCAAGCAGGGACCTGGCTCTTTCCGTCGCGACTTCTATTAAGTCCTTTTTCCCTCCATCTACCCAGTTTTCCCAGGTGCTTCGGTCGCTTAGTTCGGGTTCGTGTTGTTCTCCTTTTCGCGCAAACTCGGCAGTATGTCTCTGTTTAATGAACTCGCCACCCGGCCCGACGGAGTTGATTACCTCGAGCGCAATCGTATCCGCGTCGACCCGAAAGCCGGCGATAGTATCCAGAATTATGCCAAATATTTCGTTGTCTACTACCATTTGCGCCAGGCTGGCGCTCTTTAGTGATTCGATGCCCCCAGCTCCGGATAGGAAATTCGCTCCGGCGAGGGCGGGGAGAATCCCGTTCATCGATTTCTCGTATCCCTGTTGTTCGTCCAGGGCTTTGGCGTCGGACGACAAGCCATAAACGTCCGAGGGGAGGTTGAGTTCGTTAATCAGTTGTACTGCAGCGGCCGAAGCTCGTCCCAGTTCCGACGTTCCCCAGGATACGAAAGAATTTCTCATGTCCATGACGGACAGCCTGGGGCTCAAAACCGCCGGTAAACCAGGAGAGACGGTTTGTAGTATTGTCAATCCGGCAAGCAGCTCCGCATGTTGCTGTGCCAGTGCTCCTGCAAATGTAACGGGAGCAGTCGCCCCTGCGATCGGGGCTGGAAGTAACTTGGTTGGTAATTTTCTTTTCGCAGATTGCATCATAGCGGAAGAGCTCCCCTTATCGAAATTAAGAGGGCTTATAGGGGATACGGAAACCGCAAAACTCGGATGCCTCTTTAATTCCGTTTCGCTCCCGGTTACCGCTGCGAACAACCTAAAGAGAAAGTCCACTTCTGTAGCCGAGGTAACTGGATTCTCTATTACCTTATTAGTGTTTCGAATGGCCATATTGACCATTTCAACCTCTTCGGCCCCGTTAATTACGTCGGTGGGGGTGACCAGGGGCGAGAAAGCGTGGACGTTGTCCAATACGTTTATTAGCCTCGCGGCCCTTTCTACGTCCTTTATTCGGGCATTCCGCCTCCTTCTGTTATCTAGATCTATTACGTTCGAGGCGCCTCCGGTCGTATGGGTAAAGACTTTATTGTCCTCCAGAGTAATTTTTCCCGATCGGTTCCCGCGCTCGTAGAGTGTAAAACCGGGAGGCGCTTTCTCTATTGCCTTTTCTACCATGGATGCAGGGAACTTAACGATTTTTCTTTCCTCGTCAAGTACTGCACCCGCGTCGGATAGGATTTTCCTTAGGTCACTGTGGTTTACGTATATCCCGGTTTGCCGAAGGACCTTCAGGGCGGCTTCATGCAGTTTGGCTAACTCTGAATCCGACAAAAACTTTAAGTATGAACTCTTCGAAGTATCTGTAGTCAGTAGAATTCACCCGATATATCCTATCGTAAAAGCAGGCAGTACAAAACTCCTCAAGTGTTTTTCTCTTTAAGTTAGTGGGTTACTGAAGCTGGGGACTTTTCTTTAGTTTTGGGTCTAACGCGTCCCTCAGAGCCTCTCCTAAAAACGTAAAACCGAGTGTAGCGATGACCAGAAATATTGCCCCAAATATTACCATCCAGGGAGAAGTTCTAATATAGGAGTACCCGGAGCGGAGTATGCGGCCCCATCCTGGCCTTGGTGGGGGGACGCCGAGACCGAGGAAACTGAGCCCGGCAGCGAAGGTTATCATTACCGGTATATCCATCGCTGCGTTGATAAAAACCGGGCCGATCGCGTTGGGAAATATGTGCCGGAACAGCGTTCGCGGGGTACTACTGCCGGCTGCTTCAGAAGCCATTACGAATTCCTTTTTACTGACTTGAGAGCTCTGGGCTCTTACCAGTCGACCGTAGCCGGGGAACCTTGTAATACCTAAAACCACGATTAAAACGAGTAGGTTCGAGCCACCCGTTAACATAATTATGGTGATGGCCAGCAGGAGTGGCGGGAAAGCCCTGATGGTGTCAAAGAAAAACAGAAGGGCGTTGTCAAGATTTCCCCCGCTGTAGCCGGCGGTAGCCCCGAGAAGGATACCGATAACTAACCCCAGACCAATGGCGGGGAGCGATACAAGTAAAGCTATTCGGGAGCCGAAGATAAGTCTGCTCAGCAGGTCTCGTCCCAGCTGATCGGTGCCAAATGGGTGTTCAAACGAGGGATCGGCAAGTCTATTTGTAACATCTATTTTCGTTGGGCTATAAGGCGCCAGTTGAGGCGCAAAAATAGCTATGATGACTATGAGCGTGATCAATACAAGCCCCAGTGAACCCGAAAACGAAGAAAGGATTCGATGCAGCATGCCGGTTTTATAACTAGTTACGATACGTCTGAATATATTCATATTTGGCCCCTTCATTCAGTTCTGATTCTGGGATCAATCAAGCCGTGAGAAAGATCCGCAAACATGTTGACCAGAGCGTACAGGAACACGGCTATGATCAATCCGCCCTCAGCAACGGGAAAATTTCTGGCTCTAACCGCGTTATAGATAAGTGAACCCAGGCCAGGACGGTTGAAAACTACCTCGGTCAGTACCGTACCGCCCAGCAGGGTGCCAAACCCCACTCCAATGAAGGAAACTACCGGAACCATCGCGGTTCTAAGGGCGTGTTTGTAGAGTGTTTTTCTTTCGGAGACCCCTTTGGCCCGGGCCGTTCTGACGTAGTCCTCCGTCAATTCGTCCAGAACGACAGCCCGCGTCAGCCTGGCGATGTAGCCGATCCAGCCGATGGCTATGGCCGTCATCGGTAAAACCAGATGGTATAATTGGTCTAATACATTCCCTGGTTCTCCTCCGCCGGTAGCCGGGAACCAACGCAACGTCACGGCGAATATGAGTAGCAAGATGATGGCTTTTACGAAGGAGGGCATAGTGATAAAGGATACCGAAAGTATCCCGGTAATTTTATCGAGAAGTGAATCCCTGTAAGCAGCGGCAAAGGCACCCAGAGGAATTCCAATTATCGCCGCTACTCCCATGCCGGAAAAAGCCAGCACCACGGTGAAAGGTAAGGCATTAAATACCAGTTCTCTGACCGGTTTATGGGTGAGAACGTCCTTGCCGAGATCACCCTGAAATACGTTGAACATAAATTTACCGAACTGGATGTGGATCGGCTGGTTTAACCCCATCTTCTCCTCGAAACTTGCTATTATCTCCGGAGAGGCCCTGGGGCCAAGCAGGATGGTGGCGGGGTTACCCGGCATGAATTGAATCATTATGAACAAAAGTACCATTGCGCCGAATATTGTAGCCAGAGCAGTCATAAACCGCCGAATTACGTACTGGGCCATTAATTACCACCTTTTTGTTGGCTTTTACGGTAAAAAGAGGAGGAGAGGGTTAGGCTAACTCGTAACCCGAGTGCAAATTCCCCCTCTCCTCGTCCTAACTCACTCAACTTATCTTCGTGGTAAAGACCTGTCTTCAATCAATACTCTCTATCTCGCGTTTACTCTTCTTTCTTTTCGTAGTACTCGTACTGTGAGTACTGAGCCAGATAAGCCGGCTTGATTCCAGGTTTGGTTACGTGAACGTTGGCACCGTTGGTAATGAATACAAGTGGCACCTCTTCGTGCATGATTTCCTGCATTCTTACGAACTTATCGGCCCGTGCATCGCGGTCGAGCGTGGTATTTGCTTCGTCTAACAACGAATCGTATTCCTCGTTGCACCAGCCGGTGAAGTTCCATTTTTCGACCTGACCGCAGGTAAACCACTCGAACCAGTAACCCGGGTTCAGGTTCAAGGAGAAACTGTAGTAATGTAATCCCGGCGGCAATTTCCGGAGGGTCTCGTAGCCGTTTTCTACCTGATTAATTCTTACGTCGATTCCTATCTGGAGTAACTGTTGCTGGACGATTTGGGCTCCGAGGGAATGATAGTCCGGGCCGGAAACGGTGATGGTGGTACTAAATCCGTTCGGGTAGCCGGCCTCTGCCAGCAATTCTTTGGCCCTTTCGACGTTTTGCTTGTAAGTCGGGCAGTCGTCCCAGGACCCTACCATCTGTTCCGGCAGCATGCAGTTATTAACTTTGGGCACTCCATTGTAAGCCCCTTCGACGATCTCGCCGGAGTTAATCGCGTACCTAACTGCCTTCCGGACCTTTAAATCGTCGAATGGTTCTTTCTGGACGTTAAATCCAAGGAAGTGATACCTCAGGTTGGTCAGCTTGTGAACTACCGCATCTTCCTTCCTTTCGTATCTTTCCAGGGAAGTCAGGGAGATGGACGTGTCGTCGAGTTCCCCTCGGTCGAATGACATCTCCGCCGATTTATCGTTTTCAATGGTCAATATTTCAACGGTTTCAAATTCCGGCTTTTCGCCATAGTATTCGTCGAACCGTTCCAGGACTATTTTCTGGTTTGGGTCCCAGTCAGCCCACCGGTACGGTCCTGAACCAATCGGGTGGGTGGAAAACTGGTCTCCCAGGTCCTGGTAAGCCTCTTTGCTGATTATTGCTCCTGCAGTGTAAGGAATTGAGGTGGTGAAGAGGGAAGCCAGCGGTTCGTTGAAGACCAGCTTGCCGCTGTACTTGCCGGTCACCTCAACGTGGTCCAGAGTTGCCCAGGAACTTTTATATGGAGATTCGTTTTCCGGGTCGATGATCCGCTCGTAGGAAAACTTAACGTCTTCAGCAGTTAATTCCCCGTACCCTTCATGAAACTGTATTCCTTCTTTTAATACGAATTCTACCGTCTTTCCGTCCTCGCTGACGTCGACGGACTTGGCAGCATCAAGCTTCAGTTCCTGAGAATTTGGCTTGTACTTCATCAACCTGCTAAAGATTGCCAGGTTAATGTTGTACTCTTCGTCACCTATGTGAAACGCCGGATCCATGTTTTCAATGTCCTGTCCCTTTCGGGCTCGAACGCGGAGGGTATCGTCATCAGCTGCAAGACCTATAATACCCCCGAAAAGCAGTAAAATTGATAAGGATAATATTACTCCGTAAAGAAAGCTGTTTTTCATATCTGTCTGCCTCCTCTTATATATATCTACTACAACGGTTCTTAAAGTGATTGGCCAAAGAACTTTCAAGCAAAGCCAACTTTTGTTCGCTTTTGAGACTGGAGTATTTTGATTGTGAGTTACCACCCCCTGCAGGTACTTTTACTTTTCGTGCTCACTATACTGGTGGATTAGTTCTTAATATCAAGCCATCTCACCCTGTAGCTTGAGTTTAAACAGAGTTTCACTCATATTTTTTATGCATGAAAAAAAATCTACTATATACTATATTTTATTTAGTTCTCGGGGAAATGCAAACTTGGATTGTTTAATTAGGTTCGAAAAAATAGTTATCCCAAACTTATCTACCAGTGAAAAGGTCATCTTAAGAAGGGTTGTTTCGTCGGTGTTAAGAGCCGGGGGTAAAAATTTGGGATAATCAGGGGGGTACCAAGATGGTAAATAAAGTGCCAAGAGAGACTCTGCAGGAGAAGGTGTATTGTTCTTTGAAGGATTCGATAATCAAAAACGAGATGATGCCCGGGGATGTTTTGTCCATCGATTCCCTATCGGAGGAATTGGGGGTTAGCCCCACACCCGTTCGAGAAGCGTTGGCGAGGTTGTCCGCTCAGGGACTCGTAATTAATGCACGTAACAAAAAAGCTCGAGTTGCCCCGATATCCGAAGCGGACGTGCGGGAAATCTACGAAGTGAGAAAACTGCTTGAGCCCCGGGCCACCGAACTTGCCGCAGTAGAAATCGTCGACGATCAGAAGTTAAAAGGAGATCTTGAGAAAATGAAGAGCCGGGCGAAAAAAATCCGCGAGTCCGCAAAAGAGGGCCCTCTCGAGCCCGCTCAGTACGATGATTATCTGAAGATAGATATAAGTCTCGGGGAGACTGTGGAGATGGCCCTGGAGAACAGCCTTCTGAACAACCTTTTGGCGCAAGTGAACGATCACTCTTTGAGAATTCGTTCCTTTACGGAGGCAAGTTCCGACGAACATGCTCCGGAAGCCGTTCTTGCCAATACAGAGGAACACCTCGAAATAATTGAGAAAATACTTTCCCGGAACGGGGACGGTGTTCGAAATGCTGTAGGCCAACACCTCGAAAACGCTCTGAACAGGACGTTGAAGGCGCTGGAAGAAAACTCTCGTTGATAAGAATCAAGTTGGTTTTTTACTTTTCGGTTGGAAATTTCGGAGTCAGGCTCTGGCAAAAGTTCGGGTTTGATTAAATCCATTTATTCGTTATCTATAGTTCCGCCACTTTCCAGATAAAAAGATTAAAGAAGAGGTATCTATCCCGGGAGGCAGGATGAAGAAAGTTGAATCCAGAAGATCTGAATTACCGTTTGAGAAGTCCGAATACGAGAGGAGAATGTCGGCCCTCCGGGAGAGAATGGCGGAAAACGGGATAGAGGTAATGCTGGTGACCTCTCCCACCAATATCTACTATCTGACCGGTTACAGCGCCTATTCTTTTTACGCCCCTCAGTTTCTGGTTATCCCCCGGGACGACGATCTGTTGTTCGTAAATCGAAGCATCGATAAACCCGGAGTGCAGGAGACTACCTGGCTAGAAGACGAGAGGATTAGACCCTATGGCGAGGAATACATCGACCACTACGTAAACTATCAGGAACAAAAACACCCCGTTGATTTCTTGATAGATGTCCTACGGGCGGAAGGTCTAGCAAGCAAAGTCCTTGGTATGGAGCTTGACGACTACTACTGTCGAGCTTTTTACTACAGGAATCTCGCGGAAAGGCTATCAGGGGCGGAAATAAGGAACCAGACTCAAATTGTTCCCAGGATTTATTTGAGGAAATCCGAACCGGAAATCGCCTATATGAAGGAGGCTGCAAGGATTGTAGAAGTTGGGATGGAAAAGGCAATAGAGACGATAAGGGCAGGAGCAAGGGAGAATGAAGTTGCTGCGGAAGTTCTGCATTCCCTAGTCAAGAACGGTAGCAGTATGCCGAGTTTCCCCCCGTTGCTTCAGACAACCGCGGCTCCCCATATTACCTGGACGGATTCTCGAATAAATCAGGGCACCTCGGTTTCCGTGGAGATAGCCGGGTGCAAGGAACGGTACCACGCTCCACTCTGCCGGACGGTTATTGTCGATGAAGAAGATTCTCCTGTTGTCCGGAAAGCGAAAGATGTTATCGACCGACAGATGTCAGCCCATGAAAAAGCCCTTGAAACAGTTAAGCCGGGGATCAGGGCCGAGGAAGTTGCGATTGAAGCGAACAAGGTATTCGCCGAGCGCTCCTCCCGGGTTGGTTATCCCGCAGGGCTGGGCTTTCCTCCCGACTGGGGCGAGCGGACGGCCAGTTTTCAATCGGGAGATCGGACTATCCTGAAACCCAACATGACTTTCCACATGATCAGTACCCTGACTGAGCCTTTCTTGATGGAATTCAGCGAGACGATCCGGGTTACAGAAGAGGGAGCGGAAGTCATGACGGATTTTCCGAGAAAGCTATTCGTGAACTAGAAGTCGTAACTACTCAACCTGGAGGAGTGTAAAAGAGGGTTTTTCTCCGGAGGGGAGCCAGGGTAGATTTGGTTCGACGAAAGAGGTCTTAACCACGAGCAATTGAATAATTTTTTTCAGTAATATAGAATATATTCTATATCGTTTCCTGGTAATTGGAGGTTTACGACATGAAAAGTTCGAGCACCGAAATTGACTTCTCCGCTCTACACTTGTCGGAAGAACCCGAAATCAAGGTTACTCCGCCCGGGCCTCGGTCCACCGAACTCCTGGATAAACAGGAGGAGCTGGAGAGCAGCGCCGTTTCTTATCCCAGGTCCACGCCGCTCGCCATTGACGAGGCAAAAGGGGGAGCGATCCGTGACGTAGATGGTAACGTTTACCTCGACTTCTTCGGCGGTGCCGGCGTGTTAAACGTCGGTCAACTGAACCCCGTAGTTATGGATTCAGTAGAAGAGCAGCTGACAAAACTCGTCCACGCCCTGGATTTTCCCACGGAAGTCAGGCTGGAACTGGCCGAAAAGTTGCTGGATATAGCTCCCGGAGAGCTCCAAGATGGCAAGGTCTTCTTCACCGCCCCGACCGGTTCCGACGCCGTGGAAGCTGCCCTGAAGCTCGCCACTTACAATACTGGTAGGGATTCGATTCTTGCGTTTCAGGGTAGTTATCATGGGATGACTCAGGGTGCTTTATCCGTTTCAAGCGGCAGTCAGTTCTTTGCCGATTACCAGCCCACCCTGCCTCGGGCACATTTCGCGCCCTACCCTTATCCTTATCGCTGTCCCTTTGATTCAAATTCAGCTCATGAATGTGGCGAAAAGACCCTTGAATACGTCCGGCGGATGATTGAGGATCCCCATTCTGGCATGGCACTCCCGGCTGCTATTATCGTAGAGCCGGTTCAAGGAGAAGGAGGCAGTATTGTGCCGCCGGCTAACTTCCTGCCTGGCCTCCGCGAAATCGCCGATGAACACGATATACCGTTGATATTTGACGAAATTCAGGCATCCAATGGTCGCTGCGGTGAAATGTTTAGTTCGGAATTGACGGGCACGGTACCCGATATAGCTACGATAGCAAAAGGATTTGGTGGAATTGGTTTCCCGATGGGCGCGATGCTTTATCGAGAAGAACTCGACAACTGGGAGTCCGGGGCTCATATTGGGACATTCAGGGGGCATCAGGTAGCTATGGCTGCCGGCCTTGCCAGTCTTGAATTCATGGAAAATAACGAGATCAACAAGCACGTAAAAGGACTGGGGAGAACAATGTTGTCCATGCTAAAGGAGGAAGAGTCCGAAATGCAGTACGTCGGCGAGTCCCGGGGAGAGGGGTTAATGGTCGGTATCGAATTCGTGAAAGATAAGGAAACCAAAGAACCCTATCCGGAGATGGCCCGGCGAGTGCAGAAACTGGCCTATAAGAAAGGTGTGATATTCGAACTGGGTGGCCATTACTCGAACGTGATTCGCTGCCTTGCTCCCCTGACTCTAACTGAAAAGATGGTCAGGGTCGGTACCGGACTGCTTATTGAAGCGATTAAAGAGGCAGAGAGTGAGGGCTGATTTTTCGATTGCTCTTCGCAATGAATTTGTAATTACTCCTGGTGCTTAGATTAAGTTAGCCTTAAGCTGAATACTGATTGAAGTAGCCAAAAATAAGTTCATTAACAGGAGTTAGCGGAATTTTTAGGATCAATAACAACAACTTTTACTGGTCCAATTTTTCGGGATAAGAGTTATCATTAGTCTTTTTCGGATGTAGTATTTTTGGCGTATGAAATATCTATTATAGACCGTTTTGAAATTTTACCTGAAGGCGTGAAAGCTAGATAAAAAAAGGGGCGAGGAAATCCCCGCCCCTTGTCTAACTTTGAAAATATTTTTCATCAAACCCTGGTCGATTATTTATATGCTTCAACTCCGTTGACAAAGTAATCTATAATTTGTGGATGGTTTTTGGCCCACCTGGCTCCAGTTCCCTCTCCCATGTCCGCGTACATTGCCGAGAGGTTGTTTACCATTTCCATAGGTAAATAGAACCGACTGAGGAACTGGCTCACTTTGTCCGGAAATACCTCCATGAAATCTATCCGACCCCAGAGGTGGACTCGTTCTTCCAGACCGAGAAGGTGTTTTGGCTCCTTTAAGTTCCTCAGTTCAAACTGACCGTAGGCGGAATGTGGTTGCCATAGGGTGACTGCTATCCACTCGTCGTTCATGATGGCGTCCTTGAGCGATGCCTGCATTGCAGCTCCGCTTCCTTCGACGAGAGTGTAGTCGGAAAGGGCGTCGTACTGTTCCAGCATATCCTCCGATCTTCTCATGAGCCCTGCGCCAGGGTCTATACCGATAATTTCTTTATCAAGTTTCTTTTTTACCTCAGGTTTTGCCAGATCGCTTATAGAATTTAGTTTATCTTTTGGCACGTAAGCTGGAACGGCCCAGGTTAACCTGGCATTTTCGTACATGGGTCCAAAGTCTAGGGCGTCAGCTGAATACTTCTGTAAATAAGTTTTATCCGTTCTTGGTTGCCAGACTTCTACCATAAGATCAAGTTCCTTATCTACAATTGCTTGATAGGCCGGTCCGGCAGATGGGTTTATGACTTCAACATTGTAATTTAGCCGTTCTCGCGTTACGTATTTGATCAGATCCGCAATGGCAAGAGCCTCTTCCCAGGCAATGGCTCCAATATTCAAAGTGTCATCGGCAGCTCTCACGGGAGTGGAAACGAGGCCAAAAATTAAACCAAAAGTGAATACCAAAACAAGAGCTAAGCGTAGCTTTTGCAAGGTTTTACCTCCTGTTGGAAAGTAAGCAAAGTTTGCTGAACCGACCAGAGATTTCAAGTTTTTGTTCGATCAAACGCCTGAGGGATATCACCTCCAGTATGACATTTTTTGAAAATAAACAATTTTGCTTAAAGTCTCAAATAATAGCTTGAACAGGTGTTCACACTTTAGCTGAACGTTTTTCGTCCTGGTCTCGTCCGGGCTGTAAACGAACAGAAGTTAAGCGGCGGTAAAGGACTTCTTAGGGTGAAGAAAGTTTTTGTTGGGATGACCCAAAAGTTGAGTCCAAGAGAGAATTCAAAAATTTGGATTTTTCGAGGAAAAGATGATAATATGATTGAGATTCAGCAGGATAACAACACCATTTTAT
>Ga0207714_1002248_pt1 | contig 11821 bp, 12 predicted proteins | sample PonA232FremontCA_2_FD_187270 | JGI IMG/M metagenome (GOLD analysis project Ga0207714, IMG submission 187270) | Marine sediment microbial community from Fremont, CA, USA - Pond A23 Sediment 2 (SPAdes) | ecosystem: Environmental > Aquatic > Marine > Unclassified | place: USA: Fremont, California... | reverse complement strand
CGCTGCCGAGCCTGCGGTCGCTTCGCTCCCGCAGACGCCACGGTTGGCGGTTGATTCATCGAGCGCACTCGGTCCGTGGTCGCGCGTATCTGAACACCGCCGGGCCGAAGGTCGTGTTCAGATAAGGAGTCAGAACGAGCATCGAGTCCTCGAAAGCCCTCGGGCGTTCGACTCCCGCGACTCGCTGCGCGCTTCGGCCCATTCGGGCCTGCAGTGCTTACATCGTCGGGGTTCGTCGAGCGCCCTCGCCCTTTCATCCGCCAGGACTGGCGGTTGATTCACTGGGCGCAATCGAATGTCGACCTCGCTTCTCTGAACACCGCCCCGGGCCAAAACCCCTAAACACTAAGCCGGGGAGCGGCATAGCCACCGATATGCAACTTCCGAAAGTTACGGAACCGCAGGGAGCGTTCGACACGCTCATCGTGCTCATCGTCCTCCTATCGGCCATCGTACTCGGCGCGCTGTTGGCGTTCGGGTCGCTGTGACCCGATAGAGAACCGAGCGCGAGTACGGCCTCGCCGCCTCAGAGTTCGACGCCGCTGGGGATGAGGCTGTGCTTGCGAAGCAGGTTTCCCTCGTCGTTGTACACGAGGAAGGTCGCCTTGTCGTACTCGACGAGGTCTTCGCCGTCGATAGTTATCTCGACGTGATAGCGGCCGTCCATGTCGCCGGTCCGCTTGCCGTACTCGCGGGCCGCCGTGATGAACTTGAGCACGTCGTCCGCGTCCTGATTGAGCTCTAACACGAAGTCGCCCGTGATGCGATTGGTGACGCTGACGACGCCGGTCGCGTCCTCGTCGTCGACCGGGCCTTGGAGTCGATACGCGACGTCGGTCTCGCCCGCGTCGAGCAGTTCGTCCTCGGTTCCCGTGAGGCGCTCGCGGAGGGTCGAGGCCGGACCCTCGAAGTCGATGTGTACTGTCGGCTTCCGAGCTTCGTCGTCGTCCTCGACCCAATCGACGTTCCGAGCGTCCAGCGTGAAGTAGTCGCGCCTCATTCCGTGCGCCACACTACGGCCCGCCCCGTCATGAACGTAACGCCACCGGAACCCGTTCTTCCGAACTCTGTCGCTCGTTCCGGACCGCGCGCTCGGGCCGGTTCTCGCCGCGCTCCGGGCGCGCCGCGACGACCGCGCGCTCGGGCCGGTTCTCGCCGCGCTCCGGGCGCGCCGCGACGACCGCGCGTTCGACGACCTCCCGTCTCGCCGACCGGCGCGTCGTCTTTAGTCCGCAGACGTCTCTGCGGTGTCGGAGTCGTGGGCCTCCGACTCCGCTTCGGCGTTGGGGTCCTCGCTCCGGAGGAGTCGCTCGGCCCGGTCGCGGTCCTCGGGATAGCCGACGTCGACCCGCCACCCGTCCATCCGGATGGCGTCGATGGTGCGCCCGCTCCGGATGAGCAGGTCGACCGCCTCGCTGATCTCGTACTCGCCGCGATTCGACGGTTGGACGAGGTGGCACGCGTCGAAGATTGCGGGCGTAAAGGTGTAGAATCCGGTCATCACCAGATTCGACGGTGGCTCGTCGGGCTTCTCGACCACGTTCGTAATCTCCCCGTAATCGTTCGTGTCACAGACGCCGTACCGGTCGGCCTCCTCGTAGGGCACCGTCTCGGTCAGGAAGGCGGCGTCGGCCCGGTCCTCCTGATGGCGCTTGACCACGTCGCCGAGGTTCGCGTCGAAGACGTTGTCACCCAACATCAGCATGAAGTCCTCCTCGACGTACTCCTCGACGGTCAGTAGGGCGTGGGCCAGCCCCTTCTGCTCGCGCTGGTGGGCGTAGGTCACCGGAATCCCGTCGAACTCGTCGCCGTAGTAGTCGACGATGTCTTCTTTCCGATAGCCCACCACCACGACGAACTCCTCGGCCCCGAGTTCGGCCAACTGCTCGAAACAGTGGGTCAGAATCGGTTTCCCGTCCACCTCCACCATTCCCTTGGGCTTGTCCTCCGTGAGCGGCCGCAGGCGGGTCCCCTGCCCGGCGGCCAGCACGACTGCGTTCATTCCCATTCCCACGCCCACGACGACCCGGATTAGTAAATAAATCACGGCGCGTCGACCGAACGCGAGTCGTCGTGTCTGCAGACCGGACCGCTCAAAAGAACAGCACCCACGCCAGCGCACCTACCGTGAGCAGCGAGAGGAGAGCGGGGAGAAGAACCAGCAAGGCGTTCGAGAGCCGGTCGAGCCGTCTCTCTTGGTCGACGGGCGCGAGAACGGTGTAGCCACACTCGACGCACTGCTTGCGGTCGCTGTGGTGCTTGCGTCCGCAGTCCTTGCACTCCCACTGGTTCGACCCGAGCGCCATTCTGTGTCAAGCGACCCCACGAACTCCCCCAACATAGGCTTTGGGACACGCGAGAGGGCAGTGTTCAGATACGCGGGACCACTGGTCGAGTGCGCTCGATGAATCAACCGCCAACCGTGGCGCGACTGAAACCGGCCGAGGGCTTTCGAAGACTTCCCGCTACGGAAACTGGCGTATCCGAACACGACCCCCTATCTGGCCCGTGGATTCATACGGTCGCCCACCGAACGTGTGGGGAGCGATGAACGGGGTGAGGGGTTCGGGGAGCGAGACGCGCGAATTGGAGAGGGAAACGAGCGACTCAGCGGACCGGCGTGAGGAGTCGGTCGACCGCCGGGCGTTCCTCCGGAGAGCGGGCGGTGCTGTCGGGACGGCAGGGGCAGTCGCGGTCGGGGTCGCCGGAACGGGCGACGCCTCGGCGCAAGCCCAGCGATACGAGTTCGGTGGCCACACGCTCGGGTGGCGGGGCCGGTCGCCCGAGGCGATAGCCGACACCGAGAATCCGGTGATCGAACTCGAAGCGGGCACCGAGTACGAGTTCTGGTTCGAGAACGTCGACGGCGCACCCCACAACATCGCGGTGCAGGACGCCGACGAGAACACCCTCCGGGAGAGCGAGACCGTCACCGAGGAAGGTGCGACCGCCTCGATAACGTTTACAGCCACGCCCGAGATGGCCCAGTACATCTGTCTGATCCATCCGACTACGATGGTCGCCGACGTGGAGGTGAGCGGCACGGTCCAAGGCGGCGAGGGGGTCGGCGAAGCGGCGGGCGGTCCCTCGGTCGAGACGCTGGCGCTGGTGGGCGCGTTAGTGCTGGCGTTCGTCTCGCCGGTGCTGTTCGCGCTGTTCTTGTTCTCGCGGCGCGGGGAAAACGAGGAAGAAGAGCGGGAAGTAACTACGCGCTGACACCCTCGGTTCCGTACGCACTAACCGGTCGTTAGAGGTAGTCCTCTACGCTGGCGTGGACGCCCATCGACTCGAAGGTCTCTTCGAGCGCGTCGAGCACGACCGCGAGGTCTTGCTGGAGGTCGTACTCGCGGTACTTGCCGCCAGCCGACCCCTCGTTGGTCTCGGACACGTCGAGGATACCGAGCATCGCGAGGTCGTCGAGGTGTTCGCGGAGCCAGCGAGCGGTCAGAGCGTCCTTGCCAGCGGCGGTGTCGGCCAGCGCCTCGTATCGGGTGTAGATGTCGCGCGAGCGGGCTGGGGTGTCGTCTTCGGCTTCGAGAGTCGCGAGCGCGTAGACGACGAGGCGCTCGTGGTCGTTGAGGTCAGCGATGCCGCGAGCGACCTGCTCGCGTTCGAGGAGTTCCCGACCCCGCCGGACGTGCTGTTCGGTCACTTCCTCGTCGTTCTCCTCGCGGGCGAGGTCGCCAGCTTTGAGCAGGAGGTCGAGCGCCTTGCGGGCGTCGCCCGACTCCTGTGCGCCGAACGCCGCACAGAGCGGCACTACGTCGTCGGTCAGCACGCCCTCCTTGAACGCGACCTGCTCGCGCTGTTCGAGTACCGCCCGAAGTTCGTTGGCGTCGTAGGTCGAAAAGGAGATGGCGCGCTCACACAGCGACGAGCGGACCTTGGGGGACAGGGAGTCGCGGAAGGTGAGGTCGTTGCTGATGCCGATGAGGCCGATTCGGGCTTCCGTGAGATTTTCGTTTTCGCGGGCGCGCGAGAGCTGATAGAGGATGGAGTCGTCCTTGAGGTGGTCTATCTCGTCGAGTACGATGAGGATGATGCCGCCGTTCGCGTCGAGTTCTTCCCACATCAGGTCGTACACCTGCGACCGCGAATAACCGGTCTCGGAGATGTGGTTCGAGGGGTCTCGCATCGCGTTGACGAGATTGCTCGCCACGCGGTACGAGGAGTTGAGCCCGTCGCAATTGATGATCTCGGTGCGAACAGTTAGATCGTCGTACGCTTCGGCGTTGTCCTCCAATTTGTTCAGGAGAAAGCGCGTGGCGGCGGTTTTGCCCACGCCCGCCTTGCCGTAGAGGAAGATGTTGTCGGGCTGTTCGCCGTAGATGGCGGGTTGGAGCGCCCCGTGGTACTCGTCGAGTTCGTCGTCGCGACCTACGAGGGTGTCGGGCGTGTAGTCGTCGAGTAACGCCTCGCGGTTGGTGTACGGGGAGTATTCCCGCACGAAGTCGAACGAACCCATGCTACACGGGGCGACTCGGCGACCGGCCTTGAACCTGTCGGAACCACCCGTTCCGCTGATTCCTGTGTTTCGTTTGAGTCGGAGAGTTAAGAAACACCCCCACCCCATCGTTCCGCTGAATCCCGAATCGAGTGGGGTGAGGATTCTGCTGCGTCTAGAGAAGGAAAGTTTCTTATCCTAGCCGTAAAAACAACATCTGCAAACTAGCCCATCTAGTTTATTTTGCTGTTATTAGCCCGAAAATATCGACGTGGCCGAACGCGTCCGCCAAGCGTCCCCCTCGATTTCTGCCGAGACAGCGGAACCGAGGGGTGCGGGGATTTATAAACAAACGCAGACAGAAGAAACAGATGAAGAGGTGGTGTCGAACCCGTGGGTCTCCAATCGTCGAACTGCCAGTCGTCCGGTCGCCGAACCACCAGTCAGTCGTCCAGTCACCGAACCACCAGTCAGTCGTCCAGTCACCGAACCACCGGTCAGTCGCCCAGTCACCGAACCACCAGTCAGTCGCCCGGTCGCCGAACCACCAGTCAGTCGCCCGGTCGCCGAACCACCAGTCAGTCGTCCAGTCACCGAACCACCGGTCAGTCGCCCAGTCACCGAACCACCAGTCAGTCGTCCAGTCACCGAACCACCGGTCAGTCGCCCGGTCGCCGAGCCACCGGCCGTCGGGTCCCAGTCTCGGTTCGGCTTCGTCCGGCCTATCACTTCACAAAAGGATGCTCTTCTTCCGGGCCACTCAGAGGACGATGCTCTTCTTTCGCGTCATCTCCTCGATGGTCGTGTGAAGCCCTTGCCGACCGATGCCCGAAGCGTCGTTGCCGCCGAAGGGAACGTCGCCGAGACCGTGGCTGGGCGCGCCGTTGATGCGGACCGCGCCGGCGTCCAACTCGTCGGCCAGTTCCATCGCGCGGTCGTAGTCGCTGGTGAACACCGAGGCGTCGAGCGCGAGGTCACCGCGATTGGCTATCTCGATTGCTTCGGCCTCGGTCTCGAAGGTCGTCACCGCCGCGACCGGGCCGAACTGCTCCTCGTGGACGATGCGGGCGTCGTCGGGCACGTCCGCAAGCAGGGTCGGCTCGAACGTCGCGCCCTCGCGGTCGCCGCCCCGGACGAGTCGTGCGCCCTTCTCGACCGCGTCCTCGACGAGTCCCTCGACCCACTCGGCCTGCCCCTCGTCGATGAGCGGCCCCATCGTGGTCTCCTCTTCGAACAGGTCGCCGGGCTGCCACGCGTCCATCTCGGCTTCCAGTCGGTCGACCACCTCGTCGTGGACCGACTCGTGGGCCAACACTCGGCTCACGGCCGAACACCGCTGGCCCGCGTACTTGAACGACCCCTTGGCGCACTCGCCCGCGACGTCGCCCAAGTCGGCGTCGGGGAACACGACTGCGGGCGCGTTGCCCCCCAGTTCCATGTGGAGGTTGACCATCCCGCTCTCCTTGGCGACGTGTTTGCCCGCCGCGCTGGACCCGGTCATCGATATCATGTCGACGCGGTCGTCGCCCGAGAGGACGTCGCCGACGACGCTCCCGCGACCCGGAACGAAGTTGAACGCGCCGTCGGGCAGGTCCAACTCCGCGACCACCGCCGCCAGAATCGCGGCGCTGACGGGCGTGGCGCTCGCGGGCTTCAGGACGACCGCGTTGCCAGCGGCGAGCGCGGGCGCGACCGACAGCGCGGTGGTCGACAGCGGGTAGTTGTACGGCGTGATGGCGAGGACGGTGCCGACGGGTTCGTGTTTCACGATGGCGTTCCACCCCTCGTGGCCCGCCGTGGTCCCCTCGCGGAACTCGCCGGTCATCGCGCGAATCTCTTCTTTGGCCCGGCGGAACCGCTCGGCCGCGCTCTCGACCTCGCCGCGCGCCGACGAGATGGGCTTGCCAGCCTCGCGAACGATTACCTCGGCGAGTTCCTCTTTCCGTTCCACCAGTCCGTCCGCAATGGCGTCCATCCACGCCGCGCGCTCGGGAATCGTCGTCTCCCGGAGCGCCGACTGGGCGCGCTCTGCGGCCGCGAGCGCTTGGTCGGCCTGCTCGGGACTGGCTGCGGCCACCTGCGCGAAGGTGCCGCCGTCGGCGAGGTCGGTGACGTCGAGTACGTCGTCGGCGTCGCGCCAGTCGCCGTCGACGTAGGGGCGTTCCCGACGCTGGAGTGGTCGTTGTGACATACCTCCCACTTGGCGGCCCCCGCGTAAAATGTTTACTCAAAATCGGATTAACGAGGAGCGCGTCGGTGCTCGGCGTCCGCGCGACGACTCCTCGCGGGACGCTCGTGCCGACTTCCGACGATTTTTCCGCCGCGACCCCGAGCCACCGGACGTGAGCAACCCCGAGCCACCGGACGTGAGCGACCCACAGCGAACGCGCGCGTCGTCGGCCCAAAGCACCGACGACGCCGACGAAACCCCCACGGTCGCGGCCTGCCAGATGGCAGTGACCGACCTCGACGTGGCCGCGAATCTCGACGCAGTCGTCGAGCGCGCGACCGACCTACCGACCGAGACCGACGTGGCGCTGTTCCCCGAGTACGCGCTGACGGGGTTCGTCGCGGACGAGCGCGTTCGCTCGGCCGCGCTCGCGCGCGACGACGACGCGCTCGGTCGCCTCCGAGCCGTCGCGGACGAAACCGGAACCGCGCTCCTCGTCGGTTTCGTCGAGGACGCGGGTGAGGCCTGCTACAACGCCGTGGCGTATCTCGCTCCCGACGGCACCGCGACCGTCTACCGGAAGCGCCACCTCTGGGGCGGCGAGGCCGACGTTCTGGCCCACGGGAACGAACGCGTCACGGTCGAGACGCCGGTCGGGACCACGGGGTTGCTCACCTGCTACGACCTCAACTTCGTCGGCGAGAGCGCAGCCTTCGCCCGCAGCGAGGTCGACGCCCTGTTCGTCGTCGGCGCGTGGCCCGCCGCCCACAGCGAGAACTGGCGACTCCTCCTGCGAGCGCGCGCACTCGACGGCGTCCGGTGGGTCGTCGGCGCGGGCCGGACCGGCCAAAAGTCGCTCGCGGATTCGACCGCACCGGTCGAATCCGCGAGCGATGCCGCGAGCGATGTCGCAGCAGACGCCGCGAGCGATGTCGCAGCAGACGCCGCGAGCGATGTCGCAGCAGACGCCGCGAACGCCAGTCAGACCCGTTACGCCGGGCGCTCGCTGGTCGTCCGACCGGACGGGAGCGTCGCGGCCGGACTGAATCGCGGCGAGCGCGACCTCGTCGCCCACCTCGACCCGAACGTCCTCGCGGAGTGTCGCGAGTTCATCCCGGTCCACGAAGACGCTCGCAGGTAGTCGTCCCCCGACCGCCGCGCGCCAAGTAACAAGCGACGCTGGGCCAAGTAGCCTTAAGCGGTCCTCGGTCGTTACTCGACGCCACGATGAGCCGACAGCGACAGGTCCGACAGCGGGCGGGCACCGTGGCCGACAACCCGGTCAGACTCGACGCCGAGAAGGCCGAGCAGGTCGTCGAGGCGCTGAACGCCGACCTCGCGGCCACCTCGATACTCTACCACCAGCTCCGGAAGCATCGCTGGAACGCGGCAGGCGCACAGTCCCGACAGCTCCGGGAGTTCCTCGCCGACGCGGCCGCCGAGGCCGAGCGCCACGCCGACGAACTCGCGGGCCGAATCGTGACCGTGGGCGGCGTCCCCGTAAGCGACCCGGCGGCGTTCGAACGCTACAGCCCGGTCCCGTTCGAGGGCGAGGACGCCTACGAGGCCCGGACCGCGCTGGAGAGCGACCTCGACGCCTACGGCGACCTCGTCGAGAGCGTCAGCAGCCACCTCGAACTCGCCGAGAGTCTGGGCGACCACGCCACCGGCCACGTCCTCCGCGAGCAACTGGTCGCCCTCGAAGGACGCGCCCGCGCACTCGACGGACTGCTCGCCCACGACTCGCTGACCCTGTGGTAGCGATTCGGAGACCACGGGATGGTCCCGGTGGCTCTCCGAGCGGACGCTCCGCCGATTCTCCGGGCTGATAATTCGCGGGAGGTTTATTGTCCGACGCCGGGAGCGACCCGACAACTCCGTCGATGGTGTCGAAAGCGTTCTTTACGGGTTCGAAATATCTCGTCGAGGACAGCGACGGCCGTCACGACTACCTCCGATTCGACGACGAACGGTTCCTCAGCGCGCTCGCGGCAGCGGGCCGGAAGGTCTACGCCGCTCCATTCGAGGCCGACGAGGCGAAAGGACGGTATCTCGCGGCGCTCGTCGAACTCAACGACAGCTACTTCGCGGCCCGCGAGTACGAGGCCGACGCGAAAGGCAAGTATCTGAAACACGACGCGCAGGCCGAGCGCCGGTTTCGGGTGCGGACCGCGCATCGACTCAGCGACGCCGTCGAGGACCGTCGGGCGCTGCTATCGGCCCACGACGCGCTGGTGTCGGCTGGCGTCGACCACGTCGACCGGACCGCAGAACCCTCCGAGCGCGACCGAAAGCGCGCGGCCGTCCGGTCGACCGTACTTGGCTGTACCGACCGGGCGGTCGCCGAGGGGTGGTTCCCGGTCGTCGAGGCCTACTACTACAGCCTGAGTCCGGGCGAACTCGTGGCCGAGGACCGCGAGCGCCGGAACCAGCGACTCGACGGGACCGAGGAGTCGGCGGGCATCCGCGAACTCCTCGGGCGGCCGGGGCTCGAACGACTCTCCCGGAGCGACGTTCGACGCATCCGGGAACTCGACCGCGAGTCGCCGGGCGCGGACCCCCGCGTTTGGAAGCGCCTGCTCGACGACTACTCGTGGTATATCGTCCCCAAGAAGGATGGCAGTAGTGCTGGCAAAGGTAGTTGAAAATTTCGATGTACGGTGCAAATTTTTAACACGTTGACATTCACAACAGGGTACGTGGTTTACTCCTTGGAAATACAATAGTTCTTGAAATTATTTTTGCGAGCCTCATTTTTCCGCCGTAGAATATCGAGCATTAAGCGTGATTAACTCTATCTCGGTTAGCTGATAATGATATAAAATACAATAAAATACTATGGAAATATATCTAATCTAAGAATTTATCTTATTAGAAGAGGCCAAATGATGCGAAGGCGAGATGTGTTAAAAGGAATCGGAGTATCGTTCGGACTTGCCGGAATCAGTACACTCAGTTCCGCACGCGAAGGAAGTGACGGGAATCCGGAAGGACCTCCTGGAGCTGCGGGTGCAAACAACGAACGGGGACTGCCTGTACACGCCAAAGGAAAAACGATTCACGTAATCGAACCGAATCCTGATGCAGAAGACGAGTACCGGTACGAACGAACGTTCAAAAGTCCTGATCTCGCAGAACGGTACGGCGATCCAAATTACGAGTTCGAAACGCTCTTCGTCTCCGTAGAACAGGTACAGAGAGAGGTTCGCGACGGTGAGAAGTCGACATTTGTCCAGAAAGATGCGCACGTAATTGGAACCGCTCAGGAGCAGCGAAACGCCGAGCGTCTGATTCACGAGGAACAGAGCGAAGCTCACCCGCTCCACATTCCGGATCTAGACGGGAACGTTCCGTTGTACCACTACGGTTCGGAGTCCGACGCGGAGAACAAGCAGAATCGCGGTGCCCCGCTAAACACTGCTTGGGAGACAGAGGACGCGCAATCGATAAAGAACCACATGGAAAACGGCAACGGTGGAGGTAACTGGCTTCCTGGTAGCCCCCTTACGGCTATCGTTCGTGAGCCTCGGCACATTAACTTGCCAGACGGCGGGACGAAGAGTACGGATACGCACGTCATGCGTTGGATTCCGAACCCCATCTGCACAACTCGGCAGTATCACATCAGGTTGTACGACGTTCCCTTCGACGACATTGATGCAATAGGGCAGGCGCATCGAGATCCGTGTGATCACGGGAAGATTCCGTTTCTGGATGCGAACTTCAAGCTTGACCAGTCGAGACAGGCAGTAGCCGATTTCTGGAAGGACGGACACTCCAACATCAACCATGAAACGACGAGCGTCGGTAACACGAGCGATAAATTCGAATCCCATAATGGGACGTGGGCGTACTTCGACGAGTCATAATTAACTAGATTGTCGACCGATAGTCGGGAAAATCCCGACTCGCTACGTCCTGCTAATATTTTGGGTGAACCGAATACCGGTCCGCTATGGACCCTCTCCATAAAGTAGGAGGAGTAGCGTTACGAAGAAGAACGTAGACACCAGTAGGATCGAGAACCCAATCCATCGCCGGTTCGAGGGGTTCAAGGACACGGCATATCCCGCCAGAACAGGAAGGGTAAAGTGTATAAGAAAGTCCACCACGGAAACCGAGTTGGGGAGTCCGTCTGGATGAAGGACGAGTACTGTCACTAAGACCGAGATGATAGATAGTGCTATGCTAAGGCCTGCGAGTTTCGAGCGAAGCCCAACTGCTGCGGTAATTAGTCCGGCATACAGGAAGTACGTGAGAAATCTCGCCGCGAGGACGAGTGCAACGGCCCCGGGGTTCGTAAACTGTTTCGAAAACCACTCCATCATTACGTTGTAATCTCTCTCTTCCTAACATGAATTTTTTGGATAGGCACACATACCCAACGAATTTCGTGAGATAACGGGTTGGGAACACAGAGACAGACTACAGCGCGAGCCACCGGGTCGTCACGTCCGGCAGATGCCAGCGCTGCTCGACCCGGCTCTCGACCCGGCGCAACTCGATGACGGCGTCGAACAGGGGTTCGACCGCCGCCACCGCCTCGGAGTCGTAGTCGTCCGAGAGGTGATAGTGGCCCATGCCGGCGACGCGCTCGACGGTCTCGACGAGACCGAGGAGGAATCGTCGCACGTCCCGCTCGTCGTACTCGGCGACCAGTGGCGTCAGCGAGTCGACGCAGAGTCGGAGTTCGCCGGGCGAGAACTCGCCCGCCTCGGCTTCGAACGACTCGACGGCCGCCTCGACTGCCCGCGAGAGGTCGCCGAGGTCGTCGCTCTCGACCGGCGTGACCCGGAGCGTTCCCTCGTCGTCGCCCCGGTTGGGGACCTGCCCGGCGTCTCGACCATCGGCGCGCCAGTCCACGACCGTGGCCGGGTCGCGATACGAATCCGACTGGACCCCGGCGAGTCTGGCCCGCGCGGTCGACGGTCCGGCGTCGGTCGTCACGAACAGTCGGTAGCGCGGCCCGGCGCTCGACTCGCCCAGCAGGCGCTCACAGCCCCCGTCCAGCGCGTCGGTTCCGACCAGCAGTACGTTGCATCCGTTGCGCTTGAGGTTGGCCAGTCGCCGCCCGAACTGACCGTCGGCTCCGAACCCACCACTTCCTTGCTCCCCCTGCATCGAATCACCAATGACGAGAATCGCAACAATAAGCGTTTCGGGCCCTCGAAAGGCAGTGTTCAGGTACGCAGATGTGACTGGGACTA
>Ga0207714_1002247_pt1 | contig 11824 bp, 12 predicted proteins | sample PonA232FremontCA_2_FD_187270 | JGI IMG/M metagenome (GOLD analysis project Ga0207714, IMG submission 187270) | Marine sediment microbial community from Fremont, CA, USA - Pond A23 Sediment 2 (SPAdes) | ecosystem: Environmental > Aquatic > Marine > Unclassified | place: USA: Fremont, California... | reverse complement strand
CGACGACGTCGACGCCGAGGGGATCCGGATCACCGGCGACCACTTCGATCGGGCGCTCGACGCGGTCGCCCCGAGCGATTCGGGGGCGGAGCCGCTCCCGGACGACGAGGCGGGCTCGCCCTAACCGACGAGGCTGGCTCCCACGTGCACTTCCCCGGCGCCGGCGAGAGCGGTTGATCGCGGCCTCGCGTCAGTGGAGCGCCGGTCAGTCCGAACCGCGATCCGCCGCTCTGGGAGCCGCCGAATCTGGCCACATATAAACGTTTACGGAAAACCATTATATATATTAATTCACATGCTCTCGAACGGGATGATCCGAACGAGACGAGCGGTTATCGCTACTCTCGGGACGGCAGCGGTATCGGGGTGTACCGGCCGCTTCAGCGGTGACGGCGACGGCGACGCCGGAAACGGGAGCGGGGACGGGGGCGACGGCCCCACGAACGGCAGTGACGGCGGTAGCGGCAGCGACGGCGACGACGGCGGCGCCGATAGCGCCCCCGCCGTCGAGAGCCCGTCGCTGCTGCTCAACTGGCGGATAAGCGGCCTCCACGCGCCGTACTTCGCCGCGCAGTCGCAGGGGTTCTACGAGGAGGAGGGGTTCGAGTCGGTCACGATAGAGAGCGGCGAGGGATCCGACTTCGCGGCCCAGCAGGTCGCGCTCGGCAACACCGAGTTCGGCGTCTCCAGCAGCGACCAAGTCCTCGGCGTCAACGCCGGGGACCTCTCCCCGTTGGCCGTAGGGGTCGTGATGCAGCGGAGCCCGGTCGTCGTCTTCTCGTCGCGGGAGCAGTTCGGCGACGAGCTGACGGACCCGTCGCAGCTGTCGGGCGCGACGGTGGGGAGCGGTCCGGGGATGGTCCGACAGATGGTGCGCGGATACTTCGACGCCAGCGACGTCACCGACGTGGAGTACGTCGACACCGGGTTCGACACGGTCCAGCGGCTCCTCGCGGGAGAGATCGACGCGGCGGGCGGCGTCTTCGGCGACGTCGTCGACGCGCGTCACCAGGGCGCCGAGGTCGACGTGCTCTCGGTGCACGACGCCGTCCCGTCGTACGGCCACACGGTCACAGTCGGGGAGTCCTTCGCCGAGGAGAACCCGGAGACCGTGACCGCGTTCCTCCGGGCGACCGCCCGCGGCGCGGTGTGGGCCGACCGGAACCCGGAGGGGGCGATCGACGCGCTGGTCGACGCCCAGGGCGAACTCGCGGAGGTCCGCGAGAACCAGCGCGACAAGTGGGACCTGATGCGCTCGGAGTACATGCTCTCGGAGACCGTCCGCGAGGAGGGATGGGGGTGGAACGAGCCGGAGCCGTGGCAGCAGACCTACGAGACGCTGGACGCCGCGGACTTCTTCGACGGCTCGGTCGACCCCGACGCGGTCTATACGAACGAGTACATCGACACCGACGCCGAACACATCGCCGACTACGCCGACCTCGTCGACCAGTGACGCCCGTCCCGTCTCCCCCGGCCGGCGGACCGGCGCCGAGCAGCGGCCGAGACGCGCCGAGCAGTGACCGAGACGCATCGATCGTCGACGCAGAGGCGTCGAGCGTCGGCTCCGCCGGGGAGGTGCGGTGAGGGATGGCCGAGCCCGAGCGCACCCGGGAGTCGCGGGCACACTCCGTCCGCCGGAGCCGCGAGCGTCGCGCGCGTCGGGTCCGGACCCGGCTCCTCGCGGCCGTGAAGCGCGTCGCCCCGCCGCTGCTGCTGTTCGTCGCGCTCGTCATCGCGTGGCACGGGACGGTCGTCGCGCTCGCGATCCCGGGGATCATCCTGCCGACGCCCGCCGCCGTCGCCGACGCGCTCGTCGCCCGCGGCGCCACGCTGCTCGCCGACGCCGCCGTGACGGGCGCCACCGCGGCGACGGGCCTGCTCGCCGGCTGCGTCGTCGGCGCCGTCCTCGCGTTCGCGATGACCTACTCGCGGACGGCCGCCCGGATCGCCTTGCCCTACGTCATCGCGCTCCGCATCGCGCCGCTGATCGCGATCGCTCCGCTCGTATTCCTCTGGTTCGGACGGGGGGTCCCCGCCCGCGCGGCGCTGGTCGCGACGCTGGCGCTGTTCCCGATGACCGTCGCGACGCTGGACGGGCTTCGATCGACCCCGGAGGGGTACCTCGCGCTCGCGCGGTCCGTCGACGCGTCGAAGCCGTCCGTGTTCCTCAGAGTGCGCGTCCCCGCGGCCGCGCCGAGCGTGTTCGCCGGCCTCAAGCTCGCGGCGACGCTGTCGATCGTCGGCGCCGTCGTCGCCGAGTTCGTCACGCTCAGGGCCGGAATCGGCTACCGCGTGTTCGTGACCGCGGAGCGCCTCCGGACCGCGGAGACGTACGCCGCGCTGGTCGTGCTGTCGGCGCTCGGCGTCGCCTTCTACCTCGTTCCCGTCCTCCTCGAACGCGCGGTCTGGACGGAGTGAGTCCGCTCGCCTCGTCTCTCGCCGAGCCGGCCTCCGTCCGCTCAGCCGGCGGTCGACGTCCAGACGAGCCGGCGCTGCGCGACGACGATCAGCCCGTACAGCGCGAGCCCGAGCGCGACGAGCACCGCAAGGGCGGCGAGCATGAGGTCCACCTGGACGTTCTCCGAGGCGAGGAGCACGAGGAACCCGAGCCCGCTGTCGGCGACGATCCACTCGGCGACGACGGCGCCGATGACGGCGAGCGTCACCGACTGTTTGAGCCCGGCGAACAGGTCCGGGACGGCGTACGGCAGTTCGAGCCGGAGGAACGCGTCCAGCGGGCCGGCGTCGACCGAGCGGAGCAGATCCCGCTGTTCGGCCGGGACGCGTTCGAACCCCGCCGCCGTGCTCAACACCATCGGGAAGAACGCGATGAGCCCGATGAAGACGACCGCGGTCGTCATGCCGGTGCCGATGTATATCAACAGCAGCGGGGCGACAGCGATCTTCGGGAGCACCCGCACGGTGACGAGGTACGGATAGACCGCTCGCCGGAGCCACTGCAGACGCGAGATCGACACCGCGAGGGCGAACCCGGCGGCGATCCCGACGCCGCCGCCGATCGCGACCTTCTCCGCCGTCGCGGCGGCGTTCCGGACGAACAGCCCGGGATTACCGAGGATCACCGCGGCGACGGCGTCCGGCGGGGGGAGGAGATACGGGGGAACGTCCGACGCGGCGACGAGCGCCCACCACGCGGCGGTCGCTATCGCCAGCCCGCCGAGCGGGAGGGCCACGTCGGCCACCGTCACCGTCGACCCGGGCTCGCCGACGCGTCCGTTCATGGCTCCGTGAGCGTCGACCCGGCCCTCGCGGCGTTCGACCGGTCCTCGTGCAACACGGAGCGGACCGCCGCGACCTGTTCCTGGAACGCGTCGCTGCTGTACGCCTCGTCCGTCCGGGGCCGCGGCAGATCGACGTCGAACGTCTCGACGATCCGACCGGGGTCGCTCTCCATGACGACGCAGCGGTCGGCTAAGAAGACGGCCTCCGGGACGCTGTGAGTGACGAACACGACCGTCTTCCGTTCGGCACGCCAGAGCCTGCGGATCTCGACGCCCAGCCGCTCCCGCGTTATCTCGTCGAGCTCGCCGAACGGCTCGTCCATGAGCAGGATCTCCGCTCCGAGGTGGATCGCCCGGGCGATGGCGACGCGCTGTTTCATTCCCCCCGACAGCGCCGCCGGGCGAGCGCTCTCGAACCCCTCCAGCCCGACCTCGCGGAGGAGTCGCCTCGCCCCCTCCCTGTCGGCCGGCTTCCCGGCCATCTCACGGAGGAACGCGACGTTCTCGACGGCCGACTTCCACGGGAGCAGCGTGTGCCGCTGGAACACGTATCCGATCTCCGCGTTCGCTCGCGCGGCGTCCGTCGTCCGCCCGTTCACGCGGACGCTACCCGAAGTGGGCTCTTGGAGCCCTCCAACGGTCCGCAGCAGCGTGGTCTTCCCGCAGCCGGACGGCCCGACCACCGTGAGGAACTCCCCGTCATCGACCGTCAGATCGACGGTCTCGACCGCTCGAAGGTCGTCGAACGTGACGGTCACCCCGTCGATCTCGATCACGGCGCCTCACCGAGCAGATCGCCCTGCTCCAGCGCGACTTCCAGCCGGTTCCACGTCGCCGGCCCGTGCCAACCCCACCCCTCGTCTCTCACCGCGTCGCCCGTTCCGAACGACTCGACCGCCCGCGCGAAGCGCTCGCTCACGGCGCTCGCGGCGTCGCCGGTCTCCGCGGCCACGGCCGCAGCCGCCGGGCCGGGATCGGTCCGCGCGGCCGCCCAGCCCGCCGCGGTCCCCGCGAGGAACCGCCGCCAGGGATCGTCCGTCCGCCGGAGCGGGGCCGCCGGCCCCACGAGCGTGAGCCCGTAGATCGGGAAGTGGTCGCCGATCGAGAGGACGTCGACCGTCCGGTCGGCCGCCTCCAGTTCGAGCGGGTCGGCGAACGACCCCGTGGCCACGTCGGCGTCGCCCGCGATCAGCGCGTCGCGCTCCTCGCCGTCGGCGTCGACGAGGTCGACGTCACGGAGCAGGTCGGCCTGCGAGAGGAACAGCCTCGCGAGCAGACACGTCTCCGAGCCCGCGGTCGTGAGGATCCGCCGTCCGCGCAGCTGGTCCACGCTCTCGAACGGCTCGCCGAAGCGCTCGCGGACCGTGTACAGCACCGTCGCGGTCCGCTGGTAGATCACGGCCAGGGGCGCGACCGGGCGGTCCGCGGCCAGCGCCCGGACGACCGACCCGGCCCCGACGAGCGCGACGTCGGCGTCCCCATCGAGCACCGCTTCGAGCGCCCGGTGCGACCCGCGGTGGGCGGTGACCCTCGCGTCGAGGCCCCGTCGCTCGTACGCCCCCTCGTCGACGGCGGCGTACAGCGGGAGGTGGAGCGCGTTCGGGCGCCAGTTGAGCGCGACGACGACCCCGGACTCGCGGTCGGTCGCCGAGTCGCCTTCGGGTCCGCCAAGGGAGCCGGACCGCTCCGTCGGTCCCGGTTCAACGTCCGCGACCGCGGCCGCCTGCTCGAGGAGGGCAGCCGAGTGCGTACGGTACACGCGTTCGACGGTCTCGCGCCGGCCGCGTGCGGGACGCCACGCGTTCGGCGGGCGTCCCCCTCCGGACGACTCGACCGTCGCTCGCTCGACCAGGTCCCGCGCTTCGAGCTTCGAGACGGCGTCGCCGACGGCCTTCCCGCTCAGCCCCGTCCCGATACGGACCGCCATCGACGTCGCCCGCGTCCGCTCGATCCGGTCGTGGTCGCGGCGCAGGAGGAGGTACGCCAACACCCGCGCCGCGTCGCGGCCGAGCCCCGCCGCGAGCCGCTCGACGAGCGGACGGTCGTCGTCGTCGAGCACCCAGTGTTCAACCGTGTCCATCGTTCACGTATGTGTCGAACCGAGATAAAAATGCTCGCCTCGACGACCGGCGGCCACCCGCGTCCTCGGCGGCGGGCTGAACCGATCGACGCTTCGCCGGTCGAGATGCCGCCGATCCTCCGCCGGTCGGGACGCAGCCGGTCACGCACCGATCGGAACCCCGCCGAAGACGAGGATCGCAACCACCCAGTAGCCGGCGTAGAGCCCGCCGAGGAGGACCCCGTGCCATCGCTTGAGCTCCCCGGAGTAGAGGAAGTACGCCACCAGCGTCGTGACGACGATCACCGACGGGAGGTGGAACGTCAGCACCGACCTCGAGATCTCGAGGTCGCTGAGCAGCATGATGATCCCGACGTTGCCGGTCACCGAGAAGAGGACGCTCCCGATGACGTTCCCCACGCCGATCTCGGGGACGCCCCGCCGCACCGGCTCGATCGTGAGCATGATGTCCTCGAACGTCAGGATCGCCGTCAGCACGGTGGCGCCGAAGACGGTCTGTTGGAGACCGAACCCCTCTACGACGACCTCCGAGCCGGCCTCGAGCAGCATCGACGCGAACACGATCCCGGCCAGCGCGAGGACGGCGAGCGCTATCCACGGCCACCCCGACGCGGACCGACCCCTGACGAGCCGGTCTTCCGGAATCTCCGAGAGGGCGCGCGGCGCGGCGACCCCGCCGTCGGCCCGGATCGACTCTCCGAGCTCGGTGTTGCGAAACACCGGCGTGTCGCGCTGGCGCTCGCGGGCGATGATGTACCCGAACGCCAGGAGAAAGAAGCCGAGAAGCACCACCCCGTGGACGAACGTGAGGGTTCCCGCGAGTGCGAACGGGATCAGCAGTACCGGCCCCAGCGCCAAGATCACGACGTAGTCGGCGGGGAGGTCGATCGGGAACGGCTTGATGATTGCAGCGAGCGCCAGGGTGAATCCGAGAATCGCCAGCCCCGTGCCGAGTGCCGTCCCGAGCGCGACTCGTTCGAGGTCGCCCGCTGACAACACAAGCGCGAGGATCGCGTCGTCGAACTCGATCCCGGTGAAGAGGATCGCGAGGGTGAACAGCGACACCCGCAGTCCCAAGGCGGCCCGCGTGAGGTAGCTTATCAGCTTCTCGACGCAGACCGTCAGTACGCCGGCACCGACGACGAGCACGGCCACGGCGCCCGCCGGTCCGAGACCCGCAACGAACTCCTCGATCTGTCCCTCGATACCGCCTTCGTCCGACTCCCGCGCCTCTTCGCCCCCGTCCTGCGCGGCCACGGGAGTGACCGGAGCCGTCAACAACACCGCGAGGACGAGCGCGGCGACGACCAGCCGAGAGACGTTCATGGTCGTCGAAACGTCGGGATTCGATATGAAAATACGGAGCCGTGTATCGGATCCCGTTGAACGACTGTACACGTGATTTCGGTCATCAGTCATCGGCAGCCTCTGATCCCGAATATAGATATAATATTTGGTACTATTGTTTTGATATAATCTAACAGATATATTTGTTCGTATCTTGAAACCCGCGTCACCCATGCCAGAAACCGATGACCGGTTTCACTGACGACCCCGATGTGGAACCGCTCCACCGCCGAACTGTATCGCGCCGTCGACGAGTGAAATCGCGTCACAGACGAGGGAACGACGCGCTATCGACGAGCCAGATCTCGCCGCCCGCGTCGTGTATGTCGCGCATCGTCGGGACGGACCGATCGATGGCGTCGGTCCCCTCGACTCACGCCGTGCGTGTGACGATCGGGGCATTTCGAGGTCGCCAGCGGTGTGGAGCCGATATCTCAGCGCGTCGGGAAGAATCACGATTCCATCGATAGAACACTGTTGGACGGTTGTTAGTTCCCGATACGCTTCGTCAGTTCTCCTCCGCGGACCAGTCTCGTGTATCCAGTCGTGAACGGGAGCCGACTTCGGTGAAACTCAAACACATAAAATTTCGATCTAGTATATCAAATCGATAGTTCGGTCACGCGATACCGAACGCGGGCTTCGGCAACAGTGACGGTGTTGTCTCCGGGAGAAGCGAACAGACGTTGAACGGCGGATGTCCCACGTCGAAGACGGCCAATTCGTCTGGTCGGATAGCTCGTCGGCACGGCTCGCCTGTCGGCACGACTCGCTCATCAGCACGATCGGTCGTCAGTACGGTCGTTCATCGGCACGAATGCTCGCACCGTTCCGGGATTCGCCGGCGCGTGCTGAACGCGGGGCGCGGACTCGGCGCAGTCCGAACAGCGATTAGCCGTTATTATGAGCCCTGATCCACCAAGTCAACGAGTTATCTGCCTTGCATGAGTATTGTTTACATGGATCAGATACTGAACGAAGTGACGAACACAGTGCACAAACGGACGCCCGGCGCATCGGCCGTCGAAACCCCCTGCGGCGTCACGTACAACGTCGCAGACGATCATCTTCGTCGAGTGTCCGCCGACAACATCGTCACGACGGTGACAAAATGCGGTCGTTGCTTCGACGACGGAGGCGGATACTGAGTCGCACCGCTCATCGGAACGGACGCCTCTCACCACCTCTGACTCGACTGTTCGTGTCGGTCTCGTACTGCGTCCGTCCTCATTCAACCGTGACCCTCACGCGCCGAGTAGGCGGGCGACGACGCCCGCGAGCACGAGTATCCCGCCGAGGATGAACGTTCCCGGAAGCGGGAGAGCGAACACGACCACGCCGACGATTATGACGACTGTCGAGGTTCGCATGCGGAACCCAATTCATCTCCGCCACGGAAAACGATTGTGTCGGTTCCGGGGCGAAAATAGATCGAATCATCAGTACAATTTAAAAATAATCGATCAACGTCTACTCTGTTGAATCGGCGCTGTCCGTTTTGCGCTCGCCGAACCGGCGTTCGAGCAGCGATCGAATCCGCGAAACCTATCGGTCGCCCGGGAACCGCCCCGCCGTCGGACGACTCGCAGCGCAGAAGCAGACGGGCGCCGCAGGCTCCGGTTCGACCATCGAACGAATCGACCATTCAGGCGTGAGGCCGTCGAATTCGATAAGCACGAACACACCGGAAAGCACAGTAATCTGTGTACCCAAAGTATTCTATATGCCAAGTATCACGGTCAACGTAGACGCGGATCTCAAAGAGCGCATGGAAAAGCACCCCGAGATAAACTGGAGTGAGGTCACGAGACAGGCCATTCAGGAAAAAATCGAGACGCTCGAAGTGGTGGACGAACTCACTAGAGAGAGCGAACTCACCGAGAGCGACGTGCAGGAGATCGCCGACAAGATCAACGAGAGTGGACGCGAGCGCGTTGACGAGGAATCGGCGTAGACACGACGAATGCAGCTGGTTGTCGACGCAAACGTCGTCATCTCTGCCCTCATCGCTGATTCGAAAACGCGTGAACTCATCGTCACGCTCGAACCCGACCTCCTGACACCCGCGTTCGTCCACGACGAAATCGAGAACTACGAGGAGCTGATCGTGGAGAAGTCCGGGATGGAGCCCGACCGAGTAGCACAGTTCATCGACCTTCTGTTCCAGTACATCGACGTTGTCCCCGCCAGCGAGTTCTATCCGGCTATCTAGAGAGCAGACGAAGCAATCGGCGACACAGACCCCGACGATGTACTGTATCTGGCCTGTGCGCTCGCCAGCGATGCAGCCATCTGGAGTGACGACTCCGACTTCGACGAACAGGATCTGGTTGAGACGTACTCAACGAGCGACGTGATCCACTCGTTCGACACGCGCTGACTCAATGGGCGATTAGTTATCTCTCTCGTCACCAGTCTAAACGGACGCGAATTCCCGTGAACACCACTCGCCGGGTCACCCATCGAACGAAATCGAAAATCGGGCCTTTTGATCGTTGATCGCCACGCTATCTGGCGATTATTGAGTGTCGAATTATGGGCGCTGCAGGCTCCGGTTCGACTGTCGAACGAATCGACTTCTCCGGCGTGAGGCGCTCGAATTCGAGGGGCTGAGAAGCGCCTAATTGGCAGGAAACAAATGGATTTCTGGAGCTGTGCTGAATTTGGGGCGCGTCTCGGCCACCCGTTAAAGTGGGAATCGGAGGTCGCTAGGTCTCCAACCGTTCGAAGGAAAGTGGTCTCGCAGCGTCCAAGTACTCCTCATAGAACGACTCCGCCCAAGAAACTACGTGAGGATTCTCCGTTTCCAGAAGCCCCTTCGGCACGACGTGATTCCCTTCTTCGTCTTCTTCGCATAACCAGATCACTGCAGTGTCGTCAACCAGATGCATGTTCATCGGTACGTGACCTTCGAAGACCCACATCTGGTCTGCTACTGCCGACCAAGTCTCGGCCCGTTCCGGGTCGTTCCGAATGATTTCGATGAACCGCTCTTCAATAACACCTTCAAATTCGAGGCTTCCCGCTTCTACTCGATCGCGGATCACTTGCATATACTGGGGAAGGGAGTTCTGAGTCAGACCTCGGTACGTGTTTGCGTCGCTGATTCGATCCAATCCTCGATCGAACGCGGCAGCCGGATTCGCTTGCGTCGGCAACGTGATCCGTGCGTCGTTGAAATAGGAAAAATCAAGATCGTAGACCGGTTCGGGGAGCCAGTTAATCGCCGTCCCAAGATGCTTGACGCCTTCCGTAGCCGCGATTGACCGTCGAATTTCGGTGATCATAGCCTTTCCCCTCGGAGTGATCCAGTATTTACTGCCCTCCGAGCCAACCCATTTCCGTGTTTCCGCTTCATTGAGGACTCGGGCTACTGACGACCGTGGAACACCTGTGTCCTGTTGTAACTGACGCCGGGAGGCAGGCTCTTGAGTGAGCGCACTCAGGACGAGAATCCGATTCTCTGAGTTAGCCAAGAATTGGATGTCTTCCAGTGCACTCTCCATGCTAAAATCTAACACAATCATTGACAAAAAACCATCGTGGGATACGTGAGGTATCAACGGCGAATGTCGGTTCCTTATCGCCCGAATTGTCCGGTGAGAGAGTCAGCGTAATTGTACACGGCTGGCTTCGAAGACGACCGGGAGATAGAAATCAGATATCCGATCTCAGACCATGAGAGGATTCCTACGGAGTAAGGCTTAGCAACGCCGGTCACAATCGCCGTTGGGGTCAAACTATGACACAAGCCACGATGGAGTCCGAACGACTTGTGACCGGATACGTGGAAGCGTGGAACGAACAGGACTACCCGGCGATACCGGAACTCGTTTCCGAATCGGTCGTCGTGCGCAATCCGACGGCTCCGGAAGGGGTCATCCATGGCCGGGACGAGCTGGAGGCATTCATGCGCGGGGTCACAGCGGGCTTCCCCGACTTTCACGTGACGATCCTTGATCTGTTGGCCGGCGAGAATCAGGTGATGTACGAAGCGGAACTCACAATGACCCACGAGGGAGAATTCGAGGGGATGCCCCCGACGGGACGCGAGGTCAAGATTCGGGAAATGGCCAACTGTCGCGTCGCAGACGGTCGCATACAGGAGTACCGAATCTACTTCGATCAGCAGGAGGTGTTTGAACAGCTTGGACTATCCGAGTGAGTTAGCGTGAGATTGAGGAACCGTTTCGGGCACGTTTCTTTTTGAATTGGGGGACAGTCCCAGTAGATCAGTAAGACGCATTACTCGCGTAGCGGCGCGAGTTTAATATGGAATCGAAACGATTGAGACATCCTCGAAACGCAAACGAGTAGACTCCATCTGTACCGAAAACACCCTCTATAGCACGTCTGCAGCAGATGAACGTTCAGCCGGTCGGCTCAATATTCTGATTCATTCGGAACACGTTTTCGGGGTCCCACTCGTTTTTGACCTCAACTAGGCGGTCGTAGTTCTCGCCGTAAGCGGCTCTGACTCGCTCTCTCTCATCACGATCAAGGTAGTTCGCATACACGCTATCGGTTGCGTACGGGGCCATCGCCTCGTGAAACGACTGGGCCCACCCGATGAGTTCGTCGTCGCGCTCTGGATCGGTCCACTTCGGTGCTACGGTAAAAGATAGAGCGGCGTTCCGGTGCGGGAAGGCGGTAGCGTCAGGGTCGATACGGCTGATTACTCCCTCCATCCACTCCAGAAAAACCGTCGTAAACGGTGATGGGATCGGCGTAGCGTGTTCAACCATCGTCTCGATGGCCTCATCGGAGAGCCCTTCCAGGTTATGTGACTTCCAGTAGTTTCGATGGCCCTCCTGATAGATATCGTCGGAACTTCGTTGAGAAACCGTATACGGCTGGGGCCGCACGGTGTCCGCGATCGGATCTCCAACCTCTCGGAGTGGTTGGAGCGCCGCTCTCCCATTCTTGATGTCGCCCGCGTAGAACGGTATCAACACGAGAACGGTCTGTCCGTGGAGCGGCTCCGGGAACTCGGGGAGCGGTGGGACTTGTGTGAATGCCGCGTAACACTGCACGGCGTCTGGGGCGTCGGTCATGAAATCGCGGTAAAAGCGCAGGACCTCTGGGACAGCCTCAACGGGATAGATGACACGCCCGGTCAGTACGTCCGGCCCGACTTCGTGTAGTTGGAACT
>Ga0207714_1002246_pt1 | contig 11827 bp, 8 predicted proteins | sample PonA232FremontCA_2_FD_187270 | JGI IMG/M metagenome (GOLD analysis project Ga0207714, IMG submission 187270) | Marine sediment microbial community from Fremont, CA, USA - Pond A23 Sediment 2 (SPAdes) | ecosystem: Environmental > Aquatic > Marine > Unclassified | place: USA: Fremont, California... | reverse complement strand
CGACGGATTCAACTAATGAACAACTACAGAAATTTCAAACCATTAACAAACCAATAACCCATTGCCAACCCCAAAAAACCAACAGCCATGTATACCCAAGTAACAAACATGAACCAACAACAGGACCATTTCTTCGAACGCTTCAGCCAGAGCCGGCTGACCAGTGCCCAAATGTTTGAAATCCGTGGCGGCAAGGAAGATGACGATGATGAAAAAACGAAAGGCAGCACCGCCGACCGCCAGGACGACGGATTCAACTAATAATCATGAATCTTTTAACGATGAAGCGATTGTATACAAACATCAATTTATCAACCCCAAAAATCAGTGACCATGAATGCATATGAGAACATTGAAGCCTATATTCAGGGTGATCTGAGTGATGTAGAGACCCGGGAATTTGAGACCGCCCTTCATCGGGACCGGGAGCTTGCTGATGAATATCACCTGAGAAAAGACATTGAGGCGGCCCTGATGGATGATGATCTGAGCGAATTTAAGGATCAGGTGCAGGATATGATCCGGGAGAAAGAATCCCGTCCTGTGGTTTGGTTCAAGCGCAAAGCAGTGAAAGGTGCCCTTATAGGTGCACTTGTGCTTAGCCTGAGCAGCCTGGGTTATTATGCCGCTCATGTCAACAATGCACCGACCAAGGAGGAGATCTTTCACAAGTATTATGAGCCTTATTCGGTGACCATCACCGACCGTTCGGGGAGCCATGAGATCAACAACCTGCTGACCCATGCCATGGAAAAGTACAAGGAGCAGGATTATGACCAGGCACTGCACCTTTTCCAGCGAGTACTTCAAAAGCGGGATGATGTAGCAGCCAGTCTCTATTCAGGCATCAGCTACATGGAAGTTCAGAAGTACCAAAAAGCCAATCAATCCTTTGAGGATGTGGTGGAAGACCGCGACAACCTTTATTTGGACCAGGCCCGCTGGTACATGTCGATGTGCCATATCCGACTGGGCAATATGGAACAAGCCCGCAATATGCTCAGCACCCTGGCAGCCGAAAGCGATTATTACCGGGAGCAAGCCAATGAAGTAAAGGGCAAGCTGGACAGAATAGAACAAAAGTAAATCCGGTGCAGGAGTCTCGTTTCCTAACCCCATTAGCCCACAGGCTCATCAGCACCAGCAAACCATGTGAACTATGCTATACCGTCAGAGATACCAATTGAATAACAAGGAGAAAGAACAGGATGCCGAGGAACGTTTCCTTGCCCTTGTTTCCCATCGGGTCAGAACCCCTTTGAACTCAGTAATTGGATTTTCCAAATTGCTCATGAGCGGGGATGTTTCTGCTGAGCGGACGCAGGAATTTGCTGAACGCATCATGGACAGTGGCTACCAAATTCTCCAGTATTTTCAGAACATGATTGACCTGTCTGAAGTCGAATCGGGCTGTATCCATGTGAAACCGGCCAAAGTGAACATCAACCGTTTGTTGGCTGATGTCACCGAAGCCTATAAAGGCCGCATTGAGCAGGATCAATACATCGATCTTTACCTGATGAATAACAACCAGGCAACGACGGTATATTCTGATGAGTATGTAGTTGAGCGGGTGATCAGCAATGTCATCGAACTGGCGCGCTCATACATCAACGAGGGTTTGGTAACGATTGAATATGAAACGAATAAAGATAACCGGATTGCCATTGAAATTCGGGGCATCCGCAGCAATGAACTCGAGGAAAAGAATGAGCAACGGGATGCAGATCAGAATGATTATGATTATTTTTCCTGGAAAGCCGTAAATAAGCTACTTGACTTGATACAGGGTCGTGTTACCCACCGGAGCGATTCGCATGAAGTGGTCTATACCATCGTCATTCCTGGTGAGTGCCAGGCCTGGTAACAGCCCCCATTCCTTAACCTTATTTAAAACCGACAGCTATGAAAAAAGATACCATCACCATATCATCTGCTCAGGGAAAGAAAAAGATTGAAAAAGACAAGATTATTTATTGTAAGCAATATCTTGTTGGCACCCTGATTGAGTTAAGCGACGGCAATCACTATTTGATGAAGGAAAAACTGAGTGAATTGCAACATTTCCTCGATGACAATACCTTCTTTAATGTCAGCAGCCGGGAGATGATTAACCTGGAGCACCTGGAGGCTGTATTTTCAGACCAGGTTCTTTTAAGCAACCAGAAGACATTCCACATCAATCCGATCCGGAAGTTGGCCCTGCTCAGAAAAGTAGGCCAGGCAGCTTCTCTATAAGGAAAACTGCAGCACCTAAGCCTGGCGGACCCGATCACAGTACGGAGGTTTTTTGAGCCGGGCAGGGGTTAATAAAGAAAATTCATGCCAATATATATACCATCGCGGCCGTCGTTTTGATTCATGGCCCTTCCATAGTCGACGGCCACTATAAAATTTCTGTTTAGTGCAATATGCAGGCCTGCTCCCACGCTATGGTGCAGGCCGTCGTTTTTACGCGAGAAATATCGGTTGGGGTTGACCGCTTCCGGTATTTCATTTGCGGGCAGGGGTATGGGATCGATGACGGTACCGCTATCCCAGAAGCCGCTGAGGGCAAGGTAAAGCTGTTGATTGAACAGGTTCACCCGCCAGAATTTCCAACGCAACTCGAAGTTGGCATAGATGATGTCATCGCCCAGGATGCGGTTGCGCAGGATGCCCCGCAGCGATTTTTTACCACCCAGGCCTTCCACATTCACACTTTCCATATAGGAGCTGATCAGGTAACTTTGCATGTAGAAGGGGGCTCTACCGGCCACTGTACCCTGGTAGCCCAGGCGCACGGCAAGGTTTAAGTCGCGGGGGATCAGGGTAAAATACTGCCTGTGAATGGCCGATAGTTTGGCAAATTGGTTTTCCCTGTTGCCTAAAAAGCCTGGTGCTGCTGAGAACAGCAACTCCGACCATATCCCCTCCATGGGGTTGGCTTTCTGGTCGCGCGTGTCGTAGACCATCCCCATGCGCAAATAGTTGACCAGGCCCCCGTCGGCCTCTTTTTCGGGGATCAGCCCCCAGTCGGTGTATTGTTCGAACAGGGTAAGGGTATCTTTGAGTGGGTCGTCGCTGTCTTTGTTGTAGCGGTCAAAATCGAAGGGTCCGAGCCGGTGGTGGTAAAGGTCCATCCCGATCAGCCACTTGAAGGGGCTGTCCTTAAAATGGTCCTGGAAAATGGCCGAGAAATGGAACAGGTTGCGTTCGTAGCGGTAAAACATCCTGGAGATGTAATCGGGATGGCCTTCTTTCTCAAAACCGCGGTGGTAAGCGCTTTGGAAGCCATTGAATCCGTAGAAGTCCAGGGATTTTTCGATCATATAGCTCACATCCACCGTAAGGCGCACAGGTATAGCGGGGCAGAGGCGTTCGGTGTCAAACTGCAGTTGGTTGATGCCACTGCCTTTGGTGGTTCTTGACCATTCAAGATAGATGGAGTGCAGGTAATCGGGATAGGTGCTTCCATCGCCGTAGTTGAAGAAGTTGACCAGCCCCCCGTATTTGAATCCGCGGTCGGAGTCGTAGGCGATGGCCGGCAAGGCTCCAAACGTCCAGCCTTTTTTGGTTTCTTGCCCGGTGGTGTCGCTTTGGGCCAAAAGAGGCGATGGCATTCCCATGAAAAGCAGCAATGCCCATAGGTATAACGGGCGCCCCGGCCGGTTGAGTGATTTTTTCAGGTTGTTGAACATGGTCGCCTATATCAGTGGGTTGGATAATGATTGGGTTAAATGTAGGAATTTTGTATTTTCGTATCAAATCTTAAAAAGGGGAGTATCCATGGATATTTTGATTAAGAACATCAAGTCGCTGGTGAACATAGCTGATCGCCCCGATAAATGGGTGGCCGGAGCGGCCATGTCGCAGTTAAAGACCCTGGACGATGCTTATTTACGGGTGAGTGACGGCAAGATTGCCGATTATGGGCGGATGGACGAGTTAACCGGGGAAGATGCCCCTGCTGAGCAGGTGGATGCTTCCGGGCGGATGGTTTTTCCTTCCTTTTGTGATTCCCATACCCATTTGGTGTATGCCGGCAGCCGAGAGATTGAATATGGCGATAAAATCCGCGGGCTTTCCTACCAGGAGATTGCCCGTCGGGGGGGAGGTATACTGAATTCCGCCAAGCGCCTGCACCAAACCCCGGAGGATGATCTTTACCACCAATCGCTGGCCCGGGTCAATGAGATCATTGCTTTGGGCACGGGTGCCGTGGAGATAAAAAGCGGTTACGGGCTTACCGTGGAAGATGAAATCAAGATGCTGCGGGTCATTCGAAGATTGAAGGAGACCACCCCCATCACGATCAAATCCACTTTTCTGGGGGCTCATTCCATTCCGGCTGAATACAAAGAGGATCCCGACAAGTATGTCGATTTGGTGGTCAATGAGATGATACCGGAGGTGGGTCGCCAGAATCTGGCTGATTATGTGGATGTTTTTTGTGACCGGGGATTTTTCACCGTCCAGCAAACCGATCGCATTCTGAATGCTGCGGCGAAGTACGGCTTGCGGGCAAAGCTCCATGCCAATGAGCTGGATTATTCGGGCGGCATCCAGGCCGGGGTGAGCCATCAGGCCCTATCGGTCGATCACCTGGAATATACCGGGGAAGAGGAGATTCAGGCCTTGCTGGCGTCACAGACCATGCCCACCATTCTTCCCGGAGCCGCCTTTTTCCTGGGACTGGTCGATCCTCCGGTACGCAAAATGATGCAGGCCGGCCTGCCCCTGGCCCTGGCTTCCGATTACAACCCGGGCTCTTCCCCTTCCGGCAACATGAAACTGATCATGTCGCTGGGAACCATCAAGCTCAAAATGTTGCCCGAGGAAGTCATCCATGCCGCCACCAGCAATGGCGCCTATGCCATGGGCGAGGAGAAGCACCTGGGAACCATCACCCAAGGCAAAACGGCCAATATTTTCGTGACCAAACCCATTCCTTCGTACCAATTTATGCCGTATGCCTATGGCAGCTATCTGATCGACCAGATCATGCTGAACGGACAATGGCAGGATTATCCCCTTTAGACAATGCATCCCTCATGCATGGACTTACACAACAACGAAATGTCTCAAAGATGCGGGATCTATAATGAGCATTCCGGAATAATGGAGGAATGTGCAAGGCAATACTGATCTATAATTATTAGCAGTCTTTACCCAAATCAAATAAACCCAAAAAAGATAGAGCTATGGCAGAACAACAAATACTGGAATGCGTGCCCAATTTCAGTGAGGGCAAAGACATGGATATCATCAAACAAATCACTGATCAGGTAGAGGCCGTTGAAGGGGTTGACCTGTTGGACGTAGACCCGGGACAGGCCACCAACCGGACGGTGGTGACCTTTGTCGGTACGCCGGAAGAAGTCCTGGAAGCGGCTTTTCGTGCGGTCAAAAAGGCATCAGAGTTGATTGATATGCGTAAACATTCGGGGGCGCATCCCCGTTTCGGTGCCACTGATGTGTGTCCGCTGGTACCGGTTTCGGGTTTGGAGATGAAGGATGCCGTAGAATATGCCCGCCGACTGGCTAAGCGCGTCGGCGAAGAGCTGGAGATTCCGGTTTACTGCTATGAGCATGCCGCCTACGAAGAAAAGAGACAGAATCTGGCCCAGGTGCGCAAGGGAGAATATGAAGGTTTAAAAGATAAGCTGGCCGATCCCCAATGGAAGCCCGATTTTGGTCCCGCCCGGTTCAACCAACAGTCAGGAGCCACCGCAGTAGGGGCCCGCGATTTCCTGGTGGCCTATAACATCAACCTGAACACCACCTCCACCCGCCGGGCCAATTCAGTGGCTTTCGACATCCGTGAGAAAGGCCGGGTTAAGCGCGAAGGCGGCAAACTCACCGGCAAGCCGATACTGGACGAGAACGGCGAAAAGGTCTACACCCCCGGAAGCCTGAAAAAGGTCAAAGGCATTGGCTGGTACATTGAGGAGTACGGCATCGCCCAACTCTCACTGAACCTGACCGATATCAGTGTGACACCGGTACACGTGGCTTTTGATGAGGCCTGTAAGCGTGCAGAAGCCCGTGGTTTGAGGGTGACCGGCTCTGAACTCGTCGGGCTGATTCCCCTGAAAGGGATGCTGGAGGCGGGAAAATATTTCCTGCGCAAACAGAACCGTTCGACGGGTATACCTGAAAAAGAACTGATTAAGATTGCTGTCAGGTCGCTGGGCCTGGACGATCTGTATGAATTTCAGCCCGATGAAAAGATCATTGAGTATAAGATGGCCAAAAAGCGCGGTGAGCAGAAGAAACTTAATCATATGAGCGTTTCCGATTTTTCGGATGAAACCGCTTCCGAGTCACCGGCACCGGGTGGTGGAAGCGTTTCGGCCTATATGGGATCACTGGGGGCGGCCCTGGCAACTATGGTGGCCAATCTTTCTTCTCACAAACGCGGCTGGGATCATCGCTGGAAAGAATTTTCCGATTGGGCCGATCAAGGCATCGCCCTGCAGGATGAGCTTAAGAAACTGGTGGATGAGGATACCCAGGCTTTCAACAAAATCATGGCCGCCTTTAAACTTCCCAAATCCAACGACCAGGAAAAGGCAGCCCGGCATCAGGCCATCCAGGATGCCACGCGCAATGCCATCATGGTACCTTACCGGATCATGGAAAAGGCTTATGAAGCTTTTGAGGTGATTGAAGCCATGGTGGAACAGGGCAATCCCAACTCGGTGACCGACGCCGGAGTCGGGGCTTGTGCCGTTCGTTCTGCTGTGAAGGGCGCTTTTATGAATGTGCGCATCAATGCTGCTGACCTTGAAGATCAGGATTTTGTCGATCAAATCGTCCAGAAGGGAAAACAAATCGAGCAACAGGCTGAGCAGAAAGAGCAGGAAATTTTGAAAAAAGTCGAGGAGAAGATGTAAGGCCCCTGGCACGTCTTGGTAGTATAATCTTTATAACACGCCTCGTTATTAAACCCGCATGCTCAAAAAGATCCTTTTTTGTATCTCACTGTTTGCGGGTCCCATTGCTATAATTGCGGGATGAGCCTTTTAATAAAGGTTTCATCCCGTTTTATTATCCCCTTGTCCCGTTATTTTATCCCCTTGTCCCGTTATATTATCCCCTTTTCCCACTTTATTATCCCCTTGTCCCGTTATTTTATCGACTAGATATGTATCGCCCCTGTGCAGAAAAGATTGGCTGTATTTTTCATAACCGCATTTTTAGCCTCGAAGCTAAAATCAGCAGCGCTCATTTACAAGATGGGTTGCTCGGATGGATACGGCTGGCCGAGGCACTGGATTGCTTCACCGACCGATTTGCATCCCGGTAAAGGAATGGAGGCTGTGGTTTGTCAGTCGGTGCATGAGGGTTTCATACGGATATAACTTAATTAACAGTTTGTAAGTCAATATGATCTGAATCTTAAAACCGACATTATGTGGTCAATCATTATGGAACCCGCATATAACCATGTCCTTGTTGTGTAAGTCCTTGCATGCGGGTTTCACATGTTATTTTTAACGGCTTTGGTTACTGATTGAAACAATTGCATCAAGAATATCGGTATGGATCCGGATTTCTTTTGTTTGAGCCGGGATATTTTATTGTCCATGACATTAGTTTGATAATCAGCAATTTAAAAGGGTAATTCTAAGGGGTTGCGCCAGTAATCAAACTTCACTCTTATTTATAACCGTTATAAATAAGAGGTGTAAAAAAAATTTACACTGCCGTTAATTGCGATGCTTATTGGGGTTTAACCACACCTCTGCAATGGCAAAGAATTTCGAAGGAAAATGATTTTCCTCATATGTTTGCATGAATTATTTTATGTTTTTACATTAGCGATCAGAAGGCGACTTCTATTAACCCTAAACCTAAAATTTATGTCTATGAGAAAATTAAGCTTTTTGCTTACATTCTTGCTGTTTGTCGGGTTTACGGCATCAGCACAGATGCAGATTACGGGAAAGGTCACCAATGCTGAGAGTGGTGATCCCATCCCCGGGGTATCGATTGTGGTCAAGGGACAGTCCACCATTGGTACCACCACTGACATGGATGGCAATTACACCCTTGAAGTCCCATCCGATGCACAAACACTGGTTTACAGTTTTGTAGGGATGCAGACCAAAGAGGTGGCCATTCAGGGTCGTACCACGATTGATGTTCAAATGCAGCCCACCGTTCAGGAGATGGAAGAGGTTGTGGTAACCGCCCTGGGCGTTTCAAGGGAAAAGAAATCCCTGGGCTACTCGGTATCCGAGGTAGGCGGTGATGATCTGGCCAAGAGCAAACAGGACAATCCGCTGAACAGCCTCTCGGGTAAGGTTGCTGGTGTGAACATCAAGCAATCCAATACGATGGGCGGCTCGGTCAACATGATCGTACGCGGATACACATCAATGACCGGCAACAACCAGCCATTGTTTGTTGTTGACGGGGTGCCCATTGACAACAGCAACGTAAACACATCCACCCAGAAGACCGGAGGTGCCGGTTATGATTATGGCAATGCCGCAGCCGACATCAACCCGGAAGACATCAAGGACATCTCCATCCTGAAAGGTGCAGCAGCAACCGCCCTTTACGGCTCGCGTGCTGCCCGTGGTGTTGTTCTGATTACCACCAAGAGCGGTGAAGGTGCTAAGGAAGGCGAAATTGGTGTTACAGTCAACTCCAGTTATACGGTAAGCACGGTCAATGACAAAACCTATCCCAATCACCAGTATCAATACGGAGCCGCTTATAGTGGCAGCAGTTTCTTTGATTTCGACATAGATGGCGACGGAGAAACTGAAAAAATCGTCAAAACCATGGACGATGCTTCCCTGGGTTCAGCTTTTGACCCGAGCCTGCAAGTGATCCATTGGGACGCGCTTTATCCGTCCGATCCCAATTATCTGGAGACCCGCCCATGGAAAGCCCCCGAGCATGGCATCGATTATTTCTTCCGTCCCTCTCCCCGGGCTGAAAACAACATTTCTTTCAGCGGCGGCAACGAAGAGGGTTCTTTTAGGATGTCTTATACCAATGTTGCCCAGCAGGGGATTATTCCCAAGAGCAACATCACCAAGCATAACGTTAGCTTCAACGGGTCTTACAATTTCTCGGATAATCTTAACGTAAAGGCCAACGCCAATTACGTCAGCAACCGGACCATTGGCCGTTACGGGACCGGTTATGACGGGCGCAACATCATGCAGTCGTTTGGCCAGTGGTTCCAGACCAACGTCGATTTCAAGCGCCTGGAGAATTACCAGAGTAACGCCGGGCTTCAGAAGACCTGGAACCTTGCCGGGCCTACTTCCGGCGATCTGGGTCCCATGTATTTCAACAACCCTTACTGGGTGCGCAATGAGATGTGGGAAGACGACGGCCGCGACCGTGTTTATGGTAAGGTGGAGCTGAACTATGACCTGACCGACTGGTTTAGCGTCACCGGCCGCGTTGGTATGGACCATTACAACTGGTACCGCAATGAGCGGGTTGCCGTGGGAAGTTTGGAAACATCCGATTTTACCAAACGCACCAACACCTATACCGAGGTCAACACCAAGCTGTTGCTGCGGTTTGACAAAACCTTTGGCGATTTAAGCGTAAGTGGTTTGGTCGGTGGCAACATGCTGCGCCGAAATAATGAAAGTTTAAATGCCAGTACAGTAGGAGGCTTAATTGTGCCTGGTCTGTATACCGTATCCAATTCCAAATCACCGGTTAGTGCCACTGAGACACTCATAGAGCGGGGTAAGAACAGTGTATTTGGTAACGTTTCACTGGGCTACAATGATTTCCTCTACCTGGAAGTCACCGGCCGGAACGACTGGTCGTCCACCCTGCCGGAGGAAAACAACTCCTATTTCTATCCCTCGGTATCGACCAGTGTCGTTTTCTCCGAGCTGATCAATGCCGACTTCCTCTCCTTCGGTAAGGTTCGTCTGAACTATGCAGAGGTCGGTAACGATGCACCGGCTTACAGCCTGGTGTCGACCTTCAGCCAGCCCGCCAACTTTGGCGATCTCCCATTGTTCTCGGTCAACAGTCAGCGACAGAATCCTGACCTCAAACCTGAGAACACCAAGAGTTATGAGGCCGGCCTGGAGATGAATTTCTTTGAGCGTCGTGTTGGATTTGACTTGGCTTTTTACCAGAGCAGCACTTTCAACCAGATTATGCCGGTTGATGTGACCGATGCCAGCGGCGTGGATGAGAAATATGTCAACGGCGGCGAGCTGCGCAACCGCGGTGTCGAGCTGAACCTGTACGGCACCCCCATCAAGACCAACGATTTTTCATGGCGTCTGAATGTGAACTGGGCTCAAAACAACAATGAGGTGGTTAAACTGGCCCAGGGCATTGAGAACTACTACCTGTTCGGTGCATGGGGCCTGTCGGTCAATGCCACCGAAGGCGAGCCTTACGGGGCCATTCGAGGCAAAGACTTTGTCTATCAAAACGGCAAGCGGGTGGTTTACCCTGACGATGCAGGTTTTGCTGCCGGCCGTTTCCAGGAAACCGCTGAAGATCAGGTCATCGGAAATGTTCAGCCCGACTGGAAAGCCGGGATCGGAACCACCCTTTCTTATAAGAACTTAACGTTCAACATCCTGTTCGACATCCAGGAAGGCGGCGACATTTACTCGGTCAATAACAAATATGGAATGGCCACTGGCGTGTATGCACAAACAGCAGGCACCAACGACCGGGGCGGTAAGATCCGCGGCCCCGTCTCTGAAGGCGGCGGTTACCGGTTCCCCAATACCGTTTATCCCGATGGCACCAAGAATGAAACCTACATTCCTTCAGCCAATTATGGCAGCGCCTGGTATTACGGCTACATTCCCGAAGCCTACAACACCTATGACGCATCTTATGTCAAACTGCGTGAGGCTTCTCTGAGCTACCGTCTACCTCAGAGCCTGGTTAACCGCACACCGTTTACCCGCCTGGAGGTTTCCATCATTGGCAACAACCTGGCCATCCTCAGTAAGAATACCCCGCATTTCGATCCGGAAGCCATCCTCAGCTCAGGTCGCTTTCAGGGTATTGAACAGGGTGCCTATCCCTCGACCAGAACCTGGGGTGTTAACCTGACCATCGGATTATAATCGGATTTAAACTTTGAAAAATGCACACTATGATGAAAACAATTAGCAAAATATCAATCATATTTCTGATCATTGTCGGGATGTTCTCTTGTGAACTGCCGGACAATGTCGACCCAAAGAGCCCCCGGCAGGTGCCCACGGAAGCCTTGCTGACCAATGCTCAGAGGTATTTGGGCGATTACATCGCCACTCAGGACTACAACATCCAGGTCAACCACTTTTTGGTGCGTTACTGGACAGAGGTAACTTATCTGACGGAAGTCCGCTATGACTTTGCCGATCGCAGCATTCCTGATAATTGGTGGGATGTATTGTACCGCAATACCCTGACCGATTTTGAAGAGGCCAAAAAGCAGGTCAACAACACCACCTATGCCAATGAGGCTGAGAAAAACAACGAGCTGGCCGTCATCGATATTTGTCAGGTGTACACCTGGCACATGCTGGTGGAGACTTTCGGCAACATCCCTTACAGCGAGGCATTGGACCCGGATAACTCCACCCCTGCCTATGATGATGCCGAGACCATCTACCGGGACCTGATCAGCCGTTTGACCACCAATATCGGAAGGCTTACCTCAGGGGAACCCTCCTTTGGTGACAATGACCTGTTCTTTAACGGCGATCCCGACATGTGGAGAAAATTCGCCGCATCACTTAAGTTCCGCATGGCCATGCGCCTGGCCGATTATGACAAGACCTATTCGGTCGAGCAGGCCAATGCCGCCCTCAGTACAGGGGTTTTTGAAGAAGGCGAA
>Ga0207714_1002245_pt1 | contig 11832 bp, 12 predicted proteins | sample PonA232FremontCA_2_FD_187270 | JGI IMG/M metagenome (GOLD analysis project Ga0207714, IMG submission 187270) | Marine sediment microbial community from Fremont, CA, USA - Pond A23 Sediment 2 (SPAdes) | ecosystem: Environmental > Aquatic > Marine > Unclassified | place: USA: Fremont, California... | reverse complement strand
CGGATTATTGAATACATTGGAGATAAAGATTTCGAGGAATTTAAGGATAATAACATGGTTGTGGATGCGGTGGTAAGAAATTTTGAGATTATTGGAGAAGCAACAAATAACTTACCCGATGAGTTTAAGGAGAGACATCCAGAGATACCTTGGCGGAAAATGTATGGATTGAGAAATGTTGTCTCACATGAATATTTCGGTATAGATTATGAGATGATATGGGAAATTACCAAAAAGAACCTACCTGAGAATATCAAAAAAATAAAAAGGATTATCGACGAAGAAAAAAATACTGGCTGGTAACACGCCATATACAAACTGGGGGTATGAGAACGCGTCTCTGTAAACCCTGCGAAACGCATACAACTTTCCGTTTGTGTAACATTAAAAAACGAAAACTCAAAATAATATGAAAATTAAAACTTTAATCTTATTTTTATTAGTAACTAAAGTAGCAATTTGTCAAACCGAAAAAGAAAAAGCATTTGAAAATGATATAATTGAACTCGTAGAAGAAATGGAATTTATGTACGGATATGACCAAACTTTGCGTGAGTACACCATTTTTAAAACTTTTGATAAGTCAGAAACTGACAGCATTGAAAACCTACCTGATAGTCTAATAATAAAAGAAATTTCTGAAAGAAAATTTAAATCCGATAGTATAGGAAAGTATATTCGGAAAAATTATATCATCCCAAAAGATGCGGAACATACAGAAAGAATGATTGAAATCACAAAAAATATGGGTTCCCTAGTTTACATAGAATTAAAAAATATTACAATGAAGACTTTATTGACCCAGAATTTAATCCATATATATTATTAGTTCACGCCCCAAAAAAATATTGGGATGAATTAAAGATATTAATGAAGAATGAATTGGATAATGGAAGAATTAATAAGTGTACTTATGGACATTTGCTATGGCACATTACAGGAAGAAAAAGCCTTCAGCCAATGTTAGAAAATGGATATGAAATGGTTGAAGAAAACGGGAAAAAAATCTTAAAATCAATGTGTGAATAAAGTAAAGCAGGCTTAGGGGAATTTCACCCCTGAGCCACTCAAAACCTCTCCCCCACCGAAGGTCGGGAGAACCGCATCCCGTCAAGTCGGAAATGGCGTTGAACCTCTCGGGTCATAAGGCTCCTCATGCTCATGCTATAAAAAATTTGAATTTTTTTACAAATGATACAATCGATAGAGTCCATCCCTGCTAAACTGAATTTATTCGCCATCGCTTCCCGTTAGCAGGACATGCTATGGCTCACCCACTGGTCAGGTATAACTGCAAAGAGAAATTGAATTTACCGGATTTTGCACACGGAGTTTAATGTGGGAATTGTGTAATTGTTCTCAAATATATTGTAATGCTATCAAGGGTATAGATGTGTATTTTAGATTTCAATATTTACAAACTGTTTTGATTTTATTTCGAGCATTAATAGTAATATCTTTTTGCTTTTGTTATCTGCATGTATGCTTGCTTGTATTTCCTGCCTTCACCGGCTGGAAGCCGGTGTTCCATGCAGTTTTCTCTCAATTCTCAGGAGGGTGAAAGTTGTCACTCAAATTCAGTAACACCGCCACCTTGGCGGTACTAGATATTTCTCTTTTACTAAATCAAAACAGTTTCTTAATGAGTTTTGACGAAACATATGACCCTGTAAGTCGGGAAGGTGATTGCGAATTTTATGAAAAGAAGACTGGGGTCGATTTCTTAACTTCGAGAGACAAAGGCAAAGAAACACCCTTCGGATTTATTTGCACAGCAAAGATATACTGAAGCACTATAAAAGATAGATTTGAATACCTTGAATCTCGTATTAAAAATCTCATATTAAAAGCAACCAATCAAAGTATTCAATCATCTATATTTTAAGCAACAAAAATATATCATGTTTAACAAACTGATAATGTGGATGTAAATATCTATTTATTCAAATGAGATAATAACTTTAAAAAACGCTATTCAAATGAAAACTAATAGAACATTAATCGGTATTACTTTTATACTAATTGTTGGTATAATTTATAGTTGCGAAAAAGAAGATTCCGAAGAAAATATTCAGGAAGGCAAACAAATAGAAATAAAAACAAAAAAGGATGTTTATGACAATAGCGAAATGATACATTTAAGGATATCAAATAAGTTAGAAGACACTGCATATCATTTTAAGTGTGATAATTATAATTTAGAACCAACCTACATTTTAAAAAAACAATCGGATATATGGGTTAAGAAAGAATTGCATTACATATGCACCCAAATGGGGCCAATGGGATATTTTGGAAAACTAATTCCATCCCAAACAAAAAATGACTCTTTAGAAATAGATTCTACAGGAACATACAAATTAAGATATACTTTTATAATTAATTCAGATACATCTTATTATACATCTAATATGTTTGAAGTATTGAATAAACGTGAATAGATAAATTACGATACGCCAACATGCCATAGCGAGCATTAAAACGACCCGCTCAGGTTTTCCATTAAAAACTCAGAGATATGCTTGACAGCAAACTATTTTCTAAAAATTTGCAGATTAATTATTTCTCTATAAGAAACCAATAAATAACTAAGCACAAAATACTATACACAAAATGTGGATATTCGGAATGATATCTGAGTTTGGTGGCTTCAGCAAAACTTTATAATCGGGAAATCAGTCAAAAGCCGGACACGATGAGAACACGTCCCCGTTAATCCCACACAACGCATACAGTTTTCAGTTATGATTGTCATGCAGGAAGAACATTCTGTGAAAAGCAATATTTGGAAACAAAATGACAAATTATACACTTATTTTTACATGAAAAAGTGAATGACAAATAAACATTACATAGAGCCCTGTTGTCTGTTGGTTAACACCCCAAAGCAGATCGCTGTCAATCAATTGTTACAATATCAGTGGAATAATTTCTTAAAAAAATGTATATTTAGGATATAAAAAAAAGCATTTTATTTTTTAAGTGACAATAAGACAATAACTGAAATAAAATACAATTGGTCTTATACAGATTTAGGTTTCATAGCAAGACGTAACTGAATATTCATCATAAAAAGAAAAACATAATGAAAAATTTGACAAATCTAATCAATGTAATTATCATTTTGACTCTTATTATAGGTTGTGAGAGAAGTGCTAATGATTTGGATACTGAGATTAAAAATAGATTTAGTCTTGTAATAGATGATTCGATTACCTACAATTCTAACGCTATTGATTTTTATGACTTTTCTTCTCACTTGATATATTTAAAGCCCGACAATAATTTTTCTTATTCAAATCGAGGAGCATTTTCCGTACTAGTTGATGATGAAGAAATTTATACTGGACAAATGTTTCCAATGCACTCTTCCCATTTCCCCACAGGTGCGCTTATTCCTTGTGCCCCGACTTTTTATAATGATTATATTATTCCAGTCGAATTTAATCAGATTGTCGATACAAATGGGAGTTCTAATGATGACCCGAGAAACGATTCAAGAATAATTGAGGCTTTAAAGAAAAATAATCAATATAAAAGAGGATTTTCAAGCGAGATTATTTCAGTTCAAAAAACATCTGACAATAAAGTAAAAATTACAATAGAGTTGATTAATCGTGATTCAGATAATTTACTATTCCTTGACCCTGACAAAATGGGACTTGAACTTTTTCACTATTTTACAAATGGATTAATAATTAAAGACTCCCAAAATAATTCTTACACCCATAATTTGACAGTTGAAAAACCAGATCCATGGGATTCTTGGGAAGCTGATTGGTTAACTGTGATAGATGGAAACGAGGCCAAAACTATTTCGTTGATATATGATGATTTTGATATATTGCCTGCCGGAGAATACACCGCTTTATTTAATTATCCTGGATTAAAATCCCAGATTGAAAAAGAAGAATTGCAGCAAAATAACGGTAGGATTTGGCTTGGAGAACTTAACAACACTAAAACAATTGATATTGAATAAACTACGAAGCCTAATAAGGCTAAAGAAAGACTTAATCAATGAATTATAAATTCGTTGATATGAAAACTAAAATTTTGTTTGGACTATTTTTAATTATTTTGATTTCATGTGATGAAGAAGAAAGCAAACCTTCTGATGAATTTACATTAAGCTCATCGCAATATAAAGGATTTTTATTTGAAGAAATGCAGATTATTAGTTTTTCAAATACAAATGATTCAAATCCAGACTTTGTTGTATTAGCACAAACTGATGAAAACGGTGATATTGCCTCCCCTTTCCTTACTCATCCAGAATTGGAGCGCAGATTTTATCTCTCTAATAGCTTCGACAACTATGAAAAGGCTTTAAGTAGCTACAATAATTTCGAAATTCCTGAAAATTATCATTTAATACAATCTGCTTTAAACATAGAACCAAACCAAATTTGGTTGATTAAAACTAACTCAGAGAAATTTGGTGTGGTTTTGATAAAAAGCACGGAATACAATAAGGACAACGACACACCATATGCTGAAGCTACTTTCAAAGCAAAAAAAATTAATTAAGCAAATAGGTCCGTTACCGGATTATTTTTCATGAAAACACTAAAATATTTAACCTTAGCAATTTTAATTTTTGGATTAATTTCTTGCGAAAAATGGTTTGATGATTCATCTAAAAAGCAAGAAATTGTAGCACCTAATTCCTTCACTATTTTTCCTGATAGTGTTGCGAGTACAAAAGAAAAAGTATGGATAAAATTCGATTATGCGCTAATAAATAGTTGTAAAGAGTATAATGGATATAAGATAGTTTCTCAGACAGATAGCTCAATTGAAGTTCAATTAATAACTATCGATAATTCAGAACCAGGAATACATTGTGCTACTGTTATTACTTATAACCACGATACTATAGGGATTAATTTAGGTAATAACAGTACATATAACGTAAAGTTTTTGGACGGGGAACATTCCGTTTTCTTAACACGTAAAGTGAATGTATCAAATGATATGAATTCTAATTTTGTTATAAAATTTGAGAATGAAGATAAAAAGTGGAATGAATACTACAAAGATACTATATCATTGGTTTTGCATGATGATAAGAATATTAAAGAAAGCAATTACACAGATACTACTTTTATAGATTCAAATAAAGATTTTATAGCAGAAATGGAAGCACCATCCAATTATAAAGAACTGTACTATTCAATAATTAGATATTCGGAAAATTGTGATAGTAGTCAATACATTTGTCATAGTGAAATAGATATACTTTCAGGCGTATTTACTGTAAAACGTGGAGTTCCTGAAGTTATTAAGATACATAGAGATATATATTAAAAACAAAAACAACTTAGAAAACTTATAAAAAATGGAGATATGAAATATTTCCTTCTGTTTTTATTGATAACTTTAGAAGTAATAGCAGCTTTTTCACAAAAGCCTGTTGCTGATTTTGAAGTAATTGTTGATTATAAATGCGGATATGTAACAACAGAATTTATAAATCAATCTGTTAATGCGGATACATTCCTTTGGGATGAAAATGATACAGGACATTTTACAGAGATTTACGAGCCACGGGGTACAAATTTTTCATCTGACAAAGAGTGGACTGCTACCTTGATTGCTATAGGAAATGGGTTGAGAGATACTACATCAAAACAGGTTGTAGTTTCACAAACAAGATTGGATTTTGACTATGCTTTCATTGATTCAAACCAATACGCACCCACAGATGTTCAATTTATCAATCAATCCCAAGTCAGAGATGAAGACACTTTAGTGTATAGCTGGGATTTTGGGAATGATTACAGCTCTGGGCAAACCAATCCGGTTTTTACATATAATAAACCCGGAACTTATTATATTACTTTAAATGGTACAAAAAATAACAATTGTGATTTATCATTTTCAGATTATCTTATTGTAAAAGATACTGCCCAAAAAGGAGAGGTAGAATTAAATATTTCGGGTTGTTATGATGATTATCAACCTACACCATGCGGAGATGACATAAATTATAAAATCACGAATGATTCTATTATTTTTAAAGGTTACTATCACGGAAATTGTGGAACATACAAGACTGCGACTATTAGAGAATCTAATGATTCCGTTTTTTTCAAAATATGGGAAGTAGGGCCTCGTACAACCTGCAGCTGTGGTAATTGTTTTGACGTATCTTTTCCTTTTAAAAAAGATTCAGCTATAGTTATTTATAATGATGAAGTTCTTGCAACTAATATTCCTTTGATTGATAATAACGTGTCAGATATTAAAGTTTATCCTAATCCTACTGAAGATTTTTTGAATATTGAATTAAACCAAATATTTTCAGGAAATTATTCATACTCAATTTTAGATATGGAAGGTAAAAAGTTACAAACTGGTGAATTAACAAAAAAGAAAATAAAAATTAATCAATCAAAAATAACACATGGATTATATTTTTTGATTATCTATAAAAATTCAAAAATAATATTAAGAGAAAAAATAATGGTAGATTAACGCTTGCAAACATACTTTTATAAGTAATTTAGTTAGATTTCCAGTTTTTCCGCAGGTTGGATTTAGCCGGGTTTTATCAGCTTGGACTAGCACCTAGAAAATTCAAAATGCCTAAAAAAATCCGCTAAAAAATGCCGGAAAAAGAAAACCATTCTATACCAGCTTGCTTCTTGTCACCTATTTATCAACAAGCTAATTCAAACCAACAATTGTCGGTAACGTTTAAATAACCGATATAAAACACAAATCTTTTTATACTTTAGCGGCTATAAACAATATTCGAATTGAATGGATAAACACCGTCACTTCATTATTCATAAACCTTTAGGGTATCTATCGCAGTTTGTCAGCAATCAAAACAAACAGAAAAATAAGAAGTTATTGACAGACCTTCATGATTTTCCTGAAGGTACCATGGCCATCGGTCGATTAGATTTAGATTCTGAAGGGTTATTATTACTAACTACGGACGGGATAGTTAGTGAGCAGGTACGAAGTAAAAAAGTTGAAAAAGAATATTATGTCCAGGTGGACGGGGAAATCACAAAAGAAGCAATAGAACAGTTAAAGAAAGGAGTGGAAATAAGTATAAGAGGCAGGAAATACATGACGCTGCCATGTGAGGCCAGCCTTTTGGAAACTACTCCAGCCGTTGAACTGCGCACAAAAAACATACGAAGTGAAAGACACGGGCCAACAAGCTGGCTTTCTATTACTATCACAGAAGGAAAGTTCAGGCAGGTTCGTAAAATGACTGCTGCCGTGGGGTTTCCTACGTTAAGATTAATTCGTATTCGTGTTGGCAATATTACCCTGGATAATTTGCCTTCAGGGAATATAAAAGAAGTGGATAACTTCCGGTTAGATACTCAATAATTGAATTTTCGTATTTTGAAAAATTGTCGGATGAATGATAACATTTACCCCGGTAGGCGGAATTTGCAATTCCGCTTTATTCTCAAAATACATTTATACCCACGAACAATTAAATCGCCCAAAAGAAATACCACTAAACCCGGCAATAAACAGAAAACCATTAATTTCAACTATCTATTTTTTCAAATATTTGTCAACAAACTGAATTAATCTGAAGATTTTCTTGTAAATTTGAAATAAGAATAAAAGTTCATTTACCTCTTAATAACCGGAATAACTTACATTTGGTGTCATACAGCTAGCTGGCAGTACTAATGAGTGCAACCGATATTTAATAGAGAATGAAACATAAAATTTGGCTTTATATTATCTTATTTACTTCTTTTGGAATAATTATTTATAACCATTTCATTTTTAATCCCTCTGCCAATGAAGGTTTGATTTTAACCGAATTAAATGATTTACAGAAACAAGCAAAAAATGGAGTTCGAGTCCATAGTGGCAAAAAATACCTATTGGAGTTCAAATTAGACCAAAAAGTTTACTGTAAGGATACTATAACATTTGAGAAGCAAGAACAGAAAATTGTTAAATGCAATATTTCAGATTAAAAAACTACTGTCAGCATGTTCTATAAGCTATATAGCTATCCATTCTAAAACATTAATAAATAAGAGTATGAGAAAAACATTAACCATTTTAATAGTACTTCAGATTTTTTCGGTTTTTAACATTAAAGCACAAACTTCCAAAGAGATTTGGGGATACTACTCTGAAAGAAACTTAGAGAAAACAGTGAAGTTTGGAAAACAAGCACTTCAAGAAGATCCGAAAAACCCTCAGATTAATTTAGCGATTGGCAGAGCCTTAACTGATAATAAGCAATTTAAGAAAGCGATACCTTATCTTGAAAAAGGAAGTGTAGAGGTGAATAATGCGGATTGGGTCAGAGCCTGGAGCCTGGGATACCTGGGAGAATGCTATTATGCAACAGATAACTATAAACTATCAAAGGAATGTTTAAAAAACTGTATTCAGCTTAAAGCTACAAAAAACTCCGTTAGCTATGCCCGAAAACGAATAAAATTCTTTCAGATGGGTAAAATATTTGACACCTGGGATATAATTGAAACAGAGCATATCCGGTTTCATTTTCAAAATAAAAACCAGGTCAACAATTTTGAAAGCTATATATCAAATAGAGAAGAAGCGTATCAGGTGATAAATAATTTTTTTATGGCGGAGCCATATAAAAAAATAGATTATTTCATTTGGAATGATCGCGATCTGGCAAAAATGACTCTGGGCAGAGAGCTTGGATTCGCAAATTCAAAGTTGTGCTTAATAAACTCTGCAAAAAACCAGACCCGTGGACATGAATTAACGCATATTTTATTGGATTATGGAATACAGCCAAGACAAAAGACACGATTTATAAACGAAGGAGTAGCGGTATATTTCGACCAAACCAACAGAGACAGGTATAAAATAGCCAGAGAGTCATTAAATGAAGATGAAATAAATATAATTGATCTTTGGAATAATCCGGATAAGCATCATGCTAAGTATAATTATGCAATAGGAGGAGCATTTATTTGTTTTCTCCTTGAAAACAGAGGTGAATCGAAATTGAAAAAACTCCTGACAAATCAAACTACACAATCGGCAGCTGAAATCTATGATGAATTTGAAAAACTGATTAATGACTTTGAAAAAAGAATAAAAGAATTGGAAAAGGATACTCCAAAATCTCAATAAAAAAAATGAAGAAAATAAAACATTAAAAAACCATATTCAAATGAAAAAGATTATCTCTAACCATTTTCTTCTGATTTTATTTTTCGGATTTTCCGCAACACTTCATGCGCAAAAAAAGCTGATAGTAAAAGGCACAATTGTGGATTCAGCTTGTAAAAAACCAATACCTTATGTTAATATTTCCTTTAGAGATAAAGGAACAACAACCTGGAAAGATGGTACATTTTACATAGAATTATGGGATGTTAAAAATAATGATATGCTACACTTGAGCTGTTTGGGCTATAAAACAAAAAAAGTCAGCATAAAAGATTATTTAAATGAGAATAAAAATACAATTGCGCTTACAAAGAAATCCTATGAAATTGAAAAAGTCACAGTTTCTGCAAAAAAATACAGGAAAAGAAAACTAAAAAAATCTGGGTTATTCAAAAAGCCTGCTAAAGGAAGATATATGGACAAAACCACTAAACAACTGGCGGTCTATATTCCCAATAAAAAAGACCAATACGGGATCATACAAAATCTTCAGTATTACATAAGGGATCAGGGGAACCAAATCAAAAGTTCCGGGTTCATTTATATGCTTTAGATAGTAGTAATTATCGACCGGGTAAAGAGCTCCTGCCAAAAGCAACTTATGCCTCGGGTTCATTAGGAGAAGAATGGGTTGTTGTGGATATTAAAGAATACAATATTGAATTTCCTGAATCCGGTTTTTTCGTCGCTTTGGAAAGATTACCTTCCGACCCGAAAGACGCTTATATTACGATTAAAAATAATAAATACAAAATAAAAACACCTGCTATTGTTTTAGGGATGTCTTATGAGAAGCACAGAAAACGCCTTACCTGGCATTTTCGCAAGGGGAAATGGATGAGACCTCTTGAAAAAAGAGATGTGGTTGGAGGCAATGCAATGATGGCTGCAGAAATATTAATTTACAAATAAATGGCTATATTTTATTACTTAAAAAGATATGAATAAAAAAAAGACACTACTAACAATTTGTTTATTAACGCTTTTAATGAATTTAAGTGTTGCCCAAGATGATAAAAGCGGACTATCCATCTCACTGAAAAGTGGAGTTACTTTTGCTAACATGTATGGACCCGATGTTGAAAATGAAACCTTTTTGAATGGCAATAATCCTGAAACCTTTTATGCAAATTATCCAGCCAGCAGTGAATTTAAAAATGATTTCAATGTTGGACTATCTCTTGATTACAGATTTGGAAAATATGTATCATTGGGTTTGGGTGCAAGTTATATTCCAAAAGGAGCCAGAATTAACGTAAGCAAACACTGGAATAACGATCTGCAAACTTATGAGGATGTGAATGGAAAAATAAAATGGAATCAAAACTTTTGGACGATTGAGCTTCCAATCACAATTTATCTTCCGGTAAAGCAAAATGATTTTTATATACAAGCAGGTATTTTTGGAGGTTTTCTGATTAACTCCGAAGAAAAAGGGGATATTAAGCTTTCCGGTCAGGAGTATGAATATGTTAACAACAGAAGCACAAAAACTAACGAAAAAGAACCTGGCTTCTTCTTAGGTTGTGGCTATTCATATTCTTCGCAAAGCATTAATGGAAAGCTATTTATAGAGCTGTCCTGGACAAGAAGTGTTATTAGCTCAGGAGGTGATGAAATGATTCCCGACCCGCAATATTATTATAATCAGACGATAGGGATAAACATAGGATACAGATATTATTTCAGCTTTAGTAAAAAGTAACCCATACACTTAACATAAATCTGTTTGTTATTTACTTATATTTTTAGTATCACGTACGGTCGTAACGCCCAAAAACAAGCTTCCTGAATCAGAAATAAGAAAAGTCAGATTTGGCTTCTTCTGATATTAATTTTTCCAATGATCGGACCAATTATTTATTTTCAGATTAAAAGAAATTTTTGAAATTGATAGCTTTGATTCTTTAACGGCAATTCGATCTAACACGAATAATCGTTTCGATTCATTAAAATATTGTCCTATTGTTCCATTGCTCCATTGTCATAAAAACCTGTTCAGATACAATTAACACTTTGAATTACATGAAGTTAACGACAGACTTAAGCAAAGCGAAACACCAAAAAATTCAAAAATACCTAAAAAACAAGATTGCGCTATTATTGACATATGAAAGGAACTAACAAAACTTTAGGTTATTCCAGTACAAATTATGGAGGGCAATTTGTTTATCCTTTATGTGCTGCATATTCACTGCCTACTGCAGATTGCTTACTCATTAGCTAATTGATACTCATTATAAAGTTTGCCCCTTCTTCTAAAATTGCCTATGCATAAAGAAAGTTCGTCTAAAACCGCTTTCTCAGTATCATCACAATATTATAGACAACCGGACAAATAAACGTATTCTTTAAAATCATATCCAGAGTCTGCTGAATATTTTTCCTGTCGGTATGCGGATATTCTCTGCATGACCTGGGTCGGATGGCGTATATAGAACAATAATTATCAGGCTGAAGGAAAGGGCAAGGGGTTTGCCTGAAAACATAATCACCTTCTGCATCTTTTTCAAGGTATGCTTCCGTAAACTCCAAAGGCTTCATCTTTAAATTTTTGGCTATTCTCTGAATATCCTTTTCGTGAATGATTGGACTAATGCTCTTGCAACAGTTTGCACACTCCAGACAATCCATATCTTCAAACAAATCGTCGTGCAACTCGTGAACTACATCATCCAG
>Ga0207714_1002244_pt1 | contig 11833 bp, 8 predicted proteins | sample PonA232FremontCA_2_FD_187270 | JGI IMG/M metagenome (GOLD analysis project Ga0207714, IMG submission 187270) | Marine sediment microbial community from Fremont, CA, USA - Pond A23 Sediment 2 (SPAdes) | ecosystem: Environmental > Aquatic > Marine > Unclassified | place: USA: Fremont, California... | reverse complement strand
GTACGACTGAATCTCGGCCGCGACCGCGGGCTCCCGGTAGTACATGACCGTCGCCTCGCCGAAATACCGATAGGGCTCGTCGAACGGGAAGTGCCGGTGATAGCTCTCCAAGTTGGTGGGGCCCTCTTTTTCGCTCCCAAAGAAGTAGAGCTCCTTCACGTCGGACATGAAGACGTCGGGATGCTCCGAAAGGAGGTAGTAGAGCCAGCTCGTTCCCGCCTTGTTGACGCCGATCACGAAGAGGTTGGCGCGATCCATGTGCGGGTGGTGAGGGAGACCGTTCAGCTAGCGAGAGTGGCGAACCGGGCGGCTACGAGGTATCTCGCCGGTCGACCGCCGATCCGTTTTCGAGGTATCCGTAGCGTCGAAGGTCCTCCCGGAGGGTGTCTTCGAGGAGGGCCTGTTGATCGTCGCTCAGTCGGGACCGCCACGTGTGTCGGGGGGGGTGTAGCTTTTGCAGTTGGCGCCGGTTTTCGGCCGTGAAGAACGCCTCGGGGTCCAGGTCGGCGAACGCGAAGAGCCGGCGGAGTTCCGAGTCCGGCTCCGATGTCAGCGTTTCGTACTGGAGCTCAAGCACGTGGCCCGTTGGAAAGACGGAGGCATCGGTGCGAACCTGCTTCAGGCTTTGGGACCATGTCCAGGCGGCCTGCTGGATCGGGGACGTCGATCGCATTTCCCGCCAGCCGGGGGGACGAGCGCCCCACCATTTCGTCGGATCACTCAGATCGTGTCGGCGCCGCTTCAGGATGGAGGCGGCCACCGCCCGCCCGTCGCGCACGAGGTGAAGAACGTAGGCCTCGGGGAAGAGGGCGTGGAGGAAGCGGAGCCGAAAGGCGTTTCGGGGCGTCTTCCACACGACTCGTGGCCGGCCGTGGTACCGCCGGTGCCAGACCAGGACCGCCCGGAGGTAGGCCCGGACGTCGGGGGTCACCTCCGCCTCCGTCGCGTGGTGATCGTCCCCGTCGGGGAGGGCCCGGTGCCAGATGGAGTGGCCCTCGTGGGTTTCGAACGTCGAGGGGAGGCCGAGGGACCCATCGTACGGTCCCCGAAAGAGGGGAGGGAGAAGCGCGTTCGGTGTGTGATGCACGACGGTTTCGAGACCGTAGGCGAGGGCCGGGGGCACGCGCCGAAACCAGGACTTCCCGCAGACCCAGTTGCTAAAGGGGGTAATCCAGGCCAGCGCCGGATGCAGACGAACAAGCTGGTGGAGAATGCCGGTGCCGGAGCGGGGACACCCCACAATGAAAAGTGGACGGTTAGCGTCAGCCATGGGCGAGGTTGAGTTCGGGACGGCCCGGACCGCTCTTTGGAGATCGTTGGGGGAGCCTGCACGTCGTACTTGCACGTGAGGGCACCTCGGAGCCCGAAATCGGTCATCCAATGCGAGTTTTCACCCTCGACCAGAGGGCCTGGAGAATAGACCGGTCTTTCGGGGTGAGGCCGAAAGACAGGAGCGCCCCGACGTAGATCACCAGGGTGCCCGGCACGCCCACTACCCAAGTCATGGGCGCCGCAAGCATCCTGTACACGCTCCACGCGAAAAGTGTCCCCAGCGAGGCGGCCGCGAGCGGTTTCCACAGGTTCGGCCGAAAGGGCTGAATGCCAGTGAACCGGTACAGAGCGATGCTTTGAAGGACATTGCCCAGCACTTGGATAAAGCCGGTCGCCAGCGCCGCCCCCAGAGCCCCGTACACGTTGATAAAGAGCCAGTTTAGCCCGACGTTGAGAACGGCCATAGACGTGTTGACGGCGAAGACAAAGTCCTGATGATCGGACATCTGCAACATGTGTCCCACGGTCCCGACCCCGGCCGTGACGATGTGCGCGACGGCCAAAACCCGAAGCAGCGTCGCCCCGGCCCGGTAATCGGGGCCCCAGATTCCCATGACCTGCGGGGCAAAGGCAATCAGGAGGACGGCGGCGGGCAGTGTGGTGAGCAAGATCCACCGCACCGTGTTGGCGTACAGGTCGTTTAGCTTAGAAATACGGTCATTGTGGTAGAGGTCGGAGATCACCGGTGAAAACGCGGCGGTGATAGCGAACAGCACGAAGCGAAGCTGCTCCGACAGGCGGGCGGCGATCTGGTAGAGGCCCACCGACTCCGACGTGCTCAGAATGCCCAGCATGATGCGGTCGGTGTAGGTGAGGCCAATGCTGGCGAGGGTCACGCCCACGATGGGGAGCGAAAACCGGAGGAGCGATCGAATCTCCACGTCCGCCGGCAGGGAAGAGAGGAGAGGAGGGAAGAGCCGATACAGTGCGTAGATCCCTGCGCCCGCCGCGAGGACGGTGGAGAGTAGAAAGGCGTAGAGCGCAGCGGTGAAGCCCTGTCCCACCGCCAGCACTCCTCCGACCAGCACGAGAAAGAAGGCCGGCTGAAGGATTGAGTCCAGCAGAACGTCGACCTGCATTTTGCTCAGGGCCCGCGCCATCCGGGACAGCAGGTACGTCAGGACGTAAAACGGAAGCCCACAGGCGAAGACCTCGACGACCTGCTCCATCGCCGGGTCCTGAAAGACCGTGCAGGCGAGCCAGTGCGAGCCCAAAAACAGCGCTACGCCGATCGCGAGAGCAGTGAGGACCCCCAGCCCACCGCCCGCGAGAAACGTGCCCTTAACCCGGGCGGTCTCCCCCCTCTCGTAGGAAGGGGCCCCGAAGCGTACGATCCCGTTTTGGAGCCCGAGGGTCGACACGGACTGTGCGATCCGGAGAACCGTCAGACCAAGCGTGTACTTTCCGAAAAGCACACTTCCCAGTCCCCGACCCAGGACGAGGCTTAGGGTGAACCCGACCACCTTCCCGATCATAGACCCGGAAAATACGGACCCGGATCCCTTCAGGATGCGGGCCACGTAGTCCGGAGAGTCTTCGTCGTCGGGCGTCGAATCGGGTGCCGCAGGCTGGGCCATTCGGGTTCAGGAGGGAACGAGGACGTGAGCTTGAAAGAGCTCCAAAAGAAGAAGTGGATCTCACCTACTCCTCAAGAAACGGTTCGTACTTCGTCGTCTCCAGACGTTCGGTTAGCGTTTCGTAGTTGGACACCCCTGTCCGGAGTGACCGTGGTGCAAGCTTTTCGTAGTCGGTCTCGACCGGCGCCGACGGAAGCCCAAGGTAGTCGCAGATCAGATCGACAGTCGACTGATGGGCGGAGGGGTCCCGCATGTGCTCTTCGTACGTCAGAGAAAGATAAGGCAACCCCTCCAGGAGCTTTTCCTCATATCGCTGAAGGGCCTCGCTTTTTCGCATCCACTCGACCACGTGGTCGGGGTCGACCGTGAGAGGGGGTCGCTCCGCGGGGTCGGACTTCTGCCGGTGGAATTGGTCTCTGCGCGCCCGGATGTTGGACAGCGCGTGCCGGAGGAGGTTTGTGCGCCGGAGGTACAGGAGGTCAAATTCATAACGGTGGTGAAGCTCCCGGAGAACGGTGTGTGGGGCCTCGAAGGCCGACTGAACATCCCGGAGCTGGTAGCTCAAAATCTTGCATCCGTAGCCGGCACTCCGGGCGCGCCGGCTTCGGCCCCGAACATGGACGAAGGGAAACGGGACGTAGTCGTGCAGGATTTCCCCTTCACAGCGCACCGACGGCAGGGCATCCAGCAGGCTCACCAGGGCCGTCGTGCCGGATCGGCCGCGCCCGAAGAGGATGAACCGCGTCCGCGGCGGACGGCGGCGGGCCAGATGCCCGATGCAGGCCTGCAGGTGCCGATACTGCTGTCGGACCTTGAGATACTGTCGATTCAGCGCCGAGAGAACGTCGCCACCCATCGGGCCTCTGTGCCGGTATCGAGCGGGGAAGAAAGGCGGCTCCTTGCCCATTCAGGAACGCGGCTTCTCAATTGGCAGCGGCGCCTCGGGTTCCTCCCTGCCCTCCGCATCGGGCCCGGCAGGGCGCATCCCTGAAAGAGGCGACCAGTGCGCACGCAGGAACAGGGGGGGACAAGGCCCATTGATACCACCTTATCCTCTCAAGGGGAGGGGGCTCCGATGATCCCCACCTGAACGTCTCGCCCCGTTTTTCTATGAGCACCTCCCGGCACGACCCTGCCCCACGGGTGGAGCACGCCGATAGTCTCTGGGCACGGTACGCCCCGACGACCCGTCACGGCCTGTGCCTCGGCCTCCTTCTGGTCGCCACGCTTCTTTTCTTCTCCGCGGTGATTTTTGGGGGGCAGGGAATTCAGGGGACCGACGCCGTGAGCTACCGCGCAAACGCGGAGGCGATGATCGAGTACGAGGAGCGCACGGGAGAGGAAGCCCTCTGGGCGCCCAACGTCTTCGGGGGGATGCCCGCGTTCATGATTGGCTACGACATCGTCGTTCCGCAGCTCGACACGGTCGTCAACGCGGTCCGCTCGGTCGCCTTCCCGGCGTCCCACTTCTTCGTGCTGCTGGTGGGGATGTACCTGCTGGTCTTCTACCTGACCCGCAACCACTTCTCCGGCCTCCTGTCGGCCCTCGCGTTCGGGTTCACGACCTACCTGCCCATTATCCTGGCGGTGGGCCACAACACCAAGTTCGTGGCGCTGGCCTACGCCCCGTACGTCCTCCTGACGTTCGTGTACACCCTGCGCAACCCCTCGCTGCTTGGGGGACTGTTGTTCGCTGGGGCCCTCGCCCTGGACCTGCGGGCCAAACACCCGCAGATCACATACTATGTGCTCATGCTGGCGCTGGTGTGGTGGATCGTGGAGGCGGTGCAGGCCTGGCAGGAGGATGAGGTTACGCCCTTCGCCAAGTCGACCGGCTGGCTCGCGATGGGGACGGGACTTGCACTCCTCATGGTCGCCCAGCCGTACCTGGCCATCTATCAGTACAAACAGTATTCGGTCCGCGGGGCCGAGGTCGCCGCGGGCGGAGGGGGCGGGGGCGGCGGTATGGCCTGGCAGAAGGCGATGCAGTGGAGTCAGGGACCTACGGAACTGCTCACGCTCGTGATCGCGAAGGCGTTTGGCGGAGGGGGGCAGATGTACTGGGGCCCAAAAACCTTCACGGAGGGGCCGCACTATGTGGGGGGCGTGGTCGCCGCCTTGTCGGGCCTCGCCGTGTGGCGCACGCGGCGCCGGGTCGTGTGGGGATTGGGCGCCGGGGTGCTCGTCACCGTGCTCTTCGCGCTGGGGAAGTACGCCGCCTGGCTGAACGGGCCGATGTTTTCGTACTTTCCGTTCTTCAACTCTTTTCGCGCCCCCGAAACGTGGCTCAGCGTCTCGGCGCTCGGCCTGGCCGTCCTGGCCGGCATCGGGCTCGACTACGCCCTGCGGCCGTCCGGCGACGGCGAGGACCCGGACCGCTCCCGGTCGCTGCTGTATGCGTTCGGGGCGGTGGCCGGCCTCGTGCTTCTGCTGATCGTGGGGAAGGGAACCTTCTTCGACTTCGAGAGCACCCGCGAGACCCAGATCGTCCAGAAGATCGAGCAGAGCCCCCAACTCTCCCGCTCGAACTCCCGTGTCCGACAGTTCTACCAGCGCCTCGACCAGCGGAAGCAGCAGCGGCGAGACGCCTTTCAGGCCGACGCCACCCGCACGCTCCTGGCCGTCGTCGTGGCCCTGCTCTTCCTGTGGCTCTACCGCCGCGAGACCCTCTCCGGCTGGGCGACGGCGTCGCTGGTGCTGCTCATCGTGGTGGTCGACCTCTGGGGCGTGGCGCGCCGCCACCTCGGGGAGGACACGTTCACTGACCAGCAAAGCACCCAGACCCAGATCCCGACCTACGGCTTCGACCGCTTCATCCAGAAGCAGCAGCAGGCGGCCGGGGGGCCCGGCCACTTTCGGGTCCTGCCCCTGCAGGCGCCGTATGTGCAGAGCCCGATGAACAGTGCGCTCCCGTCGTATCACTACCAGCAGGTCGGCGGGTACCACGCGGCCAAGCTCCAGCGCTACCAGGACTACGCCGACCACATCCTGCGGCTGGGCGGGCAGGGCGCGCCCAACGAGAACGCCCTGGACCTGATGAACGCCCGCTACGTCCTCGCGCAGCAGCGGCTGCCGGGCACGGAGGTCGTCTACCGAGACCAGCAGACCAAGACCCTGGTCCTCGAGAACCCCGACGCCGTGCCGCGTGGCTTCCTGGTGGGCAACACCGAGGTCGTAGAGGACCCGAAGAAGACGTGGGCGCGGCTGCGCAGCTCGACGTTCGATCCTCGAACCGCGGCCCTCCTTCCCGAGCCGCTCGACGCGCCGGTGACCCCAATCGACAGCGGCAGCACCGCCGAGGTGACCCTCGAGGCCCACGAGCCGCCGGAGATCCGGTGGACCGTGGAGACGGACGCCCCGCGTCTCTTCGTGGCGAGCGAGGTCTACTATCCCGCCGGCTGGACCGCCTACCTCGACGGCGAGGAGGTCCCGATTCACCGCGTGGACTATCTGCTCCGGGGCGTTCACGTGCCGGCGGGCGAGCACACCCTCGTGATGCGCTTCGAGCCGGCGGCCCACCGGTACGGCATCTGGGTCAGCGCGGTGGCGACGGTCGTGGACTACGGGGGGATCGCTGTGCTCGGCATTCCTTACCTGCGCCGCCGGCTGCTGCCGGGAGAGGACGAAGACGAGGAGACGACCTAATGGGCTTGCACAACTTGGATTGACGGATCTCGCAGACTCCGCAACGGGGTCGCCCCCTGTTTCTCCGTCCACACGTAGGCCTTGCGCCTGCTCACCGCGGCCCGGCGATTAGAGCGGCTCCAGACCGGTCGTCCTCGAATTCGTCAGACTCGTTGTGCAAGGTCACTGACGCCCCCGCCCGTGGTCCCACCGTTCGCACTCGCGAGGCAACGACATCGATGTCCGGCTCCCCCCGTGTCCTCATTGTTGCGTACTACGTCCCCCCGGCGGGGGGGCCGGCCGTCCAGCGCGTCCTGCAGTTCGTCGAGTTTCTCGGGCAGGAGGGGTGGACGCCCGAGATCCTGACGGTCCGACAGGGCGTGTATCCGAACCGGGACCCGGCGCTCCTCGACCGGCTCCCGCCGGCGGATCGGATCCACCGGACCCCCGCCCTCGATCCCTACGCGATCTATCAGACGCTGACGGGGAAGGGGGAGGAGGATCTCCCGACGGGGTCGATGGAGGAGGGCACGTCCTGGACGGAGGCGCTGGCGAAGTGGGTGCGGGCCAACGTGTTCATTCCCGACGCGCGGGTGGGGTGGTGGCCGTTTGCCGTATATCGGGGCCTCCGGCTGCTCCGGTCCGGCCGGTACGACGCGGTGATCACGAGCGGGGCGCCCCACTCCGTCCACCTCACCGGCCATACGCTCCGTCGCTGGACCGGCGTGCCCTGGGTGGCCGACCTCCACGACCCCTGGACCGACATCAGCTACTACGACGACCTTCCCCACACCGTCTGGGCCCGGCGCCTCGACGCCGCCCTCGAACGGGCAGTCCTGTCGTCGGCCTCCGCGGTGACCACCGTGAGTCCTTCCTGGGCGGATCTGTTCGCGGAAAAGGCCGACAACACCTACCACGTCGTCGAGAATGGCTTCAGTGACGACGAATTTGAGGGAGTCGAGGAGGATCCTTCGAACGATACCTTTGTGCTGGCCCACGTCGGCAAGCTGTACAAAAGTCGAAACCCGACCGTTGTCTGGCGGGCGCTGGCCCGCCTCCGCGACGAGGACCGGATCCCGAACCTCACGGTGCGGCTCATCGGCACGGTGGACCCGGTCGTCGAGCAGTCTATTCAGAGACACGACCTCGGGGCGATCGTCGAGCGGGTCGCCTTCGTCCCCCACGAGGACGCCATCCGGGCGATGGCCCGGAGCACGTTGCTCCTGCTGGTGATCGAATCGTTCGCGCAAGCGGAAGGTATGATCACGAGCAAACTCTACGAGTACCTGGCCAGCGGACGCCCGGTGCTGGGGGTGGGCCCGCCCGACGGGGACGCGAGCGCTCTGCTCCGCACCCACGATGCGGGCACCATGGTGGGGTGGGACGCCGTGGACCGGGCCGCGAACGTCATCGCGACGCACCACGAGGCGTGGGCACAGGGGGGCCCCTGCTCCGGGGCCGACCGAGAGGCGCTCACAAAGCACACCCGGCGCCACCAGGCGCGCCGGATGGCGCGGGTGCTCGACGCGTGCGTCGGGGCCACGGTGCCCCTCGACTGACGGCGCCCCGCTGAATTTCGCACAGTCACTCGCGGCATGCGACCGACGTTTCTCATCATCGGGGCGGCGAAAGCGGGGACCACCTCCCTGTACAACTACCTCCGCCAGCACCCCGACGTCTTCATGCCGGAGGTAAAGGAGCCTCGGTTTTTCGCGTACGTCGACGATCCCCCGGCCATGGTGGGACCGGGCGACGAGGACTCCAACAAAGAGTCCGGCGCCGTCTACACGCGAGAGGCGTACGAGGCCCTCTTCCCCGACACGCTCGACGTGACGGCCGCCGGGGAGGCCTCCGTCAACTACCTCTACAGCGAGACAGCGCCGAAACGCATCCACAGGTACGTGCCGGACGTGCGGCTCGTGGCGGTGCTCCGGAACCCGATCGACCGGGCGTACTCGCACTACCTCCACCTGCTGCGCGCCGGCAGGGAGCCGCTCCGGGACTTCCGGGCGGCCCTCGAGGCCGAGGCCGAGCGCCGAGAGGCCGGGTGGGAGTGGTCCTGGCACTACACCCGAATGGGCTTCTACCATGAGCAACTGACGCGCTACCTGGAATACTTCGATCGGGACCAGCTCTCGATCTACCTGTTCGACGACTTCAAGGACGACAACCTGGCCGTTACGCAGGACGTATACCGCGCGATTGGGGTCGACGAGACCTTCCGCCCATCCGATTCGATTGCCCACGCCAAAACGGGCGTCCCGATCAGTGACTGGTTCCAGCGGTTCATCCTGAACCCCGACCACCCGATCCGCCGGGCGGCCCGCTCGGTGCTGCCCGAACGGGTGCGCACCCGGGGAATGAAGATGCTGCAGAACGTCAATCTGTCGAAGCCCGACATGGACCCGTCCGTCCGGGCCGAGCTCGCGGCCCTCTTTGAGGACGACGTCCGTCGCCTCGAACATCTGCTCGACCGTGATCTGTCCCACTGGCTCGAATAGAGCCGGGCTACGCGCTCCGGCACAGACCCGCACGCCCGATGAAACCGACGTTCCTCATCCTCGGGGCCATGAAGGCCGGGACCACGGCCCTCTACACGCAGTTGGGCACCCACCCCGAGGTCTTCATGAGTCCGGTGAAGGAGCCCAACTACTTCGCCTTTGCGGGGCAGGACCTGAACTTTCAGGCCCCGATCGACCGCCGACCCGACGGCATCAACCACACGAGCATAACGGACTGGGACGCCTACCGCGCGCTCTACGCCGCCGCCGACCCGGACCAGGCCCGCGGCGAAGCGTCCCATACGTCCCTCTACTGGCCCGACGCGGCCGATAACGTCAAGCGACGCGTGCCGGACGCCCGGCTGATCGCGATTGTCCGCAACCCCGTCGAGCGGGCCTACTCGGAGTACCTGCACTTTCGCCGGGACGGGGACGAGCCCCTCGACTCGTTCGCGGCGGCCCTCGACGCGGAAGAAGAGCGCATCCGCAACGGCTGGGCGATGGGCCGGTACGTGGACCGCGGGCGGTACGACGAGCAGTTGGCACGGTACCTCGAGCGCTTCGACCGCGAGCAGCTCCGCGTCGTCCTGCACGAGGACCTCGTCCAGTCCCCCGAGGCCATCCTCCGCACCCTCTGCACCCACATTGACGTCGACCCCTCGGTCGAACTGCAAGGGGATCGACGAGTGAACAAGTCCGGCGTCCCCGAACGCCCCTGGGTGCACGCGGTGCTGACCGGCCTGCAACCCGTGCGGGAGGCGCTGGGGCCGCTCATCCCCGACCGGGTGGTCGACTGGGCGAACGCTCTCAAGAACCGAAACCTCGAGAAGCCGGCGATGCGGCCCGCCACGCGGCGGCGCCTCATCGACAGATACCGCCCCCACGTCCGGGCCCTAGAAGACCTCCTCGACCGGGATCTCTCACACTGGCTTGATGAATGAGGCCCCCATCAGGGGCAGCATCTCACCCACCGCTCCGCTTCGATGACTGTCCTCGCGTGGCCCGCGTTTAACAACAAGACCGGGAATCCCTACACGAGCCTGCTCTATGAGGCCGTCCAGGACCTCGGCGTGTCGGTCGAGGACTTCTCGGGGGCTCGGGCCCTCGAAGGGGGACACGATCTCTGGCATCTCCACTGGCCGGACGACTTTTTGAGCTACGCCTCGCCCTGGACCGCCCTCGCCTACGTGGCGGCCGAGCTGCTGCTGATGGCCCAGGCCCGTGCCCGCGGCGTCCGCATCGTCTGGACCATTCACGACCTCGGCCCCCACGAGTCGCCCCACCCGTGGCTCGAGCGCCTCTTCTGGCCGCTCTTTCTGCCGATGGTCGACGGGTACATTACCCTGAGTGAGCACGCCCGGGACGCGGCCCGCCGGCGGTTCCCGGCCCTGCGCGCGGTGCCGGGACGGGTGGTGCCGCATGGGCACTACCGGCCCGCCTATCCGTCTCCACCGCCCAGGACCGAAGCCCGGGACGAGTGGGGCCTTCCGTCCGGTGCCCCGGTCCTCGTCCACGTGGGTCGAATCCGTCCGTACAAGAACGTCGAGCGCCTCGTCACGGCCTTCCGCCGGTTGGAAAGCGACACCGCCCGTCTGGTTGTCGCCGGCAACCCGTCCAGGGAGGCGCTGGCGGATCGCATCCGGCAGGCGGCCGGGGCCGATCCCTGCGTGCAGCTGGCCCTCCGGTTCCTGCCGGAGGAAGAGATGGCGAGTGTCCTCTCGGCCGCCGACCTCGTGGTGCTGCCGTACGACGACATCCTCCACTCGGGGACGGCCCTGCTGGCCCTCTCGTTCAACCGACCGGTCCTGGTTCCGGCCGAGGGCGCCATGGGCGAGCTTCAGGATCAGGTCGGATCGGAGTGGGTCTACACCTTCGACGGCCCGCTCCGACCGGACACGCTGAGCGAGGCCCTCCGCGCGGCGGAATCCGACCGGCGGGCGGCCCGGGCCCCGCTGGACGATCTGTCCTGGCCTTCCCTCGCGGCGGAGACGGTCGCGCTCTACGAAGAGGTCCTGGCCGACGCTGCGACCGACGCGCCCCACACTCAAAATTCCTGATCCCGTGATCCGTCACCCCATTTTCGTGGTCGGGATGCCGCGGTCCGGGACGACCCTGCTGAGCGCGATGCTGGACGCGCATCCCGACATCGCGATGATGCCGGAGACGCACTTCTACACGCGGTGCCGCCCGTCGGCCGACGACCCGACGGCCGCGCTCCGGGAGGCCTGGGCGCGCCTCCGGCAGCAGCCGGGCGTGCAGGACATGGACTTCAGCGAGACCGAACTGGCCGGGATCTGGGAGGAGGTCCGGGCGCAGGGCACGCCCGATCCCGCGGCGCTCCTCCAGGAACTCGGCACCGCGTTCGCCCGGCGGGCCGGCGCGGCGGCCTGGGGCGAGAAGACGCCCGACCATCTTCCGCATGTGCCGGCCATACTTCGGGACTTTCCCGACGCCGTCGTCGTGGTCATGGTCCGAGACCCGCGCGACGTCTGCCTGTCGCTGCGGGGACTCCCGTGGAATCAGGACTCCCTCCCCGAGTCGGCCTGGAAGTGGCGGCGCTACGCGAAGCGGACGGGCCGGTACCGGCGGGACGTCCCGTCGCGTGTCCGCGAGGTGCGCTACGAACGGCTCCTGGAGACCCCCGAGGAGGTCATTCGGGGCGTTCTGGATTGGGCGGAGGCGCCGTTCGATCCGGCCGTGCTCGCGTTTCACGAGCGCCGTCCGGGGCCGGCGGACGCCGACCGAGAGCCGTGGAAAGGCAAGGTGCACCAGCCCATCGACCCCGAAAACAAGGCGAAG
>Ga0207714_1002243_pt1 | contig 11833 bp, 8 predicted proteins | sample PonA232FremontCA_2_FD_187270 | JGI IMG/M metagenome (GOLD analysis project Ga0207714, IMG submission 187270) | Marine sediment microbial community from Fremont, CA, USA - Pond A23 Sediment 2 (SPAdes) | ecosystem: Environmental > Aquatic > Marine > Unclassified | place: USA: Fremont, California... | reverse complement strand
TTCTCGGCCGCCTCGCGAGTCGCGGCCGTCGGGCTGCCGGTTGCGACGTTCGGTCGACCGTCAGTCACCACGACAGCGACGCTCGCGGCTGGCTCCGCCCTGTCGATCACCGCAGTCGCCGTCTCCAGTCCAGCCGGTAACGGGGTCCGGTCGCCGGTCGGGAGGTCTTTGAGATGCCGTGCCGCGAGCGAAACCGAATCCGTCGGCGGAAGCAAAACCTCCGCTTTTTCGCCTGCGAAGGCGACAAACGCCACCTCGTCCCGTTCGCGATAGCTCTCTTTCAACAGTTCGAGCACGGTTCCTTTGGCCGCTCGCATGGCCTGTCCCATCGATGCGCTGGCGTCGACGGCAAAGACCACGAGGGCTGTCGCCTCCCCCGCTCTGACGGACTGCTTGAGGTCGTCGGGTTCCAACTCCGTCCGCCCCTGTTTGGCACCCTCCCGGATCGAGGCCGTCATGTCGACGGTTTCGGGTGAGTCTGCCGGCTCGGTCCGTATCCGCGGGCCCGTCGCATCGACGGCCTGGTCGGTTTCGGCCCGCCCGGAGCCAGTCGACTCGGTGTCCGAGGTGGCACTGGGATCGATTTCCAGGTCCGGAGCGGTACTGGACCCGGGCGCGGCACTCGTTTCGGCCGGCGTTGCGGGCGGTCGTGCCTGACGGTTCTCGCCACCGGTTTCGGACTCACCCCTGCCGTCTTCATCCTCCTTTCTTCCTTCTGACGCAGTCTCTTCGGACCCATTTCGTTGCGGAGTGTCGGAGTCGAGTTCGGCCTCGCTACCCTGAGTGTCAGTGGATTTTGGGTCTCCTTGCGGCGAGGAATTTCGCTGCTCTGGCGGGCTCTCGTTCCCCACATTTGACGAGGAACCCCCCGCGTGCTCTTCATCTCCGTCCCCGTCATCCCCTGGGGCCGATTGCTCCCCGGGATCTCCGGCACTGCCGGAGGAATCGCCCGCACCGTCAGCAGAATCGCCGTCGCCGTTCTCCCCAGACTGATCCCCTTCCTCCTCTGTGTCCGGTTCGCCGTCGCCGAAGTGGTCCTCCAGGACGTCCTCGAGCGGCGTGGTGTCCTCGAACGGACGGCTCTGCAACCGGTGTGGGAGCGCGAATCGAAGGGCTTCCTCGACGTGGGCCTCGGTCACACGTTCGACGCCGTCCAGCGCGGCGAAGGTTCTGGCGGCCCTGGCCGCGGCGATGTCTCCCCGATGACCGTCGACCCCGGCGTCGATGCAGACTGTTCCAATCCTCTCAGCGAGCTCGTCGGGAAGCGTGACCGTTTCGAGGCGATCGCGAGCCGCCACAATCGTCTCTCGCAAGCGCTCGATGGCGGCGTCGGTTTCCGCTGTGGAATCCGTTCTCGCGTTCCGATCCAGGGCTTTTTGGACGATCGCGACCCGCTCCTGGAGGTCCTCGCTCCCGGCCACTTCGACTTGGAGCGCAAAGCGATCCCTGAGTTGCGGGCGCAGATCGCCCTCCTCCGGGTTCATCGTTCCAATCAGCGTGAACGCCGCTGGATGAGACCGGCTCACGCCGTCCCGCTCGACTTGGTTGACGCCACTTGCCGCAGCGTCCAGCAGGACGTCAACCAGATGATCGTCGAGAAGGTTGACTTCGTCGACGTAGAGAAATCCGCGATTGGCCTGAGCCAAGAGCCCCGGTTCGAACGTCGTTTCGCCGTCGAGCGCGTCGGAAAGCGAGAGGGATCCGACGACCCGCTCCCGGGTCGCCCCCAGGGGGACGGTGACCAACGGGACTGGCCGCTCCGTGACTGGCGGATCCGTCCGCTCCTGACAGGAATCACACTGCTGGGAGGGGGCCTCGGGCGGGCACCCGTAAGGACAATCTTCGACCGCCCGCTGGGTCGGGAGCAAGTCGACCAGACCGCGCACAGCCGTCGACTTCGCCGTCCCTTTCTCGCCACGGACCAGCAGGCCGTCCAGTTCCTCGTTGACGGCGACCGCGAGCAGTACTCGCTTGAGTCTATCCTGCCCGATGATCGCCGGGAACGGGACCTCGGGCTGAAACCCAACCATACTTGTAGTAACCCAATCCCAGTATAATAAGGATGTGTTCCATCGGGCTGTACGTGGCGACCGACCAGTCTGTCACCGCCATCCGAGCGGCCGCCGAGCGTCTCTCGGGGATCGACCTCCTGGTACGCTCGGGGGCAGATCTGAACGATCCGGAGACCGTCTCCCGATTTGCGGAGCGCCTTGTGGACCGGGACGTGGCCGTCTTTCGGCTCCACGGATCGGAATCGCGGTTGCCGGGGTTCGAATCGGTGCGCGCGGACCTTGAGGCCGCGGGCGTGCCAGTTGTAGTGACCCGATCGGGAGCGGCTAATGAGCGGTCCGATTCGACTGTCGAGTCAGCCGTCCACCAAAGAGTCAGCGAGTACCTCGACCGCGGCGGGGCCCTCAACGTCGAACGAATGCTTCGCTTTCTGGCAGCCGAGTACGGCACGGGAGATTGGGCGGTCGAGGAGCCGATCGAACTCCCGGAAACGGGAGTCTATCACCCCGATCACCCGAGCGTGACAGTCGAGGAACTCACCGAGACGTTCGATCCGGACCAACCGACGGTGGGGGTCTGGTTCTACGAGAGCCATTGGACGTTCGAAAACACCAGGTACGTCGACGCGCTGGTCCGTGCCCTGGAATCACAGGAGGTCAACGCTTTTCCCGTGTTCACCACCCCGACAGGAGACGATTCGGGCGCGCGTGACGCCAGATGGGTCGCGGAGAATTGGTTTGCAGGGGAGCCAGGAGCGGCTGTCGACGCGGTCGTTACCACGTTCATGTACTCGCTTTCGATGGAGGAGCGGGGACACTCTGCAGCCGATCCCGAGACCGCGGCCGGAGCGGGTTTTCTGGAGCGTCTCGACGTGCCCGTCCTCCAGGCGATGGTGTCGATGCGCCCCCAGGCCGCGTATCGTGAGGACGACGCGGGGCTCCCACCGTTCGAACTGGCCCTCTCCGTTGCGCTGCCCGAACTCGACGGGGTCGTCGTGACCCATCCCATTAGCGGCCGCGAACGGATCGAAGGGGCCTGGAACGGTGATGCGGATGGAACCGCCCCCCTTCTCCACCGGCCGATCGAGGATCGAGTCGACCACGTCGCGAAACTGGCAGTCAGCTGGGCCGAAATCGGGAGGAGCGCGCCGACGGAGAAAAACGTGGCCGTGGTTCTTCACAACTATCCGCCCTCGGACGATGGTATCGGGACGGCGTTTGGCCTGGATACGCCGGCCAGTCTCGATCGACTCCTGGACCAGTTGGCGGCCAGCGGCTACGAGATAGAGGGGCGACCAGAGGACGGCCAAACCATCGTTGAGCGGCTGGTGGCCCAGCTTTCAGCGGACGCGCGCTGGACCGACCCGAATAGCGGGCCGGCCGGAATCGCCCAAATGGATTCCGAGACCTACGAAAGGTACTTCGACACGCTGGACCGGGAACTCCAGGCTGCGATTCGGGAGGAATGGGGCGAACCACCGAGTTCACCCGTCGAAATCCCCGGCATTGAGCTTGGAAACGTTGTCGTCACGGTCCAACCGCCTCGCGGATTCGAAGCCGATCCGGAGAAGATCTATCACGACTCGGCGCTCCAACCGCCGCACGAATACGTCGCTGCCTACAGCTGGCTTCGCGAGGACTTCGACGCGGACGCGGTGGTTCACTTGGGCACCCACGGAAGCCTCGAATGGCTCCCCGGGAAGACAGTCGGCCTCGACGCCGAGAGCGCGGCCGACGGCCTCCTTGCGGACCTGCCAAACGTCTATCCCTACATCATAAACAACCCTGGCGAGGGGGCCCAGGCGACCCGGCGTTCCTACGCCACGATCGTCGACCACCTCACCCCACCTATGCGCGCGGCCGGGACCTACGAGGACCTTGCCACCCTCGAAGAAATGGTGCGGGAGTATCGCGACCGGGCGCGGGACGGTGCAGACGAGGCCTCCTTGTCCGGGCTCGGATCCCGAATCAAAGAGCAGGTCGACAAACAGGATCTGGCTCCGGACTTGGGACTCGAAAGCGCGGAGGCAGTTTCGACTGAAGAGCTCGTTCGGGAGCTCCACGGGTATCTGACCGACGTCAAATCAACGCAGATCCGGATGGGGCTTCACACGCTCGGTGAGCCACCCCAGGGCGAGCGGCTCGTGGAATACGTCGTGGCGCTCACGCGCTTCGAGAACCCCGGCGCGCCGAGCCTCCGCGAATCCGTGGCCGGAGCAATGGGCGTCCCCGCGGATCGAATGATCGAGGCCCCGGAAACCTACGCTCCCGAATTGGGCTGTTACTACTCGGAGGCAGCTGAGGAAGTCTCCAACAGAAGTATCGAGCTGGTAAGCGAGTTGGCCGAGCGGGACTTCGCTGTCGCGGAGGAAACAATTGAGGGCCTCGTCGAGGGGCTGCCAGTCCTCGGCGAAGAGCGGGCCCCGAAAGCGGTTGCAGACCTCCAGCGGGTCCTGAAGTACATCGCCACTGAACTCGTTCCCGACATCGAAGCGGCAGCAAGCGAGGTGACGAACACGGTAGCGGCGCTGGACGGAGAATACGTCCCACCCGGTGGCAGTGGCGCACCGACACGGGGCAACGCGGATCTACTGCCCACGGGCCGGAATTTCTACACCCTGGACCCGCGCCGCGTGCCGTCGAAGGCTGCCTGGGAAGTCGGCAAGTCGGTGGCAAAGGGCGTTCTCGAACGCCACCTAGAGGAGTCGGGCGAGTACCCCGAGGAAATCGGCGTCGTCGCCTGGGGAACCCCGACAGTGCGAACCAGAGGCGAGACGATCGCACAGATCCTCGCCCTGCTGGGGGTGGAACCCAACTGGACTGAAGCGGGCCAGGTCGACGGCGTCGAGCCGATTCCCCTTCCGGAATTAGGCCGGCCACGGATCGACGTCACGACACGCATCTCGGGGCTCTTCAGGGACGCCTTCCCGAGCGTCGCGGGCCTCGTCCAGGAGGCCGTCGAGACCGTGGCGACCCTGGAGGAACCGCCGGAGCGGAATTTCGTCCGGAAACATTACCTCCAAGAAGCCGTGGGGGCGGAAACCGAGAGCGACGACGAGCCAACCCTCTACCGGGTATTCACGACCCAGCCCGGCGGCTACGGCTCCGGGACGAACAAAGCAATCACCACCGGCGAATGGGAGGACGAGACTGACCTGGCCGACGTCTTCGTGAACTGGGGGAGCTACGCGATGGACGGGGAGGGTAGCGTCGAGCCGGCCAAAGAGGCGTTCGAGACTCGGCTGGAGCAGATCGACGCGACGGTCAAATTAGAGGACACCGCCGAGCAGGACGAGTTCGACAGCTCGGACTGGTACGCGTTCCACGGGGGGCTCAAGCGGGCCGTCGCGGACCGAAGCGGCACCGAACCGGCGGCGTACGTCGGTGACGCGAGCGATCCCGACCGACCGAGGATCTACACCAACGAGGAGAAACTCAGACAGACGATGCGCACCAGAGTACTCAATCCAGACTGGATCGAAAGCATGGAAGCACACGACTACAAAGGAGCGGGCGACCTGGCGACCACCGTCGAAATAACCCTCGGCTGGGCGGCCACGACCGACGCGATCAGTGACACCCTCTGGGAGGAAGTCTCGGAGGCCTATGCCTTCGACGAGGATCGACAGGAGTGGTACATGGCCGAGAACCCCTGGGCGCTCGAACACATCACCGAAACGCTGCTGGAGGCCATCGATCGGGACCTCTGGGACGCCGACCAGGAAACCGTCGACCGGCTTCGGGACCTTCAGCTCCAGGTCGATGGGCACCTCGAAGCGGAGCCGGAGGTGGCCCGATGACCAATCGCCCGTCCGATCTGGGGGCGACCACCCAGGACGGCGAGGCCATCGCCGAAGCCAGCCTGGACATCGTCTCCGAACTCGTCCCCGGCGAGACACTCGAAGATCGCCTCCGTCGCAAGGCAGTCCACGCGACCGGCGACCCCGAGTTCCAATACCTCATGCGGTTCGGCGAGGATCCCGTTCGAGACGGGGCCGCAGCAGTGCAGGCGGGGAACCCCATCGTTACCGACGTGACGATGCCCCGACACGGGATCACCGACCGGGATCACGACTGCGAGAAACACACCGCGCTGGGCCACGGCGACGACCTGGCCGACGCCGAGGGACTCACCCGCACCGAGGCGGGCGTAATCGCCCTCGACGAACAGGGAGTCTACGACGATGCGATCGCGGTGATCGGCAACGCACCGACTGCGGCATTGACCCTTGCGGACCGAATCGAAGCGGGCACGCGCCCGGCAGTGGTCGTGGCCACGCCGGTTGGGTTCATTAAGGCCGCAGAGAGCCGAGCGCGCCTCCGGGAGGTCGGGCAAGCCCACGGCGTACCGACGATCACGAACGTCGGGCGCCGGGGCGGGAGCGGGCTCGCCGCCGCGCTCGCGAACGAGTTGATTCATGTGGCCAAGGACGCTCAAGCAGGTGAGACCGACCTATGAGTGACTACGATCTCGATTCGGGACCGGACCCAGCCGCGGCGGCAGCTGCGGAACCCGAGGACCCAGAGCCCGAGAACCCGGTCCTAGCGGTCGGGATCGGCCCCGGAAACACCGACTTCCTGACGAAGCGTGGCCGGGATGCCATCAGCGAGGCCGACGTCGTCGTCGGTTTCGGAACGGTCGTCGAGATGGTCGCGGACCTGACCGACGCGGAGTTGCTGACCTGTGGCTACGAGGACGAAGCCGAAGCGCTTGCGGCCTTCGGCGAGCGGGTGGCCGCGGGCGCGGACGGCGTCGCGGTGTTGATGGGCGACCCGAACCACTCGGGCTACCAGTTCCTGGGGAAAGTCGAGGCGGCCGTCGACCGCCCCGTCCGGGTCATTCCGGGCATATCTGCGATACAGGTCGCGGCCAGTCGCGCCCGGACGCCGATGGAGGAAACCCGCTTCGTGACGCTGCACAAGTCCGGAGACATTGAGCCAGGCCTGGAGCGCCTGCGGTCGGTCGTCGGCGAGCGGAACCTGCTCGTGCTCCCGCGACCCTACGACGTGATGCCCGGAGACATCGCCGCGGACCTGCTGGAGTCAAATGCCGACTCCGAACTCGACTGTCTGGTGCTCGAAGAACTGACCCACGACAGCGAGTCCGTGACCAGACTCACTCTCGAGGAGTTAGCCGAACACGCCGGCGGCAACGGACCCGAGGACACGCCCTTTTCGGACCTCTCGGTGCTGGCAGTCCGTGCTCCGCGATAAACGTGTACAACAACTGAGATTGGATACCGCAGCCACAATTGTTTACAGCCCCCTTTAGGTAGCGGGAGCCAAAGATGAGATCGACGAACTCGGACTTGTCCCTGAGGACGTCGACATCAAAACGATGGTCGTGATCAATGCCATCCGCCGGTCGCTGCTCTCGGGCACCGCGGCCGGAACGGCCATGGACGAGCTGACCCTACGCTCGCTGCCTTGCGGGAGGAAATCCTCGACCTGATCGACGGTCATTAAGGGACCGGCCACCGTCCGACCGCTATGGATTTCGTCTCTACTGGGGCCGTCGAGACCGCTGAGCCGATCTACGGTGTCGAACTGGCGCTTTTGGCCGCCGGCGAGCGAATGAACGTCCAGCACTTTCGGATCGAACCTGGGGCGACCGTCCCAGAACACAGCCACCCCCACGAGCAGGTCGGCTACGTCGTGACCGGGAGCCTCACCTTCCTGATCGAGGGCGAGGAGATCGTCGTGGAGCGCGGCGGCTCGTACAGCCTAGCGAGCGAGGAACCGCACGCGATCGAGAATCGAGGCGATGCGGTCGTGGAGGGAATCGACGTATTCAGCCCGCCCCGGACGAACCCTGACTGGGCCGAAGATTAGGCTAGTTCCGCGATCGTCTCAGCCACGCGGTCGGCGAACTCGCTCGTCGAGACTTTTTCACCGCCCTCGATGCTGCGATGGAGGTCGTAGGTCACGTACTTCGAGGCGATCGTGTCCTCGACGGCCTGCCCGATCAGGTCCGCGGCGTCGTCCCAGCCCAGGTACTCGAAGAGCAGGCGGCCGGAGAGGATCATCGCAGTCGGATTGACCTTGTCCTGCCCGGCGTATTTGGGCGCGGAGCCGTGGACCGGTTCCGCGAGGACCCGACCGTCGCCGAAGTTCGCCCCCGGGGCGATCCCCAGGCCGCCGATTTGCGCGCCGGCAGCGTCCGAGAGGTAGTCGCCGTTGAGGTTCGGCATCGCGAGCACGTCGTACTGCTCGGTACGGGTGAGAAGTTGCTGGAGCATGTTGTCGGCGATGCGGTCGTTGACCACGACGGCGTCCTCGGGCTGCTCGCCGTCCCGCTCCTCCCAGAGGGTGTCCTCGGTGATGACTGCCTCGCCGTACTCCTCCTCGGCGACCTCGTAGCCCCAGTCCCGGAACTGGCCCTCGGTGTACTTCATGATGTTCCCCTTGTGGACCAGCGTGACCGAGTCCCGATCGTTCTCCAGGGCGTAGTCGATAGCCTCACGCACGAGCCTTTTGGTCCCGAACTCGGTGATGGGTTTGATGCCGATTCCGACCGGCCCTTCGTGGATTCCCTCGGCGCCCATCTCCTCCTCGAGGAAGGTCCGGACCTGCTCGACCTCGGAGGTCCCGGCCTCCCACTCGATGCCCGCGTAGACGTCCTCGGTGTTCTCCCGGAAGGTCACCATGTCCATCTGCTCGGGGGCTTTGACCGGCGAGGGGACCCCGTCCAGGTAGTAGGTCGGGCGCACGTTCGCGTAGAGGTCCAGTTTCTGGCGGAGAGCCACGTTGAGGCTCCGATAGCCGGCGCCAACTGGTGTCGTGAGCGGACCCTTCAGGGCGACGCGGAACTCCTCGATCGCCTCGACGGTCTCCGCAGGCAGGTTCTCTCCATACTCCTCGCGGGCGCTCTCGCCAGCGTAAACCCGCATCCACTCCACGTGGCGGCCAGTCGCTTCGGCAGCGGCCTGGAGGACCTGTTTCGCGGCGGGTGCGACGTCGACCCCGATACCGTCGCCGTGGAGAACTGGAACGATTGGTTGGTCGGGCACGTCGAGTTCCTCAGTCGCGTCGTCGTAGGTTACCCGCTCGCCGTCGGCGGGAACGGACACGTGATCGTAGCTCATACCACTTGAGAGCGGGTGACTACCAAAAAGGACTGCCTTTTGCGCGGATCGGGGGATTTTCGCCGCGAGGGGACAAGCACCGCTATGGAAGTGTTCGCCCACGGCGGCGCCGGCTCCCAGCCTGGCGAGCCGGAACCACGCCAGTCAGTGCTGGAGACGGCCGTCGCGCGCGGGGCTGGGGCAGAGAGCCCGCTCGACGCGGTGGAAATCGCGGTGAAGCACCTGGAATCGGACCCGCAGTTCAACGCCGGGCGGGGCGGTGCCGTCCAGAGTGACGGCGTTCCGAGAACCGAAGCGGGGATGATGACCGGCAGAGGTTCTGTGGGAGCCGCGTCGTCGATGGAAGGCGTCGAACACGCGGTCAGCGTCGCGAGAGTCGTGCTTGAAGAGACGCCACACGTTCTCATCAGCGGCGAGCAGGCCAGCGAGCTGGCCGCGGATTTCGGCATCGAGACCGGCCAGGATCTCTGGACGGAGCGGTCTCGGAAACGGTGGGATGCCGTCCCAGAAGCCCCAGAAGGTGGTCCAAGAGCACAGCTCGAGTGGGTCAAAGAACGCTTCGAAGGGGCAGACACGGTCGGCGCGGTGGCGACTGACGGGGCCACCGTCGCCACGGCCACCTCGACCGGCGGTCGCTGGTTTGCCCTCGCCGGCCGAGTCGGTGACGTCCCCCAAATCGGCAGCGGGTTCTATGCCAGCGAGACCGCTGCTGCAAGCGCCACGGGTGCCGGAGAGGACATCGCCAAAAGCACGCTCAGCCGGATCGCCGTCAAGGCGGTCGAAGACGGAGCGTCTCCAGCCGTCGCCGCCAGCGACGCCATGGCCGAATTCGAGGACCTAACCGGGTCGACCGCCGGGATAATCGTCATCGATCGGGACGGAAATCGCGGTGAGGCGTTCAATTCCGCGGCGATGCAGACCGCCGCCTCGGGTAACCGCTAACCCACAAGCGCTTTTGCCCTTTCGGGCGAATCGGGTGCCATGGCAGACGTGGATCTCGACGCCGAGCGGTTCGAGAAGTATCGGGAGGCCGGGCAGATTCTCAAAGAGACACTCGATGCGGCCGCGGAGCGGGTCGAACCGGGTGCCTCGCACCTAGAGGTCGCGGAGTTCGCCGAAGCGGAGATCGAAGAGGCCGGCGGGGAGCCGGCGTTCCCCGCGAACATCAGCATCGACGAGGAAGCTTCCCACGCGACGCCGGGCCGGGACGAGGAGACGGTCTTCGAGGAGGGAGACCTCGTCTGTCTTGACCTGGGGGTCCACGTCGACGGCTGGATCGCCGACGCCGCGATAACCATCGACCTTGGCGACCACGCCGACCTGGTCGACGCGGCCGAGGATGCCCTCGACGCCGCTCTGGAGGTCGCCGGGCCTGGCGTCCACACCGGCGAGATTGGGCGGGCGATCGAGGACACGATCGAGGAGGGTGGCTTCAACCCGGTCGTCAACCTCAGTGGGCACGGGCTGGCGGAGTACGACGCCCACACCGGGCCAACGATCCCGAACCGGGGGGTCGACACGGGCGTCGAACTCGAGGTCGGTGACGTGATCGCCATCGAACCGTTCGCCACGGACGGTCGCGGAACGGTGTCGGAGGGGCAAAAGACCGAGATTTACTCCCTGCAGAACGAGCGGTCGGTCCGTAATCGGAAGGCCCGGGAACTGCTGGAGACCGTCGTGGAGCGGTACGACCGACTCCCCTTCGCTGCACGATGGTTCGACGGCGGCCGAACGGACATGACGATCAATCGCCTGACCCAGCAGGAGGTACTCCAGAGCTACCCGGTGCTGAAAGGCGAGGCCGGCTCGTTGGTCAGCCAGGCCGAAGACACGATGATCGTCACCGAGGACGGCGTCGAGATCACGACGAACTGAGCACCCAACAGTTACCTCCCCGAAAGCGCTCGGAACGGTATGGACAGTATTTTCGCCCCCTGGCGGATCGACTGGGTCGAGCGGGACCGGGCCGAGGACGAGATCGAGGGGTGTCCGTTCTGTGAGCTGCCGCGACGGGATCGGGATCGGACGTACAAAATCGTCGCGCGCAACGAGGTCGCCTTCGTCCTTCTGAACAATTATCCCTACAATCCCGGGCACGCGATGGTCATCCCAAACGAGCACGTCGCCGAGTATCGGGCCCTCGAGGGCCAGACGCTGTTGGGCCACTCGCGGCTCACCCAGCAAACGATCGAAGCCCTCGACCGCGCCCTCTCGCCTGACGGGTTCAACACGGGTCTGAACCTCGGTGACGGGGCTGCCGGTGGGTCAATCAACGATCACGTTCACACCCACGTAATTCCCCGGTGGAACGGGGACACGAACTTCATGCCAGTCATATCGGAGACGAAAGTGATCGTCGAAGCCCTCGAAGACACGTACGAACGGCTCCATGCAGCGTTTTCCACGCTCGAGGCCGCGGCGGAAACAGACCCGGAGCAAGCGGTCCAGCTTAAGTGAAAGGTACCGTCGGTATTTGCCAGTAATAACAATTTTCCGACAACTCTTTGGGAAACGGAATAGTATGCCGGTATAGTGAACGTTCGACGACAGGAGTGGTTCCTGGCAGACGAAGGGGTGCTGACCCTGCTCGGTCTCGGGACGCTGCTCGGGTTGTGCTGGGTACTCCTCGCGTTGAGCACGGCGCGGGCGCTCGAGACCGGCCCGGACTTGCTCTCGAGACTGCTCGGGCTCGCCGCCCCCATCGTGATCTCGGTGACGTTGGTCGCGGGCGCGCTCGCC
>Ga0207714_1002242_pt1 | contig 11835 bp, 9 predicted proteins | sample PonA232FremontCA_2_FD_187270 | JGI IMG/M metagenome (GOLD analysis project Ga0207714, IMG submission 187270) | Marine sediment microbial community from Fremont, CA, USA - Pond A23 Sediment 2 (SPAdes) | ecosystem: Environmental > Aquatic > Marine > Unclassified | place: USA: Fremont, California... | reverse complement strand
CTGGCTGCGGAGCAGGCCGTCCACATCCTCGTCCTGGGGCAGGGTCACCACGTATGCGGACAGGCCCTGCTGCAGGATCATTTCCGCGCTGCGCAGGGCTGCCTGGCGTCCGGCCCGGTCCCCGTCGAAGACCAGGACCACCTCCCGGCAAAGCCCGGCCAGGCGCCTGACCTGCGAATTCCCCAGGGCTGTGCCCAGCACCCCGCATGCGTGAGGGAAGCCGAACTGCACCAGGGAAAGCACGTCGGAATAGCCTTCTGTCAGCAGGACCCTTTTGCTTTGGGTCACGCTCTTGCGGGCCTGGTAGAGCCCGTAGAGGTGCTCCCCCTTCTTGAAGATGGGGGTCTCGCTGCTGTTGAGGTACTTGGGCTCGCCGTCCCCGATGGCCCGCCCCCCGAAGGCGACCACGCGTCCGCTCAGGTCGTGGATGGGGAAAATGATCCGGTTCCGGAAGCGGTCGAAGATTCTGCCCCTCTTGCTCTGGGAGAGCAGCCCCGCGGCAACCCCCTGCTCCGGGGAATAGCCGCTCTGCTGGAGCCTTTTCTTGAGCCCGTCCCAGGCATCGGGGCTGAACCCCAGCTCGAACTGCCGGATCATCTCCTCGGACAGGCCCCGGTTATTTTGCAGGTATTCCCGGGCTGCGGCACCGTCCGGTCCGGACAGCTCATTGCGGTAATAGGCCAGGGCCACGGCGTGCATCTCGTAGCATGCCCGCCGCCTGGACTGCTCTTGGGACGTATCGCCTGAACCCGCCCCCTTGCGCAGCTGGACCCCGGCTTCCTCGGCCAGATCGCGCAGGGCCTCGGTGAACTCCAGCCCGTTGATCCGGCTGTAGAAATCGATCACATCCCCGGAGGCCTGGCAGCCGAAGCAGTAATAGCCCCCCACGGCGGAGCTCACGGAAAAGGAGGGCTTGGTCTCCTCGTGAAAGGGACAGACCCCGGTCCAGCGCTCTCCGGCGGAACGCAGCTCCACATAGCGCTGCACCACCTGAACGATGTCCAGACGGGCCTTGATCGCCTCGATATCGCTTCGGTCCTGGGACATGGGGCATCGGTTCCAGGTTCAACGTTCCACGTTCCGCGTTCAGGGTTCAGCGTTCAGAGGTCGGAGATCGGAGGTCGATGAATCAGTGAGTCAGTGAGTCAGTGTTTCAGTGTGTCGGTGAATCGGTGGGGTCAGTAAGTCAGTCGGTCGGAGGTCGGAGATCGGAGGTCAGAGATCGGAGATCGGACACCGAGCAACAGACCCACTGACTCACTGATTCACCGACCTCCGATCTTGTCTTCTGTCTTCCGTCTTCTGTCTTCCGTCTTCCGTCCTCCGTCTTCTGGCAGTCCGACCCACCGACTTACCGATACACTGACACACCGACTTACCGACTTATCGACTTACCGACACACTGACTCACTGATTCACTGACCCACTGATTCACCCAAACTCCACCAGGGTGACCCCGTCCCCGCCGCGATCCTCGGTGGCGATATCGAAGGAGCGGACCCCGGGGAAGCCCCGCAGCTGCTGGTGCACCATTTTGCGCAGGATTCCCGAGCCGCGGCCGTGGATCACCTCGGCCTCCTGGAGCCCCTGATAGACCGCCTGATCCAGAAAGCGGTCCAGCTCCAGCCTGGCGTCCTCTTCGCGGTACCCGCGCAGGTCCAGGGTGAGCGGCGCCGCGCCGGATACGTTCGCACGGGCCACCGCGCTGTTGTCCCCACCCCCGGAGTCGGCGGCGGAGAGCTCAGTCGGATCGGCCCAGATATTCACTCCGCCCAGATCGATCTTGAAGCGCCCGCGCTTGGAATCCTTCTCCTGGACCACGCCGGTCCGGTTCCAGGGGGCGTAGTCCACCCGTTCGCCGGGCTCGAAATCGCGCCGCGCCTGCTGGGATTGGTCTTCCTCCTGCCGGCTGAGCTGCTCGGACAGCTCCCGCTTCTTCTGGTGCAGGCGCTTCTGGGCCTGCTTGCGGCCGATCCGGTCCTGCCGCCACTGCTCCATGATATCCCGGGAGTAGCTGCGCACTTCCTCAATGGCCCGGGCGATCTGGTCCTCGTAACGTCGGCGCAGATCGCTTTCCTTCTGCTTGAGGCGATCCTTTTGCTCCCTGAGGGAGGAAAGCTCCCGGTCGCGCTCCACGGCCAGCTCGTTGAGCCGATTCAAAAGGCCGCTGGTGTCCTCGCCGTCCAGGAGCAGATACTGCTCCGCCCGGTCCAGGATCTCTTCCGGCAACCCGTGCTCCCGGGCCACATCCAGGGCCTGGCTCGATCCGGCCTGATCGTAGGCCAGCCTGTACAGGGGGGTCTTGGTCCGGGGATCGAAGAGCACCGAGGCGGCGCGCACATCGTCCCTGCCCAGGGCGTAGGCCTTGAGCGCGGGGAAGTGGGTCGCGGCGGCGATCCAGGCCTCCTGCTGGAGCAGGCTGTCCAGCACCGCCTGGGCCAGGGCCGCGCCCTGGCTGGGATCGGTGCCCGCGCCGAACTCGTCCAGAAGGACCAGGGAATTCGCGTCCACCTTGGGCCAGATCCGTTTCAGATAGTCAATCTGGGCGGTGAAGGTGCTCACGTGCTCCTCGAGGCTCTGCTCGTCGCCCAGGAAGACATACATTCCGGACCAGAAGGGGATGGAGCTGTTCTCCGCAACAGGCACGGGGATGGCGCTCTCGGCCATGAGCCCGATGAGCCCCAGAGTCTTGAGGCAGACCGTCTTGCCCCCGGAATTGCCCCCGGTGATGACCAGGGCCCTTTGCCCCTGCTCCAGCTCAATGTCCACCGGCTCCACAGCGGCCTTTTCCATCAAAAGCAGCGGATGCCTGGCCTGGCGCACACAGAGCTGCTGTCCGGCATCCACGGACAGGGTGGTGCACTCCAGATCGCGGGCCATGGCCACCTTCGCGCGGAGCAGGTCCAAATGCACCAGCCAGTCGTAGAGGCGTCTGAGCGTGTCCCGTTCCTGCGCCACCAGGGAGGTGAGATAGACAAGGACCCGCCTCTTGGCCTCGCGCTCCTGCTGACCCAGCTCCTGGAGCTTGTTGTTCAGCTCCACCAGAAAGAGGGGCTCGAAATAGCAGGTCTCGCCGGTCTGGGAATAGTCGTGGATGATCCCGGACAGCCTGCCCTTGAAATTGGACTTCAGCGCCAGCACATAGCGGTCCGAGGAAATGGTCAGATAGTCATTCTGCAAGTAGCCCGCCACATCCTTGCGCTCCAGGAACTCCCCCACCTTCCTGGTGCATTGGCTCTGCAGGCGCCGGAGCTCGCCGCGGACCTGCATCAGCTCCGGTGAGCTCTCGTCCTTGAGCTCGCCGTCATCATTCAGGCAGCGCCGGATTCCCTGCCAGGTCTTGTCCGGCCAGGACAGGTCCTCGCAGTATTCGCTCAAGCGGGGCTGCTCCCGCGAATCCACCTCGCCGAGCGCGGATTGCGCCTGGCTGGCCCGCTGCAGGACCTGACCCACACCCCAGAGCCCGTCCTCATCCAGGGGCGTCTCCGTGTCCAGCACCTTGAACACGCCCTCGAGGTCCGGAAAGTACCGCAGGCAGGCCAGAATGCGCTCTCCTTGACTCAGGCACTCCGACACCAGCTGCGTCTGCAGATGAAGCTCCTGTCTGCCGGAAAAAGGGCGGAGACCGAGGCACTGTCCCCTGCCCGCTTCGGACAGGGCGTATTGACCCAGGTGCTCCAAAACGCTGGTGAAGTCCAGAAGCCGAAACGTGCGTTCATCCATAGATCAGGTATCCGTGGCGGATTTCCGGAATTAAGCACCGCCGTGTGTGAGCACTCGCCTTCCCTTTGCGGCAATCGCCTTTGTACCAGCGAAAAAGGACGAGGCATCCCAGTTGGAAGCGCTCTGCAGCGCCTGATTCAGGAGGGAGGAGCCGAGGGGAGCGGCAATGCCGCACCCGCGAATCCCGGGCGCGGGTCCTGGTCCAGACAGCGCCTTCACGGGATTCCGCGAATGCGCTCGTGTTTTGTGGGAATGTCTTTTTGCGGACAAAATACCTGCACAGGTTTGAGCCATTTTGGGATGTGCAGTCTGTATCCGCTGCGTCGGGGGGATGAGGATGCTTCGCCAGCGATGAAATTGCTGAATATGGGGGTATCCCCGGCTGCGGGAACAATGAAGAGAGCTCGCTCCCACCAGGGAGCGAGCTTGCCCTTCAACTTCGTCGTGCTTGCTTGATCAAGCCGGGACAGATCTAGATCTGGCCCGACTTGCGCAATTTTTTCATAAGCCTCTTACGGGCAGCCGCCTCTTTCTTCTTGCGCTGCACGCTCGGCTTTTCGTAATGCTGCCGCTTCTTCTGCTCGGACAGAATACCAGCCTTTTCGCACTGCTTCTTGAACTTGCGCAGGGCGGCCTCGAAGTGATCGTTATCGTCGAGAACTACACCAGGCACTCGCCTCACCTCCTTCCTTCAAATCTTTCCCTCAATCGAACATTGTTACCATGTCCAATCGGACATGTCAAACACTGATTCGACCTGTCTCAGGCTCATCGTGCCCGGCTTTCCGTACAGGGCTCTCCTAAGGCCGAATGCCCGATTCAAGAGCCGTTGTGCAAAGGCCTGCCCCCCTGAGTTTCACAGGGGAAAAGGACTCGCTGTCTTCTTTTTCCACTCGGGGCCTTCCCCGCAGGAGCGGGAATCGTGGAAAAAAGATCCCCTCTCCCAAAATGGGGCGCACCCGCACCAAGCCGTCTTTCCCTGGACCAAGCGCAACCAGCACGCCCACAGAGTCGACTCAGCAAAACGCCGGGAAAAAGGTCCGGCCTACCGCTTCATCTTCTCGGTAACAGTCTGATAGATGGAGCGCAGGACAGCGAACCCCACTCCGCTAGCAAGGGTCAACAGAACAATGTACAGCACGCCGAAAAAGACCGCGTGATCCGGTCGCCACAACGGAAGGTCGTGGGGAAGCATGCTGTGGATGGTTTCTCCATGGAGCATGGGAATTCTCTCCTGCTATTTGACCGCTTCCTTGAGCAGCTTCCCGGGGCGGAACTTGACCACCTTGCTGGAAGGAATGGTGATTTCCTGTCCGGTCTGGGGATTGCGGCCCTTCCTGGATTTACGCTCCTCAACGGCGAAAGTGCCGAAACCGGTCAGCGTGAGCTTGCCGTCCTGGACCAGGATGTCCTCAATGGAGGCCAGGCAGGAGTTCAGCGCCCTTTCCGATTCCGCTTTGCTCAGTCCGGTTTTCTCCGCGATCTTGGCAATCAGGTCTGCTTTTGTCATTGAGATCTTCCTCCTGTTTTGAATTGATTTCATCCCCGGAAACGAACACTCTTGCCGGCCCCGGAAATGGGGGAGCAACGGAGCGTATTTATCCTCTCCCGAGTTGCCGCCGGATATGACGTTCTCACCACGGCTCCGGGAGGAAGGATTTCCAGAAAGGCCCTCGCTCGCACTTCTTCGCGACCTTCTTCGATCCGCACACGGCAAATACCGTGTTGCCGGAGCGCGCCTCTTCGGTTTGCCCGAGTCCCTTATCCGATCAAGAAAGGCGCCTTCTCTCGGATCATCGCGGAATGCATGGAGCGCCTTCGCTCAAACGGCAGTGAAGGAGCTTTGTGCCAGCGGCGTAACCCGCCGGTCCTCACTCGCAGGCAAGCCCCTCATTTCAGGGCTCCCGATTCACAGACGCGCATATTGGGTCAGGACTAAACTTAAAAATTCCCGTCTGTCAAGCAAATCCTCTCACACGGAGGGTTTTGTTCCAACCCAGCTCTATCGATTCGGCGGAGCTCCGAAAACAACTCCCCTTGTGCCAGGGGTTCGAAGCTGCTCCCCGCAGTTGTGCCAGAAAGCTTCCATGGGCGCAAGACGGGTGAGTCAGTGGGTCAGTGTGTCGGTGAATCAGTGTTTCAGTGGGTCAGTGGGGTCAGTGAGTCGGTGTGTCGGAGGTCCGACACCTAGCAACTGACCCACAGCCTCAGTGAGTCATTGTCACACTGCCTCATCGCTCATTGCTAGTTTGAACAAACCCTTTCTCTTCTTCTCTTATCTCTTCGAAACGCTGAACTGGGAACGGTGAACGGGGAACGGTGGTCACACCTTCAAAACATGACTCAAGGCCTCGAATTGGGGCGGAGACAGATCCTCCGGCCGGTTTCTCCGATCCAGATCCTGGTTCCCAAGCCACTGCTCCACTGGCTCGCTCCAGTGTTCCTTGAGGATGCGCCCGAGCTGCTTGCGCCGCTTCTGGAAGCAGAGCTTGATCAGCCGGGACAGGCTGTCCGGATAGAGCGGCCTTTCGGAAGCCGGGCGCGGCTCGAGGATGAGGACCGCGGAGGTTACTTCGGGCCTTGGCTGAAACACGTTTTTGCTCACATCGAAGCCGTAGCGCACCCTGAGAAAGGACTGCATCCACACGCTGAGCCCCCCGTAGGCCTTGTTGCCCGGGGGTGATGCAACGCGCTGGGCAACCTCCTTCTGCACGGTGAAAACCAGCCTTTTCAGGCCATGTCCGTGCCGGGCAAGCTCCCACATGATGGGAGAGGCCACGTTGTAGGGCAGATTCCCCACAATCCGCTCCACGCGGCCTTCGAGCCGCTCCCAGTCGAATTCAAGGGCATCCGCGTTGATTACTCCCAGATCCGGCCAGTGCCGCTTGATTGCTCCGGCAAGGGTGCGATCCTTCTCCAGCGCCAGCACCCTGCGGGCCCGCTGCTGCAGCAAACCCGTGAGAGCCCCGTTGCCCGGGCCGATCTCCAGGACCCTGTCCCCGGGCTCCGTCTGGAGCGAGTCCACGATCTTCGCGGCGATATTGGCGTCCACGAGGAAATTCTGTCCCAGGCTCCGCTTGCTCGGCAAATCCATCCCGCACCTCAGCCGATCTTGGGCAGATAGCTTCGGAGGCCGTCCCTGGGAAATTCCAGGGCCTTCCCCTCGAAAGCCGCCTTGAGGAAGGACTCCAGCCAGAAATGGATGTCGTAGGTGCGGATGGTGGAGCGCAGGCGGGACATGCGCGCCTGGCGCTCGGAGGCGTGCATATAGAACCCGCGCCGGATGGCCTCGGCGACGCCATTGACGTCATAGGGGTTGACCAGGATGGCGTCTTCGTAGAGCTGGGAGGCGGCCCCGGCGAACTCGCTCAGGACGAGCGCTCCGTCCTCGCGGTGATTGCAGGCGCAGTATTCCTTGGCCACCAGGTTCATGCCGTCCCATAGCGGAGTGATCAGGGCCATGCCCGAGGCCTGGTAGAAGGAGACCAGCTCCTGGCGATCCAGGCTGCGGTAGAGGTAGTGGATGGGAATCCACCCCGGCTGGGTGTAGCGGCCGTTGATTTCGCCCACCATTCGCTCGATCCTTTCCTTGAGGGCCTGGTATTCGGCCACTTCCTCGCGGCTGGGCACGAGGAGCTGCAGCAGGGAAATCCGGCCGCGCAGCTCCGGATAGAGGGTCAGGGCCTTGTCCAGGGCCATGAGACGCTGCGGGATCCCCTTGGTGTAGTCCAGCCTGTCCACGCCCAGGATAAGCTGCTGATCCGGATGAAAGAGGTTCAGCTTGGCGGTCCGGTGTTCCACCTCCTTGGACTGGGCCAGCCCCTCGAACTGGTCGAAGTCGATGCTGATGGGGAAGCACCCGGCGTTCACACTGCGATCCTCGCAGCGAATGCGCAGGAGGTTCCCGGACTCCTCGTGATCCACCCAGGGGCAGAGGGCCCGAAGGCAGTGCAGGAAATTGATGCAGTCCGCCTGGGTCTGGAATCCCACGAGCTCGAAGTCGAGCATGCCGGCGAGGATCTGGCGCCGCCAGGGCATCTTCAAGAAGATCTCCGGACTGGGGAAGGGGATGTGGAGGAAGAAACCGCAGCGCCGGCTCGCCCGCATGCCTTTCAGCTCCGCAGCCACCCCCATGAGGTGATAGTCGTGGACCCAGATGTAGTCCTCCTCGGATGTGGCCTCCAGGATCTCCCTGGCGAAGATGCGGTTGACCTCCTGATACTTCTCCCAGTACCAGGGCTGCTCAAAGGTGCATCTGGAGTGGAAGCCGTGCAGCAGGGGCCAGAGCACCTCATTGGAAAAGCCGTAGTAATAGCCCTGGATATCCTCCTGGCTCAAGGGCACGGGGTGCAGGGAATAGCCCTGCTCGCGGGCGAACTCCCTCATGGGCTCGTTCATGGTCTCGTCCGCCGTCGTTCCGGGCCAGCCGATCCACAGGCCCCCCATCTGGCCCAGAACAGGGGCAAGCGCGGTCACGAGCCCTCCGGAACCGGGATTGATTTCCCAGCTGTCCCCGCTCGGTTTCAGCACGACAGGCAAACGATTGGATACGACCACCAATCTGTTGAAATCCTGAGTTCGCATATGTCCCCTCGGGATCGTGTTACGTTCCAAAAAGGCCTGTTCAGCTATTCCAGGACATCAAAACGATCGAAGCGCATGGAAAAGGTGGCCCGTCCCTGGGTTGCGGATCGCAGCTCCGTGGAAAAGCCGAACATCTTGCTCAGGGGGGCCAGGGACTGAATCGCCTTCCCCTCGGCGGACTCCTGCATGCTCTCCACCTTGGCGCCCTTGGCCCCAAGCAGAGTGACCACATCCCCCACGAAATCCTCGGGCACGAAGAGCTCCAGGTTCATGATGGGCTCCATGAGCACCGGATGGGCCGCCTGCAGCCCCTTTTTCAGAGCGCCGGCGGCGGCCATGTGATAGCCCGCCCCGCTGGAGTCCTCTCTGGGCTGTCCCATGTCCAGAACCCGGACCATGACCCCCTGAACGGGAGCTCCCTGGAGCACACCGCTCTGCAGCCCGTCGCGCAAAGCCTGCTCCACCTCCTCCAGCCACTCCACGTGCCATCCCTCGGTGCTCATGCCAAAACGGACCTCGTTCTCCCGATCCCGCCCCACGGGCTCCACCTCGACGGCAACGTGACCGTGGTGCGGCACCCCGCCGAGCTCCCTGGAGAAGGTTTCCTCCGCAGTCGCCTTTTCCAGCACCGTCTCCCGACAGACAACCTGGGGCCTGCCCGCCCGGTAATCCACCCCGAATTCCCGGCTCAACCGCTCCAGGACGACCTCCAGGTGGAGCTCGCCCATTCCGGAAAGGATGATCTGTTCCGTGTCCCGGTCCCGTTCCATGAAAAGGGTGGGGTCCTCCAGGACCAGCTTGTCCAGGGCCTGGAGGAGCTTCTCCTCCTCCGGCGCGTTGCGCGGCTCCAGGGCCAGGGAGATCACCGGCCTGTACTGCCCGATCCGCTCCAGAAGGATGGGCTGGTCCTCGCTGCAGAGCGTGTCCCCGGTCCCAGCCCCTTTCAGGCCCGCGGCGGCCACGATCTCCCCCGCCCCGGCGCGGTCCAGGCGTTCCTTGCGTGCGGCGTGGAGGGAAAAGAGCCTGGAAACGCGGTGGGTGACCTCCTTGCCCGCATTGGAGACCCTGTCCCCGGCGCTGATCTGGCCGGAGTAGATCCGCAATAGAGCCAGGAGACGCCCCCCCTCCAGGGTCACCTTGAACACGAGGGCAGATAGCGGAGAATCCGTGGCAACGGGGAAGGAGACGGCCTGACCGCTTGCGGGATCCAGGCCCTGGATCCGGGGAACCTCCAGGGGGGAGGGCAGATAGTCGCAGATCGCGTCCAGGACGGGTCGAACACCTACGTTCTTCAGCGCGGAGCCAAGCAGAACGGGAACTCCCTCCAGACCCAGGGTTCGCTCGCGAAGGGAGCGCATGAGCTCCTCTTCGGAAATCGTCTCCTCGGCCAGATAGCGCTCCAGCAAGGCCTCGTCCCGCTCCGCGAGCGTCTCCACCAGCTCCTCGCGCCATCGCAGGGCCCGCTCCTGCTGCTCGGGGGAGAGATCGGTCTCCTCCACGCACTCTCCCCGGCTCAATCCGGGTACATAGCGCAGGAACCTGAGCCGGAGCAGATCCACGATCCCGGCGAACTCCTCCCCCTCTCCCTCCGGGATCTGCAGGGGGAGTGGCCTGGCCCCGAGCTTGGCCCGGAGATCGCCGAGCACCGCCTCGAAATCCGCTCCGGGGCGATCCATCTTGTTCACAAAGGCGAGCTTGGGGACATGGTACTGCTCGGACTGACGCCACACCGTCTCGCTCTGAGGCTCGACGCCGTTCACCGCGCAGAACACGCCCACTGCGCCGTCCAGCACCCTGAGAGAGCGCTCCACCTCGATGGTGAAATCCACGTGCCCCGGCGTATCGATGATGTTGATCCGCTTGTCCCGCCATGTGCAGGAGGTGCATGCCGAAGTGATGGTGATGCCCCGCTCCTGCTCCTCGGGCATGTAGTCCATGGTCGCCGTTCCCTCGTGCACCTCCCCGATACGGTGAATCCGCTCAGTTTCGTACAGGGCCCGTTCCGTCCAGGTGGTCTTGCCCGCGTCGATGTGGGCGATGGTACCCACATTCCTGATACTGGCCAGAGAGGAGTCGGCTTTCGTGCTCATGGTATGTTTGATCCGGTTGCTCGAGCTTGTCCGTCAGAACGGCCCAGTTGCGGCTTGGCTTCATGTGGTTGGAAAATTGAGAAACAGGGCAGCGCAGAGATTAACACAGTTGTCCTTCCCGCGCCAGAGATTTGGTTAAGGGGTTCCTCGTTGTGCGTTCCCCGTTCCCCGTTCGGCGTTCGGCGTTCCCCGTTCACCGTTCAGGGTTCACCGTTCGGCGTTCTGGGTTTACCGTTCAGCTTTCACCGTTCCAGGTTTGAAGGAAACAGTTGAAAGCCCCATGGGTTCCGAAGTTAGAACCATCCCTGTGTCATGCATATACACAGTCACCTTTCATATACCATTTCTTTCTGAGGACTTTTTTCAACGAAGGCTTGCATTGCGGATCGCTCATAGCCTCAATCCGTCCATAACCTTGAACGGGGAACACTGAACGGAGAACGGCGGACACGGCTCAAGGGATGGAGTCGGGGTGGCTCAGACACACAGCGGATCGCTGGAAGGTTTCCCTGCCCAGCTCGGGCCAGATCCAGCAGGCCTCCTGGCCAGGGCCAAGGACCCTGGAGCAGCGGGAGAGCGCCTCATCGAACAGGGATGGGGGAACAAACAGGGCATCAGGCTCCTTAGCGAAGAGCTCATCGAAAGAGCCCTCCGCAACGCGCTCCCGCGGATACTTCGCGCTCGGGGCTGCGGAACCTCCGAACAGAAGATGGGCTCCAGGATGGGCGTTCCGTATCTGTTCCAGGTCCCACTGCTGGTCCGTGTCGAACCAGATCCCCAGCCTGGCCACTTCCGGGAGCAATACAGGGCCGCAGCTACCGAATGCCTCTGCGGGCCATTCTGCGGGCCCCTCCAGAAAGACGAAGCGCGTATGCGGATCTCCGGCCGCGCTTTTGATCCATTGCCCGAAATGCTCGGGATCCGGGTCGTAGACCTCCTCCACACCTGCCAGCTCCAGGCCGCCCAGAAGCCTGGGCTCCCACGAATCGCCGCCACCGCCGATCCGCACCGCGCTAACCCGCTGGACCCCGGCTGCGAGAGGAGGAATCACCGCGGCAACCAATCTGGGGCTGGACAACAAGCTGGAAGGGAAGCAGACCACGGCCCGGGAAAAGGGGCTTAGTTCCTCTCGCGAGCAAAAGCCCTGGGACCAGGCTCTCTCTTCTCTCCTGGCCGTGCATCCGCCGTGGGCGTACATGGCGTGCAGCTGGGCGATATTCTTTTTGATCCAGGCCCGATCCGTGGTCTCCAACCGATCAAAAGCCTCGTCAAAAGCGGACTCCGGAACAAGGCTGTCGCTCAGTCCAGTCAAGGGATCTTCCATGGCTCTCTCTCCAAAGAAAAAAAATGGGTAACTATTCACCACCCCACTGATCGATGTAAGCCGACGCGGGGTATTTTGACTCATTTCTGCGGAGACTCTGCCAGGTTTTCTTCG
>Ga0207714_1002240_pt1 | contig 11840 bp, 10 predicted proteins | sample PonA232FremontCA_2_FD_187270 | JGI IMG/M metagenome (GOLD analysis project Ga0207714, IMG submission 187270) | Marine sediment microbial community from Fremont, CA, USA - Pond A23 Sediment 2 (SPAdes) | ecosystem: Environmental > Aquatic > Marine > Unclassified | place: USA: Fremont, California... | reverse complement strand
GGGGGAGGCGGTTTGAGGATCGCAGGAGGTCCGGGGAAAACGTTACTGGCCTTTGGTGCAGGAGGAGCTCGATATGGGCTCGGGGATCTCGGAGTTTTCCAGCAGGTTTATGAACTGCTGCGTTAATTCGGGATCGAATTGGGTCCCGGCACAGCGGCGCAGTTCCTCGAGCGCTTCCTCGTTGGACATGGCCTTGCGATAGGGCCGGTCGCTGGTCATGGCGTCATACGCGTCCGCGATAGCGATGATCCGGCACTGCAAGGGGATGTCCGTGCCCTGCAATCCCAGCGGATAGCCCAGTCCGTCCCAACGCTCATGATGCTTGAGGATCCAGTCCGCTACGGGTTTGAGATCCATGACCGACCTGGCAATACGGTGGCCTGTCTCGCAGTGCCGTTTCATCTCCTGGTATTCGTCAAAATTGAGTGGCCCGGGCTTGAAAAGGATGCGATCGGGGATGCCCACCTTCCCCAGGTCGTGAAACCGGGCTAACAGGAGGAGGTCGTTGATGCGGTTCTCCCCCAGACTCAGGGCCCGGGCCAGGGGAACGGTCAATTTTTGCAGCCTGTCGCAGTGCCCCTCCGTCGCGAAATCCCTGGCCTCAATCGCAGTGGTCAGGCCCTGGATAATGTCGTTGCGTCCGCTCTGTTCGCTCTGGATTTTTTCCCGATACATCCGGTTGTCCGCTTCGCAGAACAGATGCTGCATGTTCGGAGCCTCTTGATCGCTCACTGTGTAACCAATGGATATGGACACAGGATTCTTCGGGTTTGCTGCGTTGTATTCGGCTACTTCCTTACGCACACGCTGGATCAGCTTGGGGATATGCTTTTTATGTGTCTCGGGCAGCAATACGGCGAATTCGTCGCCTCCAATCCGGGCGACGATGTCGCTGAATCGGAAGCTTTTCCTCAGGATGCGGCCGGCATTGGCGAGCAATTCGTCGCCGCTGCGATGCCCCAGGGTGTCGTTGACGAACTTCAACCCGTCCAAATCGCAAACGACGATACCCAAAGGGCTGTGACGGCTTTGGGAAAAACGCTCCATCTCCGTTTCAAAAAAATTGCGGTTATAGAGGCCGGTGAGGCTGTCGTATCGGCTTATTTCCTCCAGACGTTTTTCCATCTGCCTGCGGTCGGTGATGTCGATAAAGGAGGCCACGCTTTGGTTGGTTTCGCGAATAAGTTCCACGAACATGAGTAAGTGGTGTTCGGTGCCGCTTCGATCGATGAAGCGGTGTTCATAGCGTTTGGGCGTTGAATCGGGATGCTCCCGTCGCTGATAGTGGTATTTCTTGATACTGGGCGCATCCTCGGGGTGTACGAATTCGAGCCACGATTTTTTCCCCTGTATCTCCTCCCGCGTGTATCCGGACAGTTCCTCGAAGTTGGAATTGACTTGGGAGATGGTGGTGTCGCTTTCCAGGATAACTATTGCCGTACCGGATGTTTCGAATATGGCACGGTAGTGGTTTTCCGAGACGCGCATGGCTTCCTCGGTCTCCTTACGTTCGGTAATGTCCTGGAGCGATCCGACAAGGCGCTCAATGTGTCCCTGCGCATCCGTCTTGGCCTCTCCTCTGGCAATACAGTGACGGATCTGGTTGTCTGAGCGAAGAGCCCTGAGCTCCAACTCAAAGGAAGTTCCGAGGCGACGGCAGCGTTCCACGGCGGCCCGCAGCTTGATGAAATCCTCTGGAAGACAGAGAGAGGATTGCTCGGAAAAAGACGGGGTTCCTTGAGAGGGATCCAGCTGAAAGATGCGGAAAAGCCCGTCGGACCACCAAACCCTGTCCCTTGTGATATCCCATTCCCAGCTTCCCACGAAGGCAATCCTTTCGGTGCGGGCAAGCATGGCGTGGTGTTGGCACAATTGTTCTTCGGCGCGTTTGTGTCTGGTTATGTTGTTCCCGATACAGATGATTTCACAAAGGCGACCGCGAGTATCCACAAGAGGGGCATTGATCCAGGAAATCCACACCTTTTCCCCGTCCTTGCAGATGTTTTCATTTTCGTTGGTCACGTATTGATCGGGCTGGCTCAAAAGATCCTGGAACAAGTGGGACAGATCACGACCTGATGATTCCTGGGCGGGGACAATAGTGCCGATGACGTTTTTTCCGAGAATCTCTTCTTGGGAAAATCCGAAAAAGGAAAGAGTAAAATCGTTGATGAACGTGATGTTCCCTTGTTTATCCAAGCGCAAGACAATACTGTTGGCGTTTTCAACATCAAGCTGGAAACCTTGTCTATATCTTTCGATCCCCTCTTCCAGCTTTTCGACGCTTTGAGAGGATTCTTCTTTATTTTCAGGATATTTCATAATACTGTCCAGGTATCCCACTGCAAAGAGCAGATGTGTTCGCACTGCTCAAGGCTTCGTGGAGCAGTGCCTTTTGTTGAAGAAAAATCAAGGGGATTCATACCCTTGATGCTGTTTTCCCCACCCCCTTCGGAATTGTATCGCTGGGCATAAAAGCATAAAATGTTAGTGGATTCAAGCCTGCGGGTGCTCGGCATGCCGGGGTTTCCACGGAGGGGAAGGACCTCCGCGAAGGGCTCAACAAGGCTCTCGTCGCATTGAGCGCCCTCCTCCTTGAAAGACAAAGAAACCCGGCCGCCGCTAGGCGGCAGCCGGGTTTTTCGCGCAAGCAAGGTGTTGCGGAAGGGGAGGGAGCTTTAGGTGCCCTCCTCCCAGGAATCGAGGTAGTCGGCCTGTTCCTTGGTGAGCTCGTCGAGCTCCGTGCCCATGGCTGCGAGCTGCAGGGAGGCGATCTCCGCGTCCAGCTCCTCGGGCAGCTGGATCACCTGATTGGGGAGCTTGCCCTTGTTCTTGGCCCCGTACTCGCAGGCAAGGGCCTGGCCGCAGAAGGACGTGGACATGACCTCGCTGGGATGGCCCTCGGCGGAGGCCAGATTGATCAAGCGGCCCTCGCCCAGAACGAAAATCTTCTTGCCGTTCAGGACGTATTCCTCCATGAAGGGCCTGACGCTGCGGCGCGACTCGCAGGCCTCATCCAGGGCGTCGAGCTGGAGCTCGTTATCGAAGTGCCCGGAATTGGCCAGCATGGCGCCGTTCTTCATGCGCTTCATGTGTTCGGTCCGGATGATGTGCTTATTGCCGGTCACGGTGACGAAGATGTCCCCGATGGGCGTGGCGTCGTCCATGCGCATGACCCGGAAACCGTCGTACACCGCCTGCAGGGCGCGGAAGCTGTCCACTTCCGTGACCACGACGTTGGCCCCGAGGCCGCGGGCCCGCTGGGCCACGCCCTTGCCGCAACTGCCATAGCCGCAGACCACAACGGTTTTGCCGGCGAAGAGGACGTTCGTCGCCCGGAGAATGCCGTCCACCGTGGACTGACCCGTGCCGTAGTAGTTGTCCACCATGTGCTTGGTCTTGTTGTCGTTGACAGCGATCATGGGGTATTTCAGGGCGTTGTCCTTTTCCATGGCCTGCAGGCGGATAATGCCTGTGGTCGTCTCTTCGCAGCCGCAAATAATCTCCGGGATCAGCTCGGAGTGGTTCTTGTGGATCTCGGAGACGAGATCGCACCCGTCATCGATGGTGATCTGCGGCTTGGTCTGGATGACGTTTTTGATGTAGCGGTAATAGTCCTCCTTGGTCTCGCCCTTGTAGGCCCAGACCTTGACCCCCTCGTCTGCCAGCGCGGCGGCCACGTCGTCCTGCGTGGACAGGGGATTGCAACCGGTAATGGAGACATCCGCCCCTCCGGCGGCCAGGGTACGCACCAGCACGGCGGTCTCCTTGGTCACGTGCAGGGCCAATCCCACACGGATGCCCTTCAGGGGCTTCTCCTTTTCAAAGCGTTTTTTCACCTCGAGCAGGGCGCCCATGTGCATCTCGGCCAGCTCGATATTGTTCCTGCCTTGGCTGGTCAGGGACAAGTCCTTGACTTCGTAGTTTGTTCCCGTGTCCATAGGTTTTCTCCTTGTTCTATGAGGATTGAGGTTCTTGCTCTTTAATCGCTCGGAAAACGTTGACCACCATGCCGTGCCGCACCGGATACTGCCGGCTTCCCAGAAGGCTGAAGCCCGAGGTGGTGAGCCAGGCGTCGATGTCCTCGGATTCGAAGCCCAGCCAGGTTGCCCCGAATTTTTCCCGGATGTCCTCGCGGGCGTGCTTGGCAAAGTCGGATATGATCAGGGTCCCGCCGGGCCTGAGGATGCGGTTGGCCTCCTTGATCCCTGCCTGGGGAAGGGGAACATGATGCAGCACCATATTGATGACTGCGGCATCGCCTTCCTGATCCCGCAAGGGGAGATGCTCCAGCTCCCCGAGCCTGAGATCCGACCTGGCGGTTGCGTTTTCCGCATCCAGCTTGAGGCGGGCCATCTTGAGCATCTGCGGGGAATGGTCCACGCCGACCACCGTCTCCGCCTTGTCCAGGAGCTTGAGAAGGAGCTCCCCGGTGCCGCAACCGAGGTCGACCGCTGTGGAACAGCCCGGGACATCGTCGGAAACCGCGGCGGCCAGGTCCATGTCTCCCAGGACATCCCTTTTGAGACGTTCCCAGTGCTCGGCGATCTGGTTGAAGAAACGCCGCGTCTTGTTCTTGCGTTCCTTGATGATCGCCTGAGCCCGGGAGATGTCCTCACTGGCCCCATCGTCATAGCTCAGGCTGTTCTTGACGAAGTGGGTCAGGGATTCGAGATCCGGGTTGCTGGGAACCTGGTAATAGGAGAATCCGCCGTCCCGGCGCTGCCGAAGGAGCCCGTTGTCGCTGAGGACCTTCAGGTGCCTGGAAACTCGTGACTGCCCCATTTGCATGATCAGAACGAGCTCGTTGACATTGAGCTCGAAATGCAAAAGGAGATGAAACAGCCGCAGACGCGTTTCGTCACCAAGTGCCTTGAAATAGTGGGTGATGTCCATGAGATATGCTTATATGAAAATATTTTGATGTAGCACTTGTCTTATATAGCCCCTGACTCAGCTTTTGTCAAGCGGTCTAGAGGGAGAGATGGGGGTATGGGATCCAAATCGGCCTGTGTGGCGAACTCATCTGCGAGCTCCCGCTGCGGGATGGTCTGCTTTCGAGTGGGCTGGGGAAAGGGGATCTCGTCCAAGCGTAGAAGCGGGGCATCGCCGGAAAGCGGGCGGGAGTGTTATCCGGCAGTGCGTTCGCAGGCCCTTGGGGCGGGTATCGATGGCGATCCGCACAACGGGCACCGCGAACGCATCCGGAACACCTTGATCACTGCTGACTGGTTATTCGTGAGTCGTGAACAGGAACCCGTGACGCGTAATCAGTGAGTCCCGAGCTCAGGAACTCCAAGTAATACGATGTTCGTCACAACATAGCCCATCGCCTATGCCTGGCCCCGCAACGCACAACGCTGAACGGGGAACGTCGAACCATGCATCAGGACCACAGGGGGAGATCGGTCTGTGGATCATGACTTCGGACAAAGTCCGGGCCGCTGAAGACGTGCAGTATGAATTCGCAGGCGAAAACCGGGCACCCTCTGGCGAGATGGCCGCCGAAAGTCCGTCCCTCCTCGTCGGCCAGAGTGAGATGGGCGTGGACCATTGGCTCGCCGTCCTTGATGGAGATGTTGCCCATGAGGCTGGCGATCTCCAGGTCCTTGTCCCAGGTCATGAACTGATACTGCCGCGTGTGCTGGTCGAAGTATCCCAGTCTGGCCCCCTGAACGGCCCCGATTGCCTCGACCCGTCCCAGGGTTATGCTTTGCTTCCGGCACAACTCGGTTAAAGCGTCCAGGAGATCGTCTCCGTAGCTCAGACGACCCATGTACACCGTCTGGGCCTGAACGGATTCCAGCTTCTGCATGGCTCACACCTCCTCGTCTTCAGGTTGCCCGGGGGCCGGGCTAGAGTCTTGTCATTTTTAATTTTTCGCATAAAAGGAACATGCGGAAAGCTCTGTATGGAAGAGACAAAAAGCCATAATTCATGAAGACAAGACACTAGCTCGTTTCTTTTTCAAAAAAAGAAACAAAAAAGTGGTGATATAATTTTCTGATTTTCTTACTTCTTCTTTTTGCAAAAGAAGAAGTGAAGCTAGTGTCTTGCCCTATTTACAGAGACCACCCGAACCATAACACACAAGTGGTTATGCAGGATTTACAAAATACGACAATTCACGCTTGGCAAGACACTAGTCGTAGTCCACCGCGCTGAAGCGCATGAGGCGGTTCCAGGAATGCGCAGCCTCGATGCGTCGGATGGTGCCGGTTTTTCCCCTCGTCACCAGGGAATGCGTCGTGGCCCCGGAGCCGGTGTAGCCCACACCGCCCAGAAAACCACCGCCGGATATTCCGGTGGCCGCGAAATACACGTCGTCGCTGGCGACAAGGTCGTTCGTGGAGAGGACCTGTTCCAGGTCGACACCCTGGTCCAGCAAGGCCTGGCGCTCGTGTTCCTTCTGCGGATCCAGGCTGCAGAGCATTTCCCCGCCCAGGGCCTTGATGGCGCAGGCCGAGAGAACCCCTTCCGGCGTTCCTCCCGTGCCGAGCAGGAGATCCACTTCCGAGTCCGGGTCCACGGCCATAAGCGCGCCGGCAATGTCCCCGTCCGTGTGCAGCTGGATCCTGGCACCTGCCTGGCGGATTTCGTTAATGAGCTCCTCGTGCCTCGGTTTGTCCAGGACAAAGACCACCAGGTCCTCGATATCCTTGTCCAGGGCCTTGGCAATGCGGTTCAGATTGTCCCGGACAGGGGCGTTGAGCTCCACACTGTCCTTGGCCGGGCCGGGGACCACAAGCTTCTGCATGTAGTAGCTCGCACCCGGGGCGTACATGCTCCCGCAGGGGGCAAGCCCTGCCACGGAGATGGCGTTGGGGCGGCCGTAGGCGAGGAGCTTGGTTCCTTCCACAGGGTCCACTGCCACGTCCACCTCCGGAGGGGAGCCGGTTCCCACCTCCTCCCCATTGTAGAGCATGGGGGCCTCGTCCTTTTCCCCCTCGCCGATGATGATTTTGCCGGCAACATTGACGGCGTTGAAGGACAGGCGCATGGCGTCCACGGCTGCGCGGTCTCCGCTTTTCTTGTCCCCCTTGCCCAGCCATCTGGCAGAGGCCAGGGCCGCCGCTTCCGTAACACGCACCAGGTCCAGGGCCAGGTTCCTTTCCGGGAGTTCCGAAGGGGCCATGATTGCTCCTTTGTGTCTCTCTGCAGGGGATTGGGGTCGTTCGGTTCTAAGCTGGGAGCGGAGAGCGGCCGCTCCACGAGCCTGCGACAGGCGAAACAAACGGGCATCTTGCAACAGGTCTTGCGGAGCGTACGGGAAAGGCTTACCAGCCTGTTGAAAAAGTCCTTATCAGGCAGGGCGCTCAAAAATTTCAAGGACGTCGTTTACCCAGTGAAACCTTCTTTTGTTTCACTGGGGCGTAGTGAGGCTCCATAAGCGTTTGAATCCGGCCCCTATTTGTGAAGCCAAGTCAACCAGACGCCTGTTGTCAATTCATATAGGTGCCGGACAACGCAGCCATTGGAGATCGGGGAGCGCCCTGTCACACCTTTTCCCGATGCTGGTGCAGGACCTCGTCCATCAGCCGGACGCGTTCCTCGTGCCTGCCGCCTTCGAAAGCGGTTTCGAGAAAAGTGGCCACGATGGACAGGGCCTGATCCTCGTCCGTAACGCGAGCGCCGAGGCAGAGGATGTTGGCGTTGTTGTGCTGTCTGGCCATGGCCGCGGCATGCTCGTCGTGACAAAGTGCCGCCCGGATTCCGGGGAAGCGGTTGGCGGACATGGACATGCCCAGTCCTGTGCCGCAGATCAAGAGCCCGGTAGATCCGGATTCCAGGACCCTATGGCAAACCTGCGCGGCGAATTCGGGATAGTCACAGCTGTCCTGTGTATGGGTTCCCACATCCTCGAAGGCATATCCCCTTGCCTGGAGGTGGTCCAGACATTTTTCCTTCAAGGGGTAACCGGCGTGATCCGATCCGATGATGATGCGCTCAAAAGACATGGTTGGCAGCTCCGTGAGCCGGTTTGCCCTGAAACCCGGCTCGCGTCTTTCAGAAGGTTTTGTTCTTGTTTCCCGTCCGAAAAGAGGATTTTCCGGACGGGAAATAGCTAGACATCCCACTTCTTCCGGCGTTTGGCGATAATGTCCCTACGCAGGTTCCGAAGCTGGGTCTGGAGGTGTTCCACCTCGCGGGAAAGGAAATCGACCTGCTTGCGACAGAGATCGATCTCGGATTGCCTGTCGTTGTCCGAGGTGCCGGCGGACTGGCTTTCCAGGAGCTTGCCCAGCTTCTCGTATTCCTTGCTGAGCCTGCTGTGCATCTGCTTGATTTCCCAGAGGCGCAATCCCCGCAGAATCTGCCAGTGGATTTCGCTGAAAAGCACCTTGAAACCCAGGGACAAGGCCTGGGAGATAGGGAGCTGTTCTTGCCTGCCGGTGATGTCGCTTTCGGGCATTGCCTGCGTCCTCCTGGTTTGTCCTTCGGAAGGGACTTTTAACTGTTGCCGTCAGAGTCGACGGGGCGCAGGGTGCGTACCTCCGTATCCTGGGGAAGAGTCAGCCGCATGTCCGCTTCGGGCCAGGGTGAGCTCCGCTGCTCGAATTCCTTGACTCTGAGGATCAGCTCTTCCTCGCGCTGAGTCGTCAGCTCGATCCGTCGACTCAGGATGCGGTCACCTCGCGTGGTCAATTCCTTGCGCTCCAGGCTCCAGCCATAGGGACGATTTCCGGAAATGGCCACCACGCGGGCCCTGTCGTCCAGGACAACGCGCTCGATGCGCTGCTCGCCCTGCAGGGAAAAGGCGTATCCGTCTGGCACTGCCGTGGAACCCTCGTGCTTCCGCGGAAGAAGATCCTGCCACTTTCCGGTCAGAAGCTGGGCCATCTCGGGCAGACCGAAGGGAAGGCGCATTCCCATTGCCGTGGTCGCCTGCGCTGTATTGGCCGCAATATAGGCCTCATTGGTTCGCGGAGAGAAGATCAGAACCCTGTTGTCGCGTATTTCCCAAATGGAGATGGTCGCGCCGATCCCGGCCCTCAAGTGGAGCCGAAGCGGAGTGGGGAGATTGCCCCACAGCTCGAAAGTGACTCGCCGCTTCTGATCCGGTGTGAAAATGTTCAAGCTCCCTTGCAGGGAGGCTCCGGGCAGGGGAGGAGCCCGGTCCTGCCTGGCCCAGAAGTCGGACCAGGTGCTGTTGGCCTCCTTGGGAGTGATTGCGGGCTTCTCCTTCTGCATGGGGGCGCATCCGACACCGCCCCATATCAGCAGCAGGCAGGTGAAGACAACCAGGACGGAAGCGCCGGCATACGGGATGCGCGTTTTGTTATAAGGGCTCATCACCGGGGGAGGCTCTCGAGTTTGTTCCTGAGGGCTCCGGGCTCGTCGGGATCCAGCTCCAGGGCCTTTTTATAGCCCTTGCGGGCTTCGTCCCTTTTGTCCAGGCTTCGGGCGATCTCTGCGTAATGCTCCCACAAGGTGGGATCGTCCTGTACTTGGGAGGTGGCCTTCTGAATCGTCTCCCAGGCTTTTTCGAGACTGTTCGTCTTGAACTGGTACCAGGCGAGGGAGTCCAGATAATACGGATTTCCCGGGTCCAGCTTGAGCGCCTGTCGAATGAGGCGTCCGGCTTTGTCCAGATCCCGTTCCTGCTCTACAAGGGTGTATCCGATAAAATTCAGGGCTGCGGTGTTCTCCGGGTCCTTTTCCAGAAGACGCCGCATGTGTCGCAGGGCTTCCTCGCTGTTGTCCAGCTCGTGTTCCGCAATGGCGAGCTGAGACCATAGCTCGGCCGGGTTGGAGACCTCTTCCAGGCCCTGTCGAAGGACTTCCCTGGCCCGGCGCGGCTTGTCCTGCTGCAGGAGGATCCGGCTTTCCAGGGTCCAGAAGGAGGAGCTCTCGGAGTATTCCCGTCTCCCTTGACTGGTGGCTTCAAGGGCTTCCTCGAGTCGTTGGTTGTTGAGAAGGATTCTGCCCCTCAAAAGGAGGGCATCCTGGTGCATCGTGGATGAGGGCGGGATGCCCTTCAGGTTGTCCAGGGCCTTTTGGGGCGCCTGGTCCCGGCGCAGGGCGATGACCGCCCGGTAGTAGAGGTGCTTTCCGTTATCCCGTGCCGATTGCGGGAGCATCTCCAGAATGCTTTCCGCCCTGCTGTAGAATTCGGCCCGGAGAAAGAGGGAACAGGCCCGGAACAGGAAATCCGGCCCGGAGGGGTCCTCTCGGACGTATTCCATGGCCCGGTCCGGACTGTTGAGCTTGAGGTCCAGGCTGACGAGCTTGAGCAACAGCTCGTCGCTTTCCCTGCCCTTGTCCACGAGCCTGGAATAGGCATTTCGGGCCGCGGCATAGTCGCCCTTGCGTTCCAGGGCGTATCCCAGTTGCGCCCAGGCCTGGAGGTAATTTGGCTCGGCCTCGACAGCGGCGCGGAATTGGGGAATGGCCCGTCCCGGCTGATCCGTCTCCAGGCGGGTCTTGCCCAACAGGTAGTGGATTTGCGGGGCACGGCGCTCCGCTGGGACGCTTTGCAGCAGCTCCCTGGACTTGGTGTAGCGGTCCTCGCGCATATAGATCTGGGCCAGCTCGGCCACGGTCGCGGGGTCGCCCCCGTGTTTGCGCAGATAGACGCTCAAGAGGGAGGTGGCGTTTTCCAGCTTGTCCTGCTCGATATAGAGCCGGGCCAAATAGCGCACGAGCCCGCCGTGGCCCGGAAATTCCTGCAGCCCCGACTTGACGGCCTTCTGGGCTGTTTCCGGCTTGTCCAGGCTCATGTATTGGCGCCCCTGTTCGATGTAGAGCTCTGGGGAGGGTGCCAGTCTTGTGGCGTTTCGAAGCGTCAGGAGGGCTTGATCCTGTTTGTCAGCCTTTTTCAGCTCCAGGTATTTGAGATAATTGTACATGGCCCGGGCGTCGGAGCTCGGGGAAGCCTGCTCCGTGGGGCCGAGCCTCCGCGGGGATGACACGGACACGCATCCGGACAGGGCCACAAGGAGCACAAGCAGGAGGCAGAGGGTGCTGGCGCGTTTTTCGGTATTCATAGGATCAGAAATAACTCCTTCACGAGGAAAGAGGCAAGATCATTTTTCGGGTCGCGAAGCGGGAAGACGGGGATGGCGGATTATTGCTCCGCGGATCGCCGGACGGCCTCATTGAGGCGTCTGTATACGAAATCCCCGATTTCCAGGCCCGCCTCGATGAACTCCGGGCCATAGACCTGCCCTGTATGGGTCCTGAAGGTGTTCTGGATGGATTCGATAACCCGCAATCCTTCCGGGAACTTATTTCTGATCTTGTCCAGGGGCCATTCCTGGTAGTCGCAGATCTCCCACAGGGTGGTTATGAAATTGTCCGGACCCCAACGGAACTTGTCCGCATCGTACAGAGCGGCGCTCAGGAAGAACTCCTCCGGGTCCTCCGGGGGCGTGTAGGGCCGGAAGGCCTCGTGGAGCTCGATGGCGGTGTGGATCATGGCCCTGTCCCGATCGTCGAGGGGATAGTCCTTGAGGATATAGTGGGACAGATTGGCCCCCTCGCGGGCGTGTTCCTCCTCCGAGCGGCAGACGTCGTGGAGCAGCGCGGCAATGTGCGCAAGAAGGACCAGGTGGCGGCACCGCTCCTGATCGCGGTTGAAGCACTCCGCCAGAAGGATGGCCCCGGCCTCGATGGCCACGTGTTTGGCGTGTTTGATCCCGTGCCCGAACTCGTCGTTGAGGAAGGGGAGCACGTCCTCGCAGCAGCGGAGAATCAGGGGATGATCGAAAAAAATCTGTCTGGAGTAGGACAGCTCGGGAGCCAGGTCGTCGTAGAAGCTCAGGCGCTTGTTCGAGGCGCATTCCTGCGCCTCTTTCTGGATGATGTCCAGGGTGTTGCTATTCATGGCGAATCCAGTC
>Ga0207714_1002239_pt1 | contig 11844 bp, 11 predicted proteins | sample PonA232FremontCA_2_FD_187270 | JGI IMG/M metagenome (GOLD analysis project Ga0207714, IMG submission 187270) | Marine sediment microbial community from Fremont, CA, USA - Pond A23 Sediment 2 (SPAdes) | ecosystem: Environmental > Aquatic > Marine > Unclassified | place: USA: Fremont, California... | reverse complement strand
TCCCCGTCGGGGAGGACGTACTCGACTTCGATGCGTCCGTCAACGGTTGCCAGCGACACGGACTCGTCGTGGAAGGTCGCACACCGTTTGTCGTAGACGACAGTCGGTTGCGAGAAGTGTGGTTTGCCCGCGTACTCACCGTGCTTCCAGCGAGCAACGACGCTCTGTACGGCGTCGGCGGCCTTGTTACGGGCGTTCTGGACGAGATTCGCGTGCAACCGTGTCTGGTCGCGTACCTCGTCGTAGGTTTCTTCCTGCAACTGGGCCTTGCTCGTCGTCTTGTATTCGCCCTGCCAAGCGTGGTCCACGACGTAGTTGGCGGCCCACAGAAACTCATCGACTGTCTCGCGGAGACGTGCGGCGTCGTCGCTTTCCACGTCGAGTTTGACCGGGACAGTGCGCCGCACCTCCATACGTCAGACGTATGCCTGGTGGTTTATTAGCGTCGGGCAAAAAGGGCGGCAACAGTCCGTGGACTGTTGGGGAGTTGTCGGCTTCTGCGCGCGGGCTGTGCCCGCTCGCACGGCCCGAGGCGCGGAGCGCCTCGCTGTCCTCTCCGGCCCACTCGCGTCGTCCTTCCGACTGGCGTCGGAAGTCCTCGCTCCTTGAGGCCTGAGGCTTCGCCTCGAAACCGCTGAGACGGCTACTCCGCAGCCCCCTCGAGTTCGAAGGCCACCTCCACCTCGACCTGGTACTCGCGGTCGTTGACGCTCGCGAGTTCGACGCCCTGTTCTTGCACTTCCAGCCAGTGGATGTTGTCGAGGGTCATCTCGGCGCGCTGGATCGCGTCGTCGACCGCGCCCTCGAAGCTGTCGCCGCTCGTCCCGATCAGGGTCACTTTCTTGAAAACCATGGGTATCACCGTGTTCTCGTGCCCGACACGGCCCCGGAAGGAGCCGTGCGGGGGTCGAATATCGTGTCGCGTCAATGATATAGATTTCGGGGGTGACGTTGCGGAGACTCGCAACGCCGGGGCGGAACCGTTTTCTCGCGGCCGGGCGAGCGCCCGCCATGGCCGACACAGAGGACGCGGACCACACGGTCGAACTGTCGCTTGACGCGTCGGAGCACGAGCGGCTGCAGGCGCTCGATGGCGACCCCGAGAGCGTGCTCGGGGAGGCACTGGAGCGCGAGCTGGGCGTCCGCGAGCAGATGGCAATCGCCGAGGCGCGGCGCGCCGGGGAGGTCGACAGCCCCCACGGCGGGCCGGCAGCCGGGAGCGCACCCGAGTCGCCGGTTGGTGCCATGCTCGGGTGGGAGGTGGTGAGCGTCGGCGAGGGCGAGGCGACGCTGGCGATGGACGCCGGGGCACGCTTCGCGAACCGCGGCGGCCCCGTGCAGGGCGGGATCATCACCGCGCTGGCAGACACCGCGACCGGGTTCGCGTTCGGGACGACCCTGGAGCCCGACGAGTCGACCACGAACATCGAGCTCAAGATGAACTTCCTGCGGCCGGTCTTCGAGGACCGCCTCGAGGCGAGCGCGACCGTCGTCAACCGCGGCCGCACGCTCGGTCTCGTCGAGTGTAGTGTCCGCAACTCGGAGGGGAAGCTCGTCGCCCGGCTGTCGACGACCTACATGGTGCTGCGCGGGGAGCGCGCCGAGGGACGGTAGACGGGCAGGCGACCGACCCGCTCACGCGAATGCGGGGTGGCGCCGCAGGAGCGCGTACCCGCCTAGCCCGGCGACGACGGCCGCGACACCGCCGGCGACGATCAGCGTCCGGTAGCCGGCGGCCGTCGACGTAAAGAAGCGCTCGGCGGTCGCGGTGAAAGCCAGTGGCCCGACCGTCTGTCCGACTCGGAGGACGCTCGTTCGGAGGCCCATCATCCCGGCCCGCAGGTCCGCAGAGACGAGCGTGACGACCGTCGTGTCGATAGAGGGTATCAGGACCCCGAAACCGACCCCGAAGGCCAGGAGCGCACCCCCGACGAGAAGCGGCGTCGGAGCGAGCCAGACGCCGAGCAGACTCACGCCGTACGCGACGAACCCGAGCGCCACGAGCTCCTCCGGCGCCCGCCACTGCCCGACGCGACCGTACTGCGAGGAGACCAGCGCGCTCGCGACCGCGACCGCCGAGAGCAGCGGGCCGATCTCGCTGGAGTCGAGTCCGAACTGGTCGCTCAACAGCAGCGGAAGCGCGGTGAGCACCGCCCCGTAGAAGACAAAAAACGCCGCAAAGAGCGCGAGAAAAATAGCGAGCGCGCTCGGCAGCCGCGCCACCGCCCCCAGCCGACCGAGGTAGGCGGACACCGAGTCCGGGTCGCTTTTCGGCGTCGGGTCGAGCACGAACAGCGCGAAGACCCCGACGAAGATGCCAACGCCGAAGAACAGGAAGGGGACGTTCCAGCGGACTGCCGCCAGCGCGCCGCCGACCAGCGGATACACTGCGGCGCCGGCGCTGGTCGCGCTCCCGTTCAGCCCGATCAGCGCGTCCCGCTGTGTGCCCTCGAAGGCGTCGCCGATGATGGTGACCGCGAGGGTGATCAGCGCGCTCGCGCCGACGCCCTGCAGGAACCGGAGCGCGAGGACGTACCGGAAGTCGGTGACGAAGGCGATCCCGGCGCCGGCGGCCCCGAACGTGACGAGCAGCGGGACGAGGACGCGCCGGCGGCCGAAGCGGTCGGCCGCGAGGCCGGCGAAGGGGGCGATGAGCGCCCCGGGGAGCGTGTAGACGGTGATGAGCAGCCCTACCTGGGCGTCCGTGACGTCGAACACCGACCTGAGCTCCGGGAGGACCGGGCTCAGAAGCGACACGCCCATTACGCCCATCAGCGAACTCGCAAGGATGACGTAGAGGAGCCCCGACGTCCACGGAACTCCCGACGTGGCGGTCTCGGTCGGCTGGGACACTGCGAACCGGTTGGAAGAGGACTGCCCTGTATGTTCTGTCTCGCAACCAGCTTTATTGCGTCGGGTCGCGGCGAAGCCGCCACGGCATCCGGTTGTGGGCCGGCGTCCCGTAACCCGCTCCCTTGAAAAGGTGGGGAAAAGGCCGCACGCTTGCGGCGCGCGGATGTTTCGTGCCTACTGGTAATCCACGTCGCCTTCGCCCTCGCCGATCCAGGCTCCGCGGTCCGGCTCCCGCGATTCGAGCGGGTCGATGTCCTTGTACCAGGGGACGTTCTTGAGGTCCTCCTTGTTGTAGGCGAACTCGTCTTTGGTGTCGGCGACGAACTCGAAGTTCTGGGTCAGGATGATCGCGTCGGTCGGGCAGACTTCCTCACACAGCCGGCAGTAGATGCACTGCCCGATGTGGAGGTTGTACTGCTCGCCGTTGCGCTGCTCGTCCATCACGATCTGGATGGTGTCGTTCGGGCAGACGTTCTCGCACTGCCGACACCAGATACACCGCTCCTGGCTGAACTTGTGGACGCCTCTGAACCGCGGGGAGACCTCCGGCTCGTCTTCCGGGTACTCGACGGTGAACGTCTTGCCGTCGAGTGCGTGTTTCATCGTCGTTGCCATCGATTTCAGTATTCCTATCATTGTATCCTCCTTACGCGATCGCTCCCACGATCACCGCAGTCAGTACCAGATTGGCGAAGGAGAGCACGAGCATCCCCTTCCAGCCGATCTGGATGAGCTGGTCGATCCGCACCCGGGGCAGCGCCGACCGCGCCCACTGGGTGAACAGGAACACCGCCCAGATCTTGATCAGAAACCACACGAAGCCCGGCAGGATCGGCCCCGCAGGCCCGCCGAGAAACAGCGTCGTCGCGATGGCGCCGCCGAGGAAGATGTGGACGAACTCTCCCAGGTAGACGAGCACGAAGTACACCGACGAGTACTCGGTCTGGTAGCCGGCGACAATCTCCGTCGGCGCCTCCGGGATGTCGAAGGGGTTGCGCCCGACCTCCGCCAGGTTCGCGATCATGAACAGGACGAAGGCAAAGGGGTTGACGAAGGCGAACCACGAGGGGATCGCGATTGGCCCGAGCGTGAAGAGTGCGCCCTGCTGGGCGGCGACGATCTCCGACATCTGGAGCGTGCCGGTGAAGATGACCACCGACGCGCCCGTCAGCACGAGCGGGATCTCGTAGGCGAGATTTTGGGCGACCGCACGCAGCCCGCCCAGAAACGAGTACTTGTTGTTCGAGGCGTAGCCGGCCATCAACAGCCCCAGCGATGCCATCGATGCGACCGCGAAGACGAAGGCGAGCCCGATGTCGGGGTCGGCCAGTTGCAGGCCGCTTCCCATCGGAATGACCGCAAAGCCCAGCAGCGCCGAGGAGGCAATCAGAAGCGGCGCGAAGTCCCAGGCCGGGCGGTCGACGCCCTCCGGCACCACGAGCTCCTTCGCGAGCAGCCGGACGGCGTCGGCAACGATGATCAACAGTCCCGCAGGGCCAACGCGGTTGACCGCGATCCGGTCGGTGAACTTCGCGGTGATCTTCCGTTTCGCCCACGGGCCCGCGACCGCGGTGTTCGCGAGCATGATCGTCCCGATGAGCGCGGCACCGATGAGCGCCGCGACCACCTCGCCGGCGAGGCCGCCGATGGGCAACAGCCCGTTGATCGTCTCCGGCAGCGTCATCTATCCACCTCGCCCAGCACGATATCGAGGCTGCCCAGCGCGGCGATCATGTCGGGGATGTACTCCCCTTCGGACATCACCGGCAGCGTCTGGAGATTGCAAAAGCAGGGGCTGCGGATCTTGAACCGGGCGGGCTTGTCGGTCCCGTCCGAGCGCATGTAGATCCCCAGCTCCCCCTTCGCAGCCTCGACAGCCCGGTAGATCTCCGTGTCTGGGTCCGGTTTGAGCGTGCGGGGGACGTTGGACTGGATCTCGCGTTCGTCCTCGGGCCAGTCCTCGAGCAGGTCGACACACTGCTCGATGATCCGGGCCGACTCCTCCATCTCCCGGAGCCGCACCGAGGCCCGCGCGAAGTTGTCACAGCCGTCGTCGGTGACGACGTCCCAGTCGAGCTGGTCGTAGTAGCCGTAGGGGTCGTCCCGGCGCAGGTCGTAGTCGATGCCCGACCCACGCGCCACTGGCCCCGTCGCGCCGTAGGATTTGGCCTTCTCCGGCGGGAGAATGCCCGTGTCGACCACGCGCATCTGGAACAGCTCGTTGGAGGTGAGGAGGTTGTGGTACTCCTCGAGCCGGGAGGGCCACTCGTCGAGGAAGTCCCGGACCATCTCGAAGTACTCCTCGCGGGGCTCGGGCAGGTCCCAGGCCACGCCGCCCAGCCGGAGGTAGTTGAACATCAGCCGCTGCCCGGTCAGCTCCTCCAGCAGGTTCTGGAGGACCTCGCGGTCCCGGATGGCGTACATGAAGATGGCCGTGAAGTCACCGTAGATGTCCAGTGCGAAGGTCCCGATCGCCAGCAGGTGGGCGGCGATCCGGCACATCTCCGCGGACATCGTCCGGATGACCTGGGCGTACTCCGGCACGTCGAGGTCCGCCAGGTCCTCGGCGGCGCGGGCGTAGGCCCATTCGTTGAGGATGCCCGCCGAGATGTAGTCCCACCGGTCGGGGTAGGGCATGATCTGGTGACGGTAGGTCGACTGCTGACACATCTGCTCCTCGCAGCGGTGGAGATAGCCCACGTCCGGGTCGACGTCGGCGACCTGCTCGCCGTCAAGCGTCGTCTTGATGTGGAGCACGCCGTGGGTGGCGGGGTGGTGGGGCCCGATGTTGATGAACATCGTGTCCGACTCCTGGGGCACCTCCGTCCGCTCCTCGACCGGGTTGGCGTGCTCGCGCAGCGGTACGATCTGTGGCTTGTCCTGATTGTAGTCCTGGGAGAGGGGATGCCCCTGCCAGGTCTCGGGCAGGAGAATGCGGCGGGGGTCGGGGTGACCCTCGTAGTCGACGCCGACGAGGTCGAAGGCCTCTCGCTCCTGCCAGTTGGCGGTGTCGAACACGCCCGCGGCGGACTCGCTCGTCGGGTCGTCGCGGGTCGTCGGCACCACTACGGACAGCTCCTGGGTCGGGTCGTCGTACTTCTTGAGGTGGTAGATCGACTCGTAGCGGTCCTGGTAATCCTGTGCGGTGACACAGGAGAGGTGGTCGAATCCCGCCTCCTGTTTCAGCGTCGAGAGGGTGTCCTCGACCTCGTCCGGTCGGATGACGAACCCCTCGGCGTTGACGTGTTCCTCGCGGTCGAGTACGCGCTCGCCGAGCAGGTCCGCGAGCTCGTCGTAGTCAAGGTCGCCCTCGGGCGTTACCCCCGCGTCCGGTTGCTGTGGTTCTTCGAGACTCATGTTATGGCGAGTTGGCCCAGTTGTACCGCATCACGAGGTCGTCCTCGTCGACCTGGTCCGCGAGCTTGGTGACGAGTTCGTCCTGCTCCAGGTCGCCGAACTGCTCCAGCTCGTAGGGTTTGACAGTCACCGGCGCGGTCTCGCCGTTGGCGATCCGCTCCTGGAGCTTGGCGATCCCGTAGATCAGTGCCTCTGGGCGGGGCGGACAGCCGGGAACGTGGATGTCGACCGGGATGACCTCCTCGACGCCCTTGATGACGTTGTACCCCTCCTGGAACGGGCCCCCCGAGATGGTACACGAGCCCATCGAGACGACGAACTTGGGCTCGGGCATCTGGTCGTAGACCCGCTTCATCCGGGGGGCAAACTTCGAGACGATGGTCCCGGGGACGATGATCACGTCGGCCTGCCGCGGCGACGCGCGGGGGACGCCCGCACCGAAGCGGTCGAGGTCGTGTTTGACCGCATAAGTGTGCATCATCTCGATGGAACAGCAGGCGATCCCAAAGAGCAGCATGAACATCGAGGACCCCCGGACCCAGTTCATGAACTTGTCGAACTTGGTGAGAATGAAGGGGGTCGACCCGAAGGCCTCCCGGAGCTTCGAATTGAAGCGGCTGTCGACGCCCTCGCCCATCCGTGCCTCCTGTGTGCTCTGTGCTTGGTCCAGCGTGTCGTGGAGTTCGTTTTTGCTCATGATCCCTCGGTCCGTTCGATGCGCTGGTCGTCAGCCCGCTCACTGCGGACCCACTCGACAGCGCCGTTGCGCCACGCCCACGCGAGCCCGACGACGAGGATCCCGATAAACGCGAGCATCGGAACCAGCGCCCTGAACAGCCCCGCCTGACTCACGGCGTCGCTGTAGATGACTGTCCACGGGAAGATCAGGACGGTCTCGATGTCGAAGACGACGAACAGCAGGGCGACCATGTAGTACTGGATGTTGAACTTGATCGACCTGCTGGAGCCCGTCGGGATCTCGCCGCTCTCGTAGGTAGCGCGTTTCCCCTGTTCCGGGACGCTCGGCCGCAACAGCCACGAGATCAGCATCATACTCAGCGGGATGATGATGGCGACTGCGGCGAGTGCCCCGATGGCGATCCATGCGTTTGTCATACCGGTGGCTCCTATCGTCCGCCTCTTTGGAGTGCCCCCATATAAGGATTCATTTCCGGCCCGTAGAACGACCGACGGCGCACAAAAAGGTCGGCCCGGACGGCCGGAACTGGCCGGGTGTCCACCCGTGTGAGGGGACTCGCCGGGCCCAGCGGGCCGCGAGCGCGGTGTCCCGGGGCGGGCGCGCGAGCACCCCCCCCACGACCGCACCGACGGTGCCCGCTCACCCGTCCCGTTCGCGAAAGCCCGGCGTGCCGAGTTCGTGCAGGTCCCGCGAGACCGTTCCAACCCCCTCGCGCAGCCCCTCGTGGTACGCCACGAGTCGCTCGCGCAGCTCCTCGTGCTCGCGCGCGAGGACCTGGACGGCCGACAGCGCCGCGTTGAACGACTTGCCCGCGTCGACCGCGACCAGCGGCGCCCCCTGTGGCATCCCGATCACCGAGTCGACTGACTTCTCCTGGACCGGGACGCCGACGACGGGCAGCGGGTAGGCGATGGAGGCGGTCATGTTCGGCAGGTCCGCCGACTTCCCCCCGGCACCGGCGATTATCACGTCGAGCCCGCGGGCCTCGGCCGTCTCCGCGTAGGCGTACATCAGGTCCGGCGTCCGGTGGGCCGAGACCACGAACGTCTCGAAGGTGAAGCGGGCCTCCGGCGGGTCCCCGTAGTCGGTCTGCTCCGCGAGGCCGAGGTGCTCGGTCAGCACGTCGTAGGCACCCGGCCGGCCCTCCTCGGAGCCGGCCATCACGTCCAGGTCCGAGTCTGAACCCATGATGACGCCTATCTCGGGCGTCCCGGCGTCCGGGCGGTCCATCGCCGCCTGCTCGTGGAGCTGGTCGACCAGCGACTGCACGGCGTCGGTCATGCACGACCGTGGGGCGGTCGAACCCGTAAGCGTTCCCACTCTGGCGAGCCCGCAGGGGACGCTCCGTCCAGAACGGCAACCTACGCCCGGAACGTCATCCCGTCCCTGGCCGCCCGCACGGCCTCGAGCACCGCCGTCGGGTCCTCGCTCCCGGCCGCGGGGAGCGTGACGTGACCCATCTTCCGGAGCCGGTAGACCTCCCGCTTGCCGTACCAGTGGAGCGCGAGTCGCTCGCGAGCCAGCGCGTCACCGACCCCACGGAGCGTCGCGGGCTGGCGGTCGTCCGCGTCGCCAAGGATATTCGCGCTGGCGGTTGGGACACGGCGCTCGGTCGTCCCCAGCGGCCGGCCGGTGACGGCGCGGACGTGTTGCTCGAACTGGGAGGTGTGACAGCCCTCGATGGTCCAGTGCCCGGAGTTGTGTGGCCGGGGCGCGATCTCGTTGAGCAGCACCTCCCCGTCGGCCGTCTCGAAGAGTTCGATCCCGTAGACGCCCCGTCCCTCCATGACGTCGAGGACGTCCCGGGCAACCTCGCGGGCGCGCTCCCGGACGGCCTCGGGCGCACGAGCGGGCGAGACGGTCTCACGGAGGATCTCCTCGCGGTGGACCGTCTCGGTGACGGGGAAGGTGTCCTGTTCCCCGTCGCCAAGACAGCCCATCACCGCCAGCTCGCGCTCGAAGTCGACGAACGCCTCGACCATCGCCGGGCCGTCGATGGCCCCGAACGCCTCGGCGATGTCGTCGGGTGACTCGACAGGGACGTTTCCCCGGCCGTCGTACCCGCCCTCCCGCGCTTTGAGCATCGCCGGGTAGCCCAGGTCGTCGAGGGCCTCCCGGAGCTCTCCCTCGGTGTCGACCGCCCGGAACTCCGGAACCGGCACGCCGGCCTCCCGGAGGGCGCGCTTCTGGACGAGCTTGTCCTGGATGACCCGCAGCGTGTCGGGGGCAGGGTGGACCGGCGTCCCCATCGCCTCGGACACCCGCTCCATGGCGTCGGGGTCCGCGAGTTCGATCTCGAAGGTGAGATAGTCCGCGCGCTCTGCGAGCTCGCGGATAGCCGCCTCGTCATCGAAATCGCCGACGACCTGGTCGCGGACGACCGGGGCGGCCGGGCAGTCCGGCGTCGGGTCCGACACCACGACCTCGACGCCGAATGGGCCGGCCGCCTCCCCGAGCATCCGTCCGAGCTGTCCGCCGCCGACCACACCCAGGACGGGCCCGGGCGACCCCAGTGACATACCGCCCGGTTCCGGACCGACCCGCTTAAGCGTCACGCGTCGGGGCCAGGTGCGGTGAGTCGGGAGGCTACTGCTCGATCCGTTCCCGGAGTTCGTCCAGTTCTGCCTGGAGCCTGTCGATGGCGTCAGTGGCCTCCTGTCTGGCGTCCTCGCTCATCTCCGCTGTCGTGGTGCGCAGCGTTTCGAGGCCGGCTTCAAGCTCGTCGATCGTCTCGTTCGCTTCGTCACGAACCTCTTCGCTCAGCCCTTTCGACCCCTCGATGGTCTCGTCCAGCTCCGCTTTCGTTTGGCGCTGTAAGCTGTCGAGCTGGCTATCCAGGGTTTCGATCGAGTTTTGCACGTCGGTCCGGAGTTTCTCGCCGGTCTCCTGTGACGCATCGATAGCCTCGTTGACTGCCTGACGAACGCGGTCGAGACCCTGTTCGAGCCGCTGGAATACATCCAGTTCTTCACTCATGAAGTGTAATTCTTTTTCACCAACAATAAGTCGACCGGCTCATTCGACTTGCTCCGGCCGGGCTGGCTTCCCGGCGTACGGGCGGATAACCGGGTTACCGAGGCTCTGAGCCCCTCGGACTCGGTGTTTACCCCTGCCAGTCCTCGTGGACGAGGACGGTGACCTCCGAGCCGTAGGCGCGGATCCGGTAGACCGAGCGCTCGTACTGGGCGGCGAAGGCGGCGTCGAGGTCGTCGAGTTGCCCCTCCTTGGCGAGGACCATCGGCGGCGGGCCGTCCTCGCCGGTCAGCAGGTCAGCGGTCGGCGTCGGATTCACCACGTCGGGCTGCTGGGTCTCGCAGGTGACCGTCGCCTCGGCGGAGACCGTGTACCAGTTCAGCGGGAGCGTCTCCGGCCAGTTCGTACAGATGGGCCGGAAGGCGAGCGGGTAGCGGTCCTCGCCGGCCTCCCGGACGAAGGAGTTCTCCGCCGCCTCGCTGTAGACCACCAGGTCGGGGCCGTCCCCGTTCCCGGCGGCGACGGCCGCGAGCCGGTCGACCACCGGGTCCAGGTCGTCGGCCGGCTGGGCGTACTGGACGAGGACGTTCTCACGCTCGGTCGGCTCGCCGTAGACCGAACCGAGACCGACTGCACCCGCCTGCAGCGTCGTCAGGAGGAGCAGTCCGGCGACCACCCCCGTGACCACGGTGTCACGGTCGGCGTGGAAGCGCCCGCCGCGCGCGACGAGGCCGGCCGAGACCAGCAGGACCGCGAGCGCGCCGACGTGCAGCCAGGTGGCGTCGAGGACGGGATTCGCGGGCGAGATGGGGATCCCCGCGGCCAGCAGGCGCGCAACCCCGTAAGCGAGGACGAGCGCCGGCCCGGCGAACAGCGCGGCGCTGACCGGGTCGCCGCGGGGCGCCGCTGCTCTCCCCCACCGGTAGACTCTCGCGACCCCGACCGCGGCCGGGATCGAGAGCGGGACGACCGTGTGGACGACGATCCACGCCCCGAAGACGTCGGTCCCCAGTGGGTAGCCGACGATCGATGCCAGCCCGGCGTAGCCGGCGAGCATCACGATATTGCGCGAGCGGGGGCTTGCGTACCGTTCGTACAGGAACCCGAACAGCGCGAAGACGCCGACGGCGGTCGCGTTGAGCAGGAGTACCTCCAGGTACTGCCCCAAAAAGGAGACGAAGGTGTCGAGAAACGAATCGCTGCCGGCGGCCGCTCCCCGGCCGAACCAGCTGACGTACTCCCACCCGGCGTAGGAGAGTACGTCGACGGCGTAGCCCGGGAACGCGAGCGGCCGGCCGAGGGCCTCCCACAGCCCCGTCCCCACAGTGACCTGGCCCGGCGGCACCTCGCCGAGGTAGATGCCCGCGAGCCCATCACCCCGGGGGGCAAAGAGAAAGACGACCACCGCGAGGAAGACGAGCGCGGCGCCGGCGAAGTGGGCGGCGGTGCGGAGATACCGCCGGGCGCTCGCACGCGGGGTCCGCAGCCGCGAGCGAAGCGCCGACGTCCCGTCCAGCGGCACCAGCAGGAGGCCGACGATGAGGTGCCCCAGCCGTCCGACCCGGGAGTTCCGGACCCGCTCCAGTCCGGTGCGGTAGGTGTGCGGGCGGTGGAGGCCGACGTCAAGGAGCAACGCGGCGGCGCCGGCCCAGGTCAGCACGTAGATGACGGCGTTCTCCTTGGAGGCAAAGCCGAGCGCGGCGAGCGCCCCGAAGGCGTAGAGATACCGAACTCGGCGGGTGTCGTAGTAGCGAACCAGCACCCCCAGCCCCGCGAACATGAAGGTCGCCACCAGGATGTCGCTGCGCATGAACCGCGAGTAGTACAGCACCACGGAGTTGGCGGCGAGGAAGAGGGCCATTGCCACCACCTCGTCGCGGTCAAGATGCTCGCGGAAGAGGTAGGCCGTCGCCGGGAGGGCGGCGCCGACGAGGGCGACCGGCAGCCGGATGGCGAAGTCG
>Ga0207714_1002238_pt1 | contig 11848 bp, 8 predicted proteins | sample PonA232FremontCA_2_FD_187270 | JGI IMG/M metagenome (GOLD analysis project Ga0207714, IMG submission 187270) | Marine sediment microbial community from Fremont, CA, USA - Pond A23 Sediment 2 (SPAdes) | ecosystem: Environmental > Aquatic > Marine > Unclassified | place: USA: Fremont, California... | reverse complement strand
CAACTCTCCGAACAGCAGCAGGATCTCTTGGATCAGGCCACGGTCGAGCGCGAGGGTCCGCTGGTCCGCGTGCAGTTCTCGGTGGCGCGGGAGCTGCTGCGCCGTGGCCAGGAGAACGACGCCACCGCCTGGAGGAGTGGCGCCGTTCGTTGGTCCGATGCGTCAACTCGTCCTGCAAATGAGGCGACTCATCGATTGAGCAGCATCATGACACCTCTTCCGCTGTAGAAGGCCGCCCGAAGTCAAAAGACGGACGGGTGCAACCTACTGGCACGAGGCCCTGTCCGCTTCCATCGTGCCGGGCGGTCCTCACGTTCGTTTCGTTTGCACATCACGCCTCTCCACGCCGTGCGTCGGGTTCTCTTCGAAATTATCGAGGGTGTGCGCATCGCCGGCCAGGCCATCTGGGCCAACAAGATGCGCTCGATGCTCACGACCCTGGGGGTCATCATCGGCATTGCGTCGGTGACCCTCATGGCCACGGTCATCAACGGCCTGAACCAGGAGTTCGAGAAGTCGCTCTCCCAGCTGGGGACCGACGTGCTTTACGTGGATCAGTTTCCGTGGGGGCAGAGCACGGACCGGGAATGGTGGCGCCTCCGCAACCGCCCGGCGATTCAGCCCGCCCTGGCCCAGACGATCCGCAACCGCGCACGCTTTGCCGCGGATGTGGCCCCCACCACCGACACCGACCGAACGGTGGAGTACCAGGGCCGCGACATTGAAGTCGAGATTACTGGCTCCACGCCGCAGTACGGTCGCATCCGGGATGTGGAGTTGGCGCAGGGGCGATTCCTCACGCAGTCCGACGAGCGGGGCGCACGAAACGTCTGCGTGATTGGGGCCGACGTGGCGAACGAACTCTTTCCGGTGGCCACGCCGCTGGGCAAGACCATTACGCTCAACGGGCCGCCGTGCCGGGTCGTGGGGGTGCAGACGCCGCAAGGGGAGGGCCTCTTTGGCGGCCCGGGCAGCCCCGACGAGCGCATCATCATCCCCTTCAGCACCTACGACAAGCTGTTTGGCGTGAGCCGGCAGTGGGGCGTCAACATCATGGTGAAGGTGCGGGAGGGCGCCTCCATGGCGCGCGCCGAGGATGAGCTCACCGGCATTCTGCGGACGGCCCGGGGCGTGCCGCCGGGCGAGCGCAACAACTTTGCGATCAACGATCAGCAACAGGTCCGCGCGAGCTTTGCCGGAACCAAGGTCGCAATCTACGGCGTGGGCCTGTTTCTGACGGGCCTCGCCCTCGTGGTGGGCGGCATCGGCGTCATGAACATCATGTTCGTGTCGGTGCGTGAGCGGACGAAGGAAATCGGCATCCGGAAGGCCGTGGGCGCGAAGGAGCGGACGATTCTGCTTCAGTTCCTTGTGGAGGCCATCATCGTATGCCTCATCGGGGGGCTTCTCGGCCTTGGACTCTCGGCGCTGGGCGCCATGGGCATTAGCGCGCTCGGGTTCACCGCCTCGCTTCCGTTGCAGACCGTCCTGATCGCGTTTGCCATCTGTGTGGGCGTGGGCATTCTGTTCGGCATCGCCCCGGCCTGGCAGGCCGCCACCGCCGACCCGATTGAGGCCCTTCGCTACGAATAACCTGTCCATCTGCTCTCGAACCATCGCACGTTGCCATGCGCCTGCTTGAAACGAGCCGGGAGGCCGTTAGCGCCCTCCGGGCGAACAAGCTCCGGTCGTCCCTTACGCTGCTGGGCATGGTGATTGGTGTGTTTGCGGTGATTGCCGCGGTCACGGCTGTGGACGTGATCGACCTCTACTTCAAGAGCTCGATCCAGGGCCTTGGGGCGTCTACGCTGTCGGTGGAGCGGTACGACTTTGGGAACAACGAGGAGCGGTACCATCCGCCCCTCACCTACCGACAGACGATGCGTCTAAAGGACCAGATGGGCGGGGCGTTTACCGTGAGCGTGGAGGAGTCCTTCGATGGAGGCGTAAAAGCCCAGTCGGCCCGGGAGGAGACCAATCCCAACATTAGCCTCTACGGGACGGATCAGGCCTTTCTCGGCAACTTTGGGTACGACATGCAGGCGGGCCGTCCCTTCGCCGAACAAGACGTTCAGAATGCCCGTCCCGTGGCGCTGCTTGGCTCCGCGGTGGCCGACGCCCTCTTTCCCGCCGCAAGCCCCATTGGCAAAGAGGTTAAGATTGGCCGCGTGCGTCTGGAGGTGGTGGGCGTGCTGGCCGAAAAGGGAGGGCTTTTCCGCGACCCCAACTCGCGGGTCTACGCCCCCATCACGTACCTGCTCGGCACCTACGGCGACGGGGGGCGCAACATGAACTCGATTCGGGTGCGGGCTCCGTCGCCCGAGGCGCTCCCGGCCGCCCGCGAGGCCGTGCTGCGGCACTTCCGTGTGATCCGGACGGTAGAGGCGGGACAGCCCGCCAACTTTAATATCGACACGAGCGACGGGCTGCGGAGCACCTTCGCCGAGTTTACGAGCACCCTCACGATGGGCGGGGCGGCCGTGGGGCTCATCTCACTGCTCGCCGCTGGCGTGGGCATCATGAACATCATGCTCGTTTCCGTCACGGAACGCACCAAGGAAATCGGCATCCGGAAGGCTGTGGGGGCCAAGTGGTACGACATTCTGGGCCAGTTTCTTCTGGAAGCCGTCATTCTGTGCCAGGTGGGCGGGCTCGTGGGCATCATTCTCGGCGGGGCCGGGGGGAACCTGACGGCCGTCTGGTTCGACATCCAGCCCGCCTTTCCGTGGCTCTGGGCCGGCGTTGCCGTGGCGGGGGTAACCCTGCTGGCCCTTGTTTTTGGTGGCTACCCCGCGTACAAGGCCGCCCGGCTCGATCCAATCGAGTCCCTCCGATACGAATAGCGTGTCTTCGGGGGACGGCACGCGAAAGTTTTGTTCCACAACACAACCGATGCACGACATGTCACGACCCCTTGCTGCCCGCACTTTTCTGACGTTTCGGCGCCTGTGGGGGGCTCTTGCCCTCGTTGCGGCCGTGAGCCTGGGGGGGGCTCCTGCTCTTCTCGCCCAGCCCGACCTGGGGACGCGTGCCGACACCGCTCAGGTCACCTTCGACGAGGCCGTTCGCATTGCGCTCGATCAGAACACTGACCTGCGGCGGTCGCAGGCGTCGGTGCAGCAGAGCGAGACCGAGCTTCAATCCGAGTGGATGGACTTTACGCCCAGCCTGAATGTGTCCTCGAACGTGCAGCGGCAGTACGGGCGGAACTTCAGTCAGGTCACCGGGGACTTTACGTCGCGGTCGACCGACTTTCTAAACATGGGGGGAAGCGCCAATGTCACGCTGTTCAACGGGTTTGAGAATATTTCGTCGCTCCGGGAAGCCCGCACGCGGTCCGCGGCGGAGGAGCAGAACCTTCGGCGGACGCAGCGTGAGGTGGTGTTTACCGTCATGGAGCAGTTTATCAACCTGGTGGAGACGCGAGAGATTGTGCGGGTGCGCCAGGAAGAACTCGATGCCCTGCAACAGCAGCTCCAGCAGGTTGAGGAGTTCGTCGACGCCGGCTCGCGGCCCGTGTCGGAGCTGTATCAGCAGCAGGCCAACGTGGCCGAGGCCGAGCAGGCGCTGCTCCAGGCGCAGCGGGAACGAGAGGTGGCCCAGACGCAGATCATTCAGACGCTCCAGCTCAACCCCCGCCGCCCCTACGACTTTCGGGTTCCTGATCCGCCGGGCGATTCCATCGACACCCGCACCTTTGACCCGTCGGCCCTCATCGATGAGGCCTTTGAGGAGCGCCTCGACCTCCGCGTGGCCGAGGCGGATCGGCGGGCGGCCGAGCACAACGTGCAATCGGCCCGGTCGCAGTACTACCCGAGCCTTTCGGTCGGGGCGAACTATGGGACGGACTGGACGAATCGGCCGCGCCCCATTCCCGATCCGAATAATCCGGACCAGACGATCGAGCCGGGGTTCTCCGATCAGCTCGATCAGAACCGTGGGGGCAGCATCTCGCTGTCGCTGAATATCCCAATCTTTGACCAGTGGCAGCGGGAGACCCAGGTGCAGCAGGCCAAGGTGCAGTCCCGGAATGCCCAGTACGCCCTCGACGATCAGCGACAACAGGTGGCCCTACAGGTGCGACAGGCCTACCTCGACTATCAGAACGCAATTCAACAGTTGGAGGCGGCCAACGCCCGGCTCCGGTCGGCCCGGCAGGCTCGCACCGCGGCCCAGGAGCGGTACAACCTGGGGGCTGCCTCAATCGTGGAGCTGCAGAATGCAAACCGCGATTTCGTAGATGCGGCGAGCCAGCAGGTGCGGGCCCGCTACACGCTGCTCTTCCGGGAGAAGCAGATTGACTACTTCGTGGGGCGCCTCCGGCCTACGGCGCCGCTCTTTGGCGAGTAACCTGCCGCGTGCACTCTCACCTTTTCGAATCGGTACTGATCCCCGTCATGGCATCCGCAAATCGTACCTCGCATCGCGTTCTTTATGGTCTCGGCGGCCTGTTGGCTGTCCTCGCCCTCGTGGGGGGAGTCGGCTGGAGCCTGGGCTGGTTCGGAGGAGGGACGCCGGGGGTATCCGTTGAGACCGAGACGGCCCAGCAGCGCAGCATCACGCAGACCGTGACGGCGTTCGGGCGCTCCCAGCCCGAGGTGGAGGTGTCGATTAGCCCGGACGTGTCCGGCGAGATCGTGGCGCTACCCGTGCAGGAGGGGGATGCCGTGCAGGAGGGCGACCTGTTGGCCCGCCTGCGCCCGGACGACTACCGCGCCCAGTTGAGACGACAGGAGGCCATGGTTGCGCAGCAGCGGGCCACCCTCGCGGAGCGGAAGGCCGATTCGGTACAGGCCCGGCGGACGTTTGAGCGCCAGAAGGCTCTCTTTGAGAAGGGCGTCGTTCCGGAAAGCGAGTTCGAAAATGCCCAATCCTCGTATCAGCAGGCCGTCGCCCGGCTGGAAGCCGCCCGGTATCAGGTGGAAAGTGCCGAGGCAAGCCTCCAGGACGCGCGGGAGCAACTGGAAAAGACACGCCTCTACGCCCCGATGAATGGCACCGTGAGCCGCCTCGACGTAGAGGTGGGCGAGCGCGTGGTGGGGACCCAGCAGCGGGCGGGAACGGAAATGATGCGCATCGCCCAGCTTGATCGGATGGAATTGGAGGTCGACGTCAATGAGAGTGACGTGGTGAACGTGGCCAGCCGCGACACGGCCACCATCGAGTTCGACGCGCACCCGGACCAGTCCTTCCGGGGGCGGGTGACCGAAATCGCCAACTCCGCTCGCATCGAGAACGAGGGAAGCCAGAACGAGGTCACCAATTTTCCCGTCACCATCCGCGTGCTCGATGATCCGAACACGGGGCCCGCGGGCGGGGAGCAAGGCGTGTCGCGCCCCGAGGTGCCGGGCGGAGGCGACCCCGCCCCGATGGTTCGGCCGGGCATGAGTGGGTCGGTCGACATTTACACCGAGACCGTAGACGACGCGGTGGCCGTGCCGATTCAGGCCGTCACGGTGCGCGATTTCAACGACGTGGGCCCGGACGCCGATTCCACCAACCAGTCGGGTGGGGCCAGCGAGGAGGACTTGCGCAAAGTGGTCTTCGTGGCCGAGGCCGACACGGCCCGCATGGTAGAGGTGAATACCGGCATTGCCGACGACTCGCACATCGAGGTGCGGGCGGGGCTGGAGGGCGGGGAAACCGTCATTACCGGTCCGTACAGTGCCGTCAGTCGTGAGCTGTCGCCCGGGACGAAGATCCGGACGTCGGGCGACGGGGCCGGCGGCGGGGGAGTTGTCGCCTCCACTCAGTAGTGTTCTCCACGTTTCGCACACCCACTCCCGATCCGCCATGGCAGGTTCTACAACGAACGGACACGTCGACGCGTCTGGGGGCCGTCCCCTCATCGAGGTTACCGATTTAGCGAAGCGCTACATGATGGGCTCACAGGAGGTGTGGGCCCTCGACGGCGTGAGCCTCTCCATCGAAGAGGGGGAGTACGTGGCCGTGATGGGCCCCTCGGGCTCCGGCAAGTCCACCTTTATGAACATGCTTGGGTGCCTCGACACGCCCACGGGGGGCACGTACCACCTCCGGGGCGAGGACGTGAGCACGTTTTCGGACAACGAGCTCGCGGAGATCCGCAACCGCGAGATTGGCTTTGTCTTTCAGACTTTTAACCTGCTGCCCCGGGTGGACTGTCTCCGAAATGCCGAGCTGCCGCTCATCTACTCGGGCATGTCCAAGGCCAAGCGGCGCGAGCGGGCGGCGGAGGCCCTCCGCAGCGTCGGGCTCGGGGACCGGCTCGACCATCGCCCGAACGAGCTCAGCGGGGGGCAGCGCCAGCGTGTGGCCACGGCCCGCGCCCTCGTAAACCGCCCCGCACTCCTCCTGGCTGATGAACCGACCGGCAATCTCGATACGGAGACCGGCGACGAAATTATGCGGCTCTTTGAGGCGTTGCATCGGCAGGGCAACACGCTGCTCGTGGTGACGCACGAGGAGGAGATTGCCCGCCACGCCCGCCGCATCATCCACCTCCGCGACGGCAAACTGGAGCGGGACGAGACGGTGGAGCGTCCGGTCCTGGGAGAGGCGGAGCTGGAAGGGGTGAGCGATCGGTGAGCAGAACGGAGGGGCTTTCGCGTGGAATCCCGAGCATCCCCTGATCACCTGTCGCCCCCGAAGTCAGGTCCGGCGCAGCGGAATATAGCAGTCGAAATGAATACGGGACTGTCCCTCTGGAATGGATCGCCCCTGTCGTTCTGACGAGGGCCTCTTCCTCCGAGGACGGAGCAGCCTCATGATGATTGTCTTCTGGTTCAGAATCGAGAGGGGGAAGAGGGGCTCGTTCCGGTTTTTTCCCACGAGAGGGCACCGCCGTTGAATCTCCCGCCTGGGCAGGCGGGTAGCACTGTGCTCCCATTTTCCGCGTCCTCCGTCCGCCTCCGACCTGTTCATGCCGGAGACCACCGCCTCGTCTGATGATTCTGCGCTTCGACCCCAGCGGCTGTGGATGTCCCTTCGCCGCATCTTTCGGCTCGGCTGGCCCTATCGCTACCGGCTCCTGGCCGCCCTGGCGCTAACGGGGGTGGGGACGAGCGTGGCGCTCGTGGTGCCCCTGGGCCTGCGCGAGTTGGTCGATGCGGTCTTTCAGGAAGCGAATCGTGGGTTGCTCAATCAGCTCACCCTGGCGCTCATCGCGCTGTTCGTGCTGCGGGCCGCGGCCTCCTTTGGGGGGAACTACCTGTTGGGCTGGGTCGGCGAGCGCGTGGTGGCCGACCTGCGCAAGCGTGTGTATCGCCACCTGCATCGCCAGAGCCTCCGCTTTTTCAGCAATAACCGAACGGGCGACCTCACCTCCCGCCTGACCAACGATGTCGGCTCGGTGCGGAGCGCCGTGACCGATGCCCTCTCGAACCTGCTCACGCAGTCGCTCTCGCTGCTGGGGTCGGTGGCGCTAATGGTGGTGCTGAACTGGCGACTCAGCCTCATCATCTTTCTCGTGGTGCCGGCGGTGACGGTCTTTGCGGTCTACTTCGGGCGCAAAATTCGGTCGCTGGCGCGGCGCATCCAAGACCGGTTGGCCGACACGACCGCCGTGGCCGAGGAGGCCCTGGCCGCGATCCGGGTGGTGAAATCGTTTGCGCGGTCCGACTACGAGGTGAACCGCTACAGCGACGCCGTAGAGGACCTGTTTGGGACGGCGCGTTACCGCGTGCTTGTGACGGCCCTCTTCCGGTCCACCGTGGGCCTGCTTTTCTTTGCTGCCCTCGTGGGGATTTTCTGGTACGGGGGCATCGAGGTGCTGGCGGGTCGCCTCACGGAAGGCGACCTTGTGGCCTTCATCTTCTACGCCTTCAACATTGCGCGCAGCGTCGGCGGGCTCTCGCAACTCTACTCCACGTTCAACAGCGCAGCGGGCGCGACCGAACGCCTCTTCGACCTGCTGGATACGACGCCGGATCTCCAGGATGCCCCGGAGGCCATTGCGCTCCCACCGGTCGAGGGGCACGTGCGCTTCGACGACGTGACGTTTGCGTACGACGACGGGCGGCCTGTGCTGAGGAACATTGATCTCGATGTGAGGCCTGGCGAGACGGTCGCCCTCGTGGGGCCGAGCGGGGCTGGGAAGTCGACCCTGGTGAGCCTGATCCCTCGCTTTTACGACCCGCAGCAGGGACGGGTCACCGTCGACGGCTACGACCTGCGGAGCGTGACGCATCGGTCCCTCCGCGGGCAAATTGCCGCCGTCTCGCAGGAGGTGCACCTCTTCAACGCCCCCATTCGTGAGAACATCCGGTACGGGCGGCTCGAGGCGTCCGACGAGGCCATCGAGGATGCCGCCCGCGCCGCAAATGCGCACGACTTCATTATGGAGCTGCCGGATGGATACGACGCGGAGGTGGGCGAGCGGGGGGTGAAGCTGAGTGGCGGACAGCGCCAGCGCGTCGCCATCGCCCGGGCCCTGCTACGCGACGCCCGCCTCCTGCTGCTCGACGAAGCGACCTCGTCGCTCGATTCGGCCTCGGAGGCTCTGGTGCAAGAGGCCCTGGAGCGGCTCGTGGAGGGGCGCACCACGTTCATCATTGCCCATCGGCTCTCCACGGTGCAGACCGCCGACCGTCTCTTCGTGCTTAACGAGGGCCGCATTGTGCAGCGCGGCACCCACGCCGAGTTGATGCAGTCGGACGGTCTCTATCGCGACCTGGCATCCTACCAATTTCGGGCACCAGAGATGGCACTGGAGGAGACAGGGACGGACGAATAAAGGGGTTAGTCGGCGCCGTTACGGAGGGCTGCGAGCGCGTTCTGCACGTCGGCATCGATTGGCAGCGAGTCGACCCGATCGGTGAGGGCGGCTATGGTGGTGCCCACCTGCCACGACACTGGTGCGTCGGGGGCCTGTAGCAGGCGACGGTACAATAGAAGGGATCGTCCGAAGCACGCCCCGGCTTTCTCCTCTTCTTTCCGCTCGCGATGGGCCTCGCCCTGCACGTTGAGCAGGCGCGCCAGCGTCTGGGCAGCTTCAGGTACGAACCGGCCGTCGTCCTCGCACATCGCGAGGAGCGTTTTGGGGGGGAGCGTGCGCAGGTCGGCCGCCGTACCGTCAAGGTGAATGCGAACGGCCTCGTCGATCTGGTCCAGCACGGCGTTGGGGCGCCCGGTGTCCGCGGCCGTCACGATTTCCGCGAGGGCCTGTCCCAGTTGGCGGATTTGTCGCATCAGGACGTCGCGCTGAATCATGGTGGGGGAGGGAGGATGGGGCGAAACGCGAACGGCCCGTCCCCCGAGTGGGGCACGGGCCGACATTGGAGAAAGAGTGCGTGTCTACTCAGCATCGCTCGCGTCGTAGGAAAAGCTTTCCTGAACGGAGCGGTCCTGCTTGTGGACGACCAGTGTACTGGGCACATGCTTCTTCGCAGCAGTGCGGCCGGCGCTCACGGCCTCCTTCTTCCTGTCGTGGGTGCTCACGGTGTCTTCTTCTCCCTCAATGGTGACGGTCCATCCCTCATCGCTTGGGATCACGTGCAGCACCCGCTCCTCGACGGCCGTCTGCTGGGCATCGAGCATCTGCGAGAGGGCTTCCAGCTTCTGCGACAGTTGCCCCACGCGGCGCGACAGGCCGCGCACCTCGTCGCGCGTGGGGACGCCAATACGACCGAGTGTGCCGCTGAGCGTATCCGACACCACCTTCTCCACAGACTTTGTCGCGTTGTCGAGGCGCTGCGTCACGTCGTCGGCAAACTCCTCCTGACGCTCCCGGAGGGTGTCGGTCGCCTCCTCAAATTGGCTTCGGCGTTTCGACTCGTAGCTTTTTCCCCGCTTCACGAGGTTCTGGAAGACCTTGTCTCCTTCCTCTTCAAGCCGCTCCAGGGCCCCGAGGCCAGCCAGCCAAATTTCTCGGGCCTGACCCGTGACTTCGTCCGGCAGATGCTTGAGATCAAAGCCCTCGCGGTTTTCCGAGGACGTCGTTTTGTCTTGAGCCGTCATGTCGGTCCTCCGTTCGTTAATCCGTAGTGATGGGAGACAGTGTGGCCGCAAAGAGAATGTCTTGCGTCCACATCATCTTCAATAACGCACTGCGTCATCAGTTCCCAATTTTCATGACGCATCGCGTTACATGGATGGATTCATTGTCATTTCGAAATCGTGAGGTCGGGAATATGCGATGGGATTCCCGTGGGTTCACCGCACCTGCCGCTAACGATCCCCGCCTGTCATCCTGTCAGTACAGCGAACGGTGGTATGCTTTTCGATCTTGTGCACAAATGCGTAACAATCTTTGTCGCTGCAGCCTGCTCGCGGACGCGGCGATTCGATACACTTGTTGGACTGACGATCTCTGATACATGAATCTGCAAAAGTTTACCGTGAAGGCGCAGGAGGCCGTCCAAAAAGCGATGGAGCTGGCGGCCTCGCACAACCACCAGGGGATTGCGCCCGCCCATCTGCTCCAGGCGTTCCTGAGCGACCCGGACAGCGTGGCGGTCTCGATCCTGCGGCGCATCGGCGCCAACATCAATCGCCTGCGCCAACAGGCCGAGGCTGCCCTGGAGGGCCTGCCCAAGGTGTCGGGTGCGAGCGCCGGGGACCAGTATGTCGGAGAGGACTTGAAGAAGGTCTTTGACCGGGCCCGTGGCGAGGCCGACGTGATGGACGACGAGTACGTCTCGACCGAGCACCTGCTGATTGGGCTAGTCGAAGGCAAGAACGACACCGGCCAGGCCCTGCGCGATCAGGGGGCCTCAAAGGACGCGGTGATGAACGTGCTCGCCGACGTACGGGGAGGGCAGAAGGCCGACGACCCCCACGCGGAAGAGCGCTACGAGGCACTCGACCGCTACGCCCGCGACCTGAATGAGCTGGCGCGCGACGGGAAGATCGATCCCGTCATCGGGCGCGACCAGGAGATCCGCCGCGTGCTCCAGATCCTGAGCCGGCGCACCAAGAACAATCCGGTACTCGTGGGCGAGGCCGGCGTGGGCAAGACGGCGATCGCGGAGGGCATCGCCACCCGCATCGTCCGCGGCGACGTGCCCGAGAGCATGCAGTCGAAGCGCATCGTGGCGCTCGACATGGGGGCGCTCCTGGCCGGGGCGAAGTACCGCGGTGAGTTCGAGGACCGGCTGAAGGCCGTCGTCAACGAGGTGTCCGAGTCCGACGGCGAGATCGTGCTCTTCATCGACGAGCTGCACACGCTCGTGGGCGCCGGGGCCTCGGAGGGCGCCATGGACGCGGCCAACATTCTGAAGCCGGCCCTCGCCCGTGGCGAGCTGCGGGCCATCGGCGCGACGACGCTCGACGAGTTCCGCAAGCACATCGAGGACGACCGTGCCCTGGAGCGCCGTTTCCAGAAGGTGCTCGTGGAGGAGCCGAGCGTGGAAGACACGGTCTCGATCCTTCGCGGCCTGAAAGAGCGCTACGAGGTGCACCACGGCGTGCGCATTCACGACAGCGCGCTCATCAACGCTGCCGACCTCAGCGAGCGCTACATCACCGATCGTCAGTTGCCGGACAAGGCGATCGACCTGATTGACGAGGCCGCCGCCCGGCTCCGCATCGAGATCGACTCGATGCCCGCGGAGCTCGATCAGCTAGAGCGCAAGATTCGTCAGCTCGAAATTGAGCGCGAGGCCCTCAAGCGTGACGAGGACGAGCAGCCCGACAAGCTGGAGGAGATCAACAAGCAAATTGCCGACCTGGAAGATGAGCGCGACCAGCTCAAGACGCGCTGGAAGGAAGAGAAGGACCTCATCCAGACGGTCCGCTCGGCAAAGGAGCGGATCGACGAGTTGCGCGTCGAGGCCGAAAATCTGGAGCGTGAGGGCAAGTACGACGCGGTCGCCGAGATTCGCTACGGCGAAATTCCAGACCTGAAGGAGAAAGCCGAAGAGGCCAACGC
>Ga0207714_1002237_pt1 | contig 11851 bp, 9 predicted proteins | sample PonA232FremontCA_2_FD_187270 | JGI IMG/M metagenome (GOLD analysis project Ga0207714, IMG submission 187270) | Marine sediment microbial community from Fremont, CA, USA - Pond A23 Sediment 2 (SPAdes) | ecosystem: Environmental > Aquatic > Marine > Unclassified | place: USA: Fremont, California... | reverse complement strand
TGACACAATTAATGGCGGACAAGGTGCAGATTCACTGACTGGTAATGCTGGAAAAGATACATTTGTAATTGATGAATTCGATGCAGTAGATACGATAGCTGATTTTGACGGTCAAGGTGATGATACTTTGAAATTGGATGATACAGCTGGAGAAAGCGGTCTTGCCACAGCTTCCTTTGTTCACGCAAACAATCCCGATTTGTTTAGCACAGCAGCTACCGGTGTTGGTGGAATTTCTGCCTGGGATAATCTAGGGACTCTGTCAGCAGCGAATCTGCATGGTAGTACTGGACAAAATGTTACAGCAGGTATTAGCGATGTACTGTCCCAATTAGCCAACGTTTTGCAATCTGATTTCACAGGCAATAATGGCAACTTTACAACCGCTACAGCTACAATATCAAATGCTTCAGGTGGCGCTACAGGTAATGGTAATGCATTGACAGTAACTCTCAATGTAAGTGCTACAGCTGATCAAACTGCCACAAATACTCTTAATTCCTTTAGCTTAAATGCGCTTGTAATAGATAGTGCAACAAGCTTGCATCTAGTTAACATTGCAAATAAAACTGCAGATACTATCCAATTAACAGCTGGTACAGCTAGCACAACAACAAGCGCTATGGTGACATTTACGGTTACAAGTGGGGACACCGGTGCAGTTGGAAATGAAACAGGCAAAATTAATACATTGGCAATTGACACTGCTAGTGGAATTGATGCTGGTGACATTGTCCTCGCTTAAACCAAAAACCAAATAAAACTTATAAGACCGGCCATTCGTGGCCGGTCTTTTTTTTTGGCCTATAGTTAAATATTATATCGACGTTTATCGCTTATATACTGATGAAGTGTAGGCCAATTGGCGTAACTTGTAGAAATATTAACTCCAAAGCTATTTTTTAACTATTTAATATTGCTATATCTCCACATATTTAGTATTTTTTTCACTCCATGAACAATAATACAAATCTAATCCAACAAGGTCTGCAATACCACCGTTCTGGCGATCTAGCAAAGGCAGAATCATGCTATACCCAGGTACTCAACCAAGATCCAAACAATCCTGACGCAAACCATCTAATGGGTTTGATTGCCAAACAAAGTGGTGATCTGGACACGGCTGTTCAGAGAATGCAAAAGGCTATATCCAAAAATCCCAAATTTACTGAAGCCCATTATAATCTAGGCAATACCCGCTGGCTAAGAGAAGAACTTGAGGAAGCAGTTTCCTGTTATGACCGTTCACTTGAATTAAACCCTGAACAGGAAAATGCCTGGGTCAATAAAGGTCGGACTTTACAGCACATGGGTTATACAGAAAAAGCAGCTAAGTGTTTTAGACAGGCGATTGAAGTAAATCCCCAGTCGGGCAAAGCCTGGGAGAATCTTACCTTCACCGGTAAATACCAAAAAGATGATCCTGAAGTTGAACAGATGCGTAATGCTCTGGAAAAAATCGATCCTCGCAGTAAAGCGGCCAACAGCCTACATTTCGCTCTGGGAAAAGCACGCTGGGAACAGGGATACAAGGATAGTTCCATGGCTCACTACATGGCAGGAAACAGCATTGCTCGCAGCCAAGCAAATTATGATGTATCCACAGATGAAAGACTCTTTGTTAATATAGCCAAGAACCTGGATAATCATCAAATCAAGCGTCTATCTAGCACAGGTACTGGCGAACATAGACCCATTTTTATTCTTGGAATGCCCAGATCCGGCACTACTTTAATAGAGCAGATACTGGCCAGCCACCCTAGAGTCATGGCAGGTGGAGAAAGATATGATCTGGAGAATGTGGTCAAGAATGTCCGTTTTCCTCAAAATGAACAAATTGCGTTTCCCAACTGGGTAAAGGTATTGGCCACATCTGATACTAAAAAATTGGGACAGGCATATTTGAGTAAACTACCCGCAGCATCTGAAGAAGGAATAGACCGGATAACAGACAAGATGCCGGGCAACTTTCGTTTCCTGGGTCTGATTCATCTAATCCTTCCTAATGCAGCAATAATCCATGTACACAGAAGTCCTGCAGACAACTGCCTTTCCTGTTATCTGCACAATTTTACCAACGGGCATGCTTATACTTTCAACCAGACCGAACTTGGCAGATACTACCGTGCATATTATCAGCTGATGCAGCACTGGAGAGATACATTGCCCCAAAATTCATTCCTGGATGTTCGCTACGAGGATGTAGTTGCTTCATCTGAAGAACAAATAGCCAGGCTTCTGGATTATTGTGGTTTGGAGTGGGATGATGCCTGCCTGAAATTCTTTGAGACAGAAAGACCTGTAAAGACCGCCAGCATGGAGCAGGTCAGACAACCGATTTATAATCGGGCAGTGGAGCGCTGGAGAGAATATACACCTTATCTTGGTCCATTGTTCAATGCATTGGGAGATTTGGCACCGGATTTGTCTAATTTATCAGGAAAATAGGTAACCTATTTGATAACTCTTTAACTACTTTAAAATCTCTTGACTGCTCCTTTTTTTTTGTTAATTGTAATTTTTTTAGAGGTTATTTTCTTTATCCAGGGTTTATATGATGTCTTTTAATACAGAGACTATGTCTCAATTCTCCGAGCTTAGAAATTCTTTGCGAATGGCGCAGCAACAAGGTGACGTGTCTACCTTGCAGCAAATAGTGGACAATCACCCTGAGCTGGAATTTATAGACGATGATCCGGATCTTTTAGCGATTATGGCTACAGTGTATTTTTATCTACAACAAACGAGTACTGCACAGCGCTGCCTGGAAGACATTGATCCGGAAGCATTAAGCGATACCGATGCCGAAGCCGACTACGGCCTGGCACTTTTGTTAATGGGCAGGACAGAAGAAGCGGAAAGAATACTGGAAAAGGTTTGCCATAAGCCGGATGCAGGCCCTGAAGCATATGTCCGTTTAGGCGGAGTTAAGGTTGCCCAAAACGAGTTGAGCCAAGCGGAACAGGCATTTCAAAACGCTCTGGATCGCCAGCCGGACCGCGCAGAATGGTTAAACAACTTGGGTGGAGTCAAGTTCCGGATGGGACAGTACCAGGAGGCCATAGACTACTACGACAGGGCTCTAACTTTAAAACCGGATTTGCCTCAGTCCAGGGATATGCGTCCCCGGGCCCTAAAGGCGCTCGATCGTGTTGATGAACTGATTGAGGAAGCTCAAGACGAACTGGACAAAAATCCTGAAGACCCGAGACTGCATTTGCGCCTCGCCCTGATCCAACGCCAGTCCGAACAATGGAGGCAGGCAGAGGCCACTTTGAATGCCGCTATTGATCGCTTTCCAGACAGAGACGACATCAAGCGGGTTCTAGTGAATCTATTGATGGAGCAGCAAACCTATTGGCGTATTGGGCTTAAGCTCAAAGAATGGGTTGAGGAGCGCGATGAGCCTGACTGGACCATGTTGGCCCTGAACCGGGCACGTATTGAGGCCAGGTTTTTGGATACAGCAGAAGAGTCCCTTAACCAACTTGCAGACACACCTCTGGCAGATGAACCAAACTATGCTGTCCTGCGAGCCAAGATCCTGGTAGAGCGTGCCCGTGCGGAAGAGGCTGTGGACATACTTTATGAGGCAATTGAACAGTTTCCCGGAAATGCGGAAATTCGAACCTTACTTGCGCATACCTTGACATCCCTGGGAAGGTTGGATGAGGCTGAAGTGTATCAAACACAAACAGCAGCCACAAATCCCATGGCCATTGTGAACCGGGTGGCTGCCCAGAATAATGAGGCTGATGACAGTGAAATAGAGCAGCTGGAGAAACTCTTCGAAGCCCCTAACCTTGAATCGGACCAGCGGGCCAGAGTGGGTTTTACTTTGGCACCAGCCCGGGATAAGCGCAAGGAATACGACCGGGCCTTTGAGGTACTCTCCCAGGCGAATGAGCTCACCCGTAGGAGACTTAATTATGACTGGCGCACACATCGCAGGTTCACCCAACGCCAGATAGAAAACTTTACCCGGGAGATTGTAGAACAACTCACAGGCAAGGGCTGGAACGATACTATACGGCCCATTTTTGTGCTGGGAATGCCCAGGAGCGGCACCACACTTACTGAACAGATTTTATGTAGCCATCCGGATGTCTACGGAGCCGGAGAACTGAACTGGGTGCCTCGTCTTAGAAGCCTCATGCCCAAGGTGGTCGAGGGGGGCAAGCAATACCCCGAGGCCATGCAGGTGATCACGGGACAGAACCTCAAGAGTGCTGCGAATTACTACCTCAAGCGCCTGGCGGAGCAGGAGGACGAAAGCCCCAGAGTGGTGGATAAACTCCCCCACAACTTCGACAATGTGGGACTCATTTCTCTAATGTTCCCCAATGCCTCAATAATCCATATGGACCGGGAGCCAAGGGACGTAGCTGTTTCCAATTTCTTCCAGAACTTTGCTGCCCGGCAAGGTTTAATGGGTTTTGCCTACGACCTGCGGGATATCGGGCATATGCTCAACGACCACGACCGGATCATGGCTCACTGGCACGAATTGTTCCCCGGGCGCATATATGAACTGAACTATCAACAATTGGTGAGCGACCCGGAGAATGTCATAGCTGACCTGTTGGAATATTGCGGGCTGGAATGGGACGATAGGGTGTTGGAATTCTATAAGACTAAAAGACCGGTAAGGACCGCTAGTATCAGACAGGTTAGAGAAGGGATCTATACCACCTCTGCAGAGAAATGGCGGCGTTACGAGGACTATCTGGACCCACTTGAAGAGATTTTGGAAGAGGGGTATAAAATCCTTGAAGAAGCGGATGAGACTAACAAGTTCCAGAATGTGATCGCAGGACCAACTGGTTTAATTACTGAATAGGAAGTATTTATGCAAACAAGCAATACAGTGGAAACACAGCAGGAAGAAACTACATCCCCTGAGACCGAAGGTTTTTATGCAGCGGATGTTGATTTCAGATCAGGAATAGTGGCTAACCAGTCTCCGCTGCTAATGTGTATTGTCGCGGCCATAGGAGGTTTTGTTCCCCCGGAGCAGAACAAAGAGTTTGTTTACTGCGATTTGGGTTGCGGTGACGGTACCACCTTGAACGGCCTGGCTGAGATATATCCTGACTCCAATTTTATAGGGATAGATTTGAGTGAGAGACATGTTTATACTGCCCAACGAGTAGCAGAGGAGAATAATCTGGGCAATGTGCGCTTTATCCAGAGCAGCTTTTCCCAACTGGATTTAAATGAACTGCCGGAGTTCGACTTTGTGGCTATGAACGGCATCTATGCCTGGCTGGAGAATAAAGAGATAAGGGCGGTGCAGGACTTTTTGCAGGAGAAGTTAAAACCTGGGGGGTTGTTCTACGTACAATATACCAGCCTGCCGGGAAAAATCTCGGTGCAGCCTTTATGGTCCCTTATCCAGCATCTGGTTCCGGACCAGGAAGGCCAGGACAGCAGGGAAAGGGCAAAAAAGGGCCTGGATTTGACCGAGGCCCTGGCCAAGAGGGGAATGTCCTATCTTACTGCCCATCGTCCGGCAGCCAACGGAGCCCAGTCTTATGTCCGGGGACGCAAAAGAGACCCTTACCGGGAGGACCATTTTGCCCATAATGCCATGGCCAGCGGTTTCAGACCCAGGTATTTTACCGAGATGTACGATGAAATGTCTACTGCAGGCCTTAGTTACGCAGGTAGATGTGAACTGAGACTAAATGAGATAGAGACAAGCGTTAATCCTCCCCAGGTACCCACATTCCAGGATTATAAATCAGATGTTAGAACAGTGGAATTACTCAAAGACTATATCAGGAATGAACAGGTACGTAACGACATATTTGTAAAACAGGCAACACCGGATCAGGAAAAAGCCAATGCCTGGTTAGATCAGAACCTCTATCTTCTTTCCCGTATGCCTGCTGCCAATGTGCAGAGATTTATAACCACCATGGGCAATAATCGCATACCCTTGCGCGGTCCTGCATATGAAGCGGTGATCAATGCGGCGGATCAGGGATCGGTAACGCCCCGGGAAGTAGCAGATAATAATAATTTGCCCATAGAAAGGGTGAGAAAGGCCTCAATAAGGCTCTTGGCCAGCAACCAGTTCTTTCATTGCAGAACCAGTTTTGATGTAACCGTGCCCGATCCCACAGAGATTGGCGGAATAAATATAGTCGGCGAAATGAACAGGCGCACCTTGAATCTGTCTTGCGAGAGGCTTACCCAGAACCAGTTAATATCCGCATATACCGGAGGCCCAGCAATAACAATCTCTGCAATAGAGGCGGTTGTCCTCAAAGCGGTGATTGATAATTGCGGATTCGATGGTGCTGTACAAAAGGCAGCTGAATTTCTCCAGGAGGAAACCAGGCCCTTACCTACCACCAAGGGTCCCAAAAAAGGAAAGGATATATCCACTGAGGAATTGGAAGAAGTCCTCCAGGCAATGCGGGGGCGCAAAATGCTGAATATGCTCCGTCTGGGTATTGTAGAGGCAATGGAGGAAACAGACACACCTCAGCAGAAAATGGAGAGAACCGAAGATGTTGAGCAGCCAGCCCCTGAAAAAGACTCCTCTGCCCTATCGGAAACTGTCTCCCTGGAGGGATGCAGCATCCATATAAAAAGTGCGGGGTCAGGGGATAAAATACCAGTGCTGCTTCTGCACGGGGCCAAGTTCTCCGCTGCCACCTGGGATGAGTTGGGTACCCTGACAGAATTGGCAAACACAGGATACCCGGCTAAGGCCATGGATCTTCCGGGTTTTGGCGAATCCGAAAAATGTTCGGTTCAGCCCGCACAGGTGGTTTCCTCTTATCTAAACAGCTTTTCAAGACCTCCGGTGCTGGTTGGGCCTTCCATGAGCGGCCAGCTTGCCTTGGAACTGGCAATCAGTAATCCGGAAAAGCTCGGCGGCCTTGTCCTGATAGCTCCCACTAAGGTACCTCAGTTGGCCCAGAAATTGAGAGGTGTAAACCTACCTTCCCTGATTCTCTGGGGTGATCAGGATAGTGTGGTTTCAGTGGATTATGCCCGCATCCTGGAAAAGAATCTCTCCGGGGCAGTGCTTCGTATCTTCCAGGGAGGAGGGCATACCTGCTATTTGGATCATCCCAGGAAGTGGCTAAGCGATTTGCTGGAGTTCCTCTCCGGTCTAGACTGAGCCATTTACGTTTTATAGGTTTAAGGACTTATTAGATAGAATTAAACGGATTTTCTAATTGAAAGAAGGAGAATTTCATGTTCGAAAACGTAGAACCGTTGAGCAGTACCAAACATGCAAACCTGAAAATAATCCCATTAAACGACTATTCCTTTGCCAAAAATATAAGCCGGGTGCCTCTTAGCCACGCAGAACTGGTGCAGGCATCCAGACACTTTCCCATAGTATTTCCTACAGGAGAGAACCTGCTTCCCCAGGCGCTTTTGTCCCTGAACCAGTCCAAGAATAGCTTTGTGGACGAAAACGGTAACTGGACAGTTCCCTATGTACCCGCCCATATCAGACGGTATCCGTTTATATTGGCCCAATCCGATGATCAGGGCAATTATGCGGTATGCATTGATACTGACGCACCGCATCTGAGTTATGAGCAGGGAAATCCCCTGTATACAGACAACGGGGAACATACAGACTTAATGAATAATGCAGTGGAGTTTCTGAAAACATACCACCAGGAAATGCAGACTACAGAGAGATTGTTCTCCGCTTTGCAGGAAAGAGACTTGATGCAGGACAAGCAGTTCACTATAGGCAGCGGGGATAACCAGTTCACAGTCAGAGGTTTCAAGACAGTGGATACTGAAAAGTTGGGCGAGTTGGACGACGTAACCCTGGGAGACTGGGTAAAGAGAGGAATTATGGGACTTATTTATGCCCATTTGCATTCCCTGGATAACACGCGTAGACTGGCGGTTTAGTTATGACATATGTACCCCTGTCCACCAGCAAACACCAGCATCTTTTTCTGAACAAGGGAGATTTGTCATTCCTGCATAACCAACCGGTAGTATCCATGTTTAGCAGCGAGGCATCTCTCGCTGCACTGGATCTGCCTTTGGCATTTGCCCCTGCCAAGAATTCCATATCGTTAGTGGGGATTCTGTCTTTGGAAAAGGAGTCCAATGCCCAGATCGGTCCCAAGGGGAACTGGATGGGTGGCTATATGCCGGTAAATATCCGCAACTACCCTTTTTCCATAGCCTTTACTGGAAACCAGGGTACAGTTCTTGTAGAGCAGGACAGCGAGTGGCTTAGTACAGAACAAGGAGACCCCTTGTTTGATTCCCAGGGAAACCCCACGGAAATACTATCCGAGTATATCCAGTCCCTGAAAAAATCTGTACCTGCTCCAGCTTTGGAACGAAACGTACTCGAGGTTATCCAGAAAAACGACCTGTTGGAGAGTTTTATCGACGTTCCCAGGAAATTGTACCGCATAAACCTGCAGTCCCTGAACAATCTAAGCGAAATGACTTTTTTGCAGCTTCGTAAGAATGGCGCTCTGCCGGTTATCTATGCCCACTTAATGTCCCTGCACCGTATTGAACGTATCAAGAGTCTTGCCCAACAAAAGCAGAATGCTGCTCAAAGGCAGCAAAAGGCTGCTTCTGCCAAGGTGGTGGCTGATTTCGAAGAGAATATTTTCAGGTTTGACGTATAAATATGAGCGATACAAGTTTTTCCTTTCACTATCTCCCGGAAGAGGACCGCATAGCCCTGACATTTTCCAAGGACCAGGGTGAAGTGCCTGCTCCGGTACTGCTTACCCGCAGGCTGGTCAAATTACTGGGCAACTACCTGCGCCACTATATAGAGAAGAATACCAATCTGCCGGATACTGTCTGCACGGACAACAAGGAGGATATATACCAGTTCATGCACCACAGCGAACTGGAAGCGGGTTATCCCCAGTGGGACTCAGGCAATCAGAAACAGGAAAAGGCTCAGGAGTTAAAATCCGCCCGGCTGCCCAGCAAAGTGGATATTAACCATACTGCAGAAGCAGTCAGCTTGATGTTTTATAAACAAAACACCCACTTGGTAAGCTTGACCCTGGGCTGGAAGCAGATACACAGTTTCCTGTATTCCCTGTCAGAGATGTCCAGAAAAGCGGAATGGAATTTGGAGAACATATTCGAGTGGTCCGGTAAACCCCTGGATATACAAAACCTGGGGCAGAGCCAGTGAGACTTTGAGTTGTATTCCAAGATATTGACAGGATTATTGGCAATAGCCTTTGTCATGCTTATAGGTTTTGCAGACCTTTATGCCCAGTCTGTCTCCTTTGGTATTCCGGTAAATTGCACTATCGGAGAAAACTGTTTTATCCAAAATTATTACGATCACAAAAAAGGCCCTGGCAGGAGGGACTATGCCTGTGGCAGGTTAAGCTATAGTGGTCACGACGGTACAGACTTCAGGTTGCGCAATTATCCTGCCATGCAGGAGGGTACGGCAGTTTTGGCTGCTGCTCCCGGACAAGTCCTGCGTACCAGGGACGGCATGCCGGATATTAATATCAACAAGATAGATCCGGAGCTGATACAAAACCGCAAGGCAGGCAACGGGGTGGTTATAGATCACGGCAGCGGTTGGGTGACTCAATATAGCCATTTAAAGCAAGGCTCTGTCCAGGTTAAGCCGGGACAGAAGGTTGACAAGGGAGACAAACTCGGGTTTATTGGCTTGTCCGGAAATACCGAGTTTCCCCATGTAGAATTTACCGTACGCTATAAAGGAAAAGATATTGATCCCTTTGTGGGCAGAAAAGGCATTCACAGCTGCGGCAATACCACCGCTTCCCTATGGACCGAAAGTGCCTTGCAGGATATGCCCTACCAAGCTACTGGGCTGTTGAGTGCAGGGTTTGCCGACCAAGCCCCAAAAGCAGAAAAAGCCAGGCGTAGATTGTATTCAAAGCCGCAAGCATCTTCTCCTGCCATTGTGTTTTGGGTGGATCTTTTCGGTGTGCAAAAACACGACGAGCAGAGATTCGTTCTGTATGGACCGGAAGGGAAGAAATTGCTTGAGAACGAAAAGGTGCTTGAAAAATCCAATGTTTCCCAGTTTACCTATGCTGGCAAGCGTCGCCCGAGTACTGGTTGGAAAAAGGGAAAGTACAAAGCGAAATATACCTTGAGAAGACAAGGTAAAACCCAGGTTCAGGTTATTAGGAAATTCAAGTTGAGGCAGGACAATGCGAACTCAAACAACCCGGACTGAAATAAGTTTTATAAGTTGAATGTTAAAAATATGTATTTGAAAATTAAACACTAGAAAACACTTAAAGGAGCAATCTTATGCAACTATTCGCAGACCAAATTCAAAGTGTAACCCTGTCCAACGGAAACCTGCGCATTCAGTTAACCCAGCGTGGAGCTGAAAACGAAGAAATGGATGCTGGTACACTGATTATTCCTGCAAGCCAGGCCAATAATTTTGTGAACGGATTGGCCAATGGCCTGAAGGGATTGGATGAGAAGTTGAAGGCAGCCAGGGAAGCGTCCGAAGAAGAGAGTCAGTAGAATTTGATATGCCAGTGGGTGTGGCCTGCTGGCTATTGCACCTTTTTATAAAGCTTTTCATTTAAAAATAAGTATTAGTCAAATTCGTAAAACTAATAAAATATTTCCATAACATTAGAAATACTAAGTATTCTAAATTTCTTGGCTAAGCAGATGAGATGGATGTTGTTTAATTACCAATTACCAAGATGATGGCTTATAAATTTTTGTGGAATCCTGAAGAATATATGGATTTGGTAATTGAAATTTAGCGTATTGTTTATTCTTGATGGTTATGGATCCAGGGCAAAGTTTAGCTAATTCACTGTTTTTACGATAAGCTGGGAAGGCAAAGAATATATGTTTTGTTGAAAATAATTTTCTAGCCATACGAAGTGAAGGTGCCAGATCCGTGTCGCCACTGACTAGAACTGCAACGTCGCACTCATCAGTTATAAATATTTCCTGTAATTTCAAGGCAATCGAAACATCAGTTTCTTTTTCTTCATATTTGGTAATTTTCTTTTTACAGAAAGGGCAATCAATTTTTTTATACTTGAACCTGTTTATTTCTACCTTGATTCCTGAATCTTCAAGACATCTCACGAAAGATCTATGACGTTGTACAATACCGGGATCGTTTAAATGATGTGCATAGGCCGAAAAATAATAAACATTTTCCAATGCGAGCCAGTGTCCTATTGATGTTCGGAAGTTATGGTTCAGTGAATTGCAAAGCCTTTTTAAATCTAACCATTTGGTACTTGTCTTTAATTGCTTACTGGCTTTTCTAACAGAATGATAGAGATTAAATCCGTCAACAAGGTATGAGATTTTCTTTGTGTGCATAAAAAATAAAAAAACCGCCGGATCGCAACCCGGCGGGAGCCAAGGTATAAACCTTGGGGTTGATTTAATTATAAAATAATTTCAATTTGCTTTTTTGTCAAGTGCTTTTTCAAGTCCCTATATTAAATTATATTCATCTAGTGACATGGCGAAAAATTCAGCATGAATATTTTTCTCAAATTAGTGCTATTTATGACATACTATAAAGCTTATCAGTATTACTTTTCTAGACAATATGAGCATGAAATTCTGTCCATTTGTTAAAAAAGAGACAGAAAGCTGTTTTAATGATAAAATGATGGGAACGAATGTCAGTGTTTGGACGCAGGTGGGCATTGGGACTTTTACCCTTGGAAACAGACACCCAGGTCAGAAAAATAATTTTCTATGCAGCCCAGTGATAACTGTGGTGGAAGCCGCCCACCCAGGGGATAGATTCCAGGTTGCGCAAGCTTTTCTCTGCTGGCTGAATATCTATTGCTTCATGCACAGGCGGCTCGCTATTATTTGTCATGTGCGG
>Ga0207714_1002236_pt1 | contig 11854 bp, 14 predicted proteins | sample PonA232FremontCA_2_FD_187270 | JGI IMG/M metagenome (GOLD analysis project Ga0207714, IMG submission 187270) | Marine sediment microbial community from Fremont, CA, USA - Pond A23 Sediment 2 (SPAdes) | ecosystem: Environmental > Aquatic > Marine > Unclassified | place: USA: Fremont, California... | reverse complement strand
AGTCCCTCGTTGGTGAACCGCACCGGGTGGTCGTCGTGAAGCTCGTCGGCATCGTAGCTGTTCCCACAGAGTTGTGGGACGTACTTCTTGAGAGCGTTTTTCGCGTAGCCGCTCAGGTCGTACTCGACAACTACATCGTTGGCCGCTGTCTGTGTCTCACAGCCAGCGGCGAAGGCGTCCTGCAGTGCTTGTTGGTAGGCATCCCGCGTCTCACGAAGCTTCTGTCGCTTGTGGACGTTCGGATCGACAAGCTTCAGTTCGAGTGTCTTCGTGAGTGGACCCATCGTCACCGTACTACGTTTTTCGATTGTAATCGATATATACCTCAGCCATCCGGAGTGGAAGTGAAACGGTGGGAAATCCGGCAGTGCAATAGCACGGTGGCTTGCCCCAGTCAACTGTCCGCTCGACCCCCGCCTGTTCGCTCCTCGGTTCCGACAGAGTGTCGGAACACTCGTCACTCACGGGAAGACGGGGGTATGCGCTCGTATCTCTATCAACCGCGATTGCGCCGAGTTGGCCCTGCGGCGAGAAAACAGCCGGATGGCCGCCTTTTTTATGCGGTACGCCAATAGGCGAACTATGACAGCTGACGCCTACGACATCGTGGTCGTCGGCGGTGGGACCGCCGGCGCGTTTGCCGCCGCGACCGCCGCGACCGAGGGCCTCGACGTCGTAATTCTCGAACGGAAAACCGAGGCCGACGCCGGCCACATCGCCTGCGGCGACGCGATCAAGGGCAAGAGCACGTTCCCCGACGTGATCGACCTCGACTATCTCAAAGACGAGTCGTTCACGAACAGAGAGATCAGCCGGGCGGTCTTCGAGAACCCCGCCGACGGCGAGGATATCGAGATCGAGTTCGGCGAGCCCGGCGCGGTGCTCGACCGGAAGCGCTACGGCGAGGTGCTGCTTGAGGAGGCCGAGCGCGTCGGTAGCGACATCCATTACGAGACCGTCGTGCAGGATGTCCAGCAGGCCGACGACGGCACCGTCACCGGTGTCACCGGCACGCACAACGGCGATCACGTCAGCTACGACGCCGATATCGTTATCGACGCCGCGGGCGCGCTGTCGATCCTGCAGGACAAAACCAACTTCGGGCACACCTTCTTCGATACCAACGTCCGGTACTCGCAGTTCTGTTCGGCCTACCGCGAGGTCATCGATGTCGAGGAACCCGTCGAGTGGGCCGACGCGATCGTCTTCAAGCCAACGAAGGAACTCGGCTATCTCTGGTATTTCCCGCGAACCGACACCGAGATCAACGCCGGCCTCGGCTTCCAGATGGACCAGCCGGAGATGCAGATGGTCCCCGAACTCAAGACTGCCGTCGAGAACCGTTCTGACCTCGTCGACCCGGAGGTCAAGGACAAGCTCGGCGCAGCGCTGCCGACGCGGCGGCCCTACGATTCGGCGGTCGCGCCCGGCTACATCGCGGTCGGCGACGCCGCCGGCCACGTCAACCCGACGACCGGCGGCGGGATACCCGGCGCGGCGAAATCCGCCTACTGGGCGACCAAGCGGGCGATTTCGGCCATCGCCGACGGCGACGTGAGCGAGTCCGCGCTGTGGGGGTACAACCACGAGGTGATGACCGACTTCGGGAAACACTTCGCCGCGATCGATCTCTACAACATCTGGGGAACGACGAGCAGCGTCCAGGAACTCACGGAGATGGTGTCGTCGGTGCCGGGCCAGCATCTCGCCGACGCCCTCGCAGGCACCGGCACAGCGTCGATGCCGCTGTCGCTCAAACTCCGGACGCTCGTCGACACCTTCGGCCACTGGGGCGAACTGAGCGAGCTCGCCAAGGTCAGATCCAAGGCCCAAGAGCTCTCCGATCACTACGAGCGGTACCCCTCCGATCCCGCCGGCTTCCCGACGTGGAAATCCGTTCGCGACGGGATCATGGAGGACGTCTACGAGATCACCGGCGCGGACCCGAAATACTGAGTGACGGTCTCGCCGGCCCAACACCCAATCCATTTTCGCCTGCGCAGCGTTGTCTCGGTGATGGCAACGAACGAACGCCCCGCACGTGAGGACTGTCCGACCGCCAGCGACATGCCGATGCTCGGGCTCGGCACGTGGAAGAACAGCGATCCCGAGACCTGCGCCGAGTCGGTCGCGACAGCCCTCGAAACCGGCTATCGCCACATCGACACCGCACAGGCCTACAACAACGAGGCCGCCGTCGGCGACGGCATCGAACGCGCCGCCGTCGACCGCGAGGAGGTGTTCCTCGCCACCAAAATCTGGATCGACAACCTCTCGTACGACGACGTGCTCGAAACCGCCGACGCCAGCCTCGACCGCCTCGGCGTCGACAGCGTCGATCTGCTCTACGTCCACTGGCCCTCGCGGACGTACGACGCCGAGGACACGCTGGCCGCGTTCACCGAGCTCTACGACCGGGGAAGGATCGACCGGATCGGCGTCAGCAACTTCCAGCCCGAACAGGTCGCCGAGGCTATCGAGCTCTCTGACGCGCCGATCTTCGCCAATCAGGTGGAGTGTCACCCGTTGCTCCAGCAGGAGGAGCTACGGGAGGTCTGTGCCGACCACGACGTGGAACTCGTCGCCTACTCGCCGCTGGCCCGCGGGGCCGTCTTCGATGTCCCCGAGATCGAGGCCATCGCCGACGATCACGGCGTGAGTCCGGCCCAGATCAGCCTCGCGTGGCTCCGCGAGGAGGGGGTCACCGCGATCCCGAAGGCAACCGGTGAGGACCATATCAGCGACAACTGGGCGTCGCTGTCGGTCGATCTCACCGACGACGATCTCGCAACGATCCGGGGGATCGACCGGACCGACCGGCAGGTCGACCCCGGCTTCGGCCCGTGGAACTAGCAGGGAACACAAAGTTCACGTGCCCCCACCCGGTCACTACGGGTACATGCAGCAGCGGTCACCCGGACTTGTCGGCGCGATCCGCATCGACCTGACGCGGCTCCACGAGACGTGGATGGAGGTGCTGTTCCCGCGCCAGCTCGACCCCGGACAGGTGCTCGGCAAGTGGGAGCCGGAGACGAGCGCGCAGAGGCTAGGCTACTATCTGTGGGGACTGCTCGGCCTGCCGCTTGTCATCGTCGGCTACCCACTGCTGTTGATCGGCTACATGACGCGATTTTACGCGATCAAGGTCGACAGTGCGGCCACACGGCTCGGGATCATCGGTGTTGTTCTGATTTCGGTCGTTGTCTGGGGCGTGCTGTCGGCTGCCGCAAGCTTTCAGTTCGGCAACGCTGGGCAGTTTAGCTTGGCCGCTGAAGGGTTCTACGCGGTGGTCGCAGCCAGTGTCGTCGCAACCGTCTCGGCCGCCCTGGCAATCTTTTTCGGCCGCATCGGCGGGCGGGCGACGAGTATCCTGCTTGCCTACCCGGCCGGAATGACCGCGATGTTCCTCCCGCCGGTGGTCGCCGCGCTATACTCCCCGACGCTGGCGGGAATTATCTTCCCGGCCAGTGAAGATCTGGCTATCTCGATTCTTGATGGTGTGCTGTTCATCGGGGGAATCAACGATATCCTCCGCGAAAGATTCGCGCTGGAGGGAGCGGGGTACGCGCTGATGTGGATGGCGCTCGCGATCCCGCTCGGCTGGCTGTTCGGCGGTCTCGTCGCGTTTGCGAACTTCATCCGGCCACAGAGCGAGTAGCCGAAGTCGCTACGTTTAGGCTGCTGGCCCGTTGTGGTTTAGTATGGAGTTTACGACTGGAACCACAGGTGGACTGTTCGCTGCGATCGTTGCCATCGGCATCGGCGCGCTGATCGTCGCGCCGATGATGCAGCCATCGACAGTGCTGATGATGGTGCTCCCGTCGATGGTCGTCTTCGGCCTGCTCACGCTCGCACTCGGCGCCAAACACGGTGAATACCGCGCAAAAAACTAGCTCACTACGCTCTGATCGAGACGTTACTGACTGCTGTCGGCTGACTGTTCGACCGGTGCGGTCGTCGTGCTGGACTCCAGCATCGTCGCCACCTTCACACCGACGACGCTGACGACCACACCGCTGACGATGACGAGTGCCAGCCGCTGTGTTGGCGACAGCATGACAGACCCAACGGCGAGTGTCGTTTCGAACGCATAGCCGGTGAAGCCGCGCACGACGATCCCGACCGACAGCAGGCCAAACGGCAGGCTGAGCGTCGGCACCCGAAGTCCGCCGGCCTGAATCAACTCGTCGAACAGCCGGCCCGTGCTGGCGGTGACGGCCGCCAGCGTCAGCCACGGGATGCTGTGGTGGAGAAACGCCACCCCGGACAGCGGGCTGAGCGCCGGCGTGGGCCGGCCGGTCACCGCGAACCCACCGGAGAACAGCCCGATCGAGAGCAGCCCGACCGCGGTCACGTAGGTCACGACCGACACCCGCCCGGAGTACAGCAGCTCCCGGCTCCAGTCGGGAACGCGCTCGACGTACTCGTCGATGCCCAGCCCCTTGTACAGGACGGCGAAGCCGAGCAGTGCCGCCAGCCCGGCCAGCGCTATGGTGAGCGAGAAGTACAGCAACAGCGCCGGCACCAGTAGCAGACTGATGCCAAGCGGAACGAGGATCGTCGACCGGAGTTCCTCGTCGGCGAGAAACTGCTTGAGCAGGTAGTAGGTCGACTCGATGTCGCGGGCCTGCCGGACGACGACACGGTCGACGCCGTCGACCTGCAGGCGACTCTCGACGACCGGGAGCAGGCGCTCGTCCTCGGCGGCGCCGATCACGACGATGCTAGAGTCGGGGTCGTGCTGTTCGATGAGGGTTTCGAGCTGGGCGGCTACCGTCCGGTCTGGCGCCGTCTGTGCGTCGGTATCGGCCGACAGGACGGCGACGACAGCATCCTCGCCGTCGGCGCGGAGTTCGCGGCTCGTTCGCAACGCCTCAAGCAGGCAGTTGACCGTCGTCGACTCGGGGTCGTCGAGCCCCACATCGGTCACGAGCGAGCGCACCGCTTCCCAGCCCGTGACTGGAGGGTCGACACCGGCGGTCGTGGTGATCACGCTGTCGCGGTCGATACAGCAGACCAGCGTCGTCACATCTCTCTAAAGGATATGATAGCCTAAAAAGCCAATCGTGACTCAGGCCGTCGGCAACGCTGACCGGACAGCAGGAGTACGAAAATCGGGTGGTGCGAACAGTCGACCTACAGCAGCCCCGTCTTCTGGAGCTTCATCAGATCCTCGGTTTCGAGGGTTTCGCCCTCTTTGAACTTCTGGTAGATGTCCTCGGCTTCTTCCTTCTCGGCTTCGCGCTGTTCGGCGCGTTCGTCCTCCTCCTCTTCCTCCTCCTCTTTGTCCAGTTCGCGGAGTCGTTTCTGGACGCGAACGAAGTCCTCGTGGTGGCGGTCGGCCGCCTCCTGAGCTTCGACGAACAGCTCGTGCATCTCGTCGGCCTCGTCGCGGACCTCGTCGGCCTCGCGGTAGGCCTCGATCATCTGGTTGTGGTGTTCCTGGGCCTTGTCGGCCAGCTCGGTCACCTTCTGGTGGTGTTGGGAGGCCTCCGAGCGAACTTCCTCGGCTTCCTCGACGAGTTCGTCGAGATTGCCGCTGTCCTCGATCTTGTCCTTCTTTTCGGCGAGTTCCTCGCGTTTGTCCTCGATCTTCTCGATGAGTTCCTGTTCGTCCTCCTCGGAGAGAACCTCGGTCTGCTGCTGGAACTCGAGATCCTCGATCTCGGATTCGAGCTCCTCGATGGATTTGCCGTCGTCGAGTTCGAGGTCCTCCTTCATCTCCTCGACCTCGTCGAAGAGTTCGTTCGCCTCGGCGTTGAGCTCGTTGCGGCTCTCCTTGTGCTCCTGAACCTGCTCGTTGAGCTCGTCGCGTTGCTCGCGGTGCTCCTGGGCGGCGTCGACCTTCTCCCGCGTTTTGGCGTTGAGCTCGTCGCGCAGATCGGCACGCTCGGATGCCATCTGGTTGAGCTCGTTTCGCCGATCACGGAGCTGCCCAGCGAGTTTGATCAGTTTGCCTTTCGAGCCGTCTTCGAGCTGTTCGTCGGTGAGCTCGACGTTATCCGCGTCGTCGAGCGCTGCGATGTCGTATTCTTGTACTACACTCATGGTTGAAGTTTCGGTACCATCGTTGCTCCGGACATGGCAGTGGCAGGCCACTGCGCGACCGACCGTGGATAAAAGTTCCCGATCATTCGTCGTGCGATGCCACCAGCGCCGGAAGCGTTCTGGTAGCAGTATATTCCATGGGGCGGCACATAAATACTTCGGTGGTGGATACCCTGCAAAGAGCTACCATACCGCCCGATATCGGCGTATGCGAGCCGTTCACACGACCAGCATCAGTATATAAACCCGACACCAGTTTCACTTTCACCCCACGGTTGGATCGGGTTGATACGGCGCGAACCCCCACGAGAAAATATGCTCGATGCACTGACGCTGACCTGCGGGGCGGCTGACTGCGACCGGCCGCTGGACGCCGGCTCGCCCGCGATTTCATTGGCGACGCCGGCGGGAACGCGGCGCGCCTACGAGTGTGACTGCGGGGCGGTGACGATCACGGTACTCCGAGAGTAGTCGGGGAGACAGCGAAAAGACCGTTCGGCGCCGGCGACCGTCCGCGTCGGTCGCAACGATTTTTCACCCGCTCCGTCGAACCGGAGTATGGACTCACCAGCGGAGTCGAACACGACCCACACCGAGGGGTCGACCGCCACGTACACCGAGACGATCCGGGCTCACGGTCACGAGAACGTGCAAGCAACCCACGAGAGTACCTTCGAGCTAACCAGCGACGACTGGTTGACGCCGGCTGGTGACTGCATTCTCGCTGTCGAGGCCGACCGCGTGCCGAGCGATTTCGATCCCGGGTTCGTTGCGGCCGCCCAGAACACCGACGCCAGGATCACCGCAGAGATCGAGACCGCCGAACACAGCCACACGGTCACCGGCCGCGGCGATCCCGATCTGACGTTCGACGGCGACCGCAGCGGCGTCGGCCGCACGAGCAACCACGTCGACGACCGGACGATCATGGTCGATGCCGACGCGGCCGCCGCCGATATCGACCGCAAGTTGGTGGCTGCACTGGCCGACGGAGCCGAGGTGACGGTGACGCTGCGGGTGACCGTCGCCGACTAGCTAGCAGCGCGATTCGCCGACCGGGCCGGAGATCGGTGCCTCGTCGCTTTGATAGTCGATCCCGGCAAACGGGAGTCGGAACGTGTAGTCGTAGGCGATCGAGAAGACGCCGAATGGGTTGTCGAGGAACCGGCCCACGTCGGTAACACCGTGGAAGACAGCCCCGGTTTTGAGATCGATCAGCGGCTCACCCTCGTCGATCGAGCCGGAGAGTTCGACGCCGAGCGTTCCCGGCGCGCCGAGGTTCGTCAGCAACGAGAGATGGACGACCATCTCGATCTGGGGGCCCAGCGTCCCGATGGTGAATCGGTAGCCGCTGTCGGGGAAACACGCGTTGCTGTCGTCGGGCTGAGCGACCGGTGTCGATGGCTGTATCGTACCTGAGGGCGATTGAATCGCGCCCGGAGCCGGCTGGATCGGGGTCGGCGGCGACTGGATCGCGCCCGGAGCCGACGCGGTGCGCTCGCTGACTCCGGGGGCGACGGCTGGCGAGCGAGCGACGGCCGCGGCTGGCGTCGTCACGAGCAGCAGGCTACAGCAGAGGGCGACCAGTACGCTGGCCCGTGATGAATCCATAGAGCTTGCTTTCGGCCGCTCGTATAAGAGCCTCACTCCGCCGACGTGAAGAGGCCGTCGAGCAGGAACCGCGCCGAGGCGACGTTGGTCGCCAGCGGGATGTCGTGCACGTCACAGAGCCGAAGCAGGGCGGTGACATCCGGCTCGTGTGGCTGGGCGGTCAGTGGATCGCGGAGAAAGATCACGCCATCACAGGTCTGTTCGGCGATCTCGCCGCCGATCTGCATGTCGCCGCCCAGCGGGCCCGACTCCTTGCGTTCGACATCGAGAGCCGTCTCCGCCATGAGTCGCTGCCCGGTCGTCCCGGTTGCCATCAGCTCGGCCTCGGTGAGCCGATCCTCGTGGTCGCTGGCGAACTCGATCATCTCTTCCTTCTTCTCGTCGTGGGCGATCAGTGCCAGTCGCATTGCCAATCGCTGCGTTCGCCGGTGGCTTGAACTTTCCCCGTCGGTGATCGGTGAGTTACTCGAAGATCGCCTCGAACGCGCTCGCGCCCAGCGGGTCGAACGTCCCGGCAGCGACGTTCTCGTCGACGTGGTTCGGCGAGGACATGCCCACCAGCGACGTGGTGACACCGGGAGCACTCCGGGCGAAGTTGATCGCCTGCTGGGCGGTGGTGTCGCCGGCCAGCTCCGCCGCGATAGCCGGCGGGATCGACTCGGCCAGCGCGGCCTGCCCGATGCTCGCGCTCGTGACGACGTGGAGCCCAGCCTCGTGGGCGTACTCCAGTGCGCTCACCCACTCGTCGCCGGTGTCGCCGTCGAGACGGTCGCCGCCGCCACCGCCGCTATCGCTGTCGGCGTTGTCGCTCCCGAGCGGGGCCGGCTGCGAGGCCTGGGTGAAGGCGTCGGCCATCTCGATGTTGAACGGCAGCTGGATCACCTGCAGGCCGTGGTCGTCGACACCCACCGCGTCGGCTGCACGCGCGGCGCGATCCAGCAGCGTCGCCAGCGAGAGATGCTGTTCGGCCGACGGCGGCACCCGAAGCGCCTCCCACGTCGCCAGCCCGTAGCAGCCGATATCACCGACAGCACGGCGGCGCTCCAGCAGCTCGAACGTCGCTTCGAGGCTGTCGTAGACGGAAGCTGGCTCGCGGTCGAGGAGCTGTGTCTCGGGGTTGTGGACGTAGTAACAGTCGATCCGGTCGAGATCGAGATTCGACAGCGAGCGGTCCAGCAGGTGATCGATCACGCCGGGCTCGATGCTGTGGCTCCCACGGACCAGCGTGTCGGGGTCGACGATGTCGGTATCGATGTACTGCTCGCGGATGTATCGGCCCGGATCGGCGGGCTGGCTGCCATCGAACGGGAGGAAGCCACCCTTCGTGGCGACGACGACTTCCTCGCGGTCGGCCTCGCTGTCGGCGAGGGCGTCGCCGACGACGCGCTCGCTGCGCTGACAGCGGTAGTTGATCGCGGTGTCGATCATATTGATCCCGCTGTTGAGGGCGGCCGTGATCGCCGCGCGGTACTCGTCGTCGACCGCGTCGGTCGGCTCGCCGAGATAGGTGCCGAGTCCGATCGAGGAACAGACACCGGGCGGGAACCGCCGGAAATAGGTCCGACCGAAGCGGTCGCCGAAGCGGTCGCGGTAGGCCCACGTGCCGGAGTCGGTTGCCATAGGGTCGCTATCGGGGCGTGGTGAATAAGCGTGCGGGTCGGTTCGGTTGGCCGCGCTATGCGAGGAGCTCGTCGAGTTTGTCGAAGTAGTCCTCGCGGGGGACCTGATACAGGTCGCGGTAGTCGATCTCGCCGTCGACGAGCCGCTGGGCAGCCGCTATCGCGCCGTCGATGGCAGCCTCGCGGTCGTCGTACCGGTCGGTTGTGGCTTCGATCTCCGGCTCGAAAAAGAGTGTGACCTCCCACGTGGTCGGTCCGCTGTCGGCCGAGCGAGCGCGGCGGCGCGGCGAGCCGCTGGTCACGTAGATCGTCGGCATACACGGCGCGGGAAACGCCTCTGAGTCGAACACGTCGGGCCGGTAGGCGAGGATCACGCGGCCCTCACTCTCGTGCCAGACCTGCCAGCCGGCCGGCAGCGCGTCGGCGTCCATACCCGTGCTTGGGGTCGAACCACTAAGAGGGTCCGCTTGTGTTCGATCGACCGACACAGCGGAGGGGGTACCCGCTGTGGGCCGCCGAGGGCGATGGGTGTCAGTTAATCGACACCGGATCGACAGGCGGTCCCGCCGGGACGGCGACGTACACTTTTTACCCTGCGACTGAAACAGCCGCTATGACTGACTCGTGGCAGGTGTTGCTTCCGCCGGAGATCGATCCGTCGGGGCCGCAGTCGATTGCTGAGTGTGCGGAGTGTACCGGAATGGACGAATACGAGAGCGTCGACGCCGCCCTCGACGATATCGACCGCTACGACGCGGTGGTCGTCCGCGTCGCGCCGCTCGACGCCGACGTCATCGACGACGCCGACCGACTCAAGGTGATCGCCAAACACGGCAGCGGGCTCGACAACGTCGATATCGACGCCGCCAGCGAGCGGGGGGCCGTCGTCTGCAACACCCCCGGCGTCAACGCCCGGTCGGTCGCCGAACACGCGATCGCCCTCCAGTTCGGCGTCCAGCGAAACCTCCATACAGCGGATCGCCACGTCCGCGACGGCGGCTGGGATCGGGACGCCCACCGTGGTCACGAGATCGACGGCGACAGTATTGGCCTGATGGGCTTCGGTTCGATCGGCAGGGAGGTCGGCCGAATCGCCGAAGGGATCGGACTCGACGTGATCGTCTACGATTCCCACCGCGACGACTCGGTCCGTGACGGCATCGTTCGCGTGCCGACGCTGACCGAACTCTGTGAGCGGAGCGACATCGTGAGCCTCCACGTCCCGCTGACCGACGAAACACGTGGCGCGATCTCGACCGAACAGCTCGATGCCCTCGGCGAGGACGGTGTCGTCATCAACACCGCTCGCGGCGGCGTCGTCGACGAGGACGCCCTGATCGACGCCCTCGACCGCGACGCCATCGGCGGGGCCGGTCTCGACACCTTCGAGAACGAACCCCCCGGCGAGGACAACCCACTGGTCGACGACGACCGCGTGTTGCTCACGCCACACATCGGCGGCGTCACCGTCGAAGCCCTTCGGCGGATGAGCGAGGGGGCCTGCGAGAACGTCCGGACGGTTTACGAGGGTGGTATCCCGGGGTCGACGGTCAACCGCGAGGCCGTCGAGGGGGCGATCCAATGACAACCGACGGGACAGACAACGGGACGAACAGTGGAACGAACAACGCGATCCGGCAGGCCGTCGAAAACGACGACGCCGTGTTCGGCGCGAGCGCGGCGACCTTCTCGCCGACGATCATCGAGATTCTCGGCGAACTCGGACTGGATTTCGTCTGGCTCGATCTCGAACACAGCGGCCCCAGCCCGTACGACAGCACCGCCATCGAGGAGCTGACGCGGGCGGCCGACGCCGTCGGAATCGAACTGCTCGTCCGGATTCCGATGCCCGAACCCTCCATCGTCCGCAAGGTCGTCGATGCCGGCGTTCGGACGGTGCTGATCCCACGGGTCGAAACGGCCGCGGAACTCCGTCCGGCTGTCGAGGCCGCCTTCTTCTCCTACGACGGCGACGTTGGTGATCGGGGTGTCGGCATCGGCCGCGGCAGCCGGTGGGCGGGGTACGACGACAGTCACGTTGGCGACGCCGACGAGGACGTGCTCGTCGGGACGATGATCGAGAACGAGCGCGCACTCGGGAATCTGGACTCGATTCTCTCGGTGCCACAGCTCGGCTTCGCGTTCCTCGGCCCGGCGGATATGGAGATGTCGATGTCAGGCGGCGACCCGCTCGCCAAACACCCCGAAAAGATCGAAGCGGGGATCGAAACCACGCTGGAGGCGTGTCTCGATGCCGGTGTCCCCGCGGGCCGGATTCTGAACGATCCCGAGGCCGCGGCCGACGCCGTCGACGACGGCTTTCAGATCGTCCGGATCGGCTCCGATATCGGTGCGATCCGAGCGGTCCTCGGCGAGCGGCTTGCCACGGTCACCGAGTAGGGGGAAGGTGGCTGTGGATACCGGACAAGGTCGGGGTCGATTTAACAATTCAAGACCATCCAGTGACAAGCCCTGACAGCATGCTCACCGAACTCGCCGGGGTGTCGGCTGTGTTCAGATTTCCACTCGGTCTGTTGGCGGCCGGGATCGCCGTTCTCGGGATGGATCAGCTCATG
>Ga0207714_1002235_pt1 | contig 11855 bp, 20 predicted proteins | sample PonA232FremontCA_2_FD_187270 | JGI IMG/M metagenome (GOLD analysis project Ga0207714, IMG submission 187270) | Marine sediment microbial community from Fremont, CA, USA - Pond A23 Sediment 2 (SPAdes) | ecosystem: Environmental > Aquatic > Marine > Unclassified | place: USA: Fremont, California... | reverse complement strand
TACCTGCACCCTGTGAGTTATATCCTAAGAGGTTTCTATGGTATAGAGGTGTTATGGTATACCTATTTACTGGAACATCTCTAAGAGCTTCTCATTAATTCTCTAGGCAAAATAAAAAGACTGCCCTATTAAGGCAGTCCTCATTATTATTATCTTTCTATTTCCATATTTAGTAGCAAGTCTTCCCAATCACTGAAGATTTGTAAATCAGAATAACTAGTATCAAAGAAATTATTATCCCCTATATATTCGATCGCTTGCCGATAGCTCCCAAAAGTGCCACACGCAAAACTTTTAGTTTTAAGGTTCTCCCAAGCAATCTTTAATCCTTCCCCTTCATAAGTATCTTCACTAACTCTAGATAGAATATAATATGAACCTCTTGATTTTAAGGCTACAATTTTATCCTCTGCTTGTCGGATCAATTCCTCAGGTGTGATGATTTCATTATCATTAAAATCCTTTACTCTCTGCATAATTAAAAACCTCCTCTTATTTAGATAGGGAGCCTTTCGGCTCCTCTATATTATCTTAACTCCTTACACTCTTCACAGTAACCATCTTCAAAATTAAGATCTGCCCTTGTTCCTTCCCTTCCACAACCACTACAAACGTGCCACATTACAAGCTGTTCACCCTCCATAATAGCAACTTCGTAATGATCATTAGTAAAGAATACTAACCCTGAATTAGGGTTAAACTCTATTGTGGTACCTCCATCTGTGAATTCCATTGGTAACCCTCGTTCAAGTCTTGCATCCAGTAAGTCCCGAGCCATCGCCAATTCTCTTCTACCAAATTTTGCTAAATCTTGTGTATTATCTCTCATTTTTAAATTCCCCCTGTTTGTGTATCTAAGGGAGGATTTCTCCTCTCCCCTTACTCTCTAATTATAGTATATCAGACTGGTGCCAGTTTGTCAAGGATTATTTCGTAACGAATGGAAAATAATCTTGCTTCTTTCCATCTGTTCTAACTAGGATTGCTTCCCTAGCTTGATTATCCTTAAGGCACCAGCAGTCCTCGTCAGAATGCTCCCAAGTCAATACTTCTTGTATAGGTGTGGCAATGGTTCCCTTATCTCTATAATACTTGTAACCTTTCTCTAAGGCTTTCCTAAGCACTTCCCTATAAGTCATGAGTAAAAACCTCCTCCTTTGTAATTAGAGGGGACTCTCGTCCCTCTCTTTCCTTCACTAATTATAGTATATCAAAATGTTGTCAATTTGTCAAGAAATAATTATAATTGTCCAAAGATCTTTTTAAGGATACTAAATAGCATATAAATCACCCCCTAAATACTGTGGGCCAAGGGTAGAAAGGGGTTCTCACCCCCTATGCTATTATTGACTTACTGCTCTTGAATAAAATTCAACCTCTTCATCTTTATAATAGGTTTTGTTATCCTCTTTATATATTGTGGATATCAATTCACTAGGTTCTATATCTACTTCTCCTGCTCTTGGTTCCCAAGAATACCCTGCATCTATGGACTCAAAGGCATAACTATCGGTTAAAACTTCAATCCTAGTAAGACTATCTAGGAACATATTAAACTCTACAGCAGGCTCTAAGACTACATAAGGAGAATAGTTACCTCGGATATCTCCTCCATAATGATAAGACATTACTACTAAGGACTCCTCGTCCCATATCCAGTCATCTTTTTTATATAATACTGTAAATTGTAAGCAAGAATCTAAGAGTGATTCTCCATCATAAGTGTTGATATGCTCAAACTTGTATCCAAATTTTTCTGCTAACTCTTCAACTGATGCAAGGCTCCAGTCTTCTAGATATTCCTCTAAAACCATTGTTTCTTTTGTGGTAGTGAATTGATTACATACAGCTTGGAATGTATTGATTGTAAGGTAGCTTAAATTCCCCTCAAACCATTCTAGATTGATTGCGGGTTCATCACTCTCGTTAATACCCCAAACCTCCTCTAAGTGGCTCTCAATTGGTTCTACATCAATATCTAATAAGTCCTCAGAAAGACCACACTCTAAACAAAACTTTCCTTCCTCGTCCTCGTGCATAAATTCATCCTTAACTTCCTCTAAACATACATCGCAAGTAAACATTATAAATCAGCTCCCTTTGTGGAATTAGGAGGAGCTCTCGCCCCTTCCTCTTGACTCTAAATATAGTATAACAAATTGTTGTCAGTTTGTCAAGACTTTTCTTGCATTTTCTTTTGGGACTCTTATTTTATCTGCAAGATAGACTTTTTCATTTGTGGGCTTTTGTCTTAAGCCCTCTGCTTGACACTCGACCACTACTCTGCATTTCTCCTTTCTAAAGTTGTTGAGGTAGTCCTCAGCGTCCTCTTTACTCCTTAAGGTATGAATACCTGTTAGATACTCTTCCTGCCCTGAGCCGTCCACTGACCACTTCTTCTCGGCGTGTAACCACTTATCATACTTGATCGTCCTAGTGTTTCTTTGTGAGTCCTCTTGTGGCAGTCCTTTAAAAAGATTCTTTATAACTCCATTCTCAATTGTGAATACTTTGTAAACTGTTTCCATTTTTATCATCTCCTAAATATTATTGTTGTGGGAGGATTTCTCCCCCCTTTGACCCTCACTAATTATAGTTTATCATAATGACTAATTGTTGTCAAGGATTATCTCAAATCAATCACTGTTTCCTTTGGATTATTTTTACATAATCTTATATACTCATCAAATCTTTCCTCGTGAGACATTACTATGGGCTCGTTACCATATCCCCTTGTAACCTGCTGACCACAATTCTTACACTCCCATAAATCTGCACTCCAAACCTTACCACCTGTATCAATTACTCTTACGCCGTCCTCCTTACAAAACATAGTCTCCTTACATCCAACACATACTGGTTTTATCATTTTGACCACTCCCTATATTAATGATTTATGTTTTATCTTGCCTTCTTATCCAATTAATTTGTGTATCCGTTTCTTGCTTGTCCCAAATAAACCAGGCAAAGGCCATATTACTACTTAATTTTTTAGAAAAATCCCATTCTTAGCACAAGCCACTCGGTCAACATAAATATAGATTCTGTTAGGTTTGTTATCCTTGAATATTGCATTATACCTGGTCTGACTTTCTAAAAATTGCATTCTAGCAAATAATACTACTTTTTTATTTGCTATATCCAGGCTCTTTGTTACAAAGTCCTCTATATGCTTAAATGGTGGATTCATTATTACTGTATCTACATCATTATAAGGATAATCATCTGATAGGAAATCTAAACCGCCCTCTCCATAACCCCTATCTATTAGGTCAGTCCCAATAACTTTGTGGTCAGGATAAATTTCTTTCACCTTATCTACTATATGCCCTTGACCACAACTGTTATCAAGAATAGTCCCGTACAAATCCTCCTTATCTAATATTGACTTCACCTCTTCTGGTGGTGTTGCATAAAAATTTTCCTTCTGTCTACCTTTATGGTTCTTATCATATCCTAAAACTTCATTCATTATTAACCCTCCTACTTTGAGTTTGAAGGGGCTTTCGCCCCTCCCTTTAACCTCTATATACATTATACCACCTTGCCGTCAATTTGTCAAGTATTATTCTCGATTTCCTGCTAACGCCGCAATGTCTATATAGTCTTGCCCTTTTAGTGCGTCACTTAGACTGTCAAGCTCCCTTGCTAATCCACCCTCGGTTAAATCATCTTTTTTAAATTGTTCTATAAGTTTATTAGTGATATCTGCAACATTCTTCTCTACATTGGCCCGTTATTCTACATATTCTTCGTAATAATCAATCTGATCTTGAACATAGGATTCAAAATCAACTATCTGTTGCACTACGTCTTCAAAGTAATTCAATTCCTGTATTACATCATCCATTGTGGTTCTGTCAATAAATGTTCTAGCATCTATAAAATCCTCTCTAGAAACTGTCCCTGTTACATCTCTAAAAGTGATATCTTGTATTATTTCTAATAGACTGTCTAGCTTATCATTAGGTAACAACAATAACCAACCACCACTCCGTCCATTGATTCTTAAGGGCCAATCTATCATATCAAATCCATTACAATTTGTTGTGATATCCTCCCAAAACATACGCGAAATAAACTCATAATCATTAGCACCTGCTACTGTAGGTGACTTAATATTCATATGGTACCCATCACCGTTTCCGTTATGGTAGCTCCTATATACACTAACATTATATAACTTTTCAAGAATCTCATTTAGCCAACAAGTAATATCTCCTAGGAATTCATGGTAAATATCATCCCTCATTTCTTTTACAATCCCATTAACAGTTTCTACAGAATTCATAGTCCGTTGGTCATCAGAATTATTAGGATTTACTATTGCATCTACATCATCCTCAACCATATCCATTTCCTCTGTTGCCACTACTAAATTCTCAAGTCTACTCTGCATTTTGTCATAGTTATTCATAATTAATTCCCCCTATTACTTTTAATTAGGAGGGCTCTCGCCCTTCCCTCTTTTTCATCTTCTAAATATAGTATAACACATTGACTAACTGTTGTCAAGTGTTTTTAAAAATAAAGGAGGATTTCTCCTCCTCTTTATTCTTGACCCTTAAAAATTTCTAAATATCTTCTTGAAGATTTCTAAGATTAGTCTCAAAGGGAACACCTCCCTTCTCCTTCACTCTAATTATAGTATATCAGAATGGTGTCAGTTTGTCAAGGATTTAATTAAATAATTCTCGATATACTCTAGGATAATAAGTGTAGTCTTCAAACTTTTCCAATTTCTGTGTTGTCTTTCTGCTTATCTCGTGTAGAAACTCCACCAAAGACTGTTCTTCTAGGAACTTATATAAAGGCTTTCCTACCCACAATTGATTTTTTATGGCCCTTCTTCTTTTTCTCTTTTCTATTAAGTCTGCTGTAACCTCCCTCTCCTCCTCAGTGCCCACTTGAACACGTTCTAGCTTGTGTAGGTAGTCAATTGTCCCTTCATCGTACTTACCCACCTCTTCATAATGGGACTCGTAGGTTTCCTTGAACTCCTTAGTTAGTCTTTGAAGGTTACTGACCACCCTCTGTGCATACTTTGGATCTTGGTCTTTTAGCTCTTTGTGGGAAGTATTCTCCTCCTCTAGTGCCTGCTGCACGTCCTCAATTGAACAGTTATTATAATAAGCTATTTCTGCAAAACTATCTAGAGGATTATTCTTAATATAATCCACAACTTCTTGATTACTCGTCATTAGAAGCACCCCCCTGGATATTCAAATTATTATCATTATATGCTTGAATACATCTTGACAGAAAATCTTGGATATTTCTAAATTCTGGATCTCCGACTAATTTACTTTTAAATTGGATATGAACATCTTTATCTACTCGTACCGTAGGTCTTTTTACTTCTTTAGTCATTTTATTCCCCTCCTTTTTAGGTTCTATATTTAGAATAACATATTGCCAACAATTTGTCAAGTACTTTTTAAAAAAAGTTTGCTCTCTAATTCTTTTGTGGCAGATACTTGGGCAAAAACACCCCTTAATTCACCATTAGAAGGCAGTTGACTCTCTTGTATCTTCTTTATTGGCCCAAAGAACACCACACCCTCTTTCTTCTTTAATGTACCATCTTCAAAGTAATAACCTTTTATCTTCCCTCTTTTGTGGACTTCTACCTCTGGATACTGATTTAAGTAATCAAAATAATATATTATAGGACTTAAATCCAGTTTCACTTGGCCCACACCTCCTCTTACTTAAAAAGAAAAGCCCCCGAAGGGGGCTATATTCTTTAACTCTTCTAGATCCCAAGTCTAGTAGAGATGATTCATGGTAAGTTAAGTTGGAATCTGATACGCCAGATTGTAACCACACTCTTATCTTATAGGATTAAAATGGTTCGGAAGTTTCTCCTCCAGCATCATTTTCTAGGATTTCAGCTACATTTACCTGTGTATTACCATTATATTCTCCATGTTCTACTTCAATATCACACTCAATTCCAATATAATCCTCTGGATTAAAGTCTAATTTTCCTGAATGATCTACACCTGGTGCTAAAGCATCTAGAGCATTTTTAATTCTAAACATCGCTCCTGACGTAACCCAATAGGTTTCCCACACTCTCTGACCATCATGCTCTCCTCCTAAGACTTTAAAGGTAAACTGCAATCCTGGAGTTCCTTTATTTGAGGAAGTAGTTTCCTCAATATCAAATAACACAGCGTGGTGTGTTCCCTCAGGAACATCTTCAAAATCTTTGTCTTCTACTTCAGTAAAATCTAATGTAATTGACATTAATAATCACCCTTTTTATAAGTATTTTGTTCATCTTTAAATAAATTATACCACATATTATACATCTTGTCAAGTCTATTTAGCAATCTTTTCCCAAATTTCTTTAAAATCTGGATTGTCTTTTAGACCACTACCTAATTTATTAGTGGTGTCATTGACTACCTCTTTACCCGTGCTTTGGACTTTAAGACCTCTCTTGATTTCACCATCCTTTTCATAAGTAATCAGATTACCTACGATATCCATTGAAGCACAGAGCTTTGAGCTCGTCTTCTTACCTGCAAAACTAGGCTCTACTGTTATTTTACCTGTCCTGTCGTCCTTTTCTCTGTCCTGCAAGGCAGTATAGATTAGATTAGCATCTAACTTATTGAACTCTCTTACAAACTTGATCGTTAAATCAATTATTTTACCCCAGTCATTCTTAGAAGGAGAATTCATATCCCCATCGAATCTGAATTGGTCACTCTCTCGACCCAGGATGAACTCAATTGCTCTTTCCTGGATCCTAGTTAAAGAGTCCACAATGATAGTATTATAATCATTCTTTTCTATCATTTCATATAAGTCATTTAAATCTTCCCATTTTTCAAAAGTTACAATATCAATATCCTCGTAACCATCCACATTCATTACTGACTCTAACTTATCCTCAGCACTAACTAATAAGATTGGGCACATTTCCTCTACTTGCACCGCTGTAGCAGCCAAGTGCGTCTTACCTTTACCCGAAGGTGAATACATGAGGATATTTTTATGACCCCCTCTGTCTTCTTCTGATAAATTCTTGATTGATAATGCCATTAACTATTACCTCCTTTATCGTTCTATATTAATAATAACACAATTTAAACACTTTGTCAAGAAAAACTTATACTTTTTAAGAAATCTTCATCTTCGTCCCTTTGGTGAGCGATGCAAATCTGAGTATAATCACAATATTCGCATTTATACTTCCCGGGCTGTTGTGGGAAGTAATCCCTTTGGGCCAACTCCTCTACTTTCTTATAGATTGTCTCTTCAAAATTAATTAACTGCTGCATGGTGTGTCTAATCTCGATACGTTCCACAAAAGGACTTCCTTTATCCTCAATCTTCTCAAATTGGCTCGAGATTAGGTCTTTAAACTCTTTAGGAACTGAACCATTGTGGTGGTTTTTAATAGCCTTAATGACGATACCAGGCAGGCTCATCACTCTCTTAGACTTAGATAGATTGCCCGACTTTAAGACTCTAGGTGTGGAGGGCACCTTCTTTAATATAGTGTTATAGTAACACGCCTCCACACGCTCATCGAATTCTCTACTTAAAGCGTAATCATACATTAACATCTGATTATCTATCTTTAGGTAGTCTTCATCATCCTTTAACCTCGTCCTAGTCTTATGATCTAGGAAACAAAGGTTACCTTGTGGGTCTCGGAAGACTAAATCCACAGTTCCTGCAAGTGTGTGCTCTGTCTCTTGGCCCTCAGCATCGACCACAGGGACTTCAAAGTGATACTCTATGGCAATGACCTCATCTATTAATTGTGGGTCATTTTTCCTAGCAAATATGCCATAGGACTGTAACATCCCACCAAGTATCTCCTTATTGTCCTCAGAAAGCTCTGAGAAGCGTCTCTTAAGCTTTGAGAAATGGTCAAGGGGATTAGTATCCCTATCCTCATAATACCACTCAGCTCCCTTGTGAAAGGCTGTGCCTAATAACAGGACTTGGATAGGTGTGTCATTATCAAGACCTTCCACATACCGATACTTGTATTTTCGTAGACAAGTTTCTGCTGTTTTTAGTGTTGATTGATGTAATTCCATTAAATACCTCCTTTCTTTAAGTCACTATAATTAGTATACCATTATCTATCCCATTTGTCAAGGATTTCTTCAATATTTGTTGTCATTCCTACTTTTAATAAGCAAGCGTGGATTATGCTAGATAATTCCAACAAACTCTCGTGTCTGCCTTTTCTCCTCACCACAGTTAATATATCATTCTGCACTTCTAAAAGACCTCTTTTCGGAACCACACCATCCTCATTAGTGACACCTTTTAACCTGCTAATGATCATTTCTTCGAATTCGCCCTCTTTAAATTTCATTTTTGGCCCTCCTTTCAACTTCTATATTAATAATAACAACAATTAGTCACTTTGTCAAGGACTTTCTGGATTTAATCTATTATCAATGATAACCATTTTCACTGACAATAACCTCTCCATTTTCCTAGAAATGGCACTTATCGTCTTCTATTTCAAAACTAATTCTCAAATAACCCTAGTACTACGTAACTTACTTTCTTAGGATCTCGATTTCAAAACTAGTTTTCAAATAGAAGTGGATAATGTACATAATAAGTATTATGGAGAGGTTATTGTCACCAGATTGTAAAAAAGTGATTTTGTCAATAGCCATTTCCAAATATAGTAATTATATGAACTGGGATATTTTGGCCCATCAATATTATTGTTTGGGATATTTTGGCCCATCCTCAATAAGGACTGGGATATTTTGGCCCATCCTGCATAGGTGTGGCTGCGAATTATTTTAGTTGATCTAAGGCACTCCTTATTATTTTACGCGTGCGTGTGTGCGTGTGTGCGTGTGGGCCAAGGGAAATTGATTGGATTTAGTTCTTGACAAACTGGTGTCATTATGATATAGTTTATAGTAGAGAGGAGGGAAAAGTATGCTGAAAATACTAATGGAAGTTTTTAGACTCGGTGTGGTTTTGTTATTATCATTTGATATTTTAAGTGGGGAATATACAATAGATAAATTAGCACTCCTATTTATTTTAATTAACATCTAAATAAAACTTGACAAACTGGTGTCATTATGATAATATTAATATAGAGTTGGAAAGGAGGGGAAAAACTATGAGAGAAGGAAGAGAATTTTTAGAAGTATTAAAAGCTGAAAAAGAGAAGGTAAAAGAGATGACTGAAGAAGAAATAAAAGAATTAGATAAAAAGTATAAATCTCTTGACAAATAGGCGTCATTATGATAATATTAATATAGAGTTGGAAAGAGGGGAGAAATCCCCTTGCTAAAAAATATATAAAAGGAGTTTTTAAAATGACTAATAAAGAATTAATTAGCAAGAAAGAAAAAGATTTAGAACAGCTAAAAAGTTAATTAAAATTGAGGGAGTGTGGCTCCCTCTTTTATTTAAGACCATGACTGATCTAAGTTGTGGTTTTAAATAAAATCAGATTAAATCTTTATATACCTTGACAAAGTGGTGTCAAACTGTTATAATTAATATATAAGATAAAAGAGAAGGGAGAAATCCCTCTCACTAATCAAATAGGAAAGAGGTTTTAAAAATGATTATAAAAGGGACTGTTTTTACTGATGTAAAAGAAAGTAATGAGGAGAGGTTAGCCAATTATTTAAGAGATGGATGGAAGACTGAAATTATAGGTAGATGGGATAATAATAATAATTATGTTGAACTAAAATTGCAAAAGGATTGTTCAATAGAGTTCAAGGGAAATTACAAAGAAGAGGAATTGGTAAAAATCGGAACATTATTGATGGGAGATTTGCTTTATAGTCTAGGGTTTGAAGTGTTTAACTTCTCTGTTCATCAGAATAAAGAGAAGATATTTTCAGGGGATGAATTCAGCGACAGGACTTCTTGGGATGAACTTAAAAAGATAGTAGCTGTGGCAGACTGGAAGGATGTTAATAATTTTATTGTAAATAATTCTTGACAAAGTGGTGTCAAACTGTTATAATTAATATATAGCATAAAGGAGACAGGGAAAACCCTGCTCCTCTAATAAAAGAGAAAAAGGGGTTTTTAAAATGAATACAAGAAAATTAGTTGCAGGTTTTTGTTCAGGGACAATTTGGGATAAGTCAGCGAGTGGTGGTAGACTTCTAGTTAATAAGGAGGGTAACAAGCTAGTCTTTATAAATTATAGTACTGTGATAGCTGTTAGAGATGTAGAAGGGACAATTTATTTAAATGATGATCAATATTCCAGCACTACTAGTAAACATCAAAACAGAGTTAAAGACCACACGCCACACTTTAGACTTGAGATAGTAACAGAGGAAGAGATTAAAGAAATCAGATAAAGAGAAGGGGAGAAATCCCCTTCCACTAAATAAATAAAAGGGGTTTTTTAAATGAATACTACAAAGAGAAGAAGTCAATTTATGGGAACTACTGAGAATGGAACTTTTGTTTTTATGAATATTGAAATCAATTTAAGTTCTGAGGATGAGCTTATTTTTAGTGCGAGTTTTGATGAGGTATCACCGATAATTTTAAATCACGAGAATTTAAAAAATAGAGCAATGACAATTGTTGAGTGCATAGAGCCCTCCAAACTAGAAGAGTTAGGAATTCAACACGGATTAAGTTTAGAGGAGACAGCAGAGCAATTTATAAACCGTGGAGGGTTTTATTGTGAGGAAGTTGTGGACATGAGCTTGACCAGCCATTTATTCTTTTTAGAGGATATCTCAGATGATGATATAGCACTGAAAACTGTGGGATGTGGTCAAGAAGATTATACGGGGAGATTTAAAAGAGAGTTTGATGGTCAAGCTAATGATGATATATTGAGATTGTGGAAAGCTAAACACATGGAACAGATCACACGCCATCAAATGAAGCAAGTTTTAACTCACTTTGATTATACGACAGATGAACAGGAAAGAAAGTTTTTAAAAGATGAAATTGTAAGGGAGCTAGGATAATATGGATTTAATATTTATAATATGGGATATATTTACATCATAACTAAACTTAGGAGTATCTCCAGAAATTGGGGATGCTCTTTTTATATGTTAAAATTGTAAATTATTTACTAACTTTAATAATAATGTATAGATTGTAATAATTAGTAGTAATTTTTAATATTTATAAATAGAGAAGCAATTAATAATGATTTACATATTTTTACATCTAGCTCCCTGAGCTTGGCCCTTAGTTGTTTTTGATCTTAGCCTTGGGATATATAAGCCCATCATCTTTAAAGCTTATTAGAGGTCTTTTGAGCGAGTAGGATGCAACCCTGTGGACTTGGCCCACAGTTTTATTTTTGTTTTTGATCAAAGATCACTCGGAAAATTTTTGCCCATCAAATGTTCGGGATATTTTTCCCCATCAAATGTTCGGAAAATTTCAGCCCATCCAATATGTGGGGGTTATTTGATCTTGATTTTATTTACAAATTTTAGTAAATATTTGCAGATTTTGGTAAAAATTCTTACATATTTTGGTAATTTTATTTACATATTATAGAAAATATTTGCAAATTTTGTAAATGAAAATTTTGGAAATACCCCCACCCCCCGGGGGGTATAAGGCTATACCCCTACCCCCACCTCCTATTCAGAAAATTTTGGTAAATAGTTAACATTTAGCACTTTAGTGTACTAAAGTATTAAAGTATTAAAGTATTAAAGTATTAAAGTTTTAATGCTTTAGTGTATTAAAGTATTAAAGTTTTAGCACTTTAGTGTACTAAAGTATTAAAGTATTAAATTATTAAAGTTTTAATGCTTTAGTGTATTAAAGTATTAAAGTTTTAATGCTTTAGTGTATTAAAGTATTAAAGTTTTAATGCTTTAGTGTATTAAAGTAT
>Ga0207714_1002233_pt1 | contig 11864 bp, 13 predicted proteins | sample PonA232FremontCA_2_FD_187270 | JGI IMG/M metagenome (GOLD analysis project Ga0207714, IMG submission 187270) | Marine sediment microbial community from Fremont, CA, USA - Pond A23 Sediment 2 (SPAdes) | ecosystem: Environmental > Aquatic > Marine > Unclassified | place: USA: Fremont, California... | reverse complement strand
TCACGGCAGAACTCACAGTCCCCACAGTGCATCCCCGCCGAGACGGCGACCCGGTCGCCGGGTTCGAACCGGGTGACCCGCTCTCCGACTGTGTCGACGACACCGGCCGCGTCGCTACCCGGGATGTGTGGCATCCGCAGGTCGAGCCCCGGGAGCCCCCGTCGGGTCCAGACATCGAGGTGGTTCAACGCGGCCGCCTCCAGCCGCAGGCACACCTCGTCCGGACCCGGGTCGATATCCGGGTGGGCTCCGTACTCAACGACAGCTCTGTTCCCGTGTCCGCTGAACTGGACGGCCTGCATACCCCGGCAGAGGGGGGTCGCCGGCAAAACCGTACTGGTCGGGCGTCAGACACCCCGTCAGACATCCGCCGAAGATTCATATGCGAGCGTATCGACAGCTACGACCAGAGCCGATGAGCAAACTCACATTCCGCGCAGACGACGACCTCGTCGACCGACTCGAGGCGTTCGACACCTCAAAGAGTGAGGTGCTGCGGGAGGCGCTGCGGGAGTACATCGAGCGCCACGACGCCGGGTCCGGCGGGTCTGCCGCGGTGGGCGGGCGTCTCGACGCGCTACTCACCGAGCGCATCGACTCGCGGCTCGACGACCGCCTCGGCCGGGCTGGCGGGCAGGACATCAACCTGAACATCACCCTCACCGAGCCGCCGACACGTCAGACACCGGCAAAACAGCCGGATAACGACCGGACGACCGCAAAAGGAAACGGAACCGACGACACGGAGGTAACCGTCAGACGGGAGCCGTCACACAGCGGTCCCGATGGGAAGACAGACCCCGGAGGTGATGAAACCGCCAACGACGAACCGCGTAAGACGTGTACGCAGTGTGGCGAAACCCTCTCGCCGTCCCACGTTTACTGCCCGAACTGCGGGGAGAAGACGGCCCACCGTGTGTTCTGTGAGTGTGGTGACGAACTCCGCTCGGACTGGGCGTTCTGCCCTGGCTGTGGCCGTCGCACGCCGGCAGCCGACGTTCTCGACAGCTCGTAAACGCCAACGCCGGGCTGTAACGGCCGTTTGCGAGCGTAAACGCGATGCTGTCATACAGACCACCGGTACCTTTATTTACCCTCAGTACCCACGTAATTCGTGCGTAAGACGCAAGTCTTACAACGCGCGCCGCTGCCACACGACTCGGACGCTGTCGTGTGATTGCGCGGTGTAAGACGGATGGACACGACGTCCGTCGTCTTGCCCACAGGGGAACACCAACTATGGAGCGTGTGACACTACGGATTCCGAAACAGCAGGTCGAACAGGTCGAACGGATGGTCGAGACAGGCGAGTATCCCAACCGGAGCGAGGCGATTCGTTCCGCGGTTCGGGAGATGCTCGACGACCACGATGCCGAGCAGCAGCGACCGTCCGAGAAACGAAAAGGGCGCAAAGATCAGCGCAAGGATAGCTCGTGGGCGAGGGCCTAACGATGCAGGACATCGTCAACGAGGCACTCGTCCGCGACGAGCAAGAAAAGGAGCAGATGGCCGAGGCCGAGGGGTTTGGCGACCCTCGAATCGTCGTCGTCGGCTGTGGCGGTGCCGGCAACAACACCGTCAACCGGCTGTACAACATCGGTGTCGAGGGTGCCGACACCATCGCCATCAACACCGACAAGCAGCATCTCCAGATGGTCGAGGCGGATACGAAGATTCTGGTCGGCAAGTCGCTCACGAACGGACTCGGTGCGGGCGGTGACCCGAAGATGGGTGAACGTGCCGCCGAGATGGCACAGGGCACACTGAAAGATGTCCTCAGTGACGGCGACCTCGTGTTCGTGACCGCCGGTATGGGCGGTGGAACGGGCACGGGCGCGGCCCCTGTCGTCTCGAAACTCGCAAAGGAGCAGGGCGCTATCGTCGTCGGGATGGTCTCGACACCGTTCAATGTCGAGCGCGCCCGCACAGTAAAGGCCGAGGAAGGGCTAGAGCGACTCCGCGAGGAGGCCGACTCCATCATCGTACTCGACAACAACCGACTGCTCGATTACGTCCCCAACCTGCCCATCGGCAAGGCGTTCTCGGTGATGGACCAGATTATCGCCGAGACGGTGAAAGGCATCTCCGAGACCATCACACAGCCGTCGCTGATCAACCTGGACTACGCCGACATGCAGGCGATAATGAACCAGGGTGGTGTCGCGGTGATGCTGGTGGGTGAGACACAGGACAAGAACAAGACCGAGGAGGTGGTCAAAGACGCGATGAACCACCCGCTGCTCGACGTGGACTACCGCGGTGCCAGCGGCGGTCTGGTGCACATCACCGGCGGCCCCGACCTCACACTGCAGGAGGCTGAGGGGATCGCCCAGAACATCACTGAGCGGCTAGACGCGAGCGCGAACGTCATCTGGGGTGCCCGTATCGAAGACGACTACAAGGGCAAGGTGCGTGTAATGGCCATCATGACCGGTGTGAAGAGTGCCCAGGTGCTGGGCCCGACCGCCCAGAAACAGGCCGACAAGTCCCGGCAGGCGATCGAGGGTGACGTCGAGTCCGAGACGTTCGACGCCGCCAGCAACGTCGGTGCCGACCGCGAGTTCGGCGAGACCGACGGCGGTCGCGACGACGTCGAACAACAGAACGGGCTGGATGTTATCCGCACAAACTGAGTTCGCCGTCCGTTTTTTCCGCAGTTCCGCCGGTTCACCGCGAACGACTTGCCACACCACCGAGACCCGGGTCAGTACAGTGTCCCCCCGACCGGCACCTCCGTCTCCGGTGTGACGAGCACCGGGTTCCCGTCGGCACCGGGAACACCGACGGTCAGGGCCTCCGACTCGAACCCCGCGACCTGGATCGACCCGGTATCGGTCACACAGAGCACCTGCGTTCCGGGGAGTTCCTCGGCGGTGTGATGATAGCCCAACTGGGCCGCGGACTGTCGTGACCCGTCACCGATATCCAGCCAGAGCTTGAGCAGCTCTGGTTTTCTCGCCTCGGGAAACGGCTTGGCGTCCTCTACCTCGGCGACCCGGACTGTCGCGTCGAACGGGCTGTCGGCCATGGAGTGCGATACGGCGTCGGAGCACAAGTACGTCCTGCCGACCGTTGCCTGTCTCAGAGCATCTGTCTGATGCGGTCGAACGTTCCGTCGGCGTCGTCGTCCGGGCTGTCGTCGGTCTCGAACACGGAGCCGAGCGGGTCCTCACCCTCGGAGTAGAGCCCACTCGACCCGTTCGACAGGTCACCGCCGTCCGGCCGGCCGACCCCCGTGGCACTGCCGGACTGCCGGTCGGTGTCCGCCCGGGACGCTGGCTGCCCCGCCGGGGACCCGCCACGGGACGACGGTCCGGTGTCGTCATCTGTCGTCGGTCGCCCGCAGGCGTCACACCGCTCCGCCCGCTCGGCCGTCCCGCGGCTGTCGTCGGCCGCTGTCGTGCCGTTCTCCCGCTCGTGTGGGGACCCGAACCGCCGGCCAGCCCTGTTTCTCCCCGTTGTCTCGGAGCCCGCCCCGGCGGTATCGACCCCGTCCGTCGTCGGCCGCCTCCCAGACCCCGGTGAGCCACCGTTGTCGGTACCGTCCTCTGTTGGTCGGCCGGGGTCGCTTTCCTCACGGCTGGCGGCCGCCCCCCTCGGCTGGCCGTTACTCCCGGCCGTCCGTCGGGTGGTCTTTTCCTCTCTTGGCTGCATCCCACGACCTGACTCACCCGTCTGCTGGGCCTCACCGGGGTCGTCCTGGCCTGTCTCGTCGACGAGCGCCGACTCGACGGACTCGGCTTTCGCCAGTGCGGTGTCGGCCCGCTGTTCGATGTCGCGGTTGACTGCCCGGACGTTGCCAACGTAGCCCCGGAGCGCCTGCGTGGCAGCCTCGAGTTCCGACACCCGGTCTGCCAGTTCCCCGACCTCTGTTTCGAGGGCTGCAACCCGCTCGCGGGTTTCGCTCTCGGTGGCGAGTTCCGAGAGGTCGTGGTCGCCGTCGGTCACCGCGCGTTCGAGCGTCTCGATGCGCGCCTCGAGTTCGTCCATATGGCCGCTGGTCGCCCCCTGACACTTGAACCCCGGGGTCGAAACGGTCAACTGCCTGGCGACCGGTGTCGCTGTGATGACACGAGCGTTCTGGCCACTCCGCTGATCGGGATTGTCTCCCTGCCGGTTTCCGGGTGTGCCGGGATACACCGGCGACTGGTCGTTAGTCCACGAGCGTGCACGGCGGGAGCCTGTGTTCGCGGACGTGGCGGTCAAACACAGCGCCGGCGTGGCCGACCGCGGACTCCGGGCGGTCACGCGCGAGACGGTCACGGACTGGGAGACGGGTTCGTCGACGCGGTCCCGGCCCGTGACGCCGAATCGCCCCCCTCTAAGAGCGTCGAGTAACCGCGCTCGGGCTCACTTCTCGTGGCGCTCGCCGGCGAGTGCCCTGTCTTGGAGGTTCTGACAGCGCTCACTGTCGGCGGTCAGGTCCGGTACCGGTATCGGGTTGTTCTCCTCGTCGACGGCAACAAAGACAAAATACGAGTCGGTCGTCTCCTCGCGTTCACCCGTCTGTGGGTCCTCCCGGTAGGCGGTCAGCCGGATGCGGATACTCGTCTCGCCGGTCGCGTAGGCGTAGGACTCGATGAAACAGATGTCGCCCCGCGGGAGCGGGCGGGTGAAATTGAGTTCGTTGATGCGGGCGGTGACACAGTTCTCGCCGGCGTGGCGCATCGCCGACATCGCGCCGACCTCGTCCATCCACTTCACGACGTTTCCGCCGTGGGCGTTGCCGTAGTTGTTCGTGTCGTCGGGCTGGACCCGCTCGCGGTTCTCGATGTACGTCTCGCTGATGCTCGTCACGGTCTCACTCGGGGAACTGCGGGCAAAAAATCCGCGGTCACCCGTCGATTGTCTTCTCTACGGCGACGAACCCCAGTTCGACACCCTCGATTGTCCGGGTCCGGGTCTCGGTAACCTCGTAGCCAAGCGACTCGTAGAACCGGCGGGCGTTTCGTGACGACACGACCGTCAGGTCGGTGAGACCGACCATCCGTGCACGGGTTTCGAGTTGGCCGACCAGCGATGACCCCAGCCCCCGCCCGGCGTACCTCGGGTCGACGAACACCGCGTCGATGCGGGTCGCGTCGACGTTGAGCACGCCGTAGCCCGCGGGACCCCCGTCGACCGTGGCCAGCAACACGACGAACCGCTCGCGCTCTATCGCCCCCTCGAACGTCGACAGGGCGTCGTCGTCGGGCGACCAGGCGTCGACCTGTGTGTCGCTGTACGTCCCATCAGTGCCCTCGATGGCGGCCTGTTTTATCGCCAGCACGTCCGCTGCATCCTCGGGGTCTGCCTGCCGGAACCGTCTCTCCCCCGTCTGTGCCATTAGCGTGGATTCGACGCGCAATGATAAGAGTGTTTGCCGCCCGGCGCGGTCCAGACAAGACTCACCCGAACCGGAGTCGGATTCGGCCACCCGAACAGGGGCTGCGGTGAGCCTGGGTCGGCCCGGGTCGTGACGACACCCCCGCTTCCGGGACGCGTAGTTCACACGATATCGTCCGGGTCGTGTTTCCGGGCCATCCGGCTGGCCTCGGCGTCGTATCGCTCGCGCTCGGGGTCGGGTGTGGGCTCGAGTCGGTCCGGCTCCACGTTCTGGCCTGCGGTCACGTCCGAGCGCACCACCATCCGCTTCGAGAGCTGTCGCCGGAGGTGTCGTCTCCCGTCTGTCGTCGCGTAGACGAGTGTCACCAGCCCCCCATCGGTGTACTCCCGCTCGACCAGCCAGACACGCTCGACTCCGGCGTCAGCCGCCCCGTCTCCGGCACCTGCCCCGTCTGTGGTCATCGTCGGTGGTTGGCCCGGCGTCGTATTGTATCCACTGGTGGTCACAGCAGGGGAGCGCTCTCGCCGTAGACGGCGGCGACCACGGCGCTCGTGTACCGCTCCGGAGCCGGGTCTGCTGTCACGACCCGGGTTTCGACTGGCGCGTCGATTCCGCGCAGCGTCTTGCCCTGCTCGATGCCCGCCTGCAGTCGCTCGGCGACCGTCTCGGGGTCGTGGCTGCTGACCTCGTAGAACACGCCACCGGAGGGCTCGCTGGCCCACGCCAGCCCCGCGGCGGCGCGCGCCCCGGGGCCGCTGGTCTGCTCGGCGAGCACCGCGTCGAGAACGCCCCCGGTCGGCCCGAGATCCGGTGCCGTCTCGGTCTGCTCGACGGTGGTGTCTGCCGGGATGACCGAGGAGAGCCGCCGCAGGTTGTACCGGTGCAGACCCGCGTCGGCGAGCGCGGCGTCGAAACCAGCCTTCTCCGTGGGGCCGACACCCTCACCCCAGACGACCTGTATCATGAGAACGCTCCGGTACACGGCAGAATCAACCTGGCGGTTCCGTCTCTCACCTACGCCCGACGGCCGACGACCGCGTAGAACGGGTCCGTTCCGGGTCGTCCGCTCACGACAGTTGTCTCGGAGAGTCCACCGGCAGCGAGATAAGACTCGACGAGTGCCGCCCGCTCGTCCATCGTTCTCCTGCGCCAGGCCCGGACCGCTTTTGTCGGGAACATCCGGTTGGTGAAGCTCACGACGACAGCCCCGCCGCTGTCGAGCACACGCTCGAACTCCGCGAACACCGGACCGGGGTACTGGAGATACTGCACCGACAGGGCACAGCAGACGAGGTCGAACTCGTCTGTTTCGAGGGGTAGTGACTGGTCGCCGTTGAGGTCCTGCAGGAACCACTCGTCCAACTGCTCGTTTGCCGCGAGCTCCTCCTTGTTGAGCCCGTGGCCGACCACCCGCTCGAACTCCTGGTCGGGGAGCGAGGACACCCAACTGCTCATCGCGTCGAACACGCGGTCACCGGGGTCTGCGACCGAGCCGTACAGCGCTGTCAACTCTGAGAGAAAGGCGTCGTCGGCGTGGGTGACGAACCGGGGCGACCCGTAGAACTCACCGTCGTCGGTGTCGTCTACTTTCTGTCTGTCTGCCGTCGTGAGGACACTGGACACGACACTGTTACGGGCTGGCAGATAAAGAGCCCTGTGTCCCGGGTCGACCGAACCCGGGGAGCTCCGTCTCGCCCGGTCGTGACAGACACCGCTTCAGCTGGCCCGGCAGTCGACAGCTCTGCACCTCTCAGCGCAGGTGACAACGGAGGACTCCCCGCAACACACAAACCCGACAGGCTCGTGTAACCGCTATGTCTGATGTTTTGAGAGACCATCGCGACCGGTACGGTGCGCACGGGTGGGCTGTGGCACACTCCCTGCCGTGACGGGTGCACAGTCACCGCCGCCCGGGGGACCGGCGCTGGTCACCTCCCGGTCGGGCTCCGTTCCGGCCTGGTTCGAGGCGACCGTCGAGGCGCTTGGCTACGATCTGGTGGCGACGCTGTCCGTCGACGAACCGAAGCACGGCCGGTACAACCTGCCGCCGGGGCTGGTCGACCGCCTGACCGACCGTATCCGGGAGACGGGGGCCGTGTTTCTCGGTATCGACGAGCGGCTCCACCCGGGACAGGTGGTCGACCTCGAGACGGCACTCCCGTCGGTGGCGACACGCGACCGCCGGGGGGTGGTCTGGCGACGGCTCGGCGGGGTCGCGGCCGAGTGTCTCTCACTCCGTGACTGCCGTATCGAGCGCCGACGGGCGGCACGGGCCGAGCGCGACAGCGCCGACCAGTCTCCGGAGGGTGGTGGCGGCCGGGTCGCCCACCTCGACCGCCGCGAACAGGAGCTTCGGACCTCACTCGACCGTCGCCGACAGGAGGCCCGAGAGCGCGTCGGGGCGGCCTACGACGGCGTCGACGCCCGTGTCACAGTGGTCGGACCGCCGACCGCCCCGACGACCGCGCTCTGGGCGGCATTGACCGGCGAGACCGGTGACGCGAACGGTCCTTTTCGCCCGGCCGGGCCGACTACCGCGGTGACGACTGCCGGGCCACACGAGATCGCACTGACCGACACCCCGGGGCTGGTCGAGGGACTGCCGGACTGGTACACCGGCGCTGTTCCGGCCACCCTGGCGGCTGTCGAGCACGCACGGGCAGTTCTCGTCGTCGGGAGCAGTGGGACGGTCGGACCCCTCTGCCGGGCAGTCGACGACCGGTTCGAGGCAGACACGATTCCGGCGGTGCCACCTGCGGGACCGGCGACAGTCGCCGGTCGGGAGACCGTCGACGTGACCGACACCGTGGCGGTCCGTGGGCGTCTCGCCGCGGTGCTGCCGAGCAGCCGCGTCGAGCTCTCGCTGCCGTACGGTGACGACACGCAGGCGCTCGTCTCGTGGCTGCACGACCAGACGACAGTTCAGGATAACAGCTACGACCAGCGGGTGACACTGACCGTCGCGCTGTCCACAGACCGGGTCGCCGACCTCGAACGGCGGGTCGCCGCTGTCGACGGCGAGTGCGAGCGGGTCGACTGACCGTCAGCCACCCGCTGGCCGGTAGGCACGGCTAACGGCCTTCCACCGGCCGGTCCGGTAGCGCCAGCCGTTGACCCCGATCGGGACGGCCGCGCCACAGAACAGCGCGCCGTACAGCCCGACGACACCGAGCGGGGTCGTCAGACCGGCGACTGCGACCGGCAGTGCGACACCGTACTGTCCGACCATCGTGGCGACAAACGGCCACCGGGTGTCACCCGCGCCGCGCAGGACACCGACGAGTGACCCGTCGACACCGGCCACGACAGCCGTCGCGGCCGCGACCCGGACGAACGCCGCCGTCTGTGCCAGTTCGGCTGGCTCGGAGACGAACAGCCGTGCGACCCACGGGGCGGCGACGAACACGACCGACCCGGCGAGCAGGTGGACCACAAAGGAGAGCCGGACGATCGCCCCACCGTAGGCAACGGCCGCCGACTCGTCACCGGCACCCAGTTCCTGCCCGACGAGCGTGCTCGACGCCGTCGAGAACCCCCAGTCGAAGCTCACGAGGAGGTCCCGCACCCGCCGGCCGACCTCGAGGGCCGCGACCACGACCGGCCCGAACGCGCTCGCGATCCAGAGCAACGGAAACACGATCGCCACCCTCGCAGCCTGTCGGCCGACCAGCGGTGCACAGACAGCCACCAACTGCCGGCTCAGGGCCCGGTCGAACTGTGGGCCGCCGAGCCGGAAGGTCACGGGGCTCGCACTCATACCCGGGAGCCGGTAGGCGCGGCCGAGTAGCCCCCAGCCAAGCACGACCGTCACTGCCGCGGTCGAGAGAAGCGTGCCGAGCGCGACACCTGTGACACCCAGTCCCGCGAAGACGAACACCCCGCTGAGGAGGATGTTCAGGAGACCGCCGGTCGCCCGGACCACCATCGGGGTGAACGTATCACCCACGCCGGCGTAGGTCCGACTCGCGAGCAGGTTCAGGTACTCGAAGACGAGGGCGGGTGCGACCACCACCAGGTATGTCACGCCGAACTCCGCCGGCTCCGGCTCCGACCCGAACAGGCCGACCAGCGTGTCGGCAAAGAGAACGTACGACAGTGCGACCGGAACAACAACGCCGAGGGCGATCCACACCCCCTGTTTGACGACCAGCGCGGCCCGCGCCCGGTCGCCGCCGCCGTAGTTCTGCGAGACGAGCGCGACGACACCGCCCGCGATACCGATACCGACGAACTTCGCGACCGTCCAGTAAGCGTAGGCGTACGCGAGGCCCGCAACCGCTGCCGGACCGACCGCCCAGCCGACCAGTGCCAGGTCGACGGTCTGTTTCGACATGATAGCAAAGCCGGTGACGATCCGCGGCCACGACAGTTCGACTGTCCGGTCCAGCCGCTCGCGGTCGATGATACCGACCCGTTCGAGTAGCCCCGCTAGACGACCCAGAGACACTACTCGTCTGACGTGTGGCACCGACTTTGGGCTGTCGGTCCCGGCCCGCGGCCCGTCGCGGGCCGTTTTTCGTCGGTATGTCACCACCCGCGACCTGGTCGGCCCGAACCGTCGTCGGGGGTGCTACACGGTGCGAGTCGGCCCGTCGGTGGGGCTCCCGGCGTCGTAGCTGTCGACGAACGCGTCCAGCCGGTCGGGGTCGTCTGCGCCGGGGAGCGGCCGGTCGGCCGTCTCGCAGGTCGCCGTGACACCGAGTCGCTCGCAGACGTGATCGGCGACGGCCTCGGCCATCCGGCGGTAGGTCGTGAGCTTCCCGCCGGCGACGCTCGTGGCGTTGGCGACACCGTCGTCGGCGTGGTCGAGTGTGACGAACCCGCGGGAGATCTGCCGGCGGTCCTGACCAGTCTCGTCGGGGGCGTACAACGGCCGCACCCCCCACCAGGTCCGGCACACTGCCGCGTCGGCGACCGACGGCACCATCACCGCACACTCCGTGACTGTCCGCTCTATCTCCCACTCGGCTCTGGTGTACTCCTCGGGGTCGGACACCGGCACACTGGTCGTCCCCAGCACCGCCTCACCCGGATGTGGAACGACGATATCGCCGTCGTCGGGTGGCCGGCAGCGGTTCAGTACCGGCCCGATGTCGTCGTGGTCGACGGCGATCATCACCCCGCGGGCGGGTGCCATCCCGACGTCCAACCCGGCCATCGCCGCAACCTGCCCGACCCACGCACCCGCCGCGTTGACGACGTGCTCCACCACGACTCGCTCGTTCGTGCTCCCCCCAAGGGTGGCCGCGGTCACCCGACCGTTGCTGAGGGTCAGCCCCTCTACGGGGGTGTGTGTGGCCACCCGCGCGCCGTGTTCCGCCGCGTCGGCGGCGTTTGCCGCACAGAGCCGCGACGGGGACACCACACCGTCGGGGACCCGAATCGCCCGTTCGACGTCTGCAGCGAGTGCCGGAACCCGTTTCCGGGCCGTTTCCCCGTCGAGCAGTTCGGTCTCGATACCTGCTGCCGTGCAGGCCTCGCGTTTTTGCTCAAAGTAGCTGTCGTCGTCACCGGCCATCTGGACGAACAGCCCGCCGGTCTCGCGAACACACTCGCCGGCGACCGAGCGGAGGGTCCGGTTCTCCGCGATGCACTCGCTCGCGCTGACCCGGTCGGACTCGGCGTAGCGCGCGCCGCTGTGGAGTACACCGTGTGACCGCCCGGAGGTGCCGCTCGCGAGACCCCCCTGCTCGACCAGTGTCACGTCGACACCCCGTAGCGCCAGGTCGCGTGCCACGCCGGTCCCGGTTGCGCCGCCGCCGACTACCAGAACCGTGCCCGACTCTGTCATACTACAGCGTGCTCCCCCGCAGGTATATTCCTGCTGACTCCGGCTCCGGACCCGGGCGACTCCCTACTCACCGTGACCGCCGACGAGACCCGAAAAGTAACCCTTAACAGTCCATACCGGGTATCGGCGTATGCATTCAGCCCGGGCCAATAGCTCAGTTAGGTTGAGCGCTCGGCTGATAACCGGGAGGTCCGCGGTTCAAATCCGCGTTGGCCCACCTCTGTACTACCCCTCTCAGAGACATCTGTCGTCCCGTCGGTCACTCCTCGTCCGAGTCGGCACCTATCCGACGGTACGCGTAGCCGGCGACGGCCCCGAGACCGGTCAACCCGCCGAGAACGCCGAGCCCGGGCCCACTGCCGTCGGCAGCGCCGTTCCCGTCCTCCGTGCCGTCGGTGCTCCCGTTGTCCCCGCCGTCACTCGAACCGTCCCCGTCGTCCGTGCCGCCCCCCGCCGGCATCTCGACCTGTAGTGTGCCGGAGAGCGTGTCGTCTGCTGTGCTGACCGTGTGCGTGTACTCCCCGGGCTCGATGTCGTCCGTTGTGACGTCGAAACTGACCGTCCCGCTCTCACCGCCGGCGAGGGTGAGGTCACTGTCGAAACTCCGCCCGCCGAGTTCGAGCGTCACCGTCCCCGTGCCCTCCCGGTCGCCGGTGTTCTGGACTGTCGCCGAGACGGTCAGCTCCTCGCCCTGGGTGACCGTCGCCTGCTCCGGGTCGACGGACTGCACCGCGAACGTGGCGGGGG
>Ga0207714_1002232_pt1 | contig 11869 bp, 9 predicted proteins | sample PonA232FremontCA_2_FD_187270 | JGI IMG/M metagenome (GOLD analysis project Ga0207714, IMG submission 187270) | Marine sediment microbial community from Fremont, CA, USA - Pond A23 Sediment 2 (SPAdes) | ecosystem: Environmental > Aquatic > Marine > Unclassified | place: USA: Fremont, California... | reverse complement strand
TGCCCGTCCCCAAACTTGCCCTTCTCCCTCTCTCCTCTCTTCTTCTCCACAGTGCCGTTCCAATCGTCGCACTTCCCTCCCCCCCGACATGAACTCCTCTCTCGATGCCCCCGGCTCCGGCGCCCCCGACAAGCTGATCCGCTTTTTCGCCTTCCTCATCGACAGCATTATCGCCGGGCTCCTGTCGAATCTTCCCGTGATCGGCGGGCTGCTCGGCGCGGGCTACTTCGTCGTGCGCGACGGCCTGGAGCTGGAGGTCATGGACGGGCGGTCCCTCGGCAAGCACCTGATGGGGCTTCGCGTGGTGCGGCTCGACGGGCAGACCATGGACGTCGAAACGTCGGTTCGCCGCAACTGGATGTGGGGCCTCGGCCCGGTGTTCGCCGTCGTGGCCGAGGTTCCACTCTTCGGGCCCCTCGTCGCCGCGCTCCTGAGTTTCCTGGCCCTGGCCGTGCTGCTGTACGAGGCCTACCTCGTGTTCACCGAAGCGGGCGGGCGGCGATGGGGCGACGAGCTGGCCGGGACGCAGGTCGTGTCGGCGTGACGACGGGCGGGGCGGACGTCTTTCGGGAGACCTCCCCTCCCGCCGGGCGCGCTACCCCCTCCAGTAGCTCGGCGTGAGGACCACGAGGAAGGTCATGACCTCCAGCCGCCCGGCCACCATCAGCAGGCACATAAAGAGCTTGGTCGGGACCGGCAGGGCCTCGAATCCGCCCATGGGACCGACGGTGCCAAAACCCGGGCCGATGTTGCCCAGCACGACCAGCGTGCCGGAGAGGGCTTCGCTGATTGAGAGATCGATCCCCACGCGGTGAGCATCGACGGCGATGAAGCCGGTGCCCCCGACCACCAGCACCAGATAGGTCAGAATCACGATGAGGATGCCCCGCACCACCGGCTCCTTCACCGCGCGGCGCCCCAGCCACATCGGCCGCACGGACGAGGGATGGATCATCTGAAAGAGCTCACGTCCGATCACCTTGACGCCCACGATCCACCGCATGAGCTTAAGGCCGCCGGACGTGCTGCCCACGCTCCCGCTCGCAAACATGAGGAGAAGCAGAACGGCCAGAATCTCTTCGCCCCAGACCGCGAAGTCGGTGCTCGCGTAGCCCGTCGTTGTGAGGAGGGTCGCCGTCTGGAACGTGCCGTGGCGAAACGTCTCTTCGAGGCCGGCGAACTGGCCGTCGTTCCACAACATGGCGCTCACCAGCAGGCTCCCAACGGCGAAGACGGAAAGGTAGACCCGAAACTCCGTGTCGCGGGCGGGGGCGGTCGGGTCGGTCACGATCGCCTGCCAGAGCAGCGTAAAGTTCATCGCCGCCACGAACATGAACGGGATGATGATCCACTGCACCGTGGGGGCAAAGGCCTCGACGCTCCGGGCCTGTGGCGAGAAGCCGCCGGACGGAATGGTCGTAAAGACGTGGGCCACGGCCTGGTACGGTGTCATGCGGGGGGCGAGCCCGGCGTAGTGGACCCCGAGGAGCAGCACCAGGAGCACCGCCGAGCACCCGATATACAGCAGCCAGAGGCGCCGGGCCGTTTCGGCGATGTGGGGCGTCAGCCGCTCGAGGCGCGGGCCCGGCACCTCCGCGTCCAGAAACTGGGCGCCGCCGGCCGACAGGCGCGGCAGGATGGCCACCGCCAGGGCGAGGATGCCCATCCCGGCAATCCACTGCGTGAGTTGCCGCCACAGCATGAGGGCCGCCCCGTGCTTCTCGATCGAAATGTCGAGCAGGATCGTCGACCCGGTCGCAGAAAAGCCGCTGAAGCTCTCGAAGAGGGCGTTGATGGGCGTGGCGAAGCTGCCCGTGCCGCTCATGAGGTACGGGACGCTCCCGAGAAGGGACACCAGGACCCAGGTGAGCGTCACGAGCAGAAAGCCGTCCTCCACCGTCAGCTCGCTGTCGCCCGCCCCCCACTCCGCGAGGGCCCCAATCCCAAACGAGATCCCCAGTGGCACGAGGAAGGGCACCACCGAGGTGCCGTGGTACAGGGCCACGGCGATCGGCACCAGAAACACGGCCGAAAACCATTTGAGGACCGGCCCCAGGACACTGCTGACCCGGCGGAGTCGACGAGCTGCGATCATATGGCCTCCAACACCTCGTCTGCTTCTTCTGCGTCGACGAACAGGACGAGGTGGTCCTGGGGCTCCAGAACGGTTTTGCCCCGGGGGATGAGCACCTCCCCGTCCCGAGTGACCGCCCCCAGAACGAAGTTGTGGGGCACCCCTTCGACGGCCTCTTGAATCGGGCGTCCCACGAGTGGACTCTCCGCCGTGAGCTCCATCTCGACAACTTCCCCGCGGTCCCGCTCCACGAAGGTGATCTTTTCGATTCCCCGGACGCGCGTGTGCCGCAGAATCTCTTCGATCACCTCCCGGCGGGGGTTGACCGTGGTGTCGATGCCGCTGCTCGTGAACACCGACTCGTAGACGTCGCGGTGCACCACCGACAGCACCCGGTCGGCCCCGAGATCCAGGCTCAGCGCAGACGTGAGAAGGTTTCGCTCGTCGGGCGTGAGGGCGGAGACCACGAGGTCGGCGTCCGCCACCCCTTCCCGGCGCAAAAACTTCGGCTCCGTCGCGTCGTTTTGCAGAACCAGCGTCTTCGGGAGTTCCTCGGCGAGGGCCTGGGCCCGTTCGGGATCCTTCTCCACGAGGCGGGGCTGAAGGCCGCGCTGTTCGAGCATCCGGGCCGTCTGGTACCCGATCTCACCCCCGCCCAGAATCATAATTTGACGGGCCTGTTTCACTCGCTTCCTGGGGGTGAGCGTCCCCGCAAACTGCTCGACCTGACTCGGCCGCCCGATGACGAGCAGACGAATACCGGGCCGAAGGCAGGTGGTCCCGCGGACGATCTCCATGTTATCGTCGTCGAACACCGCCACGAGGTTGACGCCGTCGCTCAGCCTCAATTCCTGAACGGTCTTGTCGGCGACCGGGCTCTCCTCAGGAATGGTAAATTCGGCCATGACGACCTTCCCCTGCCCGAAGTGCTCGACGTTGCGGGCCGTGGGCAGCCCCACGACCTCGACGATGTTGCGCGCCGTGAGATGGTCCGCCCCCACCATAAAGTCGACGTTGAACGCTTCTCGCAACTGCGACCAGGTGGCGAGGTATTCCGTCTCGGCGACGCGAGCGATGGTAAAGGCGGTCTCGTTCAGTGCCCGCGCCGTGCTGCAGATCAGGATGTTGCTGCGGTCGTCGCTCGTGCTCCCGATCACCAGGTCGGCGTCCTGGACCCCTGCTGATTTCAAGACGCCGATCCGGGCCCCGTTCCCTTCGTAGGTCAGCACGTCGGTCTCGGCCCGGATCAATTCGAGGCGGTCGGGATCCTTGTCGACCGCGATGACCTCGTGCTCTTCGGACAGCGCGTGGGCCACGCTGCGACCCACCTGCCCGACGCCGATGACCACGACTTTCATGAAGAAGGAAATCGTCCGTCCCGAAAACAGCGCAAAAGAGTAGGACTCAGGATCGTGCAGGCACTGGCGCAACGGTGTTCTGAGTCCTTTTATCGTCGCCAACTGAAATGTAGCGTTCCTAAGATGGCGCCTGCGAAAGGAAAGTACAACCCCCCGGAAGGCATCGTCACGGATTCCGGAGGTTTTCTCTCTGCAACCGCGTTCGTCTACTCGTACGCCGCCACGAACGACTCGACCTGCTCGTCCGACCCGATCAGGAGGAGGCGCCCCTCCGACGGCAGCGTGGTCCCGCCCGTCAATTCCGTCACGAATGTGTCTCCCTGTTCGAGGGCCACCACGTTCAGGCCCGTCTGCTTCCCGATGTGGCTCTCCGACAGGGTTTTGCCCTGGAGCGACGGCGGCACCTCTCGGGTGAAGAGATCCACCCCTTCCCCGAGCACCACGAGGCGCCGCCCTCGGATGGCCGCCATCACGGCATCGACCCCGAGCGTGGTAGAGCTGAGCACAAAGTCGGCCCCGGCGCGGTGGATGGCCTCCAGGTTGCGTTCCTGGGTAATGCGGCTTACGACGTGCATCTTGGGGTTGAGGTGGCGGCAATAGGAGGTGAGGTGAATGTTGACGGCGTCGTCGTTGGTGGTGAGCAGGACGGACGGCGCCTCCTCAATGCCGGCGCTCTTCAACAGGTCGTACTCGGCGGCGTCGCCGCAAAAGGTGTCCGCACAGTAGGGCCGGAGTCGCTCGCACTTCGTCTGGTCGCGCTCCACGAGGTGCACCGGCACGTCGCGGGTGTGGAGGGCCCGGATGGCCGCCCGGCCCACCCGGCCCCCGCCAATCACGAGCACCGGATCGGTCTTCTCCTCCTCGGTCACGACCTGCTGGTTGAGCGCTTTCAACTGCGTCTCCGTTCCGGCCACGACCATGACGCTCGACGGGCCAAGCGGCAGGTCCGGCTGCACGGATCGGAGAACCCCCCGCTCCCACACGCCGACGACCGTGGCCCCGGTTTGCTGGCGAACCCGGGCCTCCCGGATCGTGCAGCCTTCGAGCGCCGTGTTCAGGACCGGCAGCTCGGCGAAGAGGAGGTCTTGGTACTGCCCGATCGAATGCACCTCGCCGTGCTTCGTCGTAACGCGGGTGGCCAGCTGCTCCCCCAGCCACCGCTTGATCGGCAACACTTGGGAAGCCCCGCTCAGCTCCAGGACATCCTGTGAGTCGTCCTCGTTCACGAGGGCTGCGAGGGGAACGTCCGGCGCCACCTCGCGCACCGTGAGCGTCACGTTCGTGTTGGTCTGGTCGTCGTGATTGGCCAGCACGAACCGCGCCTGATCGGCCTGCACCGCCTCGTAGGTGTCTTTGTAGTCCACCTCGCCGGTGACGACCTGGATGTCGTCCATCTTCAAGCTGGCGGCGGTGTTCGGGTCCGGCTCGAGGACCACGTACGGAATTCCATCCTGCTCCAGGCGCCGGATTACACCCTTCGCAATGTCGTCGTAGTGGGTGAGGATGACGTGGTCCCGGGTGTCGACGGGGAGGGCCCGGGGCGCGGTGTTGCGGATCTGCGACTCCAGCCAGGGGGCGTAGAAGAAGCGGATAAATGCGAACGGCAGCACGATCAGCAGCATCACGATGCCGGACAGCAGCACGAACACGCTGAAGAGGCGCCCGACGTCGGACTGAAACGTGATGTCCCCGAAGCCGAGCGTGCTCATCACGGTCAGCGTCCAGTAAAGGCCCGTGATCCACGAGTGCTCCTCCCCCTCCACGTACAGCATGATGAAGTGAAACACGACCGTGTAGACTGCGATCACAGCCACCAAAATGGCAACGTACCGCAGCAGAATTCGCAGATTGCGCTTCACCTCCCGGTCTTTCAGGAAGTAGGAGAGGTGGGTGCTGATGGTTTTCATGAGGGAGAAGGCCGGGGTCGGAAAGGACCGAGGGGCGTCGTACCCGCGTCGAAAACACGGCCCGCGCCGCGAGTTGTGCCCGTCCGGCCAACTTGGTCTCGAATCGGCTCGGAATGGGTGGTTTTCCGGCAGGGGATCCTCCGCCCGGAGCGCCGGTTTTGCTTCGCTGTCGTTCTCTCCTTATTGGTCGGTCCAGGTCGTGGCAGAACAGTCCGGCTTCAAGCGCAACGTCGGCCTCTTCATGGCCGTTATGATTGGCATCGGCGCCATGATGGGGCCGGGCGTGTTTGCGCTGCCCAGCGAGGTGGCCGGTTCGATCGGCCCGCTCGGCATCGTCGCGTACCTGGCGATGGGCCTCCTCACGCTGTTTACGGCCCTCACCTACAGCGAGCTCGGGGCCGCCATCCCCATCGCCGGCGGTGGTTACTCGTTTGTCGCCCGGATGCTTCCCTCCCCAGTTGCCTTCCTCACGGGCTGGTTTTTCTGGATCGGCAACACGCTTGCGTGTGCGCTCTACGCGGTCATCTTTGCACTTACGGTCCAGACGTATTTCTGGCCCGGGGCGAGTGTCTTTCTGATCGTGTTGGGGACGACGGCCGTCTTTACCGCGACCAACGTGCGGGGGCAGGCCGAGGCCCTCCAGGTCATCACGGTGATGAACGTGGTGGAGCTCCTCATCCTGATCGGGGTCGGTGTGCTGGGCGCGTTCCAGGTGGAGCCGGCCAACCTGGAGCCGTTTGCGCCGATGGGCCTCGGGCCGCTCATCCCCACGATGGGCCTCATCTACATCTCGTATGTCGGGTTCGACCTCATCACCGTCGCGGCCGAGGAGATCATCGAGCCGGCGAAGACGATCCCACGGGCGATCCTGATTACCCTCGGGGTGGGCATCGCCATCTACGTGCTGGTGCTGTGGGTGATGATGGGGACCGTGTCCTACAAGGAGTTGGCCCAAACGAGCACGCCGTTCATTTTCGTTGCCGACTACCTGTTTGGGGGGTGGGGCCGCTGGGCCGGCATCATCGCCACGATCATGGCCAGCCTGTCGGCGTTCAGCGTGACGCTGGGGGCCAGCTCGCGCGTGCTCTTTGCCCTCGGGCGAGACGGGCACTTTCCAGAGATCTTTTCCCGGCTGCACCCGACCTACCAGACCCCTCACATCTCGCTTTTCATCTGCGCGGGGCTGGTGGTGCTCCTGAGTGGATTGGGCGTCGTTCGGTTTCTGGCGTCGGTCAGCAGCTTCGGCTACCTCGTCGCGATCGGCATCGTCAACGTCGCGGCCGTCGGGCTGCGGCGGCGGATGCCCAACCTGCGCCGCCCGTTCAAGGTGGCCCTGTACCCGACGGCGCCCATTCTGGGAGTGATCTCCTGCTGGTTTTTTGTGCCCACCCTCGAGCCGCGCAGCCTGCTGCTGGGGGGCGGCCTGACGCTCGTCGGCTGCGCGCTGTACCTCCTGCAACCGGACAACCGCGAGGAGCTGGCCGTTATTCCGGCGCTCCTGCGCGACGTCAAACTTCGCATTCAAGCCTACTGGAGGCCACACATGAACGTACTCATCGTCGGAGGCGGGAATCAGGGCGCCAACATTGCCGACCGCCTCCTCAAACAGGACGAATTTCGGATGGTCTTCCGCTCCTCGGAGTACCGGATTACCTTCATCGAGCAGGACGCCGAGCGCTGCGAGGAGCTGGGCCAGCGCTACAACGTGCCTGTCTTCTGTGGGGACGGCACCAAACAGGAGATCCTGGAGCAGGTAGAGCCCCAGAAGATGGACGTGGCCATCGCCGCCACCAGCAGCGACGAGCGCAACGCCATCGTCGCCCTTCAGGTCAAGCGAATGGGCATCGAGCGGGTGATCGCTATCGCGCGGGACCCGGACTACGTCTCGTTGATGGAAGACAGCGGAATCGCCTGCATCAGCGCCCCCTACGCAACGGCCGGTATGGTCGAGAACTACCTGGATCGTCCGCAGGTGGCGGACCTCTTCGAAATCGAAACCGGCGTGGCCAGTCTCATCGACATGAAGGTGCCGGACGGAAGCCCGGTCGTGGGGCAAAAGATTCAGGATATCGACATTCCGGACCAGTGCGTCGTGGCGGCCATCATTCGCGAGGACACCTTCGTGGTGCCCCGCGGGGAGACCGAAATTTGTGCGGGCGACGAGATCGTCTTCGTGGGCCCGAGTGACGCCATCAAGACGGCCCACGGCATCTTCTCGGCGGAGGACGAGACCACCGCGTAGCCGACGCTCCCGGCCCAAATCGCGCAGGAAGAGGGCTGAGGCCCCGGCAGGGACAGCGGCCCCCGTTCGTACGGTGGCACTCGGACGCCCCGAATGGACCGGGAGACGAAACGCAGAACTGGACAAAATGACGGACAACCACACGTGAGCGACTGGAAGCGACGCATCTTGTGGGCCACAGGCATCGTGGGGGCCACCCTCCTGACCTACGCCCTCGTCTACCAGTGGGGTATGCGGGTCTACGAAGATCAGTCGGTGCTCTTCATTCAGGCGCTGCAGGTGGTGATCGAGGCGATCACCACGGCGGGCTTTGGGGGACACGCCCCCTGGTCCAGCCCGGAGATGAACGCGATGGTCCTCTTTATGAACCTGACGGGGGTGCTGTTTGTCTTTCTCGCCGTGCCCCTGTTTGCCGTCCCGCTGCTGCGAGACGCCTTCGAGCAGCGCCCGCCGGAGACGTTCTCCGGGACGGGTCACGTCGTGCTCACGCCGCACACCTCCCGCACGGCGGCCCTCGTCGAAGAACTCGAGGCCCGGGATCGTCCCTACGTCATCCTCGAGCCGCGGCGCGAGCGGGCCAAAGCCCTCCACGTCGACGGAACCCCAGTTCTCCAGGGCAATCCGGAGTCCGTCGACGCCCTCGAGCGCGCTGCCCTTCGGTCCGCCTCCGCGCTGGTGGTGGACGGACAGGACGTGGTCGACACGAGCGTCATTCTCGCGGCCCGCGAGCTCAGCGACACCATCCAGACGGTCACCGTAATCGACGACGAGGCGCTCGAATCCTACCATCGAATGGCGGGGGCCGACCACGTGCTCTCTCCCCGCCAGCTCCTCGGGAAAGGCCTCGCCCGCAGAATTCCGTTCCTTTTGCCCCTGGCCAACGACCCGGCAATCGAGGTCGGTGACCATCTCGAAATCGCGGAGGTCGACGTGGAGGACGACAGCCCGCTCTGCGACCGCACGATCGGGGAACTCCGGCTGCGCAAGCGATACGGCATTGATGTGCTCGGCGCCTGGTTCGACGGCGCGTTCGAGAGCCCCGTGGGGCCGGACACCTTCGTGGACTGCAACACGCGCCTTCTCGTGACGGGCGCGCCCGATGCCGTCCAGGCGTTTCGCCGAGACGAACGGACCACGTTCCGGTCGCGGACGCAGCAGCGGGTCCTCGTCGTCGGGTACGGGCGCTCCGGCCAGGCGGCGGTCGACGTGCTGGCCAATACGGGCGCCGAGCTAACTATCATCGACAGCCGTGACCAGCCAAACGTGGATGTCGTGGGTGACGCCCGAGATCCCGGCGTGTACGAGGAGGCCGGCGTCGGGACCGCCGACGCCATCATCATCGACATCGACGACGACACGACGGCCCTGTTCGCCACCCTCGTCGCGCGGAACGCCAGCCCGGACGCGCACATCGTGGTCCGCGCGAACGAGGAAGAGAACGAGCGGAAAATATACCGGGCCGGTGCGGACTACGTCCAGTCGCTGGCGACCATCAGCGGGCGCATGATGGCCGAGACCGTTCTGGCGGACGAAAACGTGCTGTCCTTCCAAATGAAGATCGACGTGGTGCGCCTCCGGCCCGGCCAGCTGGCCGGCCAGACCCTCGCAGAAGCCGACGTCCGGGCCGAGACGGGGTGTACAGTGGTCGCGGCGGTCCGCGACGGGGACGTGATCACGTCGCTCGAACCGGAGACGTTTGTCTTTCGGGACGACGACCGACTCGTCGTCGTGGGCACGGACGCGGGCGTGCGTCGCTTCGAGGAGCGGATTCTACACTGAATGGCGCCGCCTCAGAATCGACGGGCGAGAACGAGCCCGCCAACCGGACCGAGGAGCGGATACTGGCTCTCGATCGATTCCCCGCCCCGGCACCCGGGCACCATTTCCAGGATCGCCCCCACTACTCGGAACCACGGGTGGGCCGATCGAGAACGACCTCCTCGTCGGGCACGGCGGGGCCGGAGACGACGATGCTGTCGTCGTAGACGAAGATGTCCGTGCGCGAGCTGGCCAGCGCCGACGACATGCCCGGCTTCATCGTGATCGGCACTTCCAGAAATGGTCCGTCCTCCCCTTCAGGATACAGCCGAAGCGTGCGCGCTTCCCCAACGGGATATTTTTCGAAGACTTCTGTGGTACTGCCGCCTTCTGGCGCTTCAGGCGTCCAGCGCGCCCCGTCGGGCGTTTCGACGAGGAAAACGTCGGAGAGGGGTCGATCCTCCGTCTCGTCCTCGATTCCGATATTGAGAAGGATGGTGCGATCGGCGCTTGCGTCGGTAGCCTTAGTGGTCTCTTCCTCGGAAGCCCCGTCGGATTCGGGGCCGCAGCTAAGGGGCAGGACCGAAAGGCCCACGAGGCCGAGAAATAGAAGGCCGGGGACGAGAATCGAGGCAGTACCGGGACGCTGAGTCTTGGTTGCAGTCATTAGCGGCGGAAACAAACGATGGAGAAGCAGACCGAAAAAGGGAGCCGGGGCTCGCGGGCGTGCAGGACCTTACGGGCTCTCGGCAGATTATTGCCCGAGTGTGTCTGGGGACACGCTATCTTCGCGGAGCACCCGGGCCGTCGACTGGAACGAAATGCCCTGTGTGTTGGCGCCGGTAATCATGACCGTCTCTACAACCGGCGGCGAGACCGGCCGTTCTGCGTGCCATCGGAGGATAAAGTTCGCTCCCACTCCGCCCCGGATGTCGTCCGTATCCACCACGACGTAGGTTGAGGCGAGTGGCTTCAAGGTACGAGCTGTATCGAGGTACGCACGCACGTATTCCCCGTTGCTGTCGTAGTAGTCGATTGTCGAAAGGGTGAGGGGGGCGCCTGGACTCGTATTGCGAATGCTAAGTGTCGTGGCCAGGTTCATCGACCGCTGGGCGTCCCGGACGTAAATATGCGAGTAGGCGGGCACGTACAGCGTCTGGCTCCGGACCCGCTTTGCCGGAACACCTCGGTCCGCCGCCGTGGAGGGAGCAGCCGACAGGCTGTCGAGGTGAGAGGACGGCGGGTTGTCGTTCGGCTCGGTCGGCCCGGACGGCCCACACGCCACCCAGAACGGCATCAGCAGTGCCGGAACGAAAAGAAGAGGCAGGCGACGGCCCGAGAACAGGATCGACATGGAGGCGAGAGTCTGTATGTTCGGGGGCAGTACCGGCGGCTCAGCGTGCGATTCCCTGGCGTGCAAAGATGATCGACCGAGGGTTCCTCTCCAGTGCCTTGCGAGGACGATCAGGCCTGCGTCGCCCGTTCGGCCATGTCTACGTCCTCTTCCTCGTGGCGCACGACGATAACGGGCACGTCGGTGGTCGACACAATCCGATCCGGCACCGTCCCGAAGAGGATCTCCCGCACCGACGGCTCGGTCTCCCCCAGCACCACGAGGTCGTACGCCTTCGCCCGGTCGACGATGGCGTCGGCGGGGTCGTCGGCCGTCAGGGCGTCGAGCTCGAGGAGACTCGTGTCGAGGCCGTAGTCCCGCATCCGGGCCGCGGCGGGCCTGAGCACCTCTGCCCGCGAGTCCGCCTCCGTTTCGTCCTCCTCCACGACGTGAAGAAGCGTGACCGTGGCCGTGGCGTCCCGGCACAGGTCGGCGATGAAGGGGGCGATCTGATGGGCGTTCTCTAGGCCGCGGAGGGGGACCAGCACGCGCCGAAGCTCGTCCATCTCGCCCGGGATGAGGACGGCGTCGCACTTCTCCTCGACGCTGACCCGACTGATCGTATCGAGCTCGTCGCCCGTGAAAACGAGGCGCGTCGTCACCTCAATCCCGGCCTCGGCGAAGCGGTCGGCGATCGTATCGAGGGTCGCCTGGGTTTCCTCCCCGAACTGGTCCCGCGCCTGGGCGGGGCTCGTCTGCTCCGGCACCGAGAACCACCCGAGGAGCACCACCCGGAGTGGGGACAGCACCTCGATGAGCGACGCCGAGAGGCGCTCCGGGTCCGGCAGCTCCACATCGACGAGAATAGAGGACGGGGGCGAGATCGAGTCCGTCATGACGTGATCTCCGAAATGGTGACGGTGCGCGCGTAGTACAAGTACCATCCGGCCGTGGCGAGCAGGATCCCGCCGCCGATCCCAATCGACAGCGGATTCATGAAGGCCACCAGCCCGAAGCTTGCCCCCGCTCCGAGAATAGGGACGACCGGGTAGCCGGGACACCGAAAGGTGGGCTGGTACCCCTCGGGGGGCGACCGACGGAGGACGAGGAGGGCCACGCAGATGAGACCGTACATGAAGAGGTGCAAAAGCGACGCCACCTCGGCCAGCACCTCCACGCGCCCGAAGAGAATGAGCA
>Ga0207714_1002230_pt1 | contig 11874 bp, 8 predicted proteins | sample PonA232FremontCA_2_FD_187270 | JGI IMG/M metagenome (GOLD analysis project Ga0207714, IMG submission 187270) | Marine sediment microbial community from Fremont, CA, USA - Pond A23 Sediment 2 (SPAdes) | ecosystem: Environmental > Aquatic > Marine > Unclassified | place: USA: Fremont, California... | reverse complement strand
GAGCACCTCCAGGTTGTCCATCAGCGCCCCCATCCACGGCGTCATCTTCTCCTCCTCGGTGCCCGGCAGGTGGCCGATCTCCTCGCCGATGGAGACGGTGGCCCGGGTGGCGATCACCTCCCGGTAGCGGCCCTGGTCCATGGTCTGGGCGAGCCCGGCGGCCAGGGTCAGGAGGGTCTTGCCGGTGCCCGCGGGGCCGAGCAGGGAGACCAGGTCGATCTCCGGGTCCATGAGCAGGTGCAGGGCGAAGTTCTGCTCGCGGTTGCGGGCGCGCACCCCCCAGACGGCGTTGTGCTCGCGGAAATCGGTGACAGGGGCCAGGATCGCCTCGCCGTCCGCCACGGCGCGGGTGACACCATCGAAGGTGCCGTCCTCGCTGTACAGGCACTGGTTCACCCGCCACGAGGCCCCCTCGGGGACCGGGACCCGGTAGCCGCCCTCGTGGCGTCGGGCTCGGGCCCAGGCCTCCGCGGGGATGGGCTCGACGCCGGTGGGCAGCAGGTCGACGTCGTCGATGGCGCGGTCGCGCTCGTAGTCCTCGGCGTCGATCCCGGCGATCTGGGCGCGGATGCGCAGGTTGATGTCCTTGGAGACCAGCACCGGCGTCTGCGGCAGGTGCTCGCGCAGGCGCTCGGCGGCGGCGAGGATGGCGGCGTCGCCACGGCCGTGGCCCCCGGTCTCGAGGAACAGCCGGCCCGAGGGCTCGCCGGGCCGGCCGGCGCCGAGGGGGACGCCGTCGTGCAGCGACTCCGGCGTCCGGCCGGCGAGCAGGCCATCCAGGAAGCGGCTGACCTGCCGGGCGTTGCGGGCGACCTCGGAGAGCCCCTCCTTGGAGGCGTCCAGCTCCTCGAGCACGGCCGAGGGCAGGCAGACGTCGTGCTCCTCGAAGCAGAACAGCGCCGTCGGGTCGTGGACGAGCACCGAGGTATCCAGGAGGTAGGTACGCTGGGGCGCTTCTCGGGTCATTCGCGCTCCCCTCTCGGCAGCCTCCGTCGTGCGGGCCACGGGCGGAGCGTGCCGGTGCCGGCGCTACTTGGCCGGCTCCATGATGGCGTCCAGGTTGTACTGGTCGCAAAACGCCATGAACTCGTCGCGCAGGCTGGCGATGTGCAGCCCCGCCGGCACGTCCACGCTCATCATGACGGAGAACATCGCCGTGCCGGTGTGCGCCGCCGCGTAGCTGGCGGTGCTCATGTCGCGGATGTTGATCTCCCGCTCCGCGAAGAAGTTCGCCAGCTCGCTGACGAGCCCCGGGTGGTCCAGGGCCACCACCTCGACGGTGTAGGGCAGCAGCTGCTCACCGCCCTCTACCGACTCGGTCCGCTGGATGTGGACCTCCAGGCCCATGCGCCGGGCGCTGTTCGGCAGGCTGCTCTCGAGCTTGGCTAGCTCGTTCCAGCGTCCGGAGACCATGAGGATGGTGGCGAACTCGCCGCCGAGCACGCTCATCCGGCTGTCCTCGATGTTGCAGCCGGTCTCGGTGACGGCGTTGGCGAGCTCGCGGACGATCCCGGGCCGGTCGTGGCCGAGGGCGGTGATGACCATGAGGTTCTGCATCGTGCCGGTCGCCCTTCGTCCTCTAGGTTTGCGCCAGCAGTCTAGCACGGAAAGCCTGCCTCGGGCGTATGGCATCGGGGCGGGGCAGGGGGTGGGCCTGCCGGGCGCTTGGCGCTACGCAGCCCGCTTAGTATCATGACACACTTGCCCCAAATGACTAGCTATCGACGACGGAGGTGGTGATGTTCCACGGCAGCATGGTGGCGATGGTCACCCCGATGAAGGCGCAGGATGGGATTCGGGATGCCGTGGACAAGGAGGCGCTCAAGGAGCTCGTCGATTTCCACGTCGAGCAGGGCAGTGACGCCATCGTCGCCGTCGGCACCACCGGTGAGTCCGCCACCGTCGACTACGACGAGCACTGCGAGATCATCCAGGCCACCGTGGAGGCCGCCGCCGGGCGCATCCCGGTGATCGGCGGCAGCGGCGCGAACGCCACCTGGGAGGCGATCGAGCTCACCCGCAGCGCCATGGAGAGCGGCTGCGACGCGGCGCTGCTCGTGGTGCCGTACTACAACAAGCCCTCCCAGGAGGGGCTGATCCAGCACTTCACCGCCGTGGCCGAGGCCGTGCCGATCCCGCAGATCCTCTACAACGTGCCCGGCCGCACCGGCTGCGACATGGTCCCGGAGACCGTCGAGCGCCTCGCCGAGATGCCCAACATCGTCGGCCTCAAGGAGGCGCAGGGGACCGTGGAGCGGGCCGAGGAGGTCATCCGCCGCTGCGGCGACCGCCTCGACGTCTTCGCCGGTGACGACTTCAACGCCCTGGGCATGATGCGGGTCGGCGGCAAGGGCGTCATCTCCGTCAGCGCCAACGTGGCCCCGCGGCCGATGCACGACCTGTGCGCCGCGGCCCTCGCCGGGGACATGGAGACAGCGGAGGCGCTCAACGATCACCTCACGCCGCTGCACAACGCCATGTTCTGCGAGCCGAACCCCATCCCGGCGAAGTGGGGCGTGGAGCAGCTGGGCTTGATCGACGCCGGCCTGCGGCTGCCCATGACGCGCCTGAGCGAGGCCGGCCAGGACCGGGTCCGCCAGGCCATGACCGGCATCGGCCTCCTGTGATGGGCCGGGCCGCTGTGATGGGCCGGGCCGCCACCAAGCCCGCCGTCGCCGTCATCGGCGCCGCGCTGCTGAGCGCCTGCGCCTCGGAGCCGCTCAGCCGCGATGAGGTGGAGGGCCCCGAGGCCCTGGTCATCCCCCCCGACCTGCTCGGCGAGCAGGCGACGGCCGAGGCGGCCGATACCGCCGCGGAGGCGGCGGACAGCGGCGGTGGGCTGCCCGTGGCCGTCGAGCGGACCGTGCCCTCGCGGCTGGTCGATGCGGACGACGGCCCCCGCCTGGAGCTGGACATGCGCCTCAACGAGGCCTGGCGCGCCACGGGGGCCGCGCTGGACCGGCTCGGCTTCACCGTCCAGGCGCGCGAGCGCGAGGGGCGCTACTACGCGATCCGCTACCAGCCGCAGGCCGACGAGGAGATCGAGCAGCCGGGGTTCTTCGCCCGCTGGTTCGGCGGCGCCGAGCGGATCGACACCTCCCCGCAGCGCTACCGCATCCAGCTCGAGCGTGGCGACAGCGGCGTGGTGACGGTGCAGGTCGATGAGGCGGACGGCGAGCCGGCCCCGGCGCAGCTGGCGCAGCGCCTCCTCGCCCTGCTGGACCCGCAGCTCTATTGACCATGCTACAGATCCACGGGAAACGGGCCCTCTCCCCTTTCCGCACGGCCAAGCTGCTGGCGCGCCTGCGCGAGCGCTGCCCGTCGGTGCGCCGGGTGGATGCCGAGCACTGCCACTTCGTCGCCACGGCGCGCCCCCTGTCGGCGCAGCAGCGCGCCATCCTGGAGCAGCTGCTCGACTACGGCGCCGACTATCCGGCGCCCGCGGCGGCCGAGGGCGAGACCGCCACGCTGCTGGTCATCCCGCGGCCGGGGACGGTCTCGCCGTGGTCGAGCAAGGCCACCGACATCGCCCACAACTGCGGCCTGGCCGATGTGGAGCGTATCGAGCGCGGCACCCTCTACCGCGTCACCAGCGATGGCCCCCTGGATGACGAGGCCCACCAGGCCGTCGCCGCGCTCCTCCACGACCCGCTCACCGACGTGGTCCTCGACGATCTGGAGGATGCCGACGCCCTGTTCCGCGACTGCCAGCCGCAGCCGGTCGCCGAGGTGGACCTGCTCGGCGGCGGGCGCGATGCCCTGGTCGCTGCGGACATCCGGCTGGGTCTCGCCCTGGCCGAGGACGAGATCGACTACCTGCTCGACAGCTACATGTATCTGGGGCGCAACCCCACCGATGTCGAGCTGATGATGTTCGCCCAGGCGAACTCCGAGCACTGCCGGCACAAGGTCTTCAATGCCGACTGGGTCATCGACGGGGTCTCCCAGCCGCAGTCGCTGTTCGCCATGATCCGGCGCAGCCACGAGGCGCGCCCCGAGGGCGTGCTGTCGGCCTACAGCGACAACGCCGCCGTGGTGGCTGGCCACGACGCGCGACGGCTCTACGCCGAGGGCGACCGGGTCTACCGCGAGCGGGCCGAGCCGGCCCACCTGGTCATGAAGGTGGAGACCCACAACCACCCCACGGCTATCGAGCCCTTCGCCGGGGCCGCCACCGGCGCCGGCGGCGAGATCCGCGACGAGGCGGCCACGGGCATCGGCGGCGGGAGCAAGGCCGGGCTGACCGGCTTCTCCGTGTCCGATCTGCGCATCCCGGGCTTCGAGCAGCCGTGGGAGGGCCCCGAGGCGCGTCCCCGGCGCGTCGCCTCGCCGCTGGCGATCATGCTCCACGGGCCCATCGGCGCCGCCGGCTACAACAACGAGTTCGGCCGCCCGGCGCTGGCCGGCTACTTCCGGACCCTGGAGCTCGCCGCGCCCGCGCCGGACGGCGGCGAGCAGGTCCGCGGCTACCACAAGCCGATCATGATCGCCGGCGGCATGGGCAACATCCGCGACGACCACGTCCACAAGCGCGATCTGCCGGTGGGCACGCCGGTGGTGGTCCTGGGCGGCCCGGCGCTGCTCATCGGCCTCGGTGGCGGGGCCGCCTCGTCGGTCGCCAGCGGCAGCGGCGACGAGGCCCTGGACCTGGCCTCGGTCCAGCGCGACAACCCGGAGATGCAGCGCCGGGCCCAGGGCGTGCTCGACGCCTGCATCGGCCGCGGTGCCGCCAACCCCATCCGCTCCATCCACGACGTCGGCGCCGGGGGGCTGTCCAACGCCATCCCCGAGATCCTCGACGACGCCGATCGCGGCGGGCGGGTGGAGCTGCGCACCGTGCCCATCGACGACCCGGGGATGTCGCCGCTGGAGATCTGGTGCAACGAGTCCCAGGAGCGCTACGTCCTGGCCGTGGACGCGGAGCGCCTCGCCGATTTCGAGGCGCTGTGCGCGCGCGAGCGCTGCCCCTACGCCGTCGTGGGGGAGACCACCGAGGCGCGCGAGCTGGTCGTCGGCGACGGCTACTTCGACAACACCCCGGTGGACCTGCCCATGGAGCTGCTCCTCGGCAAGCCGCCCAAGATGCTCCGCGACGTCCGCCGCCGTCCGGCGCCGGCCCAGCCCCTGGGGCTCGAGGCGGTCCAGGTCGCCGACGCCCTGGAGCGGGTCCTGCGGCTGCCCACGGTGGCCTCCAAGGCCTTCCTGATCACCATCGGCGATCGCACCGTAACCGGCCAGGTAGCGCGGGACCAGATGGTCGGCCCCTGGCAGGTGCCGGTGGCCGACTGCGCCGTGACCCTCGCCGATTACGGCGGCTACACCGGTGAGGCCATGGCGGTGGGCGAGCGGCCCCCCGTGGCCATCCTCGACGCCCCGGCCTCCGGGCGCCTGGCCGTGGCCGAGGCGCTCACCAACCTGGCCGCGGCGCCGGTAGGCGAGCTGCGCTCGGTGAACCTGTCCGCCAACTGGATGGCCGCCTGCGGCCAGGAGGGCGAGGACGCCGCCCTCTACGACACCGTGGCCGCCGTGGGGCGCGACCTATGCCCCGAGCTGGGCATCGCCATCCCGGTGGGCAAGGACTCGTTGTCCATGCGTACGGTCTGGGAGGAGGGCGGCGGCCAGCGTGCCGTGACGGCCCCGGTCTCCCTGGTGGTCTCCGCATTCGCCCCGGTGGCCGACGCGCGCCGCGCGGTGACCCCGCAGCTGCAGCCGGACGAGGAGAGCGTGCTGCTGGCGGTGGGGCTCAGCGGCGGCCGCTCCCGCCTGGGCGGCTCGGCCCTGGCGCAGGTCTACAGCCGCGTCGGCGAGCGGCCGGCGGACCTGGATGAGCCGGCCGCCCTGCGCTGGGCCTTCGACGCCGTCCAGGGGCTGCTCGCCCGAGGCCGCCTCCGGGCCTACCACGACTGCTCGGACGGCGGCCTGCTGGTGGCGCTGTGCGAGATGGCCTTCGCCGGGCGCTGCGGGCTGGATGCCGATCTCGACGCCGTCAGCGGCGACGGCCAGGCGGCGCACCTGGCCGCTGCCTTCAGCGAGGAGCCGGGGTTGGTCCTGCAGCTCGACGCCGCCGACGCTGCCGCCTTCGAGGCGAGCTGCGCCGAGGCCCCGGCCGGTGTCCGGGTGCGCCGGGTCGGGGCGCCGCGCAGCGACGACCGGATCGTGGTCCGCGGCGGCGGCGCGGCGCTCGTCGACCGCCCGCGCCGGGAGCTGCACCGTACCTGGGCGGAGACCAGCTACCGCATGCAGGCCCTGCGCGATGACCCCGAGTGCGCCGCCGAGGCCTTCGACGCCGTCCCCGACAGCGACGACCCGGGGCTGACCGCCACGCGGCTGACCTTCGACCCGGCCCAGGACGTGGCCGCCCCCTACATCGGCACCGGCGCCCGGCCGCGGGTGGCGATCCTGCGCGAGCAGGGCGTGAACGGCCACGCCGAGATGGCGGCGGCCTTCCGCACCGCCGGGTTCGAGGCGGTCGACGTGCACATGAGCGACATCCTCGGCGGCGAGACGGATCTGGCCGGCTACCACGGCCTCGCCGCCTGCGGCGGGTTCTCCTTCGGCGACGTGCTCGGCGCCGGCGGCGGCTGGGCCAAGAGCGTGCGCTTCCACGACGAGGCGCGGGAGGCCTTCCGGGCCTTCTTCCACCGGCCGGACACCTTCACGCTGGGCGTCTGCAACGGCTGCCAGATGCTCGCCCACCTGCGCGACCTCATCCCCGGGGCCGAGGCGTGGCCGCGGTTCGTGCGCAACCGCTCCGAGCAGTTCGAGGCGCGCCTGGCCCTGGTCGAGGTCCTGGAGTCGCCCTCCATCCTGCTCGATGGCATGGCCGGCTCGCGCCTGCCGCTGGCCGTCGCCCACGGCGAGGGGCGGGTGGACTTCAGCGTCGGCGACGCCGCGGCCGCGCAGCCGGTGCTGCGCTACGTCGACGGCCGCGGCCGGCCCGCGGAGACGTATCCGGCGAACCCCAACGGCTCGCCGGGCGGGACGACCGGCTTCACCAGCGCCGACGGCCGGGCGACCATCCTGATGCCGCACCCGGAGCGGGTCTTCCGCACCGTCCAGCACTCCTGGCACCCGGCGGGCTGGGGCGAGGACGGCCCCTGGCTCCGTATGTTCCGCAATGCCCGGGCTTGGCTCGGCTGATCCTGATCCCCATAGTCCGGAAGGGAGCCCCCGAGCCGGGAGGGCTGCCGGGACGTTCCCCACGGGGAGGGTCCCGGCCCGGACAAGGAACGGCCGAACATCGTCAGGAGGTCCAGCTTGAGTGCCAGCAACCGCATCCGCACCGTCGTCTTCCCGGTGGCCGGCTTGGGCACCCGCTTCCTGCCGGCCACCAAGGCCAGTCCCAAGGAGATGCTGCCGGTGGTGGACAAGCCCCTCATCCAGTACGCCGTGGAGGAGGCTGTCGCTGCCGGCGCCGAGCACCTGGTCTTCGTGACCGGCCGCACCAAGCGGGCCATCGAGGACCACTTCGACACCGCCACCGAGCTCGAGCGCGAGCTCGAGGCCAAGGGCAAGGAGAAGCTCCTCCAGCTCGTCCGCGAGACGGTCCCCAGGGGCGTGAGCTGCATCTACATCCGCCAGGGCGAGGCCCTCGGGCTCGGCCACGCCGTGGCCTGCGCCCGGCCGGCGCTCGGGCGTCGCGAGCCGTTCGGTGTAATCCTCGCCGACGACCTGATCCACGCCGGCGATCGTGCCCCGGCGCTGGCGCAGATGGCCGAGGTGGCCGGCGAGCGCAGCGGCTCCGTGCTCGGCGTCGAGCGCGTGCCGCAGGGCGAGACGCACAAGTACGGCGTGGTCGAGGGCGAGCAGGTCGGCGACGGCGTCACCACTGTCCGCGGCATCGTCGAGAAGCCGCAGCCGGAGGCGGCGCCCTCGAACCTGGCCGTGGTCGGGCGCTACATCCTCTCGCGCTCGATCTTCGAGCACCTCGAGCGCACCGGCCCGGGCAAGGGCGGCGAGATCCAGCTCACCGACGCCATCGCCGGGCTCCGGGCCGAGGAGGACGTCTACGCCTACGAGTACGCCGGCGAGCGCTACGACTGCGGCAGCAAGCTCGGCTACCTGCAGGCCACCGTCGCCTACGCCCTGGAGCACGAGGAGCTCGGCCCGGACTTCCGCGCGTATCTCCAGGGCATCGAGCCGTCCCGCTGAGCCGATGAGGAAGAGGTAGCGTTATGCCCCGTGCGATCCGCATCCAGGAGCCCGGCGGCCCCGAGCAGCTGGAGCTCGCCGATATCGCCGTACCCGAGCCGGGCCCGGGCGAGGTGCGCCTGCGCCAGGCCGCCTGCGGCGTCAACTTCATCGACTGCTACCACCGCAGCGGCCTCTACCCGCTGCCGCAGCTGCCCCACGGTATCGGCGTGGAGGCCTGCGGCGTGGTCGAGGCCGTCGGCGCGGGCGTCCGCGAGGTCGTCGAGGGGGAGCGGGTCGCCTACGCGGCCCCGCCGCCGGGGGCCTACGCCGAGTCCCGCGTCGTCCCTGCCGACCGGCTGATCCCCGTCCCCGACGCGATCGGTGACGCCGTCGCCGGCGGCACGACCCTGCGCGGGCTGACGGCGTGGCTCCTGCTGCACCGCGCCTTCCGCGTCCGCCGGGGGCACACCCTCCTCGTCCACGCCGCCGCCGGCGGGGTGGGGCAGATCCTCTGCCAGTGGGCGGACTACCTCGGCGCCACGGTGATCGGCACCGTCGGCGACGGCGACAAGGCCCAGGTGGCCGCCGAGCACGGCTGCCACCACCCCATCGTCTATACCCGCGACGACTTCCGGGAGAAGGTCGAGGCGATCACCGGCGGCCGGGGCGTGGACGTGGTCTACGACTCGGTGGGCGCCGCCACCTTCGAGGCGTCCCTGGACTGCCTGAGCCCGCGGGGGCTAATGGTCAGCTACGGCAACGCCTCGGGTGCGCCGCCGGCCATCGCCCCCGGCCTGCTGGGCCAGAAGGGCTCGCTCTTCCTCACCCGGCCGGTCCTCTTCGACTACGTGGCCGAGCGGCAGGATCTGCTGGAGGGGGCAGCGGCGTACTACGACGCGGTCACCCAGGGCGTCATCGAGCCCCAGGTGGGGCGCCGCTATCCGCTGGAGCGGGCGGCGCAGGCGCACCGCGACCTGGAGGCGCGCGCTACGACGGGGGCCTCCGTGCTGGAGCCGGGCCAGGGCTGACCGGCGTCGGGGGGCAGCCGGGCGCGCCCCCGGCAGCGCGCGCCCCGGGTCAGTCCTGCAGGTGCCGGCCCACCGCCTGAAGCGCCTCCAGGCTCTGGACATCCGCCGCGCGCAACGGCACGTAGTAGCGCGCCCGATCGGCGAAGTATTGCTCGATGGCCGCCAGGTGCTGCGCCTCGGCGGCCCGCCGTTTGGCCATGAAGGCGCCGTCCGCCTCCTCGGGCAGGACCTTGTTCACGACCAGCGCCCCCACCCGGAGGCGGTGCTCGTCGAGCTCCGCCACGGCGCGGCGGGTCTCCTCGATCGGCAGGTGCTCCGGGGTGAGGACGAAGGCGAAGGCGGTGGTGCCCGTGTCGAGGAGCAGATCGCGCACGCTCGCGATGCGCCGGCGCCGCTCGCTGAGCAGCTCGTAGAGCGGGTCCTCGGGCACCTCGCCGTCGCCCAGCCACTGGGAGCGCTCGCGGTTGTGCTCGTTGCGCTGGCGCAGCAGCCCGTCCACCCAGGCGCCCATGAGCTCCGGCAGGGTCAGCAGCCGCACGGTGTGGCCCGTCGGCGCGGTGTCGAAGACGACCTGGTCGTAGCCGCCCGCCTCGCCGGGGTGGGCGTCGTCGAGGAGGATGGCGACCATGCGGTCGAAGAGGGCGGCCTCGTAGGCCCCCGGGGCGCGGCCGGCCATGTCGATCTGCCGCTCGGCCTCCTCGATCAGCGTGGAGCGCACGGTGGCGCGGACGTTGTCCTTGACCCGCTCGATGTAGCGGGCGCACTCGGCGTCCGGATCGATCTCGACGGCGTCGAGGCCCGCGGCCACGCGGGTGGGCGCGTCGCCGAGCGGGCGGCCGAAGGCGTCGCCGAGGTTGTGGGCCGGGTCGGTGGAGACGAGCAGCACCCGCCGGCCCGCCTCGGCGGCGGCGAGGGCGTGGGCGGCTGCGGTGGTCGTCTTGCCGACGCCGCCCTTGCCGGAGAAGAACACGATCGGTGTCGCCAGCATGCGTGCCTGCCGTTTGTGTGCGTGCTCCGTGCCCGGAGCGCTGGGTTAGCAGCAGCGGATGTGGTCGAGCGGCGAGCGCTCCATCCCCATCCGCCTGTGCCACTCGTGGTAGGACTCGAGCAGGGCCGGGTAGAGCTCCAGGGTGTAGTAGGACGCCGGGTTGGGCAGGCCCATGGCCTCCCCGAAGAGCATGAGCATGATGACATCCTCCCGCTCCTGGAGCTCCCGCCTGACCTCGGCGTCGTGGCCGAGGCGGAGCATCTCGTCGTAGCGGTCCAGCAGGTGCCGGATCAGGCCCCACCAGGTGCGTTGCTCGATCGTCACGGCTGCCTCCGCTCCGCCTCGGGCGACTCGTCCGCCGGGTCCCGCAGGGCCTCGAGCTCATCGCGGCGCCGGAACAGGCGCACGGCCTCGAGCACGATCCAGACGGCGAAGCCGAGGATGATGGCCCCCAGGACGAAGAGCAGCCACTTGGCGTCCTGCTCGCCCAGCCCGGACCAGTCGAAGACGACCTGCTGCACCATGGCCCAGATGGTCATCACCAGCAGGAAGACCATGGGGATCAGCGTCGGGACCGGGTTGCGGCCCTTCCGGTAGAGCCACAGGGAGATCAGCATCAGCGCGATCCCGGCGAGCAGCTGGTTGGAGGTGCCGAACAGCGGCCACAGCAGGTAGCCGCCGGAGCCCAGGCCCTGCCCGCCGTCCGGGAGCAGCACCAGCAGGGCGGTGAGGCCCACGGCCAGGGAGGTGGCCACGTGCCGGCGGGCGAGGGTGGTGACGCCGTACTCGTTGCCCAGCTCGCCGATGATGTAGCGCATCAGGCGGACCGCGGAGTCCAGCGTCGTGGCGGCGAAGCAGACGATGATCAGGGCCACGATGGTCGCCGCCACGTTCGCCGGGATGCCGAGGCCGCCGGCGAGCTGCGAGGCGCCGTCGATGAAGTTGCCCACGGCCACCTGCCCGGCCTGGTCGAAGCTGGCGTAGCTATCCGTGAAGGCCTCCGTGCCGGGGAAGACCGTGGCCACGGCGATGATGGTGATCAGCGCCAGGGCCCCCTCGCCGAGGGCGCCCAGGTAGCCCACCGTCCGGGCGTCGGGCTCCTTGTCCAGCTGCTTGGACGAGGTCCCCGAGGCTACCAGGCTGTGGAAGCCGGAGATGGCCCCGCAGGCGATGGTGATGAACAGCAGCGGGAACCAGGAGGTGGTCGCCTCGCCGTTGTAGACCGGGGCGGTGACCTCCGGCAGGGTCACGACGAGCCCCAGGTAGAGGATGCCCAGGCCGACCAGGAGCTGCTGGGCGTTGATGTAGTCCCGGGGCTGGAGGAGCTTCCAGACCGGCAGGGTGCTGGCGACGTACACGTAGCCGAGCAGCACCAGGATCCAGATCAGGAAGCTCGCCGGGGTGGCCTCGAGGCCGAGGATGGGGGTGGTCGCCCCCTCGCCGCCGAGCCAGCGGACCAGGTCGATCTGCAGCCACTCGACGTTGCTAGTCAGGATCGCCGTGCCGTACATGATCACCAGGGCGACCAGCGACGGCACCAGCAGCCGCCCGCCGCGGCGCAGGACAGTGGTGCCGATCCAGATGGCCACCGGCACCTGCAGGACCACCGGCAGCACGGCGCCCGGATTGTTGATGAACAGGTTGGCGATGACCCAGGCGAAGACGGCGTTCACCATCAGGATGAGGATCAGGATGATGAACAGGAACAGGAGCTTGGCGCGCCGG
>Ga0207714_1002229_pt1 | contig 11879 bp, 11 predicted proteins | sample PonA232FremontCA_2_FD_187270 | JGI IMG/M metagenome (GOLD analysis project Ga0207714, IMG submission 187270) | Marine sediment microbial community from Fremont, CA, USA - Pond A23 Sediment 2 (SPAdes) | ecosystem: Environmental > Aquatic > Marine > Unclassified | place: USA: Fremont, California... | reverse complement strand
ACAAATCTACGATTTGTATACGACTTTAGCCAGTCGTCGGCTGTTCGAGCGTGAGCGTTACTAAGGCTGTTTGAGAAGGCTTTGGTACGGCGTTTTACATCACTCCAACGAGATCCGATATGAAGGTGTTTGATCTCAACGACAAGCTCTACCAGTGGTCTGATGAAAGAAAGTTGCGCGAGAAGGTGGAAACTGTGCCTGACTGAGTTGTCAACATAGGAGGGTACGCCGCCACAGATTCATTCTTTTGTCGTTCTGGGTCATTTACATGAGTGGGATATACCAGAGGGCGTATACCAAAGAAGGGAGACCCTATTCAACAGGAGTACGACGAGATATTCGATCCTATAGGATAGTGCATACGGAACTCAGGATCCATGGCAACTCCTAATTGTATCATAACGGACAGGTTGCTCAGCGAAATTTTGGAGGAGCACGAGGAGATTCGAACAATCTCCGGATATAACTTGAAGGGACGAGAGTGACGGAGGAGAAAGACATCTGAGCAATATGTTTCGGTAAGCATGCCTCAAATCTCGGGAGCTCGTGTAGGTAACTCTGACAAATATCCAAATTCGATGTATCGGTACGCTCTAAAGCATCTCGGATTCGGTTCGTACGTACCTGTTCAGAGTCCCGCTTCTGTCGACTTTAACTGAGCCTTCTTTTTCGAGCTTACGGAGCTTGTTGTATATTTGATGGTCAGGGAAGTTCACCTCATCACGGAGATCCTCAATCGTTCTCGGTTCGTCCAATGTAATAAGGAGCGCGTTTTCGAGGCAGTACGACGCTAGCCGGTTGCGGATCGGAACGTCGATGTCGTACCGTTCAACGAGCAGGTCAAGCGTATCAAGGACGGCAAACGAGAAGTACTGTTCCGTCATATATTCCTGTGTTTCGACTTCGTCTAGAACCTGTTGCCAGTCAACAGCACCCTGCTGTGCAGTGAGTGCTACGTCCTCAAGATCGCCTTCTCGTTCTGTCACAGACTTGAAGACGAAGATGTCCGTCAGCGAGAGCAAGTTAACGGTGAGGTTGCCGAAGGTCTGCTTTTTGTCGCTTCGCTCCCGCATCGCAGGCGTCATGTGGAGTGCGTCTGCGACGACCTCTACGAAGATATCCCACCGCGGGAAGCCCTGTTGTTCGAGGACGATGCTAGGGTTGATGTCTTCGTATGCCGCGGCAAGGTCCTGCCGCTCCGTGTACCCCTGCTCCCGTAATGCCCCCACGAGGACTCGGAACGTCTTTTTGTCCTCTACGACCACATCGATGTCCTTCGTGGTATCCTTCAATCCGCGAAGTATCAGGTTTGCCCCTCCGAGGAGGTACACGTTTATCTCGTCTGTCAACGCCTCGCCGAGTTCTTCGAGTCCCATGAGCAGACTGTCTTCAGGGTGCTTGCCGCGCGGGTAAACGTCGTAGTCACGCGCCAGCGCGGTGAACTCGTCCCATGGGAGAAACAGCTCCTCGTTCCCCACGTCGCGCTGATCGAGATAAGCAAGCAGATCCGCCCACCGTTCGATACAGTCCCATGTTCCTGCGAGACGCCACAGATCGCTGACCTCTAAAGTGGCGCGATGAAGCAGATAGAAAACACCGCACAGTGCCATCTGTTTCTTGTTCTCGGCGAACCGGACGGCGTGGATTAGCACCTCTTCACGCCCAAGTTCCTTCGGTCCGTGATAGCGGTACGTGTCGTTCGGATAGTAGTCGATACCGTAGCGTTGAAAAGCGGAGAACGCGGTCGGCGTTCCTTCGGTGTCCTCGTCAGCTGTCTTGCGTATTGTCGTATCGTCAGCAGTATACGCGGTTTCGAACGGTCTCTGATTCGTCCGTGCTTCAAGAAACCGTCGGAGTGCCTCATCCACGATACGGTAGCCGTCCTCTGTTTCAGTGACAGCTCCGACCGCTTGGAGGTCGTTTAATGAGTCGTAGACCGTCGACGTCGCAAACCCTTCTTGCTCAAGCTCCCCGACGGTCTTCGGACCCGAAAGAAGCGCGTTCAGAACCTTCTCCCGTTTCCCGACGAGTATCTTTTCGATATCGTACGTTCTGAGAAGCTCCGCGACGAGTCCTGCCTCGTACGTGTCCGCTACCGTGACTTGCCTGTCCTTCGTGACAAGATGCTGGTTTTCGAGGCTGCTGACGAGTTCGGATGTCCAGCCTTGGCTCTTGTCGATAGCATCGGCTAGTTCACCGACCGTCTTGGAGCCCGTCTGTAATTCACTTAGGATACGCAGTTCCCCTCGTCGCATGTATTCCAGTTATACAGATAAGTTTTTAAAGTCTTCGTTATAGTTAGAATAATTTGAGCATGATGTAATATGCCTAACCTACATAGTTGGTACCGCGCACTGCTCGGTTCCTCAAACAGCTTCGGATGATTAGAGGAGCCGGTTTTCGGTCTATGTGGTAGCGAAAGATCGTGATCTTATCTGTAGGAAGGAATCAAGTTTCTGGATATAGCGAACTATGGTTTATGTGTTCTACCGGGGTTTTCTAATGTTAGATACCGCAGTAGGACTCTTACTTAACTTACTAAGGCAACCGGCTAATAGTAGATGAATTCTTGCCAAACAAAATAACTCCTGTGCGAGCCTTCTCCCCCTCTCTCGTTAGGTAAGAACTACGACCTCAGCGAGATCGCACAGCTTACCCTGACCCCTCTCAGTAACTTCCGTACCGCACTCGGCTACTATACGAAGATATCGAGTAGGTCTCGAACATCCTTGACTCAGAGTATCCGCGTAAGAACAACATTTATTTCTCGGCGGACATTAAATGACATGGAGTGACAAAATGTCCATCGAAGTGGAGAAACTCGACGACGTCACCGAGTTCCCCGTTCGACCGGAAACCAACGAACAAGAGCTCCTCGAGTTCCTCACTATCAACAGCGACTACGCCTACACACCGAAAGAACTCGCCGAAGAGACCACCGTCAATGAAGGCAGCGTCAACAAAACCCTCTCACGACTAAGAGAGAAAGGCCTTATCGAGAAAGCCGAAGAAGGGTACTATCACATCAACCAAGAAAGGTACGAGTGGATCGCTGAACACGTCGAACTCCTGCACGCACATCAACTCCCAGGAAGCCACGGATACGACGAGTCAGACCGAGAGCTAACTGAAGGGGAAACGGACGAGTTCAGCGAGGAGACAGAAGAGATAGTGGACGAGATAGTCAAGGATGCTGTGGAGTAATGGCTAAAATAGACCGAGGGGACCTAGTTGTAATCCCTGACATGTTCGGAATACACGAAGATAGAACGGGGTTAGTAGTCCGCAGGGACATCACCGTTTCGAAAGAGGGTATGAAGAAGGTGGCGAGAAAATTCGCCGCGATGTGTGTCGGCGACTAACCGACCGACATAACGTCATCCGATCGTCTGACGTAGGTTTTTGTACCTAGGGTTGTTCCATATGTACCGGTGCTATGGATACAACCAGTAGTACGGTTACAACCGGTTATACCGGTACGAACAGTCCAAGCGGTACGAACGGTTGTACCGGTCGCAACGGTAGTCACGCGGGGGGTGAACAGAGATGCATAGGCTGACGACTGCTATACAGAAAGGAGGAACAGGTAAGACAACGACGGCGATAAACCTCGGTGCCGTCTATGCGGACGACGGTGACGACGTCCTGTTTATCGACCTCGATCCCCAGGGTGGACTCACAGAAGGAATCGGCTTAGGTGACGAGTATAAAAGCGGTGGGCACATAGGAGAGGTCCTGCTTGAGGAGGAACAAGGTGAGCTGAACGGGCTAATCAAAGAGAGGGAGCCGTTCGATGTCGTACCTGCTTCACCCGAGATGTACAACCTTTCAGAAGAGCTTGGACAGGACAGAGCGTGGTTCAAACGCCTCGATGAAGTTCTCACGGACATCGACGACAGATACGACTGGATAATCATCGATAGCCCGCCGGAACTCAACAGAGTGTCCGACTCGGCACTGATAGCCGGTAAAAACGTCGTCATCCCCATCAAAGTCGAGGAGCCTTCGGTCAGAGGTGTCGAGATAATGCTCCGGGAACAGATCAAGCCCATTAGGGAAGAACTTGAGTCGGACGTGGAGATAGTGGGTATCGTGCCTAACGAGACGTTGAACTCGAACGAACGCGACCGGATTCTCGAGGGCACAAGAGAAACATTCGGCAAGGAGTTGACACTGGAGGTTCGAAGACGGGTGGACATCAATCGGGCTTGGAGAGAGGGGAAGACGTTGTTCGAGTACGATCCGGAGAATGATATGTGTGACAGATACCGTGAGATAGCCGACGAAATCAGAGGGAGGATAAAATAATGTCTTCTGATAGGTTCAAGCAACTCAAAGAGATAGACGAAGAGTCGAAAGCCGAGCTTGATGAAGAAGAATCGAACGAAGGGGTGGGTACTACCGATAGTGACAGTTCGAAAGGTAGTAACAGTACAACCGGTGGTACCGGTACAACCGATACAAACGAGAGTGGTTCAAAGAGTCCAGAAGATAGTAGCTCTAACGGAGGCGGGAACGTAAAGGATCGAAACCCCCGGATGGCTATGTTCCCGCCTGAGGAGCACAAAGAGGGTTTTGACGAGGCCCTCAGGAAGGTGAAGGCTGTCTGTAGTCTATCGGGAGAACCCGAGCCTAACAAGCTCTCGGAGTTCTCAGGCGCCGTTCTGAGGCATGGGTACGAAGACCTCGAAGGAATCTGCGAAGAGCTAAATCTTGAGAGTGCATATGAAGAGTACGGAGAGGTAATCGAAGAATGAAGCCGCTCGGAGTTTGAGTAGTTATCAGAATCATTTCGCAAGAGACTCCACCGTCAAACCACCAGCCTGTAAAGAGTAAGCCTCATGAGATACAATTAGGAGTTGCCATGGATCCTAAGTTCCGTATACAATATAATCAAGGATCTCGTTTATTCCTCCTCTGAATAGAGTCTCACCCTTCGGTGCATCCGCCTGACATACTCACCCAATAAGTAATCCAGACGACAGAGTAGAGTATAAATCCGAAGAGGCGTATCCTCCTCAGCTGACAGCTCAATCAGGCACATTTTCGACCTTCTCGCGCAACTCTCCCTCGTCGGACCACCAGTAAAGCCTGTCATTGAGGTTGAACACCTTCATATCAGACCTCGTTGGAGTGCTGTACGGCTCCTCTCCCTCGTATTCCCGGGCGAATATGTGTGTCTTATTGAGATACATCTCGCTGATTTTACCGAGTTCGCCTATTTCACCTCCGACGTCGTCTTCGTAGACTCCGGTAACGTAATCCACGTGCTCGCAAATCAGGTGGAACTTGACTCGAAAAGCAGGTAAGCTATCGCGTATATCCAAATCAGGTAGATCAGCTACCAGGAAAGCGTACGCACCGGCGCGGCTGTTTAGTTCGTTCGCTACCGCGGACGTGTTCGAGATGTATCCGTCTTCGTAGCTTCCCAAGACTACATAGGAAGTCTGATTAGGAGCGTAAAGCTGTGGTAGTCCTCTGTTTACGAACTCCATCAGTTCCGTGGAGTCTTCCGGTTCTAACTCCTTGTCACCGAGTGATTTCTCAAGGAGGTCACAGACGTCCGAATACCTGAATCCATCTACCATATCTACTCTCTAACTAATCTGGTTATATAGCTTTTGAACCATACCAGTCTATCCAAACTATTTTACCCACACATTTCAAACTTTCTCATATGCCCTTGCTAGACGCAGAGGACGATCCGTTCGAGGAACAGCGTGAGATCTACGAACTTCTGTCCCAGAAGACGCGACACCTCATACTCCGGAACATACTCGGACATCCGGAGCACCTGCCATCACTTGACGAACTGGATCACATGATACCCAAAAACAAGGCAGCGATAGCTGACCAGCTAGATAATCTCGAGGACGCCGGGATAGTAAGAGAATACACCCATGAGCCAAACAGAGACTCCCGCGATCTTCCCTCCAAATTCTATGGACTCACCCCCGAGGGTGTCGAAGTACTCGCCGAACACAACTACCTTCGGGGAGCAGAGTTCGCTAAAACCGTATACGGCAATACTCAGAAGACGGAGAAGGTCGAGAGACACGAAAACGCTCCGAGACCTAATGTACCGAAGGAAGTGACGGATACACTGATGTCCAACATGGAGACGGAATCAGAGAATGACTCGGAGAAACTAACGGAACTCACCCGATACATAATGGAGGAAAACGGTAACAAGACGAGTATGGAGGACCAAGTATCGGTAGCTAAACTACTGTATGAGGAAGGGATAACACCTCCTGAAGAATGGGCTACACGGAAAGATATCGAAAAGCTGCTCGAAAAGAGAGACATAGATATAGACCACAGGCTGGATACCTGTCTCAAAAACCTCCTTGAGATAGAGGTGGTTGAGCGAAGCAAGCCTCCAGGCCCTGACACCTACGTAATCGGTGAGAGAGTGGATAAAATAATCAACGGAAAGGTCGAGGAGTACGCGGAAAAAGAGATAGAATCCTTGATCGACCATATGGACGATGAAATCGAACGAATTCAGGCAATCGAACTCGGCGGAGAGTCCAGCGGCGGTCAGGAAATTGCCGTAGCAGATGGTACCGGACATACCATCCGGAACGTCCTCTCCCAAGAGTTCGGTATACCGGCCGAAGAGATTGAAAGGTATCTGAGGGAAGGGAACAAGATAACAAGACTAAACGAGACCGTTCAGGCAATCAAAAAGCACGACGAGCTGACGAAGAGGGAATATTATGGAGAGATACTTTTCCTGAGCCAACCTTACCAGTACAGATTGGCCGAGAGGTTCAGTGCATAATTTCTTCCTTTTTACTCTGGTCGGTCCTCAGCTCTCTCGGAAATCAATGTTATTAGGTAGTGTGACCTTATTTTCCATGAGAATCACAAGGCTTCACAGCACCCAAAAAGTACCGAGAGAACAACACGAGAAAGTCAGTAAAAACAGACACGATAGTACAAACTCCGTCTTGCCTAACGAAGAGTCGAAAACCTCGTTTGGTAAGATGCCTCAGCATCCTGGAGTATTAGCCGATGAGAGCTCATCGTCTCCCAGCCCGGTAAGATTATCACGAAGTAGTTCCCAACGGCTTGAGTAACCACACACCACTTTGTCATGAGCAAACCGGAAGAGAGCGGCTAGGGTACGGAACGAGAAGGACGTTGTTCGGATAGCGTGTGGGAACTTTTCACAATGTATGAGCTGACGATAGACACACCACTTTGTCATGAGCGAAGGCCTCTCGAGACGGGAGTGTGAACACACACACACCACTTTGTCATGAGCAAACCCTCTATAAGATAACCTACAAACAAAGAAATTATAATATAGTATAATACGCTTTACACGTACGAAGTCAGCTTCTTCAGGCGATTACTTTGGTCATACACCAGACAAACACGTCCTATAGAAACTCAGCGGAACCTTACTATAGGAGCTAACAACCGCTATCTAAGATTTCTCCCCCGTATCAAACAGGTTGCTCATGACAAGGTGGTGTGTGTGTCTAAGCCACCTCCAGACGAAAGAAACCCCTTCCGGCCGTAGGTTAATCTTCTTTGGAATCTTACTCCAGCCACCAACCACAAGACCGGTCTCTTCCACTGATGACACGGTGGAGTGCGCTCATGACGTTCGTGACGTACATGACAGGGTGGTTTTATATGGTATGAGGTATATTACCATCGTAATGTCGAGGTTCACCAAAGAAGACAGGTTCTTCAAAACAGAAGAACCGTTCCGAGACGAATACACACCCGAAGAAATCCTCGAACGCGACAGAGAGATCGAAGAGTACGAAGACGCACTCAGTCCCATCATACGCGGTCAACCGCCGAAAAACATTTTTCTTATAGGAAAAGCCGGAGTCGGGAAAACCGTCATAACCAATGACATAATGGCTGACCTCCAGCACGAAGTCCGTGAGAACCCGGACCTCAACGTGACCATCGTACACGTCCAATGTCGGAACCTCGGCTCTTCGTACCAGGTCGCCGTCAAAGCACTCAACGAAATCAACGACGTCCGCGGCGAAGACAAAGTATCCACAACCGGCTACCCCAAACAGGATATCTTCGACATGCTATACAGTGCCCTTGACGAACTAGGTGGTGCCGTCCTCTTCGTATTCGACGAAATAGACAACATCGGAGAAGACGACGACATACTCTATGAGATACCCCGGGCTCGCTCACACAACAACGTCACAGAGGCATACCCAGCTGTGATTGGAATCTCCAACGATTACAGGTTCAGAGACCGCCTTTCACCGGAAGTCAAAGACACACTCTGTGACGAAGAGATACATTTCTCACCATACGACGCAAACGAACTCCGGTCCATACTCGAGGCCAGAGTTGAGAAAGGTCTACACGACGGAGTCTACGAGGATACGGTCGTAGACATCGCCGCAGCGAAAGCCGCTCAGGACAGCGGGAGTGCCCGTCAGGCACTCAGACTCGTCTACAAGGCCGGTGAGATCGCACGTGACAAGGATTCAGACGCAGACATGATAACCGAAGAACACGTCAACAGAGCTGAGGAGTCCCTACAGAGGAAAAAGATCGAGGAGGGAATCCAGAATCTGACGGCTCAGGGACACGCAGTCTTTTTCTCTATAGTCCGGATGGCCGCACAGGGGGACACCCCCGTCCGGACGAAAGAAGTCTATGAAGGATACGAGGAGGTAGTCGAGTACCTAGATATGAAAAAGCTCGTCCAACGCCGTATCTACGACCACATCAACGAACTCATGCGGTATGGGTTTATCGACAGCGAGATGAAGTACGAAGGCGGGACAGAAGGAAGCTACCGTCGATACAGCCTCTCCGTCTCGATTGACCTTGCGTGTACGGCACTTTCGGAGGTCTCCCGGTTCGAAGACCCCGTTGATAGGATACAGCCTTCCCGTCCGTAGTCACATCTTCCTCTCTTGCGTGGACGCACACCACTTTGTCACGAGCAATCTTACCTAATATAGTCTAGTTAATTATTGGTAAGAACAGAGCACGCGGGAGGACACAACCGCAGCAATAAGATACTTCAAAGTATGATACTTCAGAGTATGATTATCCGAAGTATTATATTTGAGCATATACTACATCGTATATGACCGGATTCGTTAACAGAAAAAAAGAGCTATCTCGTCTGCGGGAACTCTATGAATCGGACGAGCCTGAACTCGCCGTAATCTATGGACGAAGAAGGCTTGGAAAAACAGAACTAATCAAAAAGTCCGTAGAAAACTACGACAACGTCGTAGTATATCAGGCCAGAGAAAAGACTGCTTCGTTACAGCTTCAACAGTTCATCGAACAGGCTTCCGAAGTACATCCTGGCGTAAAACAGCTACGAGAAGACTGGGAAGTTGTGCTCCAATACCTCGCGGACAGAGACACTATAGTGGTCCTTGATGAATTCCCTTACCTCGTCGAGCAGGACCAAAGCCTGCCTTCCGTCATACAAGCGATGTTCGACCACGAACTCGACGAATCAGAGGTAACAATCGTGTTGGTAGGTTCATCGATCAGTATGATGGAAGAAGCTGCCTTACTCGGCAACAGCCCTCTGTACGGACGTTCCTCACTGAAACTCGATATCCGACAGCTACCGTTCGGAGCAGCGATGGAGTTTTTCGACGATGCCTACTCTTCTGAAGAGCAGGTCCTTGCGTGGGGTGTCTTCGGAGGCGTACCATACTACCTCGAAGAGGTTTCGCCGGAGGCAACGCTGGGAGAAAATATCCAAGAGATAATCCTCTCACGCCATGGCTCTCTACATAACGAGCCAGATTATGTACTCAGGATGGAACTCAAAGAACCAACAAGGTACTTCTCTATAATGGAAGCCATCGCCGGCGGTAACGTCAGTCGAAACGAAATAGCAGGCGAGACAGGTATCGAATACAACCAGCTCTCAAAGTACCTCAACCGCCTCTCTCGTCTTCGATTGATCGATAATCAAGTACCGGTCACAGAACAAAAAGAAAGGAGTAAACGCGGTCGATACTACCTCCGAGATCATCTGTTCCGTTTCTGGTTCAACTTTATGTACGGGAACGAATCTCGGTACGACGAACTCGGTGAACGGGCGTATACCGGAGTCATCGAACCGGAGATGGCAGACTTCGTGAGCCAGCCTTTCGAAGACCTATGTCGCTCTGCTCTTCGGACCTTCTACCCGAAATATACAGTGACAAAGATCGGGAGATGGTGGCACAACGAACACGAAATAGACGTTGTCGGACTGACAGACGAGAAGGCAGTTATCGTAGGCGAATGCAAGTTCCAAGAGTCCCCTGTCGGATACGATGTGTTTTCTGAGCTACAGGACCACACTGACGAACTACGGTGGACCCCACAACAGGGCGACCGAAAAGAAAAATACGTCGTCTTTTCACGCAGTGGTTTCAAAAAATCGATCGAAGAAGCCGCCGGAAAACGTGGCGACCTCCGTCTTTTCACCGTAGACGATGTCGTCGAAGCTCTGAGGGATTCTTAATACATTCAGACAGCTGAGGTGTCGTGACCTGGTCAACAGCCGTAGGGAGTTTTTCCGCTCTAAGATATATCCCGGCGTCTGACATAGATTTATACCTTTCCGGTTAGTCCATATGTACTAGTACCATGGATACGACTGGTTGTACCGTTACAACCGGTTGTACCAGTACAAGAGGTGACAGTATGCCCAGACTGACCACAGCCATACAGAAAGGCGGTACAGGAAAGACCACCACCGCCATCAACATCGGTGCTGTCTATGCGGAGGACGGAAAAGACGTCCTGTTCATTGATCTAGACCCACAGGGCGGACTAACCGAAGGAATCGGTCTCGGAGACGAATACAAAAACGACGAACACATAGGTACGGTCTTACTCGAGGAAGGCGAGGCTGACTTCGATGGACTAATCAAGGAACGCGATCCGTTCGATGTCGTTCCTGCCTCTCCCGAGATGTATAACCTATCGGAGGAACTCGGCCAGGACAGAGCCTGGTTCAAACGCCTTGACAAAGCTCTCGAAGAACTTGATGGGCAGTACGACTGGGTAATAATAGACAGCCCACCGGAGCTGAACCGTGTCTCAGATTCGGCTCTAATAGCGGCAAAAAACGTCGTCATACCAATCAAGGTAGAGGAACCTTCGGTGAGAGGAGTAGAGATAATGCTCAAAGAACAGATCAAACCGATTCGCGAGGACCTCGAGTCCGACGTAGAGATAGTAGGCATAGTGCCGAACGAGACCCTGAACTCGAACGAACGCGACCGCGTCTTAGACGGTATAGAAGATGCCTTCAGCGATGAGTTGACACCGGAGGTTCGCCGACGCGTCGATATAAACCGTGCCTGGAGGGAAGGAAAGACGCTTTTCGAGTACGATCCGGAAAACGATATGTGCGATAGGTACCGTGAGATAGCCGAACATATCCGAGAGAAGCTGGTGAAAAAGAATGTCGTCTGATAGGTTCAAAGAACTAAAAGAGGTTGACGAAGATTCGAAGTCGGAACTCGAGGAGAGCAAATCGGAAGAGGAGGGTAGTACAACCGGTAGTACTAGCACAACTAATAGTACCGATACAACTGGCACAAGTAGTACAACCGAAAGTACCGGAACATCTGAGGACACCGATACAACCAGTAGTACTAGTTCAACCGTTAGTGATGGTACAACGGATGATACCGGTTCAACCGATACTAATAGTGATACTGGTTCGAAAAGTACAACAGATGGTACCGGTTCATCCGGTACAAAAAGTGGAAGCGTAAAAGACAGAAATCCTCGGATGGCTATGTTCCCTCCTGAGAAGCACAAAAACGGCTATGACGACGCTCTTCGGAAGATAAAGGCTCTCTGCAGTCTTGCCGATGAAGAAGAACCTAACAAGCTCTCTGAGT
>Ga0207714_1002228_pt1 | contig 11883 bp, 5 predicted proteins | sample PonA232FremontCA_2_FD_187270 | JGI IMG/M metagenome (GOLD analysis project Ga0207714, IMG submission 187270) | Marine sediment microbial community from Fremont, CA, USA - Pond A23 Sediment 2 (SPAdes) | ecosystem: Environmental > Aquatic > Marine > Unclassified | place: USA: Fremont, California... | reverse complement strand
GCTGCCGTGACAAGGAAGAGCAGCGCACCTTTTACGATTTTCTGGACACCTACGGCGCCGAGATCTTCCAGATTCACGCTCCGATCTCGGCCGACGCGGCGGAGCTGATGCGAAGGCACCAGTTGAGTCACAACCTCCGTATTCCCGATGCCCTGATCGCCGCAACGGCGCGGTGGCGCGATTGCCAGCTGGTCACCAAGAACCAAAAGGACTTCCGGCCCATCGACGACCTGGTGCTCCCCTCCTATCCTCCACCCATCTGATCCGTCAGACCGGACCCGCACCCTGGGGTCCCCGATCCCTCTCGAGGACGGTCCAATCAAGAGTTCGCCCTCACCTGAAGAGTCTGGATAGGAATGCACTGAATCCGCGCGCCGCGCGTCCCGCCGAGGGAGCCATGGCGCGACGGCACTGATGGGCCGGGGGCCCAGACGGGAAAATGCCCTCTCCAGAGCCGGCCCGTGCCCGGGATCGGCCTCTCTTCCCTTAGAAGTGAAACGAATGATCGACTGGACCTGGATCTGGGCGGAGGGCGACGCGGCCCTCATGGTGGTGCTCTCGGCGATGGCGCTCTACGGACTGCTCATCCTGTACACCCGGCTCGTGGGGCTGCGCAGCTTCTCGAAGATGAGCGGGTTCGACTTCGCGATCACCGTCGCCGTCGGGTCGGTCTTCGCGAGCGTGACGCTGTGGCAGAAGCCGACCCTCGTGGACGGGGCCGTGGCCCTGGGCGCCCTCTTCGGGCTCCAGTTCGTGGTCGGCACCCTCCGCAAGCGCCTCCCCGGCGTCACGGCGGCCATCGACAACGCGCCGCTGCTGCTCATGGACGGCCCGGAGGTGCGGGCCGACAACCTGCGGCGGGCCAACATGACCGAGGCCGACCTTCGGGCCAAGCTCCGCGAGGCGAACGTGACGCAGCTCGAGCAGGTGCGCGCCGTCGTCATGGAGTCGACCGGCGACGTATCCGTCCTCCACGCCCCACCCGATGAGCCCCCCATTGACGAGTCGCTGCTTGGGGATGTAGAGACGGGGCGGGGTCGCAGGTCGGGGTAGTGCGACCTCGGACCTGCTGAGGCAAGGGTCCCTTTCACACGGGAATGCACGTCAGGCGATCCCCCCAACTGTCTCCCGCACGACGGGCCGCCGCCATGTCCCAAATCGAATACCTGATCCCGCTCGTGTCCATCATCGTGGGCCTCGGGCTGGCGGACCTGATCCAGAGCTTCCGCGAGCTGGTGCGGCCCAACCGGGCGGTGCGGTGGCACTGGCTCCCCGTCCTGTGGGCGACGATCGTGCTTCTGCTCGTACTGCGGATCTGGTGGACCAGCTTCGGCGTGCTGCAGGAGGCGGCGTTCGGGCGCGTGCTGGTGTTTCTCCCGTACCTGCTGGACTTTCTGGGACTCTACCTGGCCTGCTCCTTCGCCCTACCGGATCCGGACTGGACCCCCGGCCCACGAACAGCCGGGAGCAGTTCCGAACAAGGGTCGGAGCGCCCTCCCGACGTCCTCGACCTGGAGGCCTTCTACTTCTCGGCGTCGCACCGGCGGTGGTTTTTTGGCACGCTGATCGCCATCACTGTGCTGTTCGAAGTGATCACGATCGTGTTCTTTCTGACCGTGGAGAATGCGGCACTGCTCACGATTGTGGCCGGGCGCTGGGAGGCCCTGACAATCGTCCCCACGGCCCTGGTTATGCCGATCCTGACCGACCGCTGGTGGGTCCACGCCCCCCTCGCGGTCGTAGCGCTCGTGGGAGTCGTGTTCACCCTGGTCGGCGCGGCACCCCTCGGCGGATAGCGCCCCCCGCGGCCCGGGGCCCGACCGTGATGCCCGGGTTGCCAGCCGGTTTTTATCCCGTTCCAACGCACTTCGATGCGATTGGGGACGAGGCGGGCCCCCGTCCCTACGATCGGAGCCCGGGTCCCCTCTCTCGCCGCAACCTCAGAATCCCGTACCCGGCCCCTGCGAGGATCAGCCATTCGAGACCGCCGAGCGGCACGCGGTCAGGATTGGGGGGCGTGTCTCCGAGTCCATTTGTTTGTGCGCTGGACGGCCCTTTAACGTCGTAGGGCCCGGTGGGTCGCGAGTGCGACGACCGCGCTCGGGGCTCGGCCCACTCCGGCAGGCGACTGGGCCTTCGCCGCTCTCCGTCCGCTCCCTGCGGCGCGCGGTCGTGCGGGGCGATCTGTGCCTGGGCCGCGGCGACGAAGCTGCTCGGTCCAGCGGGAAGGGAGATCAGGCACAGAACGCAGAAGAGCACTGGAAGGACCGTGAGCCGCGAGGACTGAAGAAAGGAGAACATGGGGCGCATGGAATCTGATCTGTCGTGGAGCGGACACTCGTCGGATGCGGAGGGCCGGCGTACTACTGAACCACCACCATTCGCTCGGTGGTGGAGAAGCGCTCGCCCTGAATCCGCAGGAAGTACGTTCCTGAGGCCAGCCGATTGGCGTTGAGCCGAATGGTTCGAGTGTCTTGTCCGGCGACCTCCCCCCGAAAGGCCGTCTCGACGCGACGGCCCAGCACGTCGTAGAGATGGACCCGCACCGACTGCGATTCGCGCACGGCCACCTCCAGGGTTGCGCGTCGTCGAACCGGATTGGGAAAGGGCGGCGTCACGTCGTAGGGACGGTCGAGCGTGACCTCCGCCTTCCGTTCGTCGCTGTAGGACACGGATCCGTCGGCATCCACCTGACGGAGCCGGAAGGCATGGCGTCCGTAGTCCAGAGCGTCCGTCTCGTACCGGTAGGAAGTAGACGCCTCGGTCGTGCCGGCTCCCTCCACAAACCCGAGGCTCGACCACTGCCCCGAGGCCGCTGTGGAATCTCCGGGCGCAAGGGCCTGATGCTGCACCGCAAATCCCGCGTTGTTCGTTTCTCCGGCGGTGCTCCAGGAAAGGGCAACCTGCTTCTCGGTCGTCGTCGCCCTGAAGTCGGCCAGTTCGACGGGCAGCGGGGCATCGTTCGTCTCGATGCGAAGTGTAAATCGCGGCGAGGAGGCAGCCTTAGCGGTCGTAGATGGGGCCGACGGGCCGCGGTTCAGACGGAGATTCCGGGACCGCACCGACAGGGGCACGCGTCCCTCGCGACTCGCGGCGGTCGGCGAGGCGGCCCCACGGTTGTTGGCCTTCTCCTGGCTGGCAGTCAGCGTGAACGAATAGTCAGACTCCGGGGTGAGCGTATGTGTCTCGTCGTCGTCCGACGTCGATGTCCCCTTCGTGTCTACAAGCGTCACGGTCCAGGACTCCGGGACGCCCGTCCAGGCGTCGGCCTGCAGGGTGGCGGCGCCGCTCACGTCGCCGTCGGTGTGAAGCGCCAGCGGCACCTCGATGGGCGCATCGCCGGCGGGCAACGGGCGGCTTTCGACTGCCTTCATGTCGGTGCTATCGCCCCGAACAGGACCCACCGGCCCAACCACGGCGTAGCGGCTGGCGAGCGGCGTGAGCTTCGACGCGTCGAAGGCGTCCCACCCGACAGTCGCCCCGTCCTCGAACGCGATGGTGGCCGCCTCGTCGCGGGCAATCTGGCGGCCCTCGTCGTTTTCCACGACGAGCCTCAGCTCCATGCGAACGCCGGGGAAGGACGTCTTCGACTTGCCGCCCACGATGCCGCGGGGGCCGTCGGTCGTCCCGTTCGCGTTAAAGGTGAGCTGTGTGTCGCCACTGCCGGTCGTCGTTCGCTCCACGACAAACCCCTGCCACGCCGACACAATGTCCCCAGTGGTGGCCATGTTGCCGACGCCGCTCTCGACGGTGCCATTTACGTCTACGTCGACGAACGACCCGGCCTCCGCCTTGTCCTCGGCGGTGGTGGCCCCGCCGTCCCAGATCTGCACGGTGTTGTTGAAGGCGCCCGTGGTGTTCAGCCCGCCGTTGCCGTCCTCCAGGCGGGTCAGGTCAAAGGGCACGTTGAAGGGATTGGCGAGCACGTGGAACTGCGCGTCCCGGTTCAAGCCCGTCACGTCGACATTGCTTTCGGTTCCTCGCACCGAGCCCGTCCCCACGTCCAGAACCAGTTCGGGGTCGATGGGGTCGGCGTCGGGCGTGCCTTCGTCGTCGAAGAGAAAGAGCAGGTAGCCGCGCCCGTTTTCGAAGCCTGCGCCGGAGGAGGTGACTGCCGTCCAGTCTCCCGGTGGGGGGCCCGAGCCGGTGTCGTCCCATTCGAAGAACATGTTGCCCTGCGTGAGACTGAACTCAATCACCGAGCCGTCGGTGTCGGAGCCGGAGATCAGGTCGCCGGCCGCGGCGCCGGTAACGGGCGGGCCGATCAGGCGCCAGCCGGCGTCCCCGCCCAGCTGTCCGCTCGTGGCATCGCCCTCGTTGCCCGCGGTGCCCTTGAGGGTGATTGCCGTCCCGGAGAGGGGACTGATCGTCCGGTCGGTGGTCCCGATCGTGTAATAGCCGGGGCCCTGGCTGCTGGCGTCGATGCCCGAGAAAGTAATTTCGTCCCCGTTGCCCACGGAAGCACTGCCGGAGACCTCGGTCCAGCTGCCACTCTGGCCGCTCCGGTAGAGCAGAACGTACTCGCCGGCGCCGGGATCGAGTACCGACGCGAGGCCGGCCTCCGACAGATCAAAGATCACGTCGACGGTCGGGCCGGAGCCGCTGTTGGTGACGTCCCAGTACCAGTCCCGCTCCATGCGGGCCTCCAGCCCGGAGACCCCGCTCACGTCGCCGGTGTTGACGCCGTTGTCGGATTCGGCGTAGCCGGCCATCAGATAATCCCCGTCGTTTAGGTCGCCTGCCTGCGCCTCGAAGCGAAGGCCGTCGGTCTCGGCGGCCGGATGGAAATCCGTGCTCCCTTCTCGTCCGACGCCGAACACGCCGTCGTCGTAGTCGCCGTTTCCATTATCGTCACCGGCGTACTGGTCGGCGGTACCGCCGGTGAGCGTCACGTCGTACTTGGCCGACAAGTAGTTCTGGACGAGGGTGCGCTGCGTGCCGTTGAGGGCAGTGTTGAAGGCAAAGACCTCCGCCACCTGCCCGTCCCAGCCGTTCGCGTCGCCGTTGGCCTTGGGGCCGCGCCCGAGTTCGACCGTGTTGGCCTGCAGGAGATCGGTCACGGTCGACCCGCTCCGGTCCGGACTCCCGTCGGCCGTCCCGTTCAGGGCAAACGTGAGGTCGGTCCCGCTCGCCCAGCGCACCTGATGGATCTGGGGAGCCGTCTGCTGTACGTCGACGCCGTCGATGGTCTCCGACGTTTCGAGCTGCTGCGCCTCGTCGTTGATGCCGATTTTGATGACATCGTCTCGGCCGCTGTTCGCCCCTGCGTCGTCGTATCGGACCGCAAGTAGCTCATCCCGTCCGTTGGCGGAGCCTTCCGTGTCGAAATAGCCGGCGTCCGTGCCGGTTGCCGCCGACTGGACGACCGAGAAGATGCTGACCGCGTCAAGGCCGTCGAGGTAGTTCCCGTTGCCGTCGTCCTCCAGGAACTGGCCGTTTCCCCCGAAGGTAACGACCGGGCGGCCGTTGATGGCGTTGGTCGAATTCTCATCGTCGTACGTGGGGGCAGTGGCGGCCGTGAGGTCGTGATTGTTTCCGCTCTGGTCGGCCCAGGCGCTCAGGGCGGCGCCGTCGCTCACCCCGTCGATCGCGTCGGCCCGCACCCAGAGCAGGTTGCTGTCTTTGCTCCCCACGCCCCCCGGGCCGGTGCCGGCAAGCCGGTCGTTGTCCGTAATCGTGTAGGTGAACGTGGAGGGGGAGGCGACTGCGGGATCGGTCGTCGCGTTGTCCTCAATCGCCACCTCGATGGTTTCGTCTGCCTCCTGCGCATTGTCGTCTACAACCGTGACGTCAACGTCCCGCGTCGTGACCCCGGCCGAGAACGTGACCGGGGACGATGTCCCCTGTGTATAATCGGTACCGCCGCCCGTCGCCGTACCACCCAGAGAAACATCGACGTCGAGATCCGTTTCCGCGGCGCTGTTGAGCGTGAGCGTGGCCTGAACGCTGGAGGTGCCCTCGCCCCCCGCGTCGCTGGAGGTGGCGACCGAGACCATCGCCTGGTCGTCATTCAGAATCGTGTAGTCGACGTCCAGGTCGGCGCTCCCGTCCGGATCGAGCGTGCCGCTGCGGGCTTTGGTGAGCGTTACGGTCAGCGGTTCGTCGTTTTCGAGCACGTCGTCGTTCTCGATGGTCAGGTCGAACGTTCCATACCCGGTGGATTGGCCGTTCACCGTTTGTGTGTTGTTCACCTGCACCTCCCCGCGCCGGTTGCCGAGCCTGTTCTGCGTGCTGTTGTCCGGAATGGAAAAATCGTCGGTCTCTCCCCCCGTCACCTCAAAGGTCGCATACGTCGTCGGCGACCCCTCGATGCCCTCCGGCAGCGCCACCTCGAAGCTGACGGTTTCGACGGCATTTTCCTCGCCGGACTGGTTTTTTCCATTAGGGTCGGCGTCCTCCTCCGGGTTCGTCCCCAGGAGTTTGACCGGCTTGCCCCCGGCGCCGGCAAAGGAGATTTTGCGCGGATCGTCGTCGTCGTTGATGGCGTAGGTGAGGGTCGACGTCGCCCCCGCCGATACGCCCGCCGGAAATGTGCCGGTGAGCACAATGTCCAGTTCTTCCGGGGAGCTCTCGTCGCCGTCCGTCTGGGCGTCGCGCCCGTCGTTTACCACCTCGAATGCGGGGGTCGTCTCTCCGTCGATGGTTGCGGCCGTGTTGAAATTCAGCGGCCCGGTCGTCCCCGCCGAGATCGTGAACGTCCCGGGCGCGACGCGGCGGTAGTCCGGGTGGTTGCGCCCAGGTTCGGTTGTTTCGTCCTCAACAAGGGTACCGGTGACCTCCGTCACCTCGAACGGGATGGACAGGTCGCTTGCACTCGCATAGTTGAGTTCCACGTTGAGGGTCGGGGCAGCCGCGTCGCCCAGATTATTGCCGCCGGCGTTCTCAAACGCGCTGGCGGTGGCACTGGCAAACTGTACCGTCCGGTTGATGGCGGCGACCGTCACGTGGTCGCCGTCCGAGAGCGTCACCCCGGTTGCCGTGTCCGTCCCATCGAGGGGATAAAAGGCCGGGTCGCCGGTCGTAAAGTCCCCATCCCCATCGGTATCGACGAACAGGCCGACGTCGTTGAAGCCGCCGGGAAGAGACAAACTGCTTCTGTCAACCTCGACGTCGACGGTCAGGCTGCTGCTGCTTCCCTTCAGGTCCACGCGCCACTCCCGCTCGGTTTTTTGCACATTGCCGTCGCCCCGGGGGCGTTCGCGGGTCGTCAGTCCGTAGGTGGTCTCGTCGTGGCCGAAGAGCAGGAACTCGCCGTTGGGGAGGGACGAGGGATTCTGGATGCGCACCTGGGCCGATTGCGCGTCGGTGTGGCTGGTGCCGCCGGCCTGCCCAATGCCGGCGAAGTCGCCGAAGTGACTGCCGGTGTGGTTGTAGGTGAGCACTTCACTACCCCCATTCCACTTTCCGTATTTCTCGGCCAGATACGTGTGGACGACCGTCCGCTCAGCCTCGTTGAGCCCGGTGCCAAACAGAATGACCTCGGCGACGTCCCCGTCCCAACTGCTGCTGCCGTCTTTGGCCCCCCGCCCGAGGACGAGCCGGTCCATGTTCGATACGGTGCCCGACGGTGTATTTACGTTAGAGGCATTCGCCGCGGAGCCGTCCAGGAGCACCAGTGGATTGCCCTCTCCATTTTCGTAGCGGTAGGTAATCAGTTGGGGAGTGGTCGTCTGAACGTCGTCGTCCGTGACCTCGGTAGTGTACTGATTGGTCGTGCCCCCGGCCGCGAGGCCGACCTTGATCACGTTCGTGCCGCCGGATTCAAATCCTTCTTGATCGTAGCGCACGCCGAAGACGTCATCCTGGCCGTCTCCAAACGTGTCGTCGGTGTCCAGAATGCCCGCATCGGACCCACTGTCGACGTCCGACTCGACGACAACGAGTGCCGTCACCCCGGATTCGCCGTTGAGGTAACTGGACGGGTCGTCGGCCAGAAAGTCGTCGCTCCCGTCGAAGGTAACGACGTCGACGCCATTGATCTCCCCGGCGGTCAGCGTCGGCCGGTTCGTCGCCGTGCCCTGGGTAACGTCGCGGTTGTTGCCGCTCTGGTCGCCCCACTCGGTAACAGCGCTGCCGCTGGTGGTCACTCCCGCGTCCCCGCGCAGCCAGAGGAGGTTGGGCGGCTGCCCGTCGCTGCCGTCGCTGTTGCCTACACCGCCCGGTCCGGTCTGGGCATGAACAGAAACGTGCATGCCGGTTGCCGCCAGCAGAGCAACGAGTCCAACAATGATCGTAAGCGAACGGCCGAGGCGAGTAGAAATGCGATACACGCGTGAGTTGTCGTTGGATGTGATCAGCTAGGTGATGTCAGTTCTGCCCCGTAGAGCCTTCGCTGTCAGGATGCCGTCGCGACAAGAACCCACCCCCGCCTCACTGCCGCGTATTGACGATTTCAGAAGGGCGCTCCCCCCGTATCCGCTTCGTCATTCTCAGTTCGAGAGCTCCCATGCTCGTAGATTCTTCGGGGAGGTGAAGGGGGGTTCCCCGCTCTGGCCTACGTGAGGCTACGCACGTATAACTACGCATCACCCCCCCAAGAAGCCTGCCATCAATGAGATCAGCTGACTCGCGTAGAAGTTTTCACACTTTACGTCCGAGCGGTTCTTAAACGACCCACGCACCGTCCATCTGCGAGCAGGAACCGGAGGTCGACGAGGCTCCCTCGGGGGGAGTTCTTTCCCCTTCAGGCTCGATCGGGGCTGGGGAACGCACCCCAATCACCGGGCGTGTGTTACATTCTGTAGCGCTACACGGACTGGCCCCTCTGCGCCCATGAAGATCGCTCTCGCCCAGATCAACCCCACCATCGGGGACCTGGACGGCAACCGGCAGCTCATCCTCGACTACGCCCGTCGGGCCCACGACCACGGGGCCGACCTGGTGGTCTTCCCCGAGCTCTGCGTGACCGGCTACCCGCCGCAGGACCTGCTGGAGAATCCCTTCTTCAAGACGGCGGTCCAGCGGACGGTCGACCGCATCGTCGAGGACGTGCCGCCGGACCTGGGCGTGCTGCTCGGCGCCCCCGTGCCGAACCCCGAGCCCTACGGCAAGCCGCTGCAGAACGCCGCCCTCCTCTACGAGAACGGCACGCTGCGGGACCGGGTCGTCAAGACGCTGCTCCCCACCTACGACATCTTCGACGAGGACCGCTACTTCGAACCGGCCGAGGAGCGTCGGGTCATCGAGTGGCGCGGCGTGCGGTTCGGGCTCCACGTCTGCGAGGACATGTGGAACGTGCACCATCCCGAAGGCTTCGAGGGCAATCACCGCTACGAATGCGACCCGGTGGCGGAGCTCGGCGCCCAGGACCCGGACCTCTTCCTCAACCTCAGCGCCTCGCCCTTCTCGATCGGGAAGCACGCGACGCGCGACGAGCTCGTCCGACACGTCTGCCGTCGCCACGAGCGGCCGTTTCTGCTCTGCAACCAGGTCGGCGCCAACACCGAGATCATCTACGACGGCGACAGCCGCGTCCACGCCGCCGACGGCACGCAGGTGGCCTGCGCCGCCTCCTTCGAAGAGGACCTGCTCGTCTGGGACACCGACGCCTCGGTCGAGCCCTGCCGCACCCAGCGCGACGCGACCGGCGACCTGCACGACGCCCTCGTGCTCGGCATCCGCGACTACTACGAGAAGACCGGCATCTTCGACAAGGCCCTCATGGGCCTGTCCGGCGGCATCGACTCGGCGGTCACCTGCGCGCTGGCCACCGCCGCCCTCGGCCCCGACCGCGTGGTGGGCGTCACGATGCCGTCGGAGATCTCGTCGGAGGGCTCGGTCACCGACTCCGAGCAGCTGGCCCGCAACCTGGGCATCGACTTCAAGGAGATCCCGATCGAGCCCGCCGTCGACGCCTTCGACACGATGCTGGCCGACGCCTTCGCCGGCACCGAGCCCGGCGTGGCCGAGGAGAACATCCAGTCCCGCGCCCGCGGCGTGACGCTGATGGCCCTCTCCAACAAGTTCGACCACCTGCTCCTGTCGACGGGCAACAAGAGCGAGATGGCCGTCGGCTACGTCACCCTCTACGGCGACACGAACGGGGGCGTGGCCGTGCTCAGCGACGTGCTCAAGACCCGCGTCTACGAGCTCGCTCGTCACATCAACGAGCGGGCGGGGACCGAGGTCATCCCGCAGAACACGATCGAGAAGCCCCCCTCCGCCGAACTGCGCGAGGACCAGAAGGACACCGACACGCTCCCGCCCTACGAGGTGCTCGACGCCATCCTCGAGCGCTACGTCGAGAAGAAGAAGGAGCTGGGCACGATCGTGAACGAGACCGGCCTCGACGAGGACCTGGTGCGCGACGTGCTGCGGCAGGTCGACCAGAACGAGTACAAGCGCCGCCAGGCGCCGCCGGGGCTGCGGGTCACGGAGAAGGCCTTCGGGATCGGCCGGCGCATCCCCATCGTCATGCAGTGGGACCGGGAGGCCGGCGAGGCCCTGGCCGCCGAACAGAATCTTCCTCGGTAGCGCTCGGAAAGTATGGAGGGATGGAAGTGTGGAAGTACGGAAGGGGCATACTTCCGTGTCTGCGCTCGCCCCCTTCCGAACCTCCATACCTCCAAACTTCCACACTTCCATACGCAATCAATGATCGCCTACGTGTCCGGCACGCTCGTCGAGAAGGACCCCGAGACCGCCATCGTCGACGTCAATGGCCTCGGCTACCGGGTGCACGTGCCCACCTCCACCTACAAACGGCTGCCGGATGCCGACGAGGACGTCACCCTCCACACCTACCACTACCTCCGCGAGGATAAGGAGGCGCTCTACGGCTTCGCGACGAAGGCGGAGCGCACCGTCTTCGAGACGATGACCGGCGTCTCGCGGGTGGGGCCCAAGCTCGCCCTGTCGGCCCTCTCCTCAATGAGCCCGTCGGAGCTGCGCGACCATGTGATGGAGGAGGACAAGAGCCGCCTCACCGAAATCTCGGGCGTCGGCAAAAAAACGGCCGACCGCCTCATCGTGGAGCTGCGCGACCCCCTCGCCGAGCTGGACGTCTTCGACGACACCGCCCCCATCAGCGGCGGCTCGGAGGCCCGGGCGGAGGCCCGCGCCGACGCCCTAAAGGCCCTCACCGAGCTCGGGCTCAGCAAGGCCGACGCCGAGCGCGCCATCCGCGCGGTGCTGCGCGAGGACGCCGGCATCCAGTCCGCCGACGAACTCACGCAGCGCGCCCTGAAGGAGAGCCAGGACTGACCTCCGTCGTCGACACTGTGACTGCCGACGCTCGCGAAGCGGTCTCACAGCGGGGCTCTTCTTTCCGTTTGGCACGTGCTCCGCAACTCGTGACGTGTAATACCGAATCCTGTAGCAGAATTTACTCCGTCAGTCGGCCTTCGGCCTCGTGTGGGTTTGGATGTAAGGACGTGTGGAGGTGTGGAGGCGAAGTACGTCTATACATCCACCCCGACAGTGGTGGGGACATGCACTTCCAAACCTCCACACCCGAACGGAGCATGCGGAGTTCGTGTAAGGATGCCGATCGACGAACGGTCCCCCCTCCCTCTTCAGGCCTCCCTCTTCAGGCCCCACTCTTCACGCCTCACTCTTCACGCATCAGGGGTCCTGCCCGGATCTCCGAGGTGCTTTCCGCCGCGTCTCACCTCTACGCTCGACGAAGCTGCCCTTATGTCCGACGACCTTCGCCTGTTTGCCCCCGCCGAGAGCGCCGAGTTTGGCCGCACCGTCGCCGCGGCGCTCGGCGCCGAGCTCGACGCCCACTACGACCAGACCTTCAGCGACGGCGAGCACGAGATGCGGTCGGAGGTCAACGTGCGAGGGCGGGACGTCTTCGTGGTGCAGTCCCTCTACGCCGAGCCGGGCCTCAGCGTCAACGACAAGCTGTGCCGCCTGCTCTTCTTCCTGGGCTCGCTCCGG
>Ga0207714_1002227_pt1 | contig 11904 bp, 10 predicted proteins | sample PonA232FremontCA_2_FD_187270 | JGI IMG/M metagenome (GOLD analysis project Ga0207714, IMG submission 187270) | Marine sediment microbial community from Fremont, CA, USA - Pond A23 Sediment 2 (SPAdes) | ecosystem: Environmental > Aquatic > Marine > Unclassified | place: USA: Fremont, California... | reverse complement strand
ACCGGACGTCGGGCTCGTCGAATCGGAGCACGAAACAGGGTTGACGGACGGGCTCGACCGGCCGCGGGTCCGTGCGCCCGACGAGAAGGTCCGAATGGGAACCAGCAAGGTGGACAAAGACACCGCCGACGAGTTCGGGGCCGGGCTTCGAGACCGCGGCGCGACCGTCGAGGACCACAGCATCACCGCGCCGCTGAGCGCGTACAACAACCAGGTCAAGGAATCGACGGCCATCCCGACGATGTCGGTCCTGCCGGAGGCCGAGCAGGTCGTGATCGGCGAGGACGACGAGATGATTCTCGTCGCTACCGACGAGCCGACCCCCGAACTCCTTGATCACTGCCTCGAAACCATCGAAGACTACATCGAAACCGTCGATAACCACGGCCACACGCAGTCCGAGACCGCGGTGATGGCGCAGATGTACGAGGCGTTCCTCTACGGGTTCTGGGCCCCGTTCGCCAACCAGTACGCCGAGGCATTGTCGTCGCCCTCACGAACGCTGGACAACGTCCTGCAGCATCTCTACATCGAAGGGAAAAGCGACGCGGGAAAGGACAAGCTCACCGAGTACATCCTGCGCCTCGTCTCCGACAACACGGTCATCTCCGGTGTGGACGCAGACGACGTCGGCGTCAAGGAGGTCCGCGGCGTCCGCGAATGGGACACGTGCTTCCCGTACGCCATCATCGACGCCGAAAAAGAGAAGATCCAGCGGTGGAGCCCGATCCGGAACTACTGGGGCGACTGGACGCCCACCAGCGTCGATCAGCCGTGTCTCATCTTCACGACCAACGACGCGCTCCCGAAATCAGAGTTCCGGAACCGAATGAAGATCCTGAGCATGGACGTCTCCTTTCCCTCCAACCCGGAGGACCCTGGCTTCCGCGACGCACAAAGGACCTCTCCGAGGTGCTGGAACGGCAGAACCCGATCTTCAGTTACGTTGCACGCCGCATGCTCACCGAGCAACCGTGGACCAACGGCAACGGCACGATCGAAGATGTTCGCCGTATCGTCCGGGAATTCTACGACGAAGCCGGTCGAGAGCAACCCGAGTACTTCCCCGCCGACGAGCCGGCCGAGAAGACGTACGACACGGGGCGGTTGAAATGGCAGCGGGATATCCAAGGCGGCCGAGTGACGTTCGAACCCGAGCCGAACGCCATCACGGCCGACTTCGAACGCGAAGAGTACGAGGTGTACGACTACGAGAAACGTCTCCCCAAACGGTTCATGTCCGAGAAGTCCTCGACGAGCGTCTACATCGGCGCGCCCGAGGAATTCGCCGAGTGGATCGGATACTCCGTCGACGAACTCCTCCAAGGGCCGGTCGAAACCGGCACGGACACCCAGCAGTCAGCCACCACTGAGAACGCATCGGATACGGGTGACTCAGGCGGATTCTTTTCTCGGCTGTTCGGGGACTAGTCTCGTCGGTTCTCCGTCCATTATGTAGTTAGACGAAACAAGGCTCTGGATAGTCGAGTGGGCAACACTAACACCAATTGGTGACTGATATCTCGATAATCTGGTGTTGAGCCGTGAGCAAGCATCAGAAGATGGTGACGAGCTCGTGCTGTCTTTACACGTGGATGGAGAAATGCTACAACAGCGGGACGTAGATCCTGACGAGTCGTTTGCGTGGAAGATTGAAGACGGAGTATTGCTGACAGAGCAGGTTTCGCGCCAACCGTTCGAAGCCGTTGCAGAGAGCGACCGGGACGATGCCGGGTATGCCGGTCAAGTGCTGAACTATCGAGCGAGACGGCCGATAAGCGACACACGGTAGCGGCCGGCCACTTGGTGGTTGGCACCGAGATGTCGGCCGTCTTCGTAGTTGCCACGAGTATAAAAGACAGCCCTGTATGCAGCACGACCCGTCCTACCGATTCTTAGTGAGTCCAATAAGAGCCGATTTGGTTCAAGATCTCCTGATCCAATCTTACACCCACGCCAGCGAGCTGTTTCGCTCCGCGAGATACGCCTCGTCGACGATCGTCTCCTCGGGAAGCGCGACCGCTTCGCCGGCTCGATCGAGTATCGTTCGGCGCAAGAACGGATGGCCCGGGTCGAATTCGGGGTTCACCACGAGTCGCTGGCCGTCCGATAGCGTGAACAGATCCGCATCGAAGGCGCGGTGATGGAGCGCGTTCATCACGAAGACGTTCGCCTCGTCCTCGGCGAGATCCGGCCGATCGCTCCGGGCGAGCACGTGTGCGAGATCCAACACAGCCGTCTCATCGATCCCGGTGACGACACACTGGTGGTCGAATCGAGCCAGCATGTCGTCGCGGAACTGGCCGCTGACCGCGGCTTCGGTGCGTTCGATCCGACGGCGATACCCGCTCGTATCCTCGATTCGGTCCCCGAGGGGCCACCGCGAAATGACGCCGGTCGACGTCCACTCCGTCCACTCGCTCGGTGCGGCCGCGTCGCTGCGCCGTTCGGCCCGTTCGTGGAGCCACGACACCGGGACTCGGGGGGTGTTCAGAACGGCGAAATTGAACCGATAGTTCGGTATCTGGGCCCCCGACTCGTCGTAATACGTCGCCACTTCGAAGTTCACTGGGACACACAGCCCACAGAACTGGACGACACCGGGTTCCGGCTTCCGAAAGACGAGAACCGGTGGCACGTTCGAACGATCCCCGCGGGCGGCGCGTTCGAACGCGGCCTTGATTTTTTGATTCTGGATGGACTCGTCGTACGCGAGGTCGGCCTTCGCGTCGCCCCAGTACTCGATGTGTCCCGAAGAGACGCTCAGCGAGTCCTGCCACGGATCCTCGTGTTGGGAGACGCCGTCGTCGTTCGAGACGAGAATCAGTGCGGCAGTCTCGTCCGAGTCCTCGAATGAGAGATCCCTGATCCCGCCCGTGTTTTTGATGCCGGCCGAGAGCGGCCCCCGAAGCCAGCGCAGAAACTGGTCGTCGTCGTTTCGCCACGACCCCGTATCCCGGTAGCGTTGGTTCATCTCGAACGCTGCGTCCATACGGTGTCAAGAGCTACCTGACTCATTGTTTTGTCGCCGCGGTCGTCGTCCCGCAGTGCGGGTTTCATTCAGTTCAACGTCTCCAAAGCCAGGATTACAAGGTCGATGGACCTCTTCCACCGATAATGACCGACGATCGGCGGATGACGACGGACCGATTCTACGGCGGTGTTTCGAACCGACTGCAGAACCTTCGGTCCATGCTCGTCTACGTTCGTGACGAGCACCCCACCCGTGAGAAACTCAACCGGTGGGTCATCAATAACACCCGTGCGGGGAGCCCGGACGCCGTTCGTCATCACCTCTCGTTTCTCGACTCGATCGAAGTCGTCGAGTTGTCCGACACACGATGTGAGCTCGGCACGTATGGCCAAGGGTGGCTCGACGACCAGGATCCGAAGACGCTCTATGAGGCCCTGTCGTCAGGAGTGAAGGGATTCGACACGATCCTCGACGCGCTACAGGAGGGGGAGATGACCGACGAGGATATCATGGACCTGCTCGTCGGTAAGTTCGACGAGGCCGAGATGTCGAAGCCCGGTCCCGCGGCCCGACATCGCGAGTGGTTGCAGGTCCTCGGATTCGTGGAACGGGACGACGGCGTGAATAGGCTCACGGCCGAGGGCCACGAACTGCTGGGAAAGACGACAGAAGGCGGGTCTGACTCGACGGGAGGACCTTCGGTTGAATCAAACGAGGCCCCTCGAGGGGCCATCGAAACGGAACGAGAGCGGCTGGAAGACGCACTGGACGAGGAACCGCAACTGACCGACGAGTGCGAATACACAGCGACCCGTAGACGTGTGCGAGATACGGCGTTTTCGGAGGCAGTCCGGCAAACATACGATGAATCGTGCGCTATCTGTGGGACGAGCCGGGAGACGCCTGACGGGGCCCCCGAGGTCGAGGCGGCCCACATCTTTCCCAAGCGGGAGGGCGGTGCGGACGACGTTCGAAACGGGGTTGCACTTTGTAAACTCCACCACTGGGCGTTCGATACCGGGTGGCTCGCAATCAGTGACGACTACGAGATTCTGGTTCAGGATGCCTCCGAACGAGACGGATACGACGAGTTCACACAGCTTGAGGGAGACACCCTCGATCTCCCCGACAACGACAAGGCGAGGCCACATCGGATGTTCCTCGAACGGCACAGAGCGATACACGGATTTTGAGTTTGGTCGTCGCCGTGAGCCTTCGTGGAATACATCAAAGCGGGCGGTACCGGCCGGATGGGGGCGTCTTGCGGGTTAAAAATAGTATTCGTTGATGGGGGACAGCGGTCTCTCAAGCCACACAGATCCGTTAAAAGGGATATGAACGGACAGCCACACCCCACGTTGCCGCTGTAAGACCGACACTGGATGGTGACTCTTCTCGGCCGGGAGTCCCCTTCCGATACCACTAGTGCCCTATCAAGTCTACAGCGGAACAGGGCGGATGCTTCGGCGCTTGACCCCAGGGCGATTCACCCTGACTGGTCTGAGATACGTGACAGAAGGCTAGTGCCTCTTCAGCCGTGATTCGCTAGATTCCTGCGACATAGCGCCTATCAGTTGATTCTAGCAGTTCAGACTTGACGCGGCACTAGCGAAATCCCATCTTCAGGGGTGGGAGGAGGTCAAGGAGTACAGGCCGGTGGCGTAGATACTTTTCTTCGGTCTTGGATTCTGGGGTATCGGTATACTACTTCGGCTGATTTTTGCGTAATCTGCACTGATCGGGGCTGGTTCGGAACGCATCACCCCTCGAGGGATTCAACGAAGTTGCCGACTTCTGATTAGCAGTGACTGATCATCTGCTCCACTGGACCTGTCACCACCTCTCGCTTACAGCGGCAACACGGGGTGTGCAAATGGGTTGATATCCGTCTTACAGCGGCAATGGGGGGTGGGAATCGGATATCTGTCTCCTGAAAAAACCATATATACTGTTTCTGACGCCATATTACGAGCATAGATCACGTGAATGAGATTCTTACAGCGGCAATGTGGTTGGACAGATATTTAACCACGTTGTGAGTATAGGTTGCTATGCCCGATTCAAGTTCTTTTTTTGATGCAGATGATCCCATCTTCGCCAACAAGGATCTGCTCCGCGTCCAACACCTCCCCGAGAAGGATCGGATCATTGGGCGCGACGAGGAACTCACACAGCTCGCCAATGCCATCAAAGACGCTACTCACGGCCAGACACCCAACAACGTATTAATATACGGGAAGACGGGCACTGGGAAATCACTGTGTACGAAGTATATCACCAATGACCTGGTCGAATCAGCCAAACAGAATGATATTGAGGTCGGTGTTGCCTACGTCGATTGTTTTCAGGATTCGACCGAAACGCAGGCTGTCCGGTCGGTTGCTGATGCGCTTAACCTGCCTGCCGAAACTAATATCTCGGTTCCCATGTCCGGACTAAGCACGTCGAACTACTACCGCCGACTGTGGGATATACTCGATGCTCAGTACGATGTCGGCCTCGTTATACTCGATGAGATCGACAAACTCGACAACGATAACATCTTGATGCAGCTCTCACGAGCGACCGAATCGGGCAAGCTCACCGAGAGTACGCTGGGCATCATCGGCATAAGCAACAAGATTCGGTACAAGGAGAACCTCAACGAGCGCGTTCGCTCGAGCTTGTCCGAACGGGACCTCGTGTTCGCTCCGTACGATGCCGACCAGCTACGTGCCATTCTCCGATCCCGAAGCGATGCCTTCCAAGACGGCGTATTGAACGATGAGGTCATCCCAAAGATCGCGGCCCTCGCGGCTCGTGAACATGGGGATGCGCGAAAGGCGATCGATATTCTGCGCTATGCTGGTGAATCCGCCTACGAGCGCGACAGTCATACTGTTTCCGAAGACCACGTCAACGAAGCCCACGAGCGGGAAGAGCAGAACCGACTGTCAGAACTCATTTCGAAATTACCGACGCACTCGAAGCGTCTTCTACATGCATTGGCGCTGCAGGCTCAACAGCACGACAAGAACGATCCAGAAATCCCGACTGAGGACGTATACTCCCTATATGAGCTCATGTGTGAACAGGAGGGTTCTGATCCGCTCAAAAACCGTCGCGTTCGTGACCTGCTCTCCGAGTTGGAGTTTTTGTCCGTAATCCGCCAACGACACAAAGGGCGCGGTCGAGGACGTGGGGCTCACACCCTCAATCGATTGGTCGACGAGTCTGAACTCGTCATCAAGGCCTGTAAGTCGGCATAACAGGCCCCTTACAGCGGCAACCCGGGGTGTGTCAGCTCCGACATCATAGCTCTTTAGAGCGGCAATGAGGGGGGTCGAACACGGACGAAAACGTCTAAAACTGAAAGGATAGGTCACGCGTCGAATTCCAGGTGAACAAGAGCGTACGAGCGAGCAACTTGTTAACGATCAGTTCAATTGAACTGCGTCGGCCGCTCCGCGTACTCGATCGGATCGCGTGCCCCTGCGTTCCGGAACGCTTCGAGCCGGAACGCACAGGCGTCACACGTCCCGCAGGCCGGTGCCTCGTCGCGGTAACACGACCATGTGATGTCGTAGGGGACGTTTAGTTCGAGCCCGCGTTCGGCAATCTCGGTTTTCGACCACTCGACGAACGGGGCTTTTAGCTCGATTTCCGTCTCGGGTTTCGTCCCGACGTCGATAACCTGTTGGAACGACTCGAAGAACGCCGGACGACAGTCGGGATATCCCGAGAAGTCCTCCGAGTGAGCCCCGATGAACACCGCCGAACAGTCGTTGGCTTCAGCGTACGAGACGGCCATCGACAACAGATTCGCGTTTCGGAACGGCACGTACGAGGTTGGGATCTCGTCGCTCTCGAGATCCGCATCTGCCACGTCCATCTCCTCGTCGGTCAAACTCGATGCTCCGATCGCCGAGAGATGGCTGGTCTCGATGTGCAGGAAGTCGGCCGCATCGACCTCATTTGCGAGCGCCTCGGCGCATTCGTACTCCTTGCCCTCGGTCCGTTGGCCGTAGGAGGTATGTAACAAGTACGGCTCATAGCCCTGCGCCATCGCCTCGTAGACTGCCGTTGCACTATCCATCCCGCCTGATACCAGAATGACTGCGCGTGTGTCGTTACTCATGAGTAGTCACCGCCGCGCGGAACCGCCGCTGTTCGTTCTCAGTCAGTTCCCCGACCGTCGCCTGTGTCGTCGTCTCCGTCGCCGTCTCGACGCCACGCATCGCCTCACAGAGATGTGTCGCCGTTATCTCCACCTGGACTGCCTCTGCATCGGTTTCGTCCGAGAGCCCCTCGGCGATATCCCGCGTTAGACCCTCCTGTACTGTCAGCCGCCGCGACTGCCACCGGACGTATCGTGCGAGCTTTGAGAGCCCGACAACATCGCCGTCCGGACGGTATGCGACGTGTGCAACGCCGTGGTACGGAAGGAGGTGATGCTCACAGAGGCTGTACACCGGAAGTCCGGTCTTGATCACCGCATCGGGTGTGTCCGCCTCGAAGGTACGCATCTCGGGCTTTTCGACGTCGGAGTGGCCTTCGGTGAGCGTCTCGAATGCGTCCGGAACCCGACGTTGCCAGGTATCATTCAACCCGTCCCGGTCGGGATCCTCACCGAGGGCTTCCAGGAGCAGACGGGTGGCACGCCGTGCTTTCTCCCGGTCGATGCGACTCGATCCCGCGTCGGTGCCGTTCGTGTGCTGTTGCTGGCTCGTCATGGTCACGTTCCCGGGGCGTCGTCCCACAGATCGACGTGCAATCGTGGCGTGTAGCGATAGCCGTATTCGACCGCCAACTCCGCGACGTCGTTCCGCTTGGCATCCAACTCCACTTGGGTCATCCCTTCGGGCATCAACAGCACGTCCTCGTCGGGGATCCCCGTAGTGGCCGCCTCCCGGACCCGTCCGACGAGTCGCTCGATCTCCTGTATGTCCTCACGTCCCGTCACGACGAACTTCAGTTGGCTGTCGTAGTCATCGACGAGCGCTGCGAGGGCGTCTATGTCGATGCGGCGCTGTTCGTGTCGGTCGGCCCACTCGCCGTCCCCCTTCGGATCGCGCTCCGGCGTGGGGGTGCTACTGGCGAGTTTCGGACTGATACTCGCCAAGTCGATCGCCGCGTCCCGGTAGATCGTGCCGTTCGTTTCGACCGTCGTGTGGTAGCCGTAGTCGGCGAGCGCATCGAGCAACGCGACCGATTTGTCGTGAATCATCGGCTCGCCGCCGGTGAAGACGACGTGATCGGCTCGATCGTAGGAGCGAACTTCGTCGACGATCTCGTCGATCGAGAGGTACGCTCCTGTCGGCTCCCACGACGTGTGATAGGAATCACAAAACCAACACCGGAGATTACACCCGGACGTTCTGACGAACACCGAGGGTACCCCGGCGAGTTTACCCTCTCCCTGCAGCGAACAAAACAGTTCGTTGATCGGCAGGCCCTCGGTGTCGGGAGCGTCGTCCGACCTGATGGCCTCGACGTCACTGGCGACCGGCATCAGTACGTCGCACAGAGCTCCCCGGTTTCACGGACGGTAACGGAGACGTCGCTGACAGTGTCCGGGAACGCTTCGAGCATTCGCTCTTCGAGGATGACGCTCATGACCTCCGCGGTCGGCGGGTGATTTAGCACAACCAAGGAATCGCCGTCACCGGAGGTTTCGAACGCCTCGATGAGGGGGTCCCCCGTTTGGACGAGAAACATGTGATCCCACTCGTCGATAACGTCGGTGACGTCGCCTTTGTCGACAACCCATCCCTCCTCGGAGAGCCTGCCCGTAACTTCGACGGTGATCTCGTAGTTGTGCCCGTGTGGGCGGGAACACTTCCCGTCGTGATGGAGGATGCGGTGACCCGTGCTGATTCGGATCGGATTGTCCTTGCCGATCTGTAGGGCCCTCTCGCCGGCTATCTCCGACAAGGTGCTATCCTGGTCATCTCGAGACATGCATTGGATCATATTGCAAGAATACTCGGGGAATATATAAAACCACCTCACGACGATTTTGAACTGATACGAGGATCCAAATCACGCAGCGAACATACCCCAACTGGACACGGGCACCCAATAGGAGTGTGAGCGACTCACCAGCCAAGGACGCTCCAGCAACCTTCTTATGGAAACACGGAGTAACCTGTTATGGTGAATAGCTCGCTTGCGCTTCTACGTTCCTGAATGGGATGACTACGTTGATGCGGAGTACGACTTTATCCACGACGAACACTCGTCACTCGATCCCGGCGAGCGTACGCTCGCGTATATATGGGATATCTTCGATCACGAAACGACGCCAATAGACGGTGTCCTAATCTCGCGGGAGCAGGTGGAAGATACGCCCTCGAAGTTCGCCAGAATCACGGAACACGGCGTTTACGAGGCACCAGTTCTCGACATTCCCGACTGGCTGCCAACGATTAGCGACTGTGGCGCGTGGGGATACAAATCGCTTCCATTCCCCCCGTACGGAAACGAGGGCATGTTGGAGTTCTACGAGAAACTCGACGTGACTGTCGGGGTTACTATTGACCACCTCGTCCTCGGTAGCGGCCACACCGCACGACTGTATCTCGACGAACGGGCGTTTCCTGAGGATTTCTCGAAATCGGATATCCCGGAGGAGATCTCCGAACAGGTTGACGTGATGGTCGAGGAGTGGCCGGCGGAATGGCCCGAGTATGTTCGAGGGTATGCTCCCTCAATTTACGATTCCGACGGCATCGAAACGTTCGATCCGGACATATTCCAACAGTCCCTCTCGGCCCTCCTTTCCGACCTCGAGGCACACCCGCACGCGATCTATCGAGATGACGATATGGCGTTCCGATACGATCTAACGTTATCGAATGCGCGCGAGATGAAGGACCTCTATGATGCCGGGGACTACTCGTTTCGGCTCATGGTGGCTATCCAGGGCTGGGATGCTCGCTCGTACGCGGACGCGACCGAACGGGTTCTCGAGTTGGGGTATCAATATCTGGGGGTGGGCGGCGTGGCCGGAAGCCCAGAAAGCGCAGTGAAAGATTACGTGAGGGCGATCGGCAACTCGATCAAGGACTTCGAGCGGGCCACTACGACCCGAATCGACACACACGTGTTTGGATTCGCAAAAACGGGAGCCTTCGATACGATCGGCAAAAGCGGCATGACGAGTTTCGATAGCGCGAGCATGCTCCGGGCTGCCTGGACCGGCGGCGACAATTACCACCTCGACAGTGACCAGCGATACGATGCGATCCGGGTCAGATACCCCTCGAACAGGGATACGCTTCAAAAAGCGGTCGAAACAGCCTTACGCAGCCAGGAGATGCTTTATGCACTTCGTGCCTTCGACGCTGATGAGTCCATCTCAGCAGCACTGACCGAATGGCATCAGTCGGCCTCGGCGACAGTTGACGATCTCGAACCGCATCTTCGGGACCACCGCCACGACGAGCGATACGACTGCTCTACGCTCCGACCGATCAAACAGGCCCTTCGGGACGACTATCGATACGGACACAAGATTCGCGCGAACTTTAGCGGGAAATTCCGCGGACGGTTGGCCAAACTCCTACGAAAAGACGGTCCCGATGATCCGATCCCGTTTGAGGAGTACCGACAACTTATCGGGAACGTCCGGGCTGTCTTCGACGATTGGACACCGACAAAGGCGAGAGAAATCGAGCAACGCGAGAAACGGTCCGGGCAATATGGAACGCTCGATCAACTCTGGGTGTTGATTTCGGACTACACCGCATACACCGAGGACGAGAGCCATCGGGACGCATACGAGGAGTTACTCCGGCGCGAACCGTGGAACGATTGTGACTGTCCGATCTGTGACGAACACGGCATCGAGGTGGCTATCTTCCGCGGCAACAACCGGAACCGCCGCCGCGGATTCCACAACACACGACGGTTCTACGACGAATTCGAGCGGGCCCTTCCGAGCATCGCGATCCTAACACGAGGCGGGACCGGTCTCTCGACCACCGACTCTGTCGAGCGCTTTTTTCACGAGGATCGCGCCGGCTTTTGGAGTGAGGTTCATGATCTGCCGGTCGCTGAAATCGGTGCGGTGACCGCAAACGGCGTCCACGAGTGGTGGGACTCCTCGCCTGGAACGATCTCATTCGAGCCCCTGTCGATGCAGGAGACGCTCGAAACGTTCAGTCGGCGATATCAGGAACTGTTCATCGACGGCAGCAACTGGAGACCGGACGATGAACTGATCGCCACGGTCTGTGCTGCCGGTTGCGACGTGACAGTGATCGAGGAACCGAAAGAGCTCCGTACTGCTGTACTGGGTAGGCTCGGATACGAACCGGATTTCGCCCCGGAACCGTTGCTTCAATCCGGGCTCATGGAGTACTAAAATGCGTATACTTGTCGTTGATCAGTGCTCGGGCGCGAAGAAGGGGACTGACCGAAGCGAGTCGCTAAACGAAGCCACAGTCGACAACGAGCCGCTCAGCCAACTCGTGGCGAAGGAGGGGATCGCATCCTATCGGGCCGAAGAGCTCTATCAGGGCAGACAGCAACGAAAGATCACGGAAGCCATCCAGTCCCTGGAACAGGCTGGCGATGAAGTCGATCGAGTCTTCATCAGTGCGGGGTTCGGTCTCGTCGATGCCGAAGACGAGCTCCCGCTTTACGACGTCACGTTTGCCCATATGAGCGCTGCCGAGATCGATGCCCGGGCGGAACGACTCGGCATCCACGATGCTCTGCGTAGCCGGATTATCGACAACGAGTACGGTGTGGTGTTTTTCGCCCTGGGGAGCGATTACTACAGAAGCGCGAAGATGGAACCGCTCCTCCCGGAAATCCCCGAGGACACGTTCGTCGTACTGTTCAACCGAGAGGAGCTAGAGTCGGGATACGACAACGTGGTTTCCATCCCGGCGCGGACGCCGCAAGCCAAAACGTATGGAACGATCGTCGTTGCACTAAAAGGG
>Ga0207714_1002225_pt1 | contig 11920 bp, 8 predicted proteins | sample PonA232FremontCA_2_FD_187270 | JGI IMG/M metagenome (GOLD analysis project Ga0207714, IMG submission 187270) | Marine sediment microbial community from Fremont, CA, USA - Pond A23 Sediment 2 (SPAdes) | ecosystem: Environmental > Aquatic > Marine > Unclassified | place: USA: Fremont, California... | reverse complement strand
GCGGCTCCTCGCCGGTCTCGGGGCTTAGCTCGTAGGTGACGCGCAGGCGTTCGCTCATGGCGGCTATTCTCCGGGGCCGGGGCGGACCGCGTCTAGCTAACGCGGGCGCCTTGGTCGGGTTGGGGCTGGTAGAGCGTGAGGATGCCTGCTGCCGTAATCAATAGGCTTCCGGCGACGGTAAGGAGTTTCGGTATCTCGCCCCAGACGAGCCAGCCAAGCAATGAGCTGTAGACCACCGCAACGTAGCTGAACGGCCCGATCCGGCCCGCCGGCGCGATGCTGTAGGCGCGCGTGAGTAGCAATTGGGCGCTGGTGGCCGACACCCCCATTAGAGCCAGCCATGCCAGGGCCGCCAGCGTCGGTGTCTGCCAGGCCCAGATCAGGGGGGTGGCACTGACGAGGGTGGCGAGGCTGCCGAAGTAGAACACGATCCGGGGGGCCGGCTCGGTGGCTCCCATGGCTCGGATGGCGACCTTGGCGCCGCCGGCGAGGGCGGCACCGATTAGACCAATCACCGCCGCTGGCGGGATGCCGGTCAGGCCCGGTTGCAGTATGAGTGCCACACCAACAAAGCCAACGGCGATAGCGACGAGTGTCGTCGGCGGCAGACGCTCGCCGAGCCATGCCAGCGCGATAAGCGGGATGAAAAATGGTGCCGTTAGCTTGAATAGCACCGCTTGGGCGAGCGGGATGCTGCTAATGGTGTAGAAGTAGCAATACATGGCGCCCACGCCGGCGATGGCGCGCAGTAGATGCAGGTGCAGGCGCCTTGTGACGAGAGCCCGAGGCCCGTGGCGCAGGGCGATGGGGGTAACGACCACCAACCCGAACAGGTTGCGGAAGAACACCAGCATCTCATTGGGTAGCTCCAGGGCGAGATGCTTGATGATCGCGGCCATGACCGCCAGTAAGGCCTCCGAGGCGAGGACGAAGGCGGCGCCCTGGAACAGTCGGGTACGCGCACTGAACGGCGATGCTGTCACGCCGCGAGCGGTCTCAGTCCGAGGTCGCGATCTGAATACGGTTGCCGCCGAGATGGCGAGCCGCGATGATCGCGCCTTCGGTGGCGTTGACGAGGCGCGCTGTGGTGTCGCCATGGTCCGGATAGGCAGCCAGGCCACCGGATACCGTAATGCCGCCACCATGGACGCTGAGCTCAGCGATGCGGCGACGCAGCGCCTCGGCCTGCCGCCACGCGCTGTCGCTGTCCGCCTCCGCTAAGAGCACGGCGAATCGTTCCCCCGAATAGCGGCAGGCGATATCGGACGGCCGCGATTGCTGCCGCAGGCAGTCGGCAATGGCCCGCAGCATGCGATCGCCCGCCTCGGGGCCGTAGCTGTCGTTAAAGGGGCCGAACTGATCGACATCGATCATCAGCAGGCTCAGTGGTGCCGTGTTAGAGCGACTACGAGCGATCTCGCGCCCTAGGTTCTCATGGAGATAGCCGCGGCTATAGAGCTCGGTGAGGGGATCGAAGATGCCGCTGTGACGTAGGCAGCGCTGCAAATACATGCCCGCCAGCACGAGGCCGGCACTGCGCGCGAGTAGTTCGCTGCGGCCATGGCGTTCCGCGCGCTCGGGGAACTCGCTCTCGCTACCGCTCCATACCCGCAGTTCGCCCATGGCCAAGCCGAAGCCGCCAATGGCAAAGACCTCGGCGCTGCCCGATGGGCCATCGCTGACCCGCCGGGTAATGCCCTCTGGCCCCTGGCTACCGACGCTCTGCCCGTACGGCCGGTTCCACTGCTGATCGAGATCCCAGACGCCCACGGTGGCCATGCCCGCGCCGCCCTCGACGGTACGGCACAGCGCGCCCTGGGTGCCGGGTAGTAGCTCGCGTGCCGCGCTGATGACGATCTCGACGGCATCGGACTCGGTGGGGGCGACGGCGAGCCCACCGAGCAGTTCCAAGACGCGGTCGAGGTCGACGTGACGCGCGGTAGCAGTCGTCTGATCCGCATGCCCGCCTGTTAGCGCCTCGATCCCCTCGCTTAGCTCACTGCTGAGCGAGCCTAGCTGCTTCGCCAGGTCCGCGTGTTGATTGAGCAGCTCACGCATCCTGGCGGTAATCTCAGAATCGGTTCGTGGGCGAGGCATGGCGAGCTCCATTAGACCGCTGTGGGCGTATCGTGGGCGGCTGCGGGGGCCGTATCAATCGGCTCCCGAGGCAAGATCTTGCTGCGCTAGCGCGATCAGTCGGCCGATAAAGGGCCAGACAACGAGGAGCTGAGTAAACAGAATGGCCGCGGAGCGCTGGCTTGCCGTCTGCGCGGCCGCCGGGATGCCCGCCAGCCGCATGATATCTCGCTCCAACTCACCAAGGGCGCGCTTGGGCATGATGCCATCGATATGGACCACGTTAACGCGGCGTCCCCAGTAGCTGGAGGGGACGTTGGCGAGCATAAAGGGCATGGCCTGGCTTTGGGTCATGTTGTTGAGGTCCACCGGTAAGTGGAGGGGCGGCAGCGGCGAGTTCGTCGGCGTTGTGATGATCTCCATGTGATGGCAGTCGGGCGGTACCTCGCCGGTGTACTCGTCCACGGCAAGTGATGCCATCTCGCTGTCGTGGATGCGGATGACGACGTCGGCATTGGTCTTCTGGAAGTCGATCCAGCGCCTGTAATCGGTCTCGCGTTGGTTCATCTCGCGATAGGCACTGTCGTGGTCGTAACCGCGCACCTGGGTATCGCGTTCGAGCTTCCAGCGCCATTTGACGTTCGAGTCCGTGTCGACGTAGATGCTGAAGTCCAGCGCGGGGAGTATCTCAGGGTAGAGCGCGTGCAGCCCCTCAACGATGACGACGGGGAAGGGCCGGAGCAGGCGCGGTGTGGCGAAGCGTCCCGTGCTGTGATCGTAGACCGGCACGGATACGGAGCGCCCCTCGCGCAGCCGATCCAGGTGCTGGCGCGCGAGATCGAGCTCGTTCGCGCGCGGATCCAGTGGTGAGCGACCGCTACGGCGGCGCTGATCGCGATCCTCCTTGTGGTAGCCGTCCAGACTAAAGGAGGTCACCAGCTCGGGGCCGAGCACACGGGCGATGCCGTCGCTATAGGTGGTCTTACCGCTGCCGCTGTCGCCGGACACGCCCACCAGGACAGGCCGGCGTAGACCGCCTAGCATGGCGCGAAGGTCGCGATTCGTGCCGGTCTCGGTCGGGTTGCCATCGCCCTGGTTCATGGGGCCCCCGTTAAACGTGCCCACGAGATTCTGGACGAAGCCGCGATCCTGTCAACTGCGTTGGCAGGGCAGAACGATGGGGCTGTTGGCAGCCTGCCGGTTGCTGGGATCGGTGCTATTCGCTCATCCCGGCGTCGAGGCGGCCCAAGCGGTATTGCCTCCCGTGGGGTGCGGCGTTAGTTTGCCGATATAACGATAAAGGAAGCGAGCATGCCAACCCCGATAACCGATCTCTGTGACGCTCATGGCGAGGCCGTTGAGGCGCTGGCCCCGATGTTTGTCGACTACGGTGGCTGTCGGCGTTTCGAGGGGCCAGCCACGACCGTTAGCTGCTTCGAGGATAACTCGCTGGTGCGTGATACTCTAGAAACGCCCGGTGACGGGGGTGTGCTCGTGGTGGACGGCGGCGGCTCGATGCGGTGTGCCCTGCTAGGGGACAATCTCGGCGAGATGGCCGTTAGCCATGGCTGGGCCGCCGTCCTGGTCTATGGCTGCGTGCGGGATAGCGTCGCGCTCTCGGGGCTTAATCTCGGGGTGCGCGCTCTGAATACGCATCCGCGCAAGAGCGTGAAGCGGGGTGCCGGCGAGCGCAATACGGCCGTCACCGTCGCCGGTGTGACCATTGAGCCGGGTAACTGGCTCTACGCGGATGAGGATGGTGTGATCTGTAGCCGTCAGCGCCTGTAGTAACGCTCGCGCTCGGGTGACTGTGGCTTAAGGGGAGGCATTATGGAGCGGCGGATTAGTGAACTGTTGGCGGTCAAGCGGGGTATCCATGCCCTTGGTCCGGATGACTCCGTGGCCGACGCGGTCCGCCTGATGAATCGCGAGAACATCGGTGCCGTTATGATCTTCGATCCCGAGGAGCGGCTCATGGGGATGTTCACGGAGCGCGATGTGCTTCGCCGGGTGATCGATGGTGGGCTCGACCATAAGGTAACCCGCCTGGAGGATGTGATGACCCGGCGTTTGGCTACCCTCACGCCCACGATGATCGTCGAGGAGGCGCTGCAGCTGGTGAATCAGGTCGGCTGCCGGCATCTCCCGGTCCTGGACGGCGAGCGCGTTCTGGGGATGATCTCGATCCGCGATCTGACCAATACGCTCGTTGAGGCGCGCGACGCCGAGATCAGCGAGCTCACCGAGTATATATCGGGCGGCTATGGGCACTAAGCAAGACAGCGCCGTTCGACTGGATCTGTGGCTGTGGGCGGCGCGCTTTTTCAAGACCCGCCGGCTAGCGGCGGATGCCATTAAGGGCGGCAAGGTCACCGTGAACGGCGCGAAGGGCAAGCCCGCCAAGGAGGTACGCGCGGGCCAGCGGATCGCCGTCACCAAAGAGGCCTATGAGTTCGTGGTGCATGTCGAGGCCGTCGCGGACAAGCGCGGTCCGGCGTCCGAGGCGCAGCAGCTGTACACGGAGACGCCGGAGAGCGTCGAGCGCCGGGAGCAGGTGCGTGCCCAGAAGCGCTCGGTCCACGCGGCCATGCCGCATATGGACCACCGCCCCGATCGGCGGGATCGCCGCCGGCTGGCGCGGTTTAAGCGCGAGCGCGACTGAGCGGCGCCGAGTCCGTCTGCCTAGGAGGCCGAGGGCGTATCGGCGGGCGATGCCGAGGTGCCGCGCTCGGCCAGGAATTCCCTGAGGATCGGGGCCGTATGGCCGGCGTCGCCGGCGGCCACGGTTTCGGGTGTCCCCGTAGCGACGCACTGTCCCCCGCTCGCGCCGCCTTCCGGCCCCATGTCGATGACCCAATCGGCCTCCGCGACGATATCCAGGTTGTGCTCGATAACCACAACGGTGTTGCCATCGTCCACCAGCCGATGGAGCACGCGCGCTAGCTTGTCGACATCGGCCATGTGCAGCCCGACCGTTGGCTCGTCGAGGACGTACAGCGTATGCGGCGTCGGCCGGCGGCTGCGCGGGCGCGCCTTGGCCAGTTCGGTGACTAGCTTCAGCCGTTGCGCCTCACCGCCGGACAGGGTCGGGCTTTGTTGGCCCAGGGTGAGATAGCCGAGTCCCGTGTCCTGGAGTAGCTGAAGTGGGTGCTGGATCTTGGGGTGGGCACTGAATAGCGCCACGGCCTCGTCGACGCTCATCAGCAGGATGTCGCCAATGGAGTAGCCCCGCCACTGAACCGCTAGTGTCTCCGGGGTAAAGCGTTGCCCGTGGCACTCGTCGCAGGGCGTAGTGACGTCGGGCAGGAAGTTCATCTCGATGCGCTGACGGCCCTGGCCGTCGCATGCCGGGCAGCGCCCCTCCTTGGTATTGAACGAGAATCGGCTCGCGCCGTAGCCGCGGACGGTCGCCTCTTCCGTCTGCGCGAAGAGCTCGCGAATGGCGTCCCAGAACCCGACGTAGGTCGCCGGGCAGGAACGTGGTGTCTTGCCGATGGGGCTCTGGTCGACCTCCAGGACCCGGTCGATGCCCTCGTAGCCGACTAGCTGCTCGCAGCCGTACCAGGAGCTCGCCGCGCCGTCGAGGCGCGTGTTGAGGTTATGGTAGAGCACGTCGCGCACGAGTGTGGATTTCCCTGAGCCTGAGACGCCGGTTACGGCGATGAGCTGGTTCAGTGGTAACCGGACATCGGTGTAGCGCAGGTTGTGCCGATAGGCGCCAACGATGCGAAGCGGCGTGGTGTCGCCGTCGTATCGCCGGGTACCGCGCAAGGGGTGCGCCAGGGGCGCATTGAGATGGCGTCCCGTGATGGAGTTCGGGTTGGCGGTGAGCTCATCGACGGTGCCGGCGGCTACCACACGACCGCCCTGCACGCCGGCCCCCGGGCCGAGGTCGATGACGTGCTCGGCGCGCCGGATCGTGTCCTCGTCGTGCTCGACCACGACGATGGTATTGCCCTTGCCTTCAAGACGACCGAGCGTGTCCAGGAGCATGCGGTTATCGCGTGGATGCAGACCGATGGTGGGCTCGTCCATGACGTAACAAACACCCTGCAGATTGGAGCCGAGCTGAGCGGCCAGACGGATGCGCTGGGCCTCGCCGCCGGACAGCGTTGGCGCCCCGCGATCGAGGGTCAGGTAGGCCAAGCCTACCTCTGCGAGAAAGGCGAGACGGTTACGGATCTCGGGCAGGATGTCGCGCGCGACGGCCGCCTGGCGCTCGTCGAGCTCCAGGCTGTCGAAGGTCGCAGCGGCGTCGCTAACGGATTGGGCGGTGTAGTCGCCGATGGACCAGCCGCGGAAACCGACCGCGAGCGCCACGCGGTTGAGGCGCTGGCCATCACAGCTTGGGCAAAGCGTGGGATCGGTCTCCGCCGTTGCCTGCCATTGAGCCTCCTCGCCCGTGACCTCGGCGTCGAAGTCGGCCAGTACCTCGCCGGTGCCGTAGCATTCGGGGCACCAGCCGTGCTTGCTGTTGTACGAGAACAGCCTCGGGTCCAGCGCCTCAAAGCTGCGCCCGCATCCCGGGCAGGCCCGCTCGGTGGAGAACAGCGTCTCGCCCGAGGCGCCGCTCACTCGAATGGTGCCCTTACCGTAGCTGAGCGCTTGGGACAGGGCGTTATGGAGGGGGCGCTCGCTGTCCGGGGTTACGCTGACCTGGGCGACGGGCAGATCGATGCTGTGCTCGCGGAAGCGGTCGAGTGTCGGCCAGTCAGCGGTCGGTTGGTCAACGCCGTCCACACGTAAGCTCTCAAAGCCCTTGCCGGCGGCCCATTGGGCGAGCTCGTTGTAGATGCCTTTGCGCGCGATGACCATAGGCGCCAGTAGCCGGACGCTCTCGCCGCGGTAGTCGCTGATCAGCTGCGCCAGGATGGCCTCGCTGGTCTGCTCCCGGATCGGGATGCGGCAGTCCGGGCAATGCTGGGTCCCCAACTGGACGAATAATAGCCGCAGGAAGTGGTAGATCTCCGTCATGGTCGCGACGGTGCTTTTGCGGCCGCCGCGGCTGGTGCGCTGCTCGATGGCGACCGTTGGGGGGATGCCGTCGATGGCGTCGACATCGGGGCGTGTCGCCGGCTGTACGAGCTGGCGGGCGTAGGCGTTGAGTGATTCCAGGTAGCGGCGCTGGCCCTCGTTGAACAGGATGTCGAAGGCTACCGTGCTCTTGCCCGAGCCGGAGATGCCGGTAACCACGGTGAGCCGGTTGCGCGGTATCTCGACGTCGATGGCCTTGAGGTTGTGCTCGCGGGCCTGGTGGATCCGGATGGCGTCGCTGGCCTGATAGGACGCCGGCGTCTCGGCCACCTGCGGTGCCGGCGAGGGTCGTTGGCGCGGGGCGCTGTACGCCGCCAGCGCTCGCCCCGTTGGGCTGTCCTGGCGGGCGACGTTGGTCGGCGTGTCGGCCGCCAGTAGCTCACCACCGGCATCGCCGCCCTCGGGGCCGAGGTCTACCAGCCAGTCGGCGGCCTGCATGATATCCAGGTTGTGCTCGATGACGATGACGCTGTGCCCCGCGGTAATGAGCCGGCGCAGGGCGTCGATCAGGACCGCGACGTCGCGGAAGTGCAGGCCGGTGGTGGGCTCGTCGAACAGGAACAGAAGCCGCTCCTGGTCCCGGCGTCGTCGTCCGGCCTTGGCGAGGTAGCCGGCGAGCTTGAGTCGCTGGGCCTCGCCGCCCGATAGGGTGGGCACGGACTGGCCGAGGCGAAGGTACCCGAGGCCCACCCCCGCCAGGGGCTCGAGTGCACGCTGGACGGCCGGGTAATCGGCGAAGAACCGCGTGGCCTCGGTGACGGTTAGGGCCAGGACATCGGCGATGGAACGGGGATGATCATCGACGCCCCGCGAGGGCGGCAGGGTGACCTCCAGGATCGCATCGCGGAACCGACGCCCGTCGCAGTCCGAGCAGCGGAGGTAGACATCCGAGAGGAACTGCATCTCGATGTGCTCGAAGCCGTTGCCGCCGCAGGTGGGGCAACGCCCTTGGCCGCTGTTAAAGCTGAAGGTGCCCACGGTGTAGCCGCGCTCGCGGGCCAGCGGCTCTTTGACGAACGCCTTGCGGATGGCATCGAAGGCGCCGACGTAGCTCGCCGGATTCGAGCGGGTGCTCTTGCCGATGGGCGCTTGATCGATGAGGACTGTGTCATCGATCTGCTCGTGGCCCTCGATGGCATCGTGGTCGCCCGGTTGCTCGGTGGGATGACCGCGCTGCTGGCAGATGCCCCGGTGGAGGCTGTCCACCATGAGCGTCGACTTCCCGGAGCCAGACACGCCGCTGACGACCACCAGGCGGTTGAGCGGTAGCGCCACGTCCAGGTTCCGCAGGTTGTGGGCACGGGCGCCCCGGATGGTTAGCCACTCCGTTGGCGGCTCCTGGGGCGCCTCGGCGCTAGTCGGGGCAACCCGACGTCGGCCGGCCAGGTAGTCACTGGTCAGTGAATCGTTGGCGTCGAGCAGTGCCTGGGGTGGGCCGTCAAAGACGATTTGACCGCCGTGCTCGCCGGGCCCGGGGCCGATGTCGATGACGCGATCGGCGGCGAGCATGACCTGGGGGTCGTGCTCGACGACGAGGAGGGTGTTACCGGCGTCGCGTAGGCGCAGCATGACCTCGATGATTCGGTCCATGTCCCTGGCATGGAGGCCGATGCTGGGCTCATCGAGGACGAACAGCGTGTTCACGAGCGAGGTCCCGAGGGCGGTGGTGAGGTTGATCCGTTGGACCTCGCCCCCGGATAGGGTCCGCGATTGGCGGTCCAGGGTCAGATACCCCAGGCCGACCTGGTTGAGGTATTGCAGGCGGCCGCGAATGCCGTCCAGCAGCAGCGACGCGGCATCGTCCAGCGGCGCCGGTAGGTCGATGCGGTCGAACAGGCTCGCGGTCTTCGCGAGCGGCAATTGCATGATGTCGTGGAGGCTCAGGCCAGGCAGCGTGCGCAGTCGCTCGTCGGGCAGCTGGGCGCCATGGGGATAGGCGCGCTCCGCGGGGCCCAGCACCACGTCCGCGTCCTCGCGGCTGCCCAGGCGCCAGCACAGGGCCTCGGTTTGTAGGCGCGCGCCGTGGCATTGCGGGCAGAGGTCGTAGCTGCGATAGCGCGATAGCAGCACCCGGACGTGCATCTTGTAGCTCTTGCGCTCGAGCCAGTCGAAGTAGCGCTGGACGCCGTACCAGCGGCCGCTGCGCCAGCTACCTTCGCCCTCGAGGACCCAACGCCGGTCGGCCTCGGGTAGATCGCGCCATGGGATGTCGGTGGCGACACCGCGCGAGCGCGCATGCCACATGAGATCGTCGTGGCAGGCCGTTGACTGGCCGCTTTGCCACGGTCGGATGGCGCCCTCGGCGAGGGACAGACGGTGGTCGGGAATGACCCGGTTGTAATCGATGCCCATCACGCGCCCGAAGCCGCGGCAGTGGTCACAGGCCCCCATGGGCGAGTTAAAGGAGAACAGGTTGGGGACCGGATCGCGGTAGTGGCTATCGCAGTCGGCGCAATGCAGGTCCGAGGAGAAGTAGTGGGTGGTCTCGGGTTCGCGCTCGGCATCGAGGATTTGCACCTCCACCTGGCCTCGGCCGGCGTGCAGGGCCGCCTCCAGGGCCTCGATCAGGCGCTCGCGGCGCTCCGGCTCGATGCGAAGCCGATCCTGCGTCACGGCGACCTCGGTCGCGCTGACGGCGGTTACCCGGGTGTAGCCCTGACCGGCGAGTAGCTCGGCCAGTCCGTCGGTGGTGGTGTTGGGGGGAACCGCGAGGCGGAATCGGACGATGGCGCGGCGGCCCTCGGCACGCTCCAGCAGCCGGGCCTTGATGCCGTCGGGGGTGTCGCGCTCGACGCGGCGACCACAGTCTCGGCAGTAGAGCGTGGCGGCACGGGCGAACAGCAGCTTGAGGTGGTCGTTGAGCTCGGTCATAGTGCCGACCGTCGACCGAGACGTCCTTACGGGGTTGGTCTGATCGATGGCGATCGCCGGCGGAATGCCCTCGATGCGGTCCGCGGCGGCGCGGTCCATGCGGTCGAGGAACTGGCGAGCATAGGGCGAAAACGTCTCGACGTAGCGCCGTTGCCCTTCGGCATAGATGGTGTCGAAGGCGAGCGACGATTTGCCGGATCCAGACACGCCCGTTAGGACCACCAGCTGACCGGGCTCGATGTCGAGGTCAAGATCGCGGAGGTTGTTCTGGCGGGCACCACGAATACGGATGCTACTGCTGCTCATAAGGGGTCGCCTGGATCGCGGGACGGGCGTTGGCGCGCCGGGTGGCTCCACGGGGCGCGCCGATCACATCGTGGTAGTGTAACGTGGCGCACTTAGTTAGGGACGTGGTAGGGAGTCAGGAATGATTCGATATCGCCCACGCGTCGGCGCCCGAGTGCGGTGCGCCGTGGCCATTATCGCGCTCGTGGCGTCGGCCGCCTCGATCGCCGCCGAGCCGGAGGATGGCAACAACGAGCCAACGGCGAATCGCTCACGGCTAGCGCAGGCCTGGGGGCTGGCGGGCAGTGCGGAGGATGAGTCCTTCGTGTTCAAGCGCTATAGGGCGAATTATATCCTGCCGGTGTCGTACCGCGCCGACCCTGGATCCGGGCTGGATGGAACCAGCGACAATACGGAGCTGGCGTTCCAGATCAGCCTCAAGACGCGCCTGTCGGACGGATTGATCCTGCCGAAGGGGGCGTTGTGGTTCGGCTATACCCAGCTCAGCTATTGGCAGGCCTACAACGAATCGTCGCCGTTTCGCGAATCCAACTTCGAGCCCGAGCTGCGCTATGCCTATGAGCTTGATGGCTCGCTATGGGGGTGGCGCCCGCGTTTTCTCAGCCTGGGGGTGGTCCACGAGTCCAACGGCCGTGGCGGTGCGGAGTCGCGCAGCTGGGACCGTGTCACCGCTGGTGTGGCCGCAGAGCGTGGGCGTTTAACGCTAGAGGCTCGCGGTTGGTGGCGCGTAAGCACCTACGAAGAATTCGATGAGAATCCCAATATAACCGAGCGAGTGGGCCGCGGTGAGTTCCGCGCTCACTATGCCATGGAGGGGCATGCGCTGGATCTGCTCCTTCGGACCAACCTGGAGCCCGGGGAGCCCGGCGGCGCGGTTCAGGTTGGTTACGCCTTCCCGTTGAGTGCCCCGTTACGGGGGTATGTGCGTGCCTTCCACGGGTACGGCGATACCCTCATCGACTACGATGAGGAGACCACGCGGGTCGGGTTGGGCGTATTGCTCGGCCAGTGGTGAGCCCTCGTCAGCGATGGATGACCCCTAGTCGCCCGGCTCGTGGGTAGTTGTTACAGGGATGCGCTCGGCCGGTCCAGCGAATTCGAATAACCGACGCGCCATGGCGGTGAGGTGATTCGGGTCACCTGTGGTCAATAGCTCGATCGGCGCGGTGGCGGGTGCGGGCGGTACGCTCGTGCGCTGCAGGATCTGACGGGCGACGGCCTCGCCGGTGTCGACGAAATGGACGGCGCCTCGCGCGACCTCGGATAACATGCTGCGCAGCAGCGGGAAATGCGTGCAGCCGAGTACGACGGTATCCGCCCCCGCGGCGATGACCGTCTCCAGGTGCCGGCGACAGGCCTGCCTGACCGCTTGGCCGTCCCAGTCGCCTGACTCGGCGTAAGCCACGAGGTCGCCGCAGGGTTCGACCAGGACGCGTGTATCCCGGCTATGGCGAGCCAGAAGCCCAGCAAAGCGTTGGCTTGCAAGGGTGCCGTCGGTGGCGAACACCGCAATGGTGCCCGTGTTGGTGGCACGGGCGGCCGGCTTGACTGCGGGTTCCATGCCGATGATCGGCAGCGACCAGGCGGCACGGAGGCTATCCGCGGCGGCTGCGGTTGCCGTGTTGCACGCGAT
>Ga0207714_1002224_pt1 | contig 11920 bp, 11 predicted proteins | sample PonA232FremontCA_2_FD_187270 | JGI IMG/M metagenome (GOLD analysis project Ga0207714, IMG submission 187270) | Marine sediment microbial community from Fremont, CA, USA - Pond A23 Sediment 2 (SPAdes) | ecosystem: Environmental > Aquatic > Marine > Unclassified | place: USA: Fremont, California... | reverse complement strand
CTCCCTGTCCGACGACGTGATCAGCTCCATTCCCCAGAGCCTGCGCGAGGGCTCCTTCGCCCTGGGCACGACCCGTTCGGAGACGATCAAGCACGTGGTCCTGCCCGCGGCCTTCCCGGGGATCGTATCCGCCTTTCTCCTCGGCGTATCCCGGGCGCTGGGAGAAACCATGATCGTGGTCATGGCCGCGGGGCTGCGCCCCAACCTGGCCTGGAATCCCCTGGAGGGGATGACCACGGTCACCGTGCGCATTGTGGACGCCCTGACCGGCGATCTGGCTTTCGACAGCGCGGAGACGCTATCCGCCTTCGCCCTGGGGCTCACCCTGCTCGTGGTGACCCTGATGCTCAACATCGTCTCCTCCATCGTCATTCGCCGCTTCAAGCAACAATACGAAATGTAGGCGCCTATGGACCACGCGAGCCTGAAAAGCACCCGGATGCGCTACCGCAGGGAGAGGCGGTTCAAGATTTACTGTGCGACAGCCCTCGTACTCGCCGGGGTCTTCCTGGTGGTCTTCTTCTCGGATATCGTGTCCAAGGGATACACAGCCTTCTGGCAGGCCCAGATCAAGGTGGAGGTGAGCTATACCCAGGACGTGAAGGAGCTTCCCTTCCTGGCCGTGGGTGAGGATGTATCCAATTTGATCAGCCGTGCGTGGTTCCGAAAGCTTCCCCGCAAGCTGAACGAGCATCCCGAGTTGATCGGAACCACCCGGACCGAGTGGGTCCTGGCCGACGGAGCGGTGGATCAGTACCTCAAGGACAAGCCCAATGGACTGAAAAAGAAGCAGAAGACCCTGGCGGACCGTCTCCGGAGCCGGGACCGGACCAGGCTCGCCTTCAACACCTACTTTTTCACCCAGGGCGACTCCAAGCTGCCGGAATCCTCGGGGATATTCTCCGCGGCGGTGGGCACGATCTACGTGATGATCGTGACCATGGCCTTCAGTCTGCCCACGGGGGTGCTCACCGCGATCTACCTCGAGGAGTTCGCCTCGGACAACTGGCTGACCAGGGCCATCGAGGTCAACATCAACAACCTGGCGGCCATTCCGTCCATTCTCTACGGCCTGCTGGGCCTGGCCATCTTCATCAACTACGTGGGGATCCCGCGATCATCCGCGCTGGCCGGGGGTTTGACCCTGGGGCTCATGAGCCTGCCGGTGATCATTATCAGCAGCCGGGCCGCCCTGCGCTCTGTGCCGGACTCCATCCGGGAGGCCGCGTTCGGTGTGGGCGCCTCCAGGTGGCAGGTGGTCTCGCACCATGTTCTGCCCATGTCCCTTCCTGGAATCCTTACGGGGTCCATTATCGCCCTGGCTCAGGCCATGGGCGAGACAGCGCCGCTGCTTATCGTGGGCATGATGGCCTTCATTCCCGAGGCCCCGAGCGGCTTTACCGATGCGGCCACGGTCATGCCGGCGCAGATTTATACCTGGTCCTCGGCCGCGCTCAGACCCTACGCCGAACGGACCGCAGCCGCGATCCTCGTCCTTTTGGCGGTGCTCATTTTGCTCAACCTGACGGCGGTTCTGTTGAGAAAGCGGTATGAGCGAACGTGGTAGCCGGCAGGACGGTCCCCGCAGGATACTGCTGGTGGAGGACGAGCCGGATATCCTGGGGCTTTTGGAGTACCATTTCCGGGAGCAGGGATACGCAACGGTCACAGCCGGGGACGGAGCGACGGCTCTGGATCAGCTGCGACTCCAGCGCCCCGACCTGGTGATCCTGGATCTGATGTTGCCGGACATGCACGGTCTATCACTGTGCAAGCGCATCCGCTCCGATCCGGAGATGGAGAATGTTCCCGTTCTCATGCTCACTGCCCTGGGTCAGGAGGAGGACCGGATAACCGGGTTCAAGACGGGAGCGGACGATTATGTGGTCAAGCCCTTCAGTCCCAGCGAGCTGCTTTTGCGGGTGGAGAGCCTGCTGAGCCGCACCTATGGGCGGAGCGCGGAACAGGCTGAAGACACGGTGTATGAGTACAAGGGGATGCGGGTGGAGCTGGGAGCGTATCGCGTGCTTGTGGACGGCGAGAATGCCGCGCTGACCACCACGGAGTTCTCCCTTTTGAAGGCCCTGCTCCGGGCCCGCGGACGGGTGCTCAGCCGCGAGCAGCTCCTGGAACGGGTCTGGGGCTATGAATTCGTGGGATACGACCGTACCGTGGACACCCATCTGCATCGCATGCGGCACAAGCTCGGGCCCTACTCCGCCTGCATCCAGACTGTTCGAGGGGTGGGGTACCGTTTCCAGGCCGGGATCGACGATGATGCCAACGTATAGACGACAACTCTTGGCGGGACTCGTCCTCGTTCTGATCTGTGTGCTGATTGGAGGCTACTCCCTGTTCCGGGTGACCCTCGAGGATACGGTCCTGGAACAGGCCCGGGACACCGCCAGGGAGGAGCTGCGAACGGCTGTGTACGCCCTCCGGCGGATGGAGAATACCTCCTCGGAAAAGGCGGTTCGAGAGATGCTCCACGAGCTGGGGCGCAAGAGCAATGCGCGCTTGACCTTGCTGGACGAAGAGGGACGTATCCGCGTGGACACCGCTGTGACCTCCCGGGACCGGGATAAAGTCGATACGGAGAGACCCGAGATCGATGAAGCCGCCGGCGAAGGGACCGGCAGCAGCATTCGCTACAGCCAGTCCGTGCATCTCAGGTTTCTCTTTGTGGCTCGTAAAGTGGAGGGAATCGGCGGTCTGGAGAAGGGATATCTTCGCCTGGGCAAATCCTACGGTCCCTTGCAGGACCGGATTGCCGCGGGGACATATCGATTCTGGGGAGTGCTGGTCATTGCGCTGTTCTTGCTCGTGCCGGTGTACTATTACCTGTCCCGAAGGCTGACCCGAGAGCTTGATCGCATCACCGGGGATGTGGAGTCCATCGGCAGGCATGCGGGGCGGGCGAGTGAAGCCACGCTGCACGAGTTTGTCCCCATGGTTCAAAACATCAACAAGATTTCCCAGCAGACGCACGACTACCTCCAAAAGATCTCCATGCAGCGGGACGAGCTCGAGGCCATCCTCAACGGCATGGCGGACGGAGTGGCCGTCCTCGACTCAGGGGGGAGGATACGGCGCTATAATCGGGCCATGGCCGAAATTGTCCGTTCCCGGCAGAATCTAACCGGGCGCATGCCCATCGAGTGCATACCGAGCACCGAGCTTCAGGACAAGGTGGAGGAGATGCTTGCCAGCCAGGAGACGAACTGGGGGCGCAGCCTGTACGTAACCTTCTATAACCAGGCCCATTTCGAGATCACCCTGTTGCCCATCGTCTTTGAGGAGACTGGCTCCTGTGAAATCATTCTCGTGCTGCACGACGTGACCGAGCTCAAGCGCCTGGAACAGGCCCGCAAGGACTTTGTGGCCAATATTTCCCATGAGCTGCGAACCCCGATTACCTCCATCAAGGGCTATACCGAAACCTTGCAGCATTCCCCGCCCACGGACAGCCAGACGCTTACCTCCTTCATGGGGATTGTGGCCAGGAATGTGGAGAATCTGGACCGCTTGGTGAACAACCTTATCCATTTGAGCCGGGCGGAGGCTTCGGAAGAGAGTGACGGCTCATTGGTAGAGGAAGTGGAGCTTGTGCAGGTCCTGGATGCGGCCTGGCAGGTGTGCGCCCCGCTCGCTCAACGCAGGGACCTGGTTCTGGAAAAGAACATTCCCGAAGGGGAAGTCCCTGCTGTCCGGGGCAACAAGGAGCAGTTGATCCGGGTGATGCTCAATCTCCTGGATAATGCGATCAAATACAGCACCGAGGGCGAACGGATCGAGCTGCGGATAACCGATCTCGGCACACAGTGGCAGGTAATGGTTGAGGATAGCGGTCCGGGAATCCCTCCGGGACAACAGACGCGCATCTTTGAGCGCTTTTACCGCGGCGAGACCGGACGTTCTGGCTCAGTGGAAGGAACGGGCCTGGGGCTGTCCATCTGTAAGCACATCGTACAGCGCCACAGCGGACACATCGATGTGGAGAGCCCCGTCCCCGGTGGCGTGCAAGGGGCGCGCTTTTTCTTTACCATGCCCAAGTACAGGCAGACCTGATAATCAAGCGGCGAGGAATGACTCGATGAACGACACCCAGGTCAAAATGGCCACTAAGAACCTCAACGTCTACTACGGCGACCACCGCGCCTTGAACGAGGTGAGCATCCCGTTTTACGCGCATCAGGTCACCGCTCTCATCGGTCCTTCGGGATGCGGCAAGAGCACCTACATCCGCTGCCTGAACCGGATGAACGATCTGGTTCCGAACAGCCGGATCGAGGGTGAGGTCTACCTGGACCGGGAGGAGATCTACAGCACCAGCATGGACGCCGTGGAGCTCAGGCGCAGGGTGGGAATGGTTTTCCAGAAGCCCAATCCCTTCCCCAAGAGCGTGTACGAGAACGTGGCCTACGCGCCGCGTATTCACGGCCTGGCCCGAAAGGGCTCGGAGATGGATCAGCTGGTGGAAACTTCCCTGCAGAAGGCCGGTTTGTGGGATGAAGTCGGGGACAGACTGAGCCTGCCCGCGACCTCCCTTTCCGGAGGCCAGCAGCAGAGGCTGTGCATCGCGAGGGCCCTGGCGGTAGAGCCCGAGGTCCTTCTCATGGACGAGCCGGCCTCGGCGTTGGATCCCATTGCCACCCAGAAGATCGAGGATCTGATTTACGAGCTCAAGAACAAGCTGACCATCATCATCGTGACCCACAATATGCAGCAGGCCTCCCGGGTCTCGGACCGCACGGCCTTTTTCTACATGGGCGAGGTCGTGGAGGTCGACGACACTCAGACCCTGTTCACGCGCCCCTCCAAGCAGCAGACCGAGGAGTACATCACCGGACGTTTCGGGTAGCCGGGAGTCGGGAGACAGGATTTTGGAGCCGGAAGAAAGACAGGAGTCAGGCAAGAGGATGCGGTATAACAGGGCCGGGGAATCCGACTCCTGAGACAAGGAGACTATATATGACGGAGACGCATTTTCAGCAGGAGCTGGAGAAGCTGGAAGTGACCATCATGCGGATGTTTACCCTCACGGAGCAGAGCCTGAACAAGGCGATTGCGGCCATGAGGGAGCGCGACGACGATAAGGCCCAGGAAGTGATCGAGGAGGACGAGCAGCTGAACAACCTGGAAGTGGAGGTGGACGATATCACCCTCCACATTCTGGCCCTGTGGCAGCCGGTGGCCAGGGATCTCCGGTTCATAACAGGGTGTTCCCGCATCGCGACGAATCTGGAGCGCATCGGGGATCAGGCGACGAATATCTGCGAGCGGGTGCTCATGCTCAACCAGAAGCCCAGGCTGGACCTGATGAACACCGTGGACGCCCTGGCGGAGAAATCGCTCACCATGTACAGGAATGTTGTCGGGGCTTTCTCCGATCAGAACAGCAAGACCGCCATGGAGGTCTGTCGGGCGGATTCCGATGTGGATGACATGAATATCCGGATTATGCGGGAACTCATCGATTTCATGATTACCGAGAACGTGATCGTGGAGCGGGCGGTGCACTGCATCATTATCGCCAACGCCTTGGAGCGTGTGGGGGATTTGTCCACGAATATCGGCGAGGACGTTGTTTTCATTTCGAGAGGGATCAACGTCAAGCACTGCGATACCTACGATCAGTTCTCCTTCTAACCGCGTTTTCCGGGCAGGCCGGACTCAGTCCCGGCCGCCCCAGCCCTACCGCCTCGTCGAAATATCCTTGCGCTGTTTCAGGATGCCGTAATATTTCATGATCCGGCTGACGTAGCGCACCGGCTCGGTGCCCCTGGCATAGCCGTAGCGGGTTTTGCTGTAGTATTTCTTGATTCTGAGCAAGGGGAGGGCCTTTTTGATTCCGGACCATGTCTGCGGATCATAGCCCTCCTGTCTGGCAATTTTCTGGGCGTCGCGCACGTGGCCGTATCCGACGTTGTAGCTCGCCAGGGCGAACTTGAAGCGGTCCAGCCCCGAGAGCTCCTCCCACCGGTCATAGAGGCCGGCCAGGTATTTCACGCCGGCCCGGATGCTCTGCTGCGGGTCCAATCTGTTGGTGATCCCCATTTCCCTGGCCGTCACCTGGGTAACCTGCATCAACCCACGGACGCCGGTGTAGCTGCGGGCGTTGGGGTCGAGATGGGATTCCTGGTAGGTGACGGCCGCGATGAGCTTCCAGTCAAATCCGTGTTTTCTGGCCTCCTTTTTGATCATGTTCTTGTAGGCAGGAAGCCGCGTTTCCAGCCGACGATGGAATCGCATCAGGTCCACATAGTCGAAGATGTGCACATCCGCGTAATACTTCTCGTGGATCTTGCCGAAGTCTCCGTTTTTCTTGATTTTGGACAGGAAGTCGTTGATTTCCGCAAGCAGTTGATCGTTTTCCTTCCGTACTGCCCATCCCAGTGACTGTTCCTCCTCGATGGGAAAGGCGATCCGGATTTCCGGGTAGTAGCGACGGTTGAGCAGGGCAATATTGGAGTCCGCCACCGTGATCCGGATTCTCTTATCAGCTACTCTCTGGATAAGCTCCTCGGTGGGCAAGTCGGGGTGCCGCTTGATCTCGATATCCAGGTCCTCCCGTTCGTTGAGCTCTTCGAGACGGTTTTCGTACGTCGTTCCGGGCCTGATGTGGATCGTCTTGCCGTCCAGATCCGAAATTTCCCTGATCCCCCTGTCGCCGCGATGGATCACGAGCTGCTGCTGGACTCCGAGGTAGCCCCGGGAAAAGTCCACCTCCTCCTTCCGCTTTTCCGTTATAGTCATTCCCGCGGCGATGAAGTCTCCGGCACCCTGCTGCAGCTTGGGGATCATCTTGTTCCAGGAGGGAGTGATCACCTTGAGCTCCACTCCGAGGTGCTCGCTGAATTGCTTGGCAAGGTCGTATTCGAATCCGGTGGGCTGGCCACGGTAGATGTAATAGCTGTTCGCGTTGTTGCGGGTGATGAGGGTTATGGAGCCCCTTTCCTTGATCGCATCCAGGGAGGAGTCCTTCTCCCCGCTGCATCCGGTGGCGGAAAGGCTGAAAACGATCCAGAGGAACAGAAAGGTCGTAAGAAACGGTCTGCGGCGGAAAAGCAACATACTCCCCCCTATTTGACGAGCATGACCGGACAGGGGGCCAGGATGCCCACTTTGTGGCTGATGGTCCCCCAACCCTCGGCGGGATTTTCCGGGTCGATCCGATGGGAGCTGAGCACAGTGAGGTCAACCTGGTTATCCTGTGCGAAGCGGATGATTCCCTCGACCCGAGAGCCCACAAGGATGTGTTTTTCGATGGGTAGGCTGGTGTCCACTGCGACCTCTTCGAACCGGTCCCGGGCTCTGGCCTTGAGATCCTCGTAAAAGTCGGTGAAGTCCTCGTCCTCGTCCTCAACAACCTTCTGGATGACGTGCAGGAGGGATATTTTTGCCTGTTCCGGAGATGCGCACTGCCTGTGCAGATCCATGGCGATCCGGATCGCTCCGGTGGATCGCTCGGTCAGGTCCGTGGGTACGAGGATATGTTGGAACATAGCCACCTCCTGTGTTTGGTAGCTTCCTTCCTCTGAACAGGGCGCCCCCAATCTTCCAATTGCTGCGTTGTCCGACACCTATTTGAGGTGACAAAAGGGCGTCTGATTGACTTGGCTTCAGAAATAGGTGCCGGATTCAAACTCTCATGGAGGCTCACTACGCCCCAGTGAAACCAAAGAAGGGTTCACGGGGTAAACGAGGAGCTTGCCCGGCACTCACATTTTTCCCAAAGCTCAATATATTACGAGCACACATAAAGAAGTGAGTGCCGGGTCGCGCCGTCACTTGCAATAGGTGAACGCCCTGCCGGATAAAGATTTTTTCAACAGGCTGTTAAGAAAATGCGGAGCTAGAAGTATAAGGAGCGCGATTTCTTGCGCCTGATGCGTCCCAGGAGAAAGCCGATGAAGCAGGAGAGGAAAAACACTCCGGCTCCGATCAGGAACCAGAGCTGGGATTTCCGGGAGCGAAGGGATTCGTTCCTCTCCTTGAGCTCTTCGATTTGTGCCAGGCTGTTTTGCAACCGATTCCGGGTCTTTTGCAGGTCTTCCTTGATTTGGGGAAGATTGGGAACATCCTGGCGAAGCTCTTCATGGTCCTGACGGAGACGGGTCAATGTCTTATTGGTCGACTTCAGCTCGGAGGCAAGCCGGTTCCTGTCCTCCTTCAGCTGCTTGATGGTCTCACGGGCCTCGCTGCCGGCCTGTTCCAGATCCGCGATACGCTCGCGCAAGCGCTCCACAACCTGCGCTTTGGGAAGGCGGTCCATGGAGAAGCGTTTCAGGATCCATCCTGTTTGGTCGTCTTCGGTCCTCACGCGGAGCCAATTCCCGGTTTCCTCCAGCACCTCGAGCTTGGCCCCTGAAGACAGCATGGAGTTGATCGGTGCGTTCTGCGCCGGGCTTTCCCGCAGGGTGATCCGGAAACTGTCGGAAACATAGACGGTCTGGGCAAAACAGGGCCAAGCGGTCGTCACAAGAAACAAAAGAACAAAACCGAAGGCGAGGAAAGTCTTATAAGGCATAGCATATCCGCGTCGTTGAACGATTCAAGGAAGTTCCGGCATTCACTGTCGGTGACGAGCTCTTGCAGCATGGCAGCCGACGGGATACGTCTTGAGGCAGGCCGTGCTCTTGGCTTATCTCCAAGTATTTAATCAAGTTAGCAAATCGGGGCGAGAGGTTCAATCCCTACGCGATTCAGCGGGAACGAACGGACGTTGTCCGCGCCTTGCGCGTGTTGAATCCGGCTCGAATTCATAATACGCTTCTGTGGTTATGCACGGTGAGGGCAAGGATGTGCGCGGACCGGCCTGCGTGCGGGTTCGGGGGAAACACGGGGCCGATCGGGCCAGGGCACAACGACTCGCACGGGAATTGGGGCTTCCGCTTCGTCCGGAAGACGATGACTCAGCTTGTGAAGCGGCATTGCTCGTGGAGGACGGCCGATTGGGACTTGAGAGCCCGGAAAAGGGCTCCGGAAAGAGGAGCGGCAATACCTACTTTCCGGACTGGACCCGGATCGATACCACCTCTCCGGCCGGCAGGCGGGGCGGTCAGCCCCTTTTGCACGCAGTGCAGGGAAAAAAGAAATACAAGGGCCTTCTGGTCTGGGACGGAACAGCCGGCTGGGGCGAAGATGCCTGGATTCTGGCGTCTATGGGCCACAGTCTTGTTGCGGTGGAACGGGATCCCCTTGTTTATCTGTGCCTGCTGGATGCCTGGTCCAGGGCGGCTCGCGAGGCTCCCTTCACTGCGCGCAGGATTCGGCCGGAGTGCGGACATTCCGGAGATATGCTGCAGCGGGCGGCGGACGATCCCCGAGGATGGTCCCGTCCCCCTTTGCCGGATGTGGTCTATCTGGATCCGTTTTTCCCCGAGCAATCCGGGAAAAAAGCCAGGGAGGGGAAGTCCATGCGTGTCCTCCGGCTCTCCGCCAGGAAAGGCGACGAGGGGACGGAGGAACTGCTCAGCCCGGCGCTCATGGTGGCAAGGCTGCGGGTCGTCCTGAAAAGGCCGCGCAAGGCAAAGGTGCTGAGCCCGGATGGGTTGGCTCCGGTGCATACCGTCACGGGGCGGGGGTTTCGCTACGATGTCTATCTCCCCCGGACAGGGCGCCCCTGATCTTTCAATTGCTGCGTTGTCCGGCACCTATTTGGGGTGCCAAAAGGGCGTCTGATTGACTTGGCTTCAGAAATAGGTGCCGGATTCAAATTCTCATGGAGGCGCACAACGCCTCGACCTCGAACTTTTTTCAAGCGCACCCTTGAAATTTTTGAACGCCCTGCCGGACAAGGATTTTTCAATTGGCTGTGAGGGATCCGTCATGAAGCTGGATAGCGAAGAGGCCTTCCTGGAGCTCGTGGATCGCTATTTCCCCCGCAAGAGACGGGGAGAGCCCGGAGGTCGCGGGGATGACTGCGCCGTGATTCCCTGCGGGGAGAAGCTCTGTCTGTCCACGGATCTTTTTCTGGAGGACGTGCATTTTTCCAGGACCTATTTTTCTCCGCGGGATATCGGATACAAGAGCCTGGCGGTGAACATATCCGATATTGCGGCCATGGCCGCCGTTCCGGAGGGCTTTTTGCTGAATCTCCTCCTGGTCCCGGATCTGCCGGACGCATTTTGGCCGGAATACTTCCGGGGTCTGGCCGATCTGGCCCGGGAACACGATCTCTATCTGGCCGGCGGCGACTTGAGCCGCTCCAGCCGGCTGGGAATGGGCATCACCATCTGGGGATCCCCGGGCGCGTGTGTTCAGCGCGGAGGAGGCCTGCCCGGAGATCTGCTTTTCCTTGTCGGCGAGCCGGGGCTTTCCGCGGCCGGTCTCCAGATTCTGGGAAATGGAGGGGACCGCGATGAGTTTCCCGACGCCGTGGCAGCCCATCTGCGGCCGCGCCTCCATGTCGCGCAGGCCCGGCGGATTGCCACCTGTTCCGGCCTCAGGGCCCTGATGGATGTGTCCGACGGACTGGCCAGGGACGTGCCCCGCCTCCTGGGTCCGGGAACAGGCGGTGCGCTGCGTCTGGAACAAGAGGATCTCCATCCGGAAGTGGTCGCTTGCGCCCGCTGGCAGGAGATATCCCCTGTGGAGCTCGCCTTCCGTGGAGGGGAAGAATACGCCCTGCTCGGGGCGATCGATCCCTCCTGCAGGGAGGAGTTGTGTGAGCTTGTGCCCGAGGCCCGGATCGTGGGCGAAATTGTCCGGGGCGAGGGGATCAGCTTGAACGGCGATCCCGTTGGAATCAAAGGTTTTGACCATATGCGGGGAGGCTAGGGTATGGGCTCCGAGAGGACAGCGCCGGCGCAGTGCCAAATTGTGGGAACGATCCGTTCCCAGCTGACGGACAGGCGAAATACACCCACCCAGGCCAGCTCGGATCTGCCCCCGGCCTGTATCGACATCGACGGGGCCTATCGGGATGCCCTTCTGGGGCTTTATCCCGGCGCGGCGATGCAGGTGCTGACCTGGCTCCACGAGGCGGACAGGGAGGTGCTCCAGTGTCATCCCCGCGGAGATCCCTCGCGGCCCATGCGCGGGATCTTCGCCACCCGATCGCCGGACAGGCCCAATCCCGTGGGTCTGCATCCGGTTCGTATTCTGGCCGTCAATGACCTGAGGCTGACGGTGCATCCCCTGGAGGCCCTGGACGGCACTCCGGTGCTGGACCTGAAGCCCCTTATCTCCGCTGATGAACAGGAACCCGACTGGGGCCGGGACATCCCTGTCGAGGTAGGGGAGGTCTTCGAGGCCGTTGGCCGCGAGGCCTGGCGCAAGGGTCTGGTTAGCGGAGTAAACGGCAATCTGAGCCTGCGGCGGGAGGGAGATCGCATGGTGATCACCCGTTCCGGATGCGCCAAGGGCCGCCTTGCTCCGGGGGACCTGGTGTGCGCCGATCTCGAGTCCCTCCCCGCGGCACCGCCAGAAGGCATGTCCACGGAAGGCAACATGCACGCGGAAGTCTACCGCAGGCAATCCCGGGCCGGGGCGATCCTGCACACCCATCCACCCCACCTGCTGGCCCTGAGCCTGCGCAAATCCGGCCGAATGCTCGATCTGCCCCTGCACGAGGCCAACGCCTTCGCCGCGGAAGTGGCCGTTATCCCGGCCGCGGAGCCCGGGACCCTGGAGCTGGCCCGGACCGTCGGTAGCGTCGCCCGAGAGAGTCGAGCCGTGTTCATACAGGGTCACGGCCTGGTCTGCTGGGGGGAGGACCTCTACCACGCCCTGAACCTCACTGATGAGCTGGAGAGTCTGGCCCGGATCCAGCTGTTGGCGGAATGAAAAGAGGCGGTCCTGTTGGGCGCTGTAAATGCAGGGTGGATTTTTCCTGTTCCATATCTTCAATTGTTTCATAGAGATAAGTCGACAACTGGTACAAGGGAAAAAATAGGCCTACGAAACAGCGCAAGAT